>LWDU01035342.1_pt1 | contig 16127 bp, 16 predicted proteins | sample 727161 | NCBI WGS metagenome assembly LWDU01 (sample SAMN04566230, study PRJNA314399) | hydrothermal vent metagenome | isolation source: deep sea hydrothermal plume seawater | place: Mexico: Gulf of California, Guaymas Basin | collected 2004-07-11 | reverse complement strand
GCTACCGAAGCGCGATGACACACCTCGGTACTTGGCCATCTGTCCATCCATGCAATCGATGACGAGGCTGGCATTGATAAGCAGGGCCGCGCCGATGAATACACTTGGGGTTCCGATCAAAATCAGCACTGAGGCCAGCAGGGCAGCCATAAACGAAATAGCAGTAAGCAGATTTGGAGTAATCCACCTGATATCCACAACGAGCCAATTAGCTAAGATGGCTAGTGGGGAGGTTACAAAGGATGACCACCACTCATCGTCTTTGTTTTTCGTCTCCCACAATCGAATTAGTTTTTCGTTCATGGCCATTGCCTGATTTAGTGTTGTAGCGAAATAGGCTTATCGTTATAAGCCGATTCAACCACAGATGTTTGTAGTGGCGCTAGGGTAGAGGAGACGTCCTATCGGTCAATCTCTTGTAGTCGGCCGGGGTGTCAACTTCTGTCCAGAATATCCCCTCGACGTCTTGGTGGAAGATATCCATACGCTCTTCGATAAAGGAGTAGAGTACCCCTTCCCACCAGTTGTTCATGTCGCGGCTCGAAACCATTTTTTCTAAGCGATTCTTGAACGCATTTATGAAATTTTTGCTAATGCGAACGATACCCACATACTCACAATCTGTTTCTGCATTGGTGAGTTTATTACCCGTTTTGCGTATGCACCTACCATCGACACCAAAACGGAAATCCGCATCATCAATCCTAGTTGAATCAGACAGCATCACGGCAGTTTCATCTTGGGCTATGGCGATATCGAGCACGCCTTCCTCAAAATAAAGATCGGCATTCATAAGGATCAGGTCGTCATCCGCGAGCAAGTCTTTTGCCAGCCATAAAGAGGCAATACTATTGGTCACTCGATAAAAAGGGTTGTGGAAGTAGCGGACGTTGGAACCCATCTCTTCGCGGATAAGCTCGCTCTTATATCCAGTAATTACGGTAATATCGTGAATGCCCTTATGTTGCAACATTTCCACAATGCGACTGATAAGCGACTGTCCATTGGTTTCAATAAGGCATTTGGGTTTGTTGTGGACCACTCCTTGAATTCTCGAACCGACTCCGGCAGCCATGATTATTGCTTTCATAATGAACTCCTTTCAACTTGATGCGCTTGTGCGACATCGGCCAGTGCAGCGATGATGGAATCTCTGTCCGATCTATTCTGCGCTCCCATATGGCTGATTCGAATGAGTTTGTGTTTCAACGCGCCACCACTTGGCGCGACTTCGATCGCATAATGGGATTGCAGGTCATGAACGACTGTCACTGCGTCCATACCTTCGCAGATCAGGGCGGTCATTGCGTTGGACTGGCGTGAGGGTAAGGGGGAAAACGGGAGGTCGATAATGTCTTCTCGAAAATCTGCAGAGCGTTGGGCATGATCTGCAACTATTTCAGGCATAGTGTGTTGTTGGATATCCAACAAGCGTTGATGCAGCTGTAGCAGCAGCCCGATAGCGGGGGTATAAGGCAACTGCCCTCGCTGTTGATCGGCAAGATAGTCTGGCAAATTCAGATACAGGGTCTTGGCCGCATTGCCCTTTAGATGGTTAAGTGCCTTAGGGCCCATGGCGACAAAGGAAAGACCTGGAGGAAGGGCAATGGCCTTTTGCGAACTCAGGATCGCAACGTCGACATCCCAGTCGTCCATCTGGAAAGGATCGGCGCAAATCGTGCTAATCGCGTCAACTATATAGAACAGGCCGAAGTCTCGAACGATTTTGCTAATCGCCTGAACATCATATAGCTGCCCAGTTGAGGTTTCGTGTGCATTGATTAGGAGGGCGGTGTATTTTTCTTTGCTGCAAATTTCCCCAAGTTGGTTCAGGTCTATATCCTCGCCAGTTGCCAGCCTGATCTCGTGGTATGGGATGGCGTGGATTCTGCACAGGTCACACCAGCGTTGGCCAAAGGTACCGCCGTTTACAATGATGACTTTGTCGGTGGTGGTTAAGAAATTGAGTACCGCAGCCTCCATCGCGAGCGTACCCGAACCTGTAAGTAAGGCTATTTCCCCACTTGTCTGGAATACGTATCTAAGCCCGGAGAGGATTTCGTGCGTCAGGTGGGAAAATTCATTAGTTCTATTATAAGGCGGCTGTTTTGCACCAATGGCCAGTATATGTTCTTCTATGGGAACGGGACCTGGCGTAAATATTCTGATTTGCCCCACCTAACTTTCAATGGACAGGCATTCTACGGACTGAAACCGCCTTTGTTCTCGGACAAGGATCGCGTTATAGTCAGCAGTAAATTAAAACAGCGCGAAGTCGGCAGGAAGCAACAAATGGCACGAAGTCGGCAGGAAACTAAAATAGAAATTAGAACAGCGCGAAGTCGGCAGGANAAATTAAAACAGCGCGAAGTCGGCAGGAAGCAACAAATGGCACGAAGTCGGTAGGAAACTAAAATAGAAATTAAAACAGCGCGAAGTCGGCGAATTTTCAAGAAGTAAGTTATAACCGAATTTCACAGACGCTATACGTAATAACGTCGACCGAATCCTTTTGCGCAAATCAAGCCGACCATTGCCCCACGTCAACCTATCGTTGTTCCAGACAGTAAAAGCTGTATCCTTTGTTAGATACCGTTAGATACATCCAACGATCGTATCTCTTCTCGATGATCGTTCGGGCAAGAGGGTACCTCGAACATTTCACAACGCGTTGTTTTTTTCTGTGGAAGTATTTTGGTGATCACAACGTATCCAAATCCCGCCAAACATTGCCCGCGTCTCAGCGCGCAGAACGCGCTGGCCTTGGCGCGTTCGTCACACACACCGCTTGAGCTGTAGGAACGTTCGGTACCCCAGGAAACCGCGGTTTCAAAACAAAGAACCGCGGTTCTTCCTTATTCTCGCATCTGCCTTCCAACTCCCAACTCAATATCGCGCATAAAATCGTTTTAAACGCGCCTGTAATCGTCGAACGCTATCTTGCTGCAACATGAGATCGTTTTGAGTAGGTCGAAGGTGAGAAGCGCGGTTACAGAAGACGGCTCTGAGGACGTCTTCTGCTTTCCTGAGTATCCCCCCTCCTTGACACATTCCGGCCCGCCTTTCCAGGGCTTCGGGCTGAAACCTTACCAGGCGTTCCACCTTACAAAAGGAAACCTTCGTTTAGATACCCATACTAAGAGTGTTCCAGGAGTGCAACCGAGATAGGTTGCAGCTTGGTCTGTATTCCATAGTGATTTCATTTTAGGTGAAATGCTGCATTCACATCTTGATTATTTAGTAAGTACTTACTAACTTATGTGACATTCGTATTGATTCCAGATGTAAGGGAGCTTGATCCAGTGAAAAAAAAGGTCCGCCTGAATCATGAAGCACGCCGAACACAATTATTGGATACAGCGATAGAGTTGTTTGCTCAGAATGGATTTGACGGCGTTACCACTAAACAAATAGCTCTAAAAGCTGGCATCACTGAGGCCTTGGTCTTCAAGCACTTTAAGAATAAAAAGGCTTTGTACGCAGCGATCATTGAAAGAAAGATGGTCCATAAAGAAACGGCTATAAACTACAGTCTTACGAATGTAGCGGGCAAGACGGATTATGATGTTCTCTATGAGGTTGCCCTGCACACCTTGGTGGAACATCAGGATGATCCCACTTTTTTGCGTCTGTTGTTGTTCAGCGCTTTGGAGGGGCACCCCTTATCACAGATGTTTTTTGAGGAACGCGTCAAAGGATTGGCAGACCTCTTCAAAGAATTTATACAGCGACGCGTAGATGAGGGCCACTTCTGGGAGGTAGATCCGATGGTAGCTACAAGGACTTTTTTTGGAATGCTTGTCCATCATATCACCACAGAGCATATCTATCAACAGCACGAACTCGAACATCTTTCTAACGAGGAGTTAGCCGCTTCGTTCGCTCGGATTTTCTTATCTGGTGTGCAACGTAGTGGATCATCCGTATAACAACTGCGGTGGGGTTTATAGAGGGAATGATTTGAATAAAGGTATAAGAGCAGTCGGAAGAATTGGGGGTTTTATCCTCATTCTCGGATGGTGCCTACCCAGCGTATGTATCGGTGGGACCGAGCCTATAGACATTGGAAAAGCGATTGAACTAGGCTTCAATCACAACCACGAATTAAAGATCGCTGCTGAAGAGACCCAACGTTTACAGCACCGCTACAAGGAAGTGCGCGCCGAAGTCTTACCGATCTTTTCCGCATCCACGGGGTACGCTAGGAGTTGGATCTTGCCTAGCACGACGTTTAGCGTCTCCTCCGAAGATAGCACGGGGAGCATCGAAGAGAGAACGCAGACCGTAGAGTTTGGCACGCCGAATAATTTTAATATCGGCCTGAGCCTTGAGCAGCCCATCTACAGCGGCGGACGCTATCGAACTGCTCGTAGGCTATTGGATATTTCCTCAGAATTCAACAAAGAGAAAATCCGCCAGACCGAGCAACGCGTCGTACTGAGGATACAAGAAACATTTTTAAACGCCTTATTGGCCAAGCAAAGTCTAATCGTTTCGCAGCAGGCACTGACCCAGGCCCAGGCCCATCTGGAGCAGGTGCGCCTGTTGTTTGAAGGAGGGGTTGCCGCCGATTTTGATCTGCTGCGGGCCGAGGTGCAGGTCGCCAATTTGCATCCAGAAGTAAGCGAGGCGAAAAACCGAGTGCCGTTGGCTCTGGCCGTACTTAAGAATGCCATTGGGCTGCCTCTGGCCAAGGATCTAGAAATACAGGGTGACTTCGACCACTTCATTTCAGATCAGGTGATGGACTTGCAGGTGGCACACGAGTTGGCACTGGCAAAGCGCTCGGAACTGCGCCAATTAGCAATGCAAGTGCGCATGCAGAGAGAACAGATCCAGCTTACCCGAGCGGCATTAAAACCCAAAGTCTCATTGACGGGGAATTATGAGTGGCAATGGCAACTGCCAGACGCCAGCCGGTTGGAACGGGATGATTTTAGAGATAGCTGGGTCATGGGCATATTCGCCCGCATGCCGCTTTTCGATGGGGGTAAAACATCGTCCCAGGTGAAACAGGTGAAGGTCAATCTTCGCCAACTCGATATACGCCGAGCACAATTAGTTGAGGGCATTCAACTCCAGATCGAACAGTCCCTACTGCGGCATCGGGAGGCGGGAGAACGAATCGAGGCGAGTGCAAAGACCGTGGAGCAGGCTGAGAAAGGGCTGCACATTGCCGAGGTGAGATATCAACATGGCGTTACCACGCAAATTGAGGTGATGGACGTGCAGGTGGCCCTTACACGGGCTCGGCTAAACCGCTTGAAGGCGCAGTATGACTATGCGCTTACCGGTGTGTTGTTACAGGAAGCGATAGGGAAGGTGAATTACGTAGATGAAAATCCTTGAACATTATTGGGGGTACGAGATGGTGGTGTTAATCCAATTCTCTGGTGTGGTCATAGCTGGTAAGGAGAGACCATGAAGATCGTTGTATGGGGTATTATCGGCCTTTCTATTATAGGTGCTTTTAGTTATCGCTTCTTATTGAGAGGGGAAGAGGTGCCTGTGCCAAGTATTGAAGAAATTCAAGCACGGGAAGGTTTCCCCGTAGAAGTTGCAGCGGTCGAGCGGGCTACCGTTGCGCTGTGGCGCGAATTTAGTGGCAGCGTAGAAGGTATTCGCCAGACGGCCATAACGACGCTGGTCTCCGACGAAGTGGTGGGCATATTGCACGATGAAGGGGATGTCGTTGGGAAGGATGACTTGCTGTTCCGCCTGGCGCGCGTCAAGTCCATGCCGGGGGTCGGGTTGCGCTATCCCCAGGCCCAAGCCGCATATGACGATGCCCACCGTGAAGTAGAGCGCATGACGGCACTATTCGAAGCCGGAGCCATCTCGCAACAGATACTGGATAAGACCCGCTTGGGTTTTAAACTGGCCGAAGCCGATCTGAAAGCCGCTGAAGATGTGGTCAATCTCAAAGCCCCATTTGATGGACTACTAATCCAGGTTAATGTCAAAGTAGGCGAAATAGCACAACCCGGTATTGCTTTGGCGGTATTGTCCGATCTCGCTCAAGTGCTGGTAAAGGTGCAAACCAGCCAGGAAGATTTTCAGCAAATGCAGCTCGGACAAGTGGCCCGTATACAGATCGCAGGTGGCGATTGGCTAGAGGGGTCTGTGCATAAGTTACCGCTGGCCGCCGATAATAGGACTCGGCTTTTCGAAGTGGAGTTGATCTTTGACAATGAGCCGCGTCGTTTATTGCCGGGCATGATGGTCGTAGCTCATATCCGTTTGCAAGAGGAGAAGGATAGATTGGTCATCTCCAAAGACGCATTTCGGCAAGAAGCGGATGGTGCCTATGTATGGTTGGTGCAGGGCAGTCAGGCCCATCGACAGGCTATTGAGCTGGGACTGGTCAATCACGAGCTGGCCAGTGTTCGATCGGGTTTAAAACTTGCAGACCGAATTGTAGTGTCGGGACAAACGCGACTAAAAGAGGGTGTAAAAGTAAAAGTCGTTGACCTGGGTACGGGAGAGTAACCTCTATGATTCTTGCTCGCGTTTCCATTAAACGGCCTGTCTTGATGACTATGGTCATCATGGGCTTTGTGGTGTTGGGCCTGTTTTCCTATAAGCGGCTGGTGATCGATCTGTTCCCTAAGGTCGAATTCCCCATTGTTACGGTGACGACGATCTATCCTGGAGCCAGTTCATCAGAGATCGAGACCCAGGTAACAGAAAAGATCGAAGATGCAGTAAGCACCATTAGCAATGTCAAAAAAATAGAGTCGATCTGTCAGGAGAATCTATCTCAGATCATCATTGAATTTGAGATCGGAGTGAATGTCGACCTAGCGGCGATTGAAGTAAAGGACAAAGTCGATGCGATCCGCCGTGACCTGCCCGATGATGCCGAAGATCCAAGCATCATCAAGTTTGACGTCAATGCCATTCCCATTATCGACCTAGCCGTGTCCAGTCCACGTCCCTTAGAAGAGGTCTACAAGCTCACCGACGATGTTATTCGCGAAGAATTGACCCGGATCGACGGGGTGGCTTCGATCGATATTGTCGGGGGGCGTGAGCGCGAGATTCAGATCGCCCTGGATCGGCTGAAATTGGAAGCGTATGGCCTTTCCGTGCTCGATGTAGTGCGCAGTATCGCCAGTGAGAATTTAAGTCTGCCCTCTGGTCGTATTACGGAAGACCGCAAGGAATACACCGTGCGTCTGTTGGGCGAATTCAAGCGAAACCAAAGACAAAGGCACCATTGCCCTGGGGCGACTCGGACGTATACAAGATGGCTTTGAAGAAGTGCGGGATGCCGCTCGTCTCAACGGCAAGAATGCCGTGGGGGTGACGATTCAGAAACGCTCGGACGCCAATACCGTCCTGGCTTCGGCGGGCATCAAAGAGACCATCGCCAAGCTCCAGCAGACCCTTCCCGATGATGTCGAGATTCGCATCGCTCGAGACCGGGCCTTGTTCATAGAAGATTCCGTAAAAGACGTATTGCAGAATATCGTAATAGGCATTCTGCTCACCGCCGCTTTGCTCTATCTGTTCTTACACAATATTCGTGCTACGATCATTGCGGCCGTAGCGATGCCGGCCTCCATCATTCCCACATTTTTACTAATCGATTTTGCCGGCTTCACCATTAATATTATGACGTTGATGGCACTGGGTGTTTCCATTGGCGTGCTGGTGACCAATGCTTTAGTGGTGCTGGAGAATATCATGCGTCATCTCCAGTTGGGAGAAACACCTGAGGATGCAGCGGAAATTGGTACCCGCGAGATCTCCGTCGCCGTCATTGCTTCCACCGCAACCAACGTCGTGGTGTTTACCCCCATCGCTTTCATGTCGGGCATTGTCGGCCAGTTTTTCATTCAGTTCGCCTTGACAGTGGTATTTTCCACACTCTTTTCTTTGCTGATATCCTTCACCTTGACCCCCATGATGGCGGCCAAGATGTTGCGTCAAAAAGTGAAAAAGGAGGAAAGCCGCAATCTTCCTCTGGGATAGGGGATACAGAGATCTGGAGGCCTACTATCGGATCGCATTGAGCTGGTCGATGCGACATCCCTTTGTGACTTCGTTTCTCGTCTTTTTGGTTTTCGCTTATAGCCTGTTTCTTTTCCGCTATATTGGCGGCGAATTCATTCCGAAGAGCGACCAAGGGTTTTTCGCCGTAGAAATAGAGCTAGCGCCGGGCACCCCGTTGCCGCAGACGGAAAGGGTCTTTGCCGCAGTGGAGCGCTCTCTCAAGGAGATTCCCGAGATCAATACCCTGTTGACGACGATCGGTGGAGAAGGCAAAGGAGTTAACGAAGGATCGGTATTGGTGCAACTAGTCAATGATGAACAGCGTCAGCGCAGTATTTTCGAGGTGATGGATGCCGTGCGCCCCCGATTGGTCTTCATCCCGGATGCCGAAATACAAGTGGCTATACCGGGCGCTATTGGCAGTCAGGAAGGCGATATTGTGGTTGAAGTGACCGGCCCTGAACTGGATCAGATCGAACAGATTGCCCGTGAACTGGAAGAGGGAATGCGCCATATGGAAGGGTTGGTAGACGTGCATACCACCATTGAGCACGGGAAACCGGAGATCGTCTTTCTTCCAAACCGGAAGCGGTTGGCAGACTACAATATCCCCTTAAGCCATGTCGCGGGCATTTTGCGGACCAGTTTTGAGGGTCAGGTCGCGTCCGTCTATCGAGAAAGTGGCGAAGAATACGATGTCCGGGTAAAATTGCGCGAAGACCAGCGGGACTATGCTACCGATGCCACACAGCTCGTTATTCGCCATAAAGATTTTATCATACCGATCACGGAATTAGGTGAAGTGCGGTTTCAGCAGGGCAAATCTGAAATCTTGCGTCGGGACAAGCAGCGGTTGGTCCGCGTGGCAGCTAATGTTGCACGGGGTTCCATGACGGATTATGTGGAGAGAATTACAGAGAGAGTCGAGCAAATGGATCTGCCACCGGGGTACAATATCGGTTTTGGTGGCCAGGAGGAAGACCGCAGAGAGTCATTTGCTCAAATATTACAAGCGCTCTTTTTGGCCATCATCTTAACCTATATGATTTTGGCCGCTATACTCGAATCCTACATACATCCGTTTACGATCATGGTCACGTTACCGTTAGGTCTGGTGGGAGCTAGCTTCGGCCTTTTTCTCGCGGCTAAATCCATCAATCTATTTTCCTTAATGGCCATTGTCATGCTGGTAGGTATTGTTGTCAACAACGCCATACTAATTTTGGATTATACGCAACTACTGCGGTCGCGAGGAATGAATATCCGAGATGCCTTGCTCGAAGCAGCTCCGACGCGACTGCGCCCCATCCTGATGGCCAATCTGGCTATCGCTCTGGGCATGTTACCGCAAAGTTTAAGCGGATCGGGGTCAGAATTTCGCACGGCGATGGCTGTGGTTACGATGGGGGGTGTATTGGTTTCGGCGGTTTTCACGCTCTTTATCATTCCTGTGGCTTATATCGCCTTTGACCGCCTTTCTCGCAAATCGTTTAATGAAGCTTAGCATAAAAATAAATGATGTTCATGAAAAACATCCCAAGAGCAGAGGCAGCCCTGTTGTCTTTGCTTTGAGGTAACACCTGTACCAGGCTCTGGTGAATCATAGGTAAAGTATCAAACATATGCCTGCATTGTCGTGGCCCTTCGTTCGAAGGGATGGTAAAGATGCAGAATTCAGAAACCAAACAACGTATTTTGGACACAGCGGAACGACTTTTTGCTCAAAATGGCATCGAAGGTACATCTGTGCGCACCATCACGGCTGCGGCGGGCGTAAACGTAGCAGCCATTCACTATCACTTTGGTTCTAAAGAAGCACTCGCAGAAACGGTATATTCACGCCGTCTCCAGCCAATTAATAGTGAACGTCTGCGTCTACTCAGCGAGTGCTTTACCCCGCAAACAAGAGACGATCTTTGCCTGGAGGACATCATCAAAGCGTTTATAGGGCCTCTGTTGCGATTAAAAGATGACCCTGAACATGGGGGGGGTGATTTTATGCATCTGATGGGACGGATTTATTCCGAACCAGGTGATTTTAAACTGGTAATCCTTGGTCAGTTTAAAGAAGTAGCTCAGCAGTTTACAGAGGCCTTTGCTCAGGCGTTACCGCACTTGTCTCGAAGAGATTTTACGCTAGGAGCGATGGCGCACACGGTGGTTGCAGGAGAAATCTTAACGCACTTCTCAAGCGGGGAAAGTGACGTAGAAGAGATAGGTGACACAATCGACCGTCTGACCACATTCCTTGCTGCCGGATTACGAGCATCAAGAAATGGGTGATTTTATGAATATTAGCCAGGGAAAACGACGCGTAACCGTTCACGGTATTTCTGATTGACAATGAGTGTTTTTCATCCGATTGTATTTTCCATGTCTACTTCAAACTCTGATCCGGCTTGCCCTGGCTGCCGCGCTCTTCGTGCCGAGATGGCTGAAATGAAGCAGCAGTTTACGATCCAACTGGCCGCATTAGAGGATCGGCTATCTCGGGCAGAGAAGAATTCATCCAACAGTTCCAAGCCTCCGTCGTCCGACATCGTCAAACCGCCCAAGCCCGCACCTAAGCGGGGAAAGAAGCGCCGTCAAGGCGGTCAGCCCGGCCATGCAAAATACGAGCGGGTCTTCCACCTGGAAGAGGCCGATGTGCGGCACGAATACCATCTGGATCGTTGTCCAACTTGTGCCGATCAGGCCTTGGTGCCCGTAGCGGATGGCGGGCAGATCCACTACCAGTATGAGTTAGTAGAGCGCCCGATTGTCTTGCACGCGCATCAAGCGCATGGCTACTGGTGCGCGACCTGCGATTCGATGCAGAGCGCCTCATTGCCTTTGGCTCTACGTCAAGAAGGCTTAGTCGGTCCTCGGTTGACGGGCTTGATCGGCTATCTCAAAGGCAGTGGTCATTTGTCCTACACCACGCTACAAGCACTTCTCGACGAAGGCTTGGGAGCAACGCTTTCGACGGGGATGTTAGCTAAGGTCGTTGATAAAGTCAGCCAGGCGCTGGCCACGATCTATCAACCTTTAGTGGATGCTTTGCCCCATCAGACGCGAATTAACATCGACGAAACCGGCCACAAAGATCAGGGTCGCTTGCTATGGACCTGGGTGTTTGGGACGCCCTCCTTTACGGTGTTTCACATTGATCCGACCCGATCCAGCCAAGTGTTAGAAGATCTCTTGGGCACGGAATGTGAAGCGGTGTTAGGGCACGATTACTTTTCGGCCTATCGTGCTTTTATGAAGAAGGCTCCGGTGACCGTACAATTTTGCCTGGCACACCTCATCCGCGAAGTGCGCTTCTTAACCGAGTCGACAAACTACGCTGTGGCTCAGTATGGCCAACGACTACTGAAGCAAATTAAAGCCCTATTTCAGTTGATTCACCGCCGCGACTCACTCCAACCGGAAACTTTTCAACGTCGATTGGAACAAGCACGAGAGCACTGTTTGAAAACCGGTCGACGAACGAAGGCCGGGGGGGCGGCAGCGCTGATGGCCAAACGCTTTCGCACTCACGGTCGAGACTATTTCACCTTTATCACCTGTCCCCAGATCGAGCCGACCAATAATCTATCGGAGCGCGCCTTGCGCTTTTGTGTGATCGATCGGCGTATCACTCAGGGCACACGCGGACGAAAAGGGCAGCTGTGGTGCCAACGATTTTGGACTATACGCCAAACCTGTCACCAGCAAGGAATAGGCGTATGCCACTTCCTACAGAAAGCTGTCTACGCCTATTTCCAGGGGACGACTGCACCCTCTTTGCTACCCGCCTGACGAAAACCCGTGAACGGTTACAATTGCGTCACGAGTGGAGCCCTGAGCAGATTGCCGGCTGGCTCGGACGAAACGAACACTTTTCTATATCACATGAGCGGATCTACCAGCATATCCGTAGGGATCGAGACCGCGGTGGCCGACTTCATACCCACCTACGTCAGCAACAACCCCCCAAGAGGGTTTCTTCCAAAACCGCGTATAAAGGCTCGATTCCCCACCGGGTTTCGATTGATGACCGTCCCGACATCGTTGATGAAAAAACTCGGATTGGTGATTGGGAAGTCGATCTGATGATGGGCCGTCACGGCGGTGGGGGCCTGTTGACCTTGGCGGACCGAAAAACTCGCTTCACCCGCATGGAGCCCGTCCTCTCCAAGCATGCCGATCATGTCGCCGACGTAATCATAAGGGCATTGAGTGAGATCAAAGGTCAGGTCCATACACTGACGATGGACAACGGAAACGAATTTGCTCAACATGAAAGAGTCGCCAAGACCCTACAGGCCAAAGTCTATTTTGCTCACCCGAATTGTGCCTGGGAGCGCGGGGCCAACGAAAACACCAACGGGCTATTACGCCAGTACTTCCCCAAGGGCACTAACTTTAAGACGATCACTCAAGCTAAAATTCGGCGGGCTGAAGACAGACTCAATGACCGACCCAGAAAAGCACTGGAGTTTCGATCACCAAACGATATCTTTCAACACGATAAACCATAAACACTAAACGTGCACTTCAGAGTTGAGACCACAGACTTAAGAATAGAAGAATCGCCCTGTGTATCGACGATCCTGAGCTGCGCTATCAGTTGTCGGAGTTGCTAATGAAGAATGGGGCCGTCGTGCATGGTGCGAGGGATGAGGTCGAGTTACAGCGGATGGTGGATAAGTTGGGCGTGGAGATCGTCGTGGCGGCAGTAAAGCCCCCCAGGATCGGCCTCAATTAAGGAAAACGATACTACGCTCATCTCATTACCGGATCGGTGCTGCATCCAAAGCAGTGCAACGCCAGCGGCAGCTGGACAGGACGCAGCAAACGTTCGATGCCGCCGCCAGCGTTGCTCAATTACCTGCTATTTTTTGGCCCGAAAGCCTAGCTGTCACCGTGAAGGAGCACTCGATCGCCGCAGTCTGTGCCATGTCGATCGGCCAGACGCATCAGTTTTTCGAGGCCCTGTCCAAAGCTGTGCCGCAGAGTATGTGGCGACAGTTACTGCAGAATTGCTTGGATTCTCACCGCAGCAGCAGCAGGCTTCGCGTGAGCGTCCGGTCGCCGGTCTCCAGCCGGTAGAGGTACACGCCGCTGGCCAGTGGCCGGCCTTGGGCATCCGTGCCGTCCCACAGCAGACTGTACGAACCCACCTCCCGTGCGCCCGTCGCCAGCCGCAGAACTTCCTGCCCGGCCAGGTTGTACAGCCGCACGTCGACATCGCTCGCACGCGGCAGCGCAAACTCGATCACCGTGCCACTGTTGAACGGATTCGGGTAGTTCTGCTGTAGCGCGAGTTGATCGGGCACCGCCTCCGACCGATCCTCCAGGACCGCCGTATCCCATGCTCCGCCGTCAAAGGGCGGGTAGTCGTTGGCACTGATCACCATGCCGAAGGGACCGTTCAAGAGACCGCCGGTGGAGGCACCGTCGGCAAAGAGAGTCGCCGTGTCGTTGATGAGGTCGTAGGCTACAATTTCATCGCTCAGATACCCTGTGATGTAAAGGGTCCCGCCGTCCGGGCTAAGAGCCAGACCCCGGGGAGCGAAATCCGAAAAGTCAACCAGCTCGGTTACGCTACCGCCGGTACTCACCTTAAAGACCTTACCTTCGTTGTAGTCGGAGACATAGAGAAAGGTCTCCGAAGCGTCCATGACGAGACCCCCTTCGGTGCCCGGTGCCACACCAGAAGCCAGCACGGTGGCCGGGTTGGAGATGGCGTCGAGCGGCAAGGTGTCGGTGGGGTTGATTAGAAACACATCTCCGCTGGAGTCGGTGAAATAAACAACGCCCGAGGTGGTTTGCACCACGGTCTGAAGGTTGTTATAGCCTTGGGCCAGCACCGTCTGCCCCATGGTATCGAGGTCCAAGAGGAGGACCCGATCGCTGCCGGCGATGTACATGTCGTTGTTCGCAACATCGTAGTAGAGACCGTTGGGGTTGTTGAAACCGGTCGCCACCGTAGTGAAGACGTCGCCCAAGGCCTGGGTATAGAGGCCGTTGTTGTCGTCACTCACGTAGAGCAGCGGATCGGTCGCGAGCGTATTCTGGGCCAAACCCGAGGGCCCGTTGAACCCGGTACCGACCACCGTGGCTGTGCCGTCATCGGAGATCTGGACCACGGTCGTGCCGCCTCCGCCGCCACCCTCGTTGGTGACGTAAAGGAAATACCCGGCGGGCAGGTTGGAGGTGTCGACTGGCAAATCGCCCGTGCTGATCTCGGTTACACTGAATGAGGCTGTAGACAAAAACAGAGAGAGCCCTAAAATAGCTAGACTTATTTTGATTGCGTTTCTCATTGGCTTGTAATTCTTCCTACATTGAGCGAGAATTGGCGACGAGTCTGATAGACTGAAAACGCCGATGTCTGTTGGCACCCCGGACATTCATGGATAATGTACCCTATTTGGTCGGAGTATCCCTTGTTGCCCCATATCAGCATAATGGTCTCCCTATTCTAGAGTTGTTTTCGTCACGCTCTGAATGTATAGGAATTATAAAGGGCCTTTTAGGGGGTTCGGTCAAGCCATATGGGTGTCTTATCGCCCTCTTTCCTGCTGGGGGGTGCCGCCTTTAGGTAGCCCCTCTGTTAGTGGTTGGCCGGCCGATGGACGAACGGGCTCGTTTTAGATGCTAAGAGGCCGGGGGTAGGCGGACTTCGAGGGGGTGCGCCATCCAGTGACAGAAGATGCTGTATAAGTTGTGTTCCTTGCTTGCTCCCCATTCCCCCTCGCCCTATTTTGAGTCCCATGATGCAATAGTTTCATTGCTTAGCTCAGCGTTAGATTTTACAGATTTCCATATTTTATTTCCCGCCACTAAAACCACTATTCACAGCAGTTTAAAGGAAATTCACCATGTCCCGTCCCAACATCCTCTTCATCATGACCGACGACCACGCCGCGCACGCGATGAGTTGCTATGGCTCTAAGATCAATAAAACCCCGAACCTCGACCGCATCGCCCACGGCGGCATGCGCTTCAATAATTGCTTCTGTACCAACGCACTGTGCGAACCCAGCCGCGCGACCATACTCACCGGCACCTACAACCATATAAATGAAGTCACCACCATCGGCGCCCACCTCGACAACACCCAGGAAAACATCGCCAAAATCCTCCAGCACAATGGCTACCAGACCGCGGTCGTCGGCAAGTGGCATCTAGGGCAGGGCGAGGCGCACTGGCCCACTGGTTTTGACTACTGGAATATCCTCCAGGGCCAAGGGCCTTATTTCGACCCAGAGATGGTCAACAATGGCGAGAAAGTGCAATACGAAGGATATACCACCGACCTGGTCACCGACCTCTCCCTCGACTGGCTCAAAGGCCGCGACCCAGACAAGCCCTTCTTCCTGATGTATCACCACAAAGCCCCGCACCGCCCCTGGGACCCTGACGACAAACACGCCGATATGTACGAAGATATCGATATTCCCGTGCCGGAGACCTTCGACGACGACTACCAAAACCGCGCCGCGGCAGCAGGCGCCGCGCAAATGACCGTCGCCGAACACCTCACCGAACGCGACCTCAAGCAACCCGTGCCCGAAGGCCTGTCGCCCGCAGAAGAAAAACACTGGAAATACCAGCGCTATATAAAGGACTACCTACGCTGCGTCGCCAGCGTCGACGACAATGTCGGCCGCGTGCTCGACTATCTCGACGAAGAGGGCCTCAGCGACGATACGATCGTCGTCTACACCTCCGACCAGGGTTTCTTCCTCGGCGACCACGGCTGGTACGACAAGCGCTTCATGTACGAAGAATCGTTGCGCATGCCCTTTATCATCCGCTACCCAAGATCCATCCGGCCCGAATCGGTCAATGACGATATTATCACCAATGTCGACTTCGCCCCAACCTTTCTACATTATGCCGGTATCGACATACCCTCTGAGTTCCAAGGCACTAGCTTTGATCCCCTGCTCGCAGGCAGCACCCCCGAAGACTGGCAGCAATCGATGTACTATCGCTACTGGATGCACCTGGCCCACCACCACGTCTACGCCCACTATGGCGTGCGTACAAAGCAGTACAAACTCATCTACTACTACGCCGACGCCTTGGGCCAACCCGGCGCTATCGACGAGACCAAACCCCCGGAATGGGAACTCTTCGACCTCGACCAAGAC
>LWDU01040459.1_pt1 | contig 16128 bp, 14 predicted proteins | sample 727161 | NCBI WGS metagenome assembly LWDU01 (sample SAMN04566230, study PRJNA314399) | hydrothermal vent metagenome | isolation source: deep sea hydrothermal plume seawater | place: Mexico: Gulf of California, Guaymas Basin | collected 2004-07-11 | reverse complement strand
GCATTTGGTATACTGGCTCGTGGCGCGGCGGCTCGGGTGGCTGGTTGTCATCCAACGGTCATAAGTCGCCCTATGGATCTCGACGAGCCATTGGTCAACGCCTTGGACGAATGGACCGAGTCTTGGGGAGCCGCCGTCGAATTTGTAATCGAGGATGATGAGACACTCGGCGAGCTGCTCGCCGGCCAGCACACGCAGAGAATCCGCTATTCGAGTCCTGGCAAAGTGCCCCAAAGTGTGCGGACAGCTACGGCCGTAAGTGGCGCATTTATTGCAGATACTCCCATTCTGAGCGACGGGCGTCTAGAATTGATTTGGTATCTGATGGAGCAGAGCATTTCGGTTGATTATCATCGTTACGGCAACCTCGGAGCGCGGAGCCTCGAGGAACGACGGCCAGTGAACTGAGGCCAGGCGTGCGGAAAATGAACAAGATATCGAGTTCCAAATCGAACGATGCCAGCGGCAAGCGGTTTGGCCAGCTGTTGAATCGGATCGAACAGAACTACAGTCGACTATCTGACCAGCTTGATGAGTTGGAAGTACTCGTTCCGGAAACACTTGAGAATGTGCTGCGTTCTTCTTCGCCCCACAAACCCAAGTAGCCCGTACAAGAAAGAAGATTCAACGGTAATGTTCAAAGTAACGATGCTCATCCTCTTGTCTTGTCTAATGACTGTCCCGTGGATCCAGGCCCAAGAATCGAACGAGGGCTTGGTCGCCGAAGGCGATGCCGCGGCAAAGATCGAAGATAAATCTGAAGCCGAGTGGCTTTTGGTTGGGGACCAACTGGTCAATGAAAAGAAGTACACCGAGGCTCTGTTGGCCTACAAAAGTGCCTACGAAACAATTGTTGAGAGATTTCGCGGGCGCAAATTCAAGGAGCCGGTTAAGCCGCGATTCATGACCCGCCCGGAATTGCAGGAATACATGCTGAAGGAGTTCAAGCGGGAGATCGCACCAAACGAGATGCGGTTCATGGACCGCACGCTCAAAGTGTTTGGATTTGCGCCGATGGAGCTGGATGTTGAGGAGACATTGTTGTCGCTATACACCGAAGAGGTTGCCGGATTCTACAACCCGAGGACGAAAGAGATCTTTCTGATTCAGGAGAAGCGGAAGAAAGGTAGCACGATTGGCCTTTTCAAGAAGTTGATTGGGATTAGCGAGTTCAACAAAGACGAGCAGAAGACGACGCTTGCCCACGAGATGACTCACGCATTGGCGGACCAGCACTTCGACCTGAAAACACTCGGCGAGGCGGCCGAACACAACGACGATATGGCCTTGGCCGTGTCAGCCTTGATCGAGGGCGAGGCAACACTCTTGATGTTGGGAGAAATGTTTAGCGACAACCACGACAAGGACGCCATCTGGGACATACGTAGTGCTCAAGTTGACGCGACGTTTAAATTTGCGGCAGGTGCTGCCATGGTGTTTGGCGGACGGACGATGCGCAAGGCGCCGGCCATTTTTCGCGAGACACTCATGTTTCCGTATCACAAAGGGACTGTTTTTGTGGTCCACTTGGGGCGAAACTCGGACTGGTCACGTATCGATCGTGCCTTCAAGGATCCGCCCATCTCCACCGAGCAAATCTTGCACCCGGAGAAGTATATCGGTGAAAGGGACCATCCGACCGCGATTGATTTTCCTTCGTCTCAAGAAGAGATCGGCGATCAATGGGATTTGCTTGGCCACAATTCGGTAGGTGAATTGCAGCTTCGCATTCTGCTGAGCCGACAACGCGACGTTCTAGATGCTGCGGCCGGTTGGGACGGTGATCGTTTCGAAGTTTACGAGAACAAAGACGGCCGGTTGGGACTTGCTTGGTGCTTGGTTTGGGACAGCGAAAAGGACGCGGCAGAGTTTATTGCCAGCTATCGGAATCACAACGGAATTCGCTTGATGGTGGATGGTAAGGAGCAACTCTACGAGGAATGGGACGGAACCGGCGACAAGCAGCTCGAGGAGGCCCTCGGGCGAGCCGATCAATCTTGGCGGTTGAAACTCGATGGTGGGGTCAATGTGGTCGTACAACAGGGCGCTGATGTTTGGGTTGTCGAAGGATTTGATGACCGGGAAACCAGTCTTGTGTTGAACAATCTCCGCCGAGCCAAGAAGGCGCCGCTGCAGTTGAAAATCAGGTGATGGCCGCTTGCTCGAACGGTGCTTGAGACTCGTAAATGTCCGTGGAACCCAACCGATCGTCGCCCGCGTCTGACAAGTCGTCATCGATCAATCCGACGACCGTGTACGTGACCACCACTCGATCTCCATGGACGTTTGCCTTGGTGGCCGCGCTCGTGATCACGGCCTTTTTTGTTGTTCAACGATTGCTGTTTCCGACGGGTACCGTCGATCGAGACATTGGTTGGCTAACAAGATGGAATGTAGTGACAGCGGCGGGGGAAACGGTAGAGGCAAAACATCGCTGGTTGCGAGAGGCGTTTTCCAACGCCGAGTCATTGTCCGCGGCCGAACAGGATGATGCGCGCCCCGGGCAGGTCGATGCACCTGAACCTCTCGTCGATGTAATGAATCGAATAACCAGGGAGTCGCAGTCCGGTACCGAGCGTGAACTGATCGATTCGATTTCGTGGGAATTTTACCTTGCGACGCTACGCGAGTGTGAGTATTTTGACGCGAGCATTTCAAGTAGTCAGCTCGATCCGTGGTTGCTCAACTGGGTGATGTACCCCTGGGTGTGGTATCAGTATCGCGTATTGCATTGGGAACGTACGAAAGACCGCGCTCGTGCTCTTGTCCTACTTGTCGACCGTGACGGCCACTTCCATGAAACTCGTTGGTGGTTTGTTGTGCGTGACGGCCGGTGGTTGATTTATGACTGGGAGCTTCTTGATTTTGGAATTCGTGAGACGACGGACGCGGCTCTAGCATGGACTCTTCACGATACTCCCGAAATGCTCGCCTACCAAGATCTGTTGTCGGCTTCTCGCGACGATCCCACCGTTTTCGAGCAAGAACTCCCTATTCCGGAACCGTTGCACGATTCACTTTATGTCCAACTTGCATATGACTACTTGGAGCGAAAACAGTGGGAGGTCGCCTTGCGAATGGCCCATCGCGTGAAGCAACCAGAGACAACACTTGGGGGACTGGTCGTCAAAGCGAGGGCCGAGATCTCGCTCGGTCGATTGCAGGATGCGACGAAGACTCTTGACCATTTGGAATCGTTGATCGGCCCGTCGATTCAAATTCGTGAATTACGGGGAGCGATTCAAGCAGAATCAACCGGCACCGGGTAGGTAATGTGTGGCACTGGCTTCGCCAGTGGTCTTGTTGTTAGCATCGCGTGATCTTGTAAGGACCCGAGGCTAGCGCCTTCGGCTCGAATCCGCATTGCCATGCAACGAAGGGCACATGGAAGATTCACGAAAGCACTCGTTCAACGAGCTTCTCGAATCGAGTGATCCCCGCTTCCAACGAGTACTCTGTTTCGACATGCCGCCGCGCTGCTTCCAGTTGGGTCGACAGTAAATCCCCTGGCGTGCTCAGCACTTCCTCGATCCCCTTCGCCAGAGCGCTTGCATCTCCATCTCGTACCAATTTTCCGTAACGACCATCAGCGAGCAATTCGCGAGGACCACATCGGCAATCGAATGAAACGATAGGCAGTCGGCAGGCCATCGACTCGATCAACACACTCGGCGGTTATCGGAATGGCCGTGGAAATGGATCATCGTCAGCTTCAATTCAGCTGCCTGTGCCGAGAGTGCTGGGAGCTCCGGGCCGTCTCCCACGATGTGCACACAAAGTGTCTGTCGCGTTGCGGTCGAGAGTTGGGAGACGGCGTTTAGCAGTGTGTCAAAACCCTTGGCTGCGACCAGACGCCCGACGACCAACAGATGCTTGCGGGTGGTATCTGACAAGGCTGACGGAACAGGTTCGGCCGCCAGACGGTCGATGTCAGCTATATCGATGTGGTTTTCCGACACCTCGAATGTGGATGTCGGCAAATCGTAATAGTCCATGGCCGCCTGCCGTACGCCCTCGGAAACCGAAATCGACAAATCGGCACTTCGATAGGCCTTGCGAAGCAAATGTCGTTTCAATGTCACAAACCGGCCAGCGACGAGGGGCAAGTTCTTCTCGGGGTTACTGTCCATGACCGCGATCCGCCGGCAATCAACCGATTGAGCCGCCGCCGCCCCAATCAATGTCTGCAGGCAGGTTCGCTCGTACAAGACGTCTATCTTCTCATCGCGCAGGACGGCGCGGAGATCGCTAACTTGCCGGCGGTGTATTGCCCCCGGCCAATACAACTGGGGTGGCTCGCTCCGCTCCGAGAAGACGAATATCGGGAGGTCGGCTGGTAAGTTAGCCAAGTATGGGCCGCTGCGAGACCGCAGATATAGAAGCGTCTCAATCCGCTGGCGGTCAATGTGTTGTAGCAATGTCGCGACTTGACGTTCAGCTCCACCAGTTTCCATGCTGCTGATCGCAAACAGGACTCGCGGGCGGGCTATGGCAGGACGCTTCATGGGTTTTCGGAGAGCAGGGAAGAGACGGTCGTTAGAAAGGAAAGAAAACGTATTGTGATCGAAATTCGACGAGTGTCGTCTCGTACGCCGGATGTGCTGACGCGGAGGACACGCTATTTGACGGCCTGGTCGGGATTCAATTCGAACGCCGGTGGTGGACCACCTTCGCCCTTTAGATAATGCTCCAGCCATCGCATCATACGAAGATTGTAATCCAACCGCGCGGCGGCCTTGCGATTGCCGTGCCCTTCCCCTGGGTATAACACCAAACGAACCGGAACCTGTCCTAGGATCTTCAGGTTTCGATACAACTCCATCGACTGAGACGTGTGAACACGAGTGTCTTCCTTGCCGTGCAATATCAAGATCGGCGTCTTGGCGTTTTCAACGTAGTAGATCGGGCTGCGTTTTAAGAAAAACTGCCAATCGTCCCAGATGCGTTTCCTGGCATGAACGTGAAACATCTCATCGGGAATGTCGGTCGTACCCGATTTGGAAATCTGATTGCTGATGCCCACAAACATCACGCTGGCAGCAAAGTGTTCGCTGTGGCGGGTTGCACACCAGGCGGATGCGAAACCGCCATACGAGCCTCCGGTCACGCCGACCTTGTCGCGGTGAACCAACCCGATCTTGACGAGGTGATCGATGGCATCCAGCAAGTCGTCGAATTCTTTTCCGCCGTAGTCCGACTGATGTGACTTGGCGAATGCGGCTCCTCGGCCGGTGCTTCCTCGGTAATTGGGATAGAATACTGCGAACCCTCGAGCCGCGGCAATTTGGCCAGGGTAAGAGTAACGCGTGACCCAACCGTTAGGAATGAGTGACTCCGGTCCGCCATGAACCGTTAGGATAAGCGGATACCGTTGACCCTTGACGCGATCTCGGGGGTGGATCAGTACGCCTTGTATGGTCACGCCGTCTCTCGCTTGATACGAGACGATTTCTTGCTTCGCAAAACGCTTTTCCGATAACCAGGGATTGTTGTCGGTGAGTTTCTTGTGCCCGACCGCTCCCGAAAAGACCGCTGGTGGATGACTCGCTGACTCGCCCACCAATGTGTACGAGTTGGCAGCACTGAATGAGATCGACGTAAAGACGGTGCCGTGCGGAGGGATTCGTCGAGTCAGCGCCCTACTTGGTAGATCGTAATCATGCAGTTCCGATTGACAACCATTGGCACCCAGGACAGACAATGTCGTATCGTTCAACCAATGTATGTTGACAATGTCGGGCGTATAATCGGCCATTACACGTTTGAATTTCCCTGTCTCAGGATCGGCCAACATGAGCCGCGCACCGGCCGGGTCATTGATGTCCTCGCCGGAAATAAAGGCCAGCTGCTTGCCATTGGGGCTCCACCGAATCGCTCCCAGTTTTCCTGGGTTTTCGATTTTGGTGTGAATCTCCCCAGACGTATCTACGATGCGTATGCGGCGGTACATGTAGAAGTGATCGATCAAGGGCGTGGGAGCGACGGCAACTGCCAAGCGATCACCTTTTGGATTCCACTCGATTTCAGATGCAGAGCCCTCCAACGACAAAGCGACGCCCTTTAAGTCGCTACTAGGCGTGACCAGCCAAACGAGTGTGTTTTGCAGGTCCTCTTCGTACGCTTCTGCGTTAAAGCCTCGATCCGCCAGCTTCTTCTTGCTTTCATCCGGCTTCTTTTTGGCGAGAAACGCGAGTTGTCGCCCATCCACATGCCACGCGTATTTAGAGATCGAGGTCTCATGTTCAAGGATTTTGATCGACTCGCCACCGTTGATCGGAATGCCGTATAGAGACGCGTTCTTGTCGTCCCCACGTTTGGCAAGATACATGATTGTTTGACTGTCGGCAGACCAGCTGATTTGAGATACGCTTACCTTTCCCGTTACAAATGGGCGTGAATTTCCGGATGAGTCGACCACGTGCAGTTCGGTTGATGCGTTGCCATTGTCCACAAGGGGATCTCGAGGAACTATCAATGAATAGGCCGTCCACTTGCCATCAGGCGACAACGTCGCGCTACTCACGTAACGGATTTTTGCGACATCGCTGGGTGTCAATTCATCGCCCGCCCACAGCGACGCGGCAAAGAAACTCACGAGCAACAAAGAAAGGTAGACGATCGTTCCACAACGCACGGTAGGACTCCTTCTAGTATCAACTGAGAATATTGCAGTAGGGACGCGCTGCCGTTTCCGGTAGCTTTGACCGTGCGGTGGAGCGAGCCAACCACTTTATGAATAGGATAATCGGGAATCGAGATCATTCTAACAACACCGACGCCGAATGTGTAACGCTCGCTGGTTGTTGAAAAGGGTCCGTTTGGCTATCGTTGTTGTTGCCTGTCGAACCGGAATGAACGACAGTTGACACCATGTAGCCGAGTTTCTCGATGAATACGCCTCGTTGGCTGATAACAGGTGCAAATGGATATCTGGGGTACCGCGTGGGTGAACAAGCAGCTCGTCGCGGAGAGGCATTCGGTTTAGTGCGGTCGGCTGATCGCCGCGTCGCCGATGGTGTCGCACCAGTACTTGGTGATCTAGATGATCTGGCCAGCCTCGACCGAATCGTGTTGATGGTCCGTCCGCATTGTGTGATTCACTTGGCGGCCATGACGAAAGTGGACCAATGCCAGGTGAAGCCCGACCAATCGTTCCACCGAAATGTCACGGCAACACGCCAATTGGCGATCCGTTGCCAGGAAATGGGAACTCACTTCTTATTTGCGTCGACCGACATGGTGTTTTCGGGTGAGTCAGGTGACTATGACGAAGCGTCGGAATCTAGGCCAGTCAACTTGTATGGAGAGCATAAGCGATTGGCGGAAGAGGCCGTGCTGGAAGTCTGTCCTACAGCAACCATTTGCCGTTTACCATGGATGTTCGGCCTGCCAACTCCTCAATACGACGGACACTTCGCTGGCATGGTCAAGATGCTCATCGCCGGCGAGGCGGTGAGGCTGTTTGATGATGAAATCCGTTCGCCACTTACAACGGACCGGGTCGCCAGTGGATTGTTGGACGTTTCGTTGGATCGACCGGATCGGAGGTTGTTACATTTTTCCGGACCGGAAAAAGTGAACAGGTACCAGATTGGTCTTTGGGCGGCCGAGTCGCTTGAAGTGCCGATCGACTTGGTTGTCCGTTGCCAACAAGCGGATCATTCGTCCCCGACACCGCGGCCAGCCAATGTTTCACTGCGGACTCGATTTCCGAACGATGTCCCAGCTCTTCACGATATCGACATTGAAGCGGACGTCCGGTCCTATGCATCGCGGATCAAGCGAGAGCTGAACCCGGAGGAATCCGAGACGGATCTGTCGTGCGATCATGGAGACGAGACTCGCTGACCGCAGTCTCCCCTTTGTGGCTTTGTGTCTTTGTGTGAAAAGATGAGATGGTCGCACGAAGGCACGTGATCGCCTTCGGCCACACAGGACGGATAATCGATACGGTTTGACTATTTTACGTATCCTCCATATTGCTGACGATCTGGCCGATCAGATAGGAGAGACGAACCAAGCCAACAAGGAGAGTTCAACAATGTCTGCACAATTTCGAATCGCGATGACGATCGTGTTCGCATCACTTGCCGGTTCTGCCAATGCTCAATTCCGCACTCCAACTCCCGCCAACGCGGCTCAACACAAGCGGTCATCGATCGATGCGGATAAGCAGGTACAGGGTCGCCTGGTTTGGCTTGAGCAACAGATCGCTCGAGAACAAAAAGTGCTTGTGCAACAGTTGCGTCGCGCCGAGGCTATTCGGGCCACAGCGCTGAAGTCGTTCAACATCAAGCAACTCGATGAAGCAGAAGCGATCGAACAGCGGGCGTTTTCGACATATGCGAGACGCATCGCCACCTTGGAGAAAACAGCCGCTTCGAACAGCGCGGCGCGGGTTCCCGCCCAACGCCCGGCGCCGGCCGTGAAGCCGAAGGCCTCGTCTTCACCTGCTGCGTCCGACGGACCCTGGAAGATGTTCAAATTTGGGTTCTAGGCCACACGCACTTGTTGACCTTTAAGTGCCGAGCGGCGCAAGTGTTCAATGTGCACACCCCGAACCGACCGTTTGGAAGAAGTCATTTCCTTTGTCATCGACCAGGATGAATGCTGGGAAATCGACCACTTCAATTTTCCAAACGGCTTCCATGCCAAGTTCTGGATACTCCAACACCTCGACGCGACGAATGCTCTCTTTGGCAAGAATTGCGGCGGGACCGCCGATACTCCCAAGGTAGAAACCACCGTGTTTTTCGCACGATTCGGTGACCTGCGTGCCACGATTTCCCTTGGCGATCATGACACGGCTTCCACCAGCGGCTTGAAACTGATCGACATAGGCGTCCATTCGGGCAGCCGTCGTCGGGCCAAATGAACCACTTGGCATCCCCGCTGGCTTTTTTGCGGGGCCTGCATAGTAGACTGGGTGGTTCTTTAGATAGTCGGGCAACGGTTCACCCGAATCAAGCCGCTCTTTCAGTCTTGCATGAGCGAGATCTCGGGCCACCACAATCGGCCCGTTCAGCAGCAGCCGAGTAGTTACCGCGTATTGTGTAAGTTCCGAGAGGATCTCGGACATCGGTCGGTTCAGGTTCACGTGCACGGCCGCGTCATCTTGTCGATGCCGTAAGTCCTCTGGTATGTACTGGAGGGGCTGCCGTTCCAGCTGTTCAAGATAGACACCGCCAGAATTGATTTTACCCTTCGCTTGGCGGTCGGCGCTACATGAGACGCCGATACCGATCGGAAGCGAAGCCCCATGACGCGGCAGGCGGACGACTCGCGCGTCCAATGCGAAGTACTTGCCGCCGAACTGAGCGCCGATACCGCAGTTCCGCGCCGCCTCCAGCATCTGCTCTTCCAATTCCAGGTCGCGGAATGCTCGGCCCAAAGCACTGCCGGTGGCAGGGAGTTGGTCCAGGTATTTTGTCGAGGCCATTTTGACCGTCTTCATCGTTGCCTCGGCAGACGTGCCTCCGATCACGAACGTCAGGTGATAGGGTGGACATGCCGCCGTCCCAAGTGACAACATCTTTTCCGTCAGAAACTCGACTAGGCTCTTTGGATTGAGAAGGGACGGAGTTGCTTGATAAAGAAAACACTTGTTTGCCGAGCCACCTCCCTTTGCAATGAAGAGAAAGTGATACTCTCTACCATCGCACGACATCAGATCAAGCTGAGCCGGGAGATTCGTTCGAGTGTTCTTTTCCTGCCACATGCTGAGCGGCGCATTTTGAGAATATCGTAAGTTGTTTTCGACATAGGCTTGGTAGACTCCCTCAGACAACGCAACTTCGTCGCCTGTCGACCAGACCGAGTTCCCCTTTTTTCCGAGGATTGCGGCTGTGCCCGTGTCCTGACAGAATGGAAGTACGCCTGCACTCGACACATCGGCGTTTTTTAACATCTTGAGCGCGATCGCTCGGTCGTTCTCAGACGCCTCGATGTCATCTAAAATGGCGGCGACTTGTCGGAGGTGAGCAGGCCGAAGGAAGAAGTTGACGTCGTGAAACGCCTGTGACGCAAGCATCGTCAGGCCTTTGGGATCCAGGCACAAGACGTCTTCCCCGCGGAATGTCTCGGTCGAGACATAGTCTTTCGTCAACAACCGGTACTCAGTTTCATCCGGGCCGAGTTCGAACAATTGTTGAAATTCGAACGGTGCATTTTCCATCAGATAATTCCCTCATCGAATTGCCTGGACGCGTCCGCAAAACCTGCGACATAATGCACACGACGACGATCAGTTGTCAACCAGCGGACGATCCTCTCCACGCTCTGGATGCCACACCCATTGGGCCATCTTTTCTACTCGGACGCCCAAGGGATGCCGAATTCTGGAAAGAGCGTGAGGCCACCGTCGACAAACAGTGTTTGGCCCGTGATGTAGGAAGCGTCGTCCGAACAGAGAAATGCCGTGACAGCTGCCATTTCTTCGGCAGTCCCAGGGCGTCCCATCGGAATATGACTCTCCACAACCGCCCGCTTTTTGGGATCGTCAATCCAAGCGGCATTCATCGGCGTTATCGTGGCGCCGGGGCCGATGCCGTTAACGCGAATACCATGCGACGCATATTCAAGCGCCAGCGTTCGAGTCAAGTTGCCCATGCCCCCCTTGCTGGCTGAGTAGCCGGCGAATCTGGGCTTGGGTATGATCTCGTGCACGCTTGAAACGTTGATCACAACGCCAGTTTTTTTTTCTTCCACCATGTGCCGTAACGCCCGCTGCGCGCAGAGGAACGTCCCTGTCAGATTCGTCGCGATTACATTGACAAAATCGTCGGCCTCAAGCTCGTGGGAGGCGGCAGAGACTTGGTACCCGGCGTTGTTGATCAGCACGTCGATCCCACCAAATTCGTCGAGTACGGTAGCGAACATATGGTCCACTTGAGATTTTTCAGCCACATTCGCCTGTATCAGCAGCGTCTTTGACTCGGCATTCGACTCGAGAATCTCGCTTGCGGTTTCTTCAGCGCCCTGCCGGTTACGGTTGTAGTTGATGGCAACATGAGCACCTTCAGCAGCGAATCTTACAGCGATGGCCCGCCCAATTCCGGAGCTGGCGCCGGTCACGACAACGTTTTTCCCGCGGAGTCCCTGCATCATGTGTGCTCATCGAATGCCAATGAAGAAAAAGTGCCGCATGGGCTGTGCCAGTGTATGGCTGCTCATCGCCCGACTCAAGCCGAATCAGCCGGTACGCGACAGCATTGAAAACGTTGCCCGTTGTAGCGACAATGGTCCACGACACTTTGTCGGAGACTTGGCAAAGGGCACCACCGCACTCGTAGTTTGAAGCTCACCCTGCCCATGGGGAGACGATCGTGAAAAACTGGATTCCTATTTTCGTTGTTGGATTGTTTGTTCAATCCGCCTCGTCTTGGGCAGCAGACCGACCGAATATCTTGTTGGCGATTGCCGACGATTGGTCGTATGGACACGCGGGGGCGTATGGTTGCCAGTGGGTGAAAACGCCGAATTTTGACCGGATTGCCCGCGAGGGGATTCTATTTCAACGAGCGTTCACACCGAACGCTAAATGCGCGCCCTCAAGGGCGACGATTCTGACAGGTCGCTACTCTTGGCAGTTAGAACAAGCTGGCAACCACATGTGTATTTTTCCAGCAAAGTTCGGCGGATACGTTGAACGGCTAGCTGCCGACGGGTACGTCGCCGGCTACACGGGAAAGGGTTGGGGGCCTGGAATTGCCAGAGACGCCAGTGGAAAGCTCCGCAAGATTACTGGAGTGGCGTACCAGAAGAGAAAGGCGAAACCGCCAGCTCGGGCAATTTCCAATATCGACTATGCGGCCAATTTCACGGAATTTCTTGGCCAGGTCCCCGACGGCAAACCGTGGGTTTTCTGGTTTGGGACCACCGAACCACATCGCGGGTATGAATTTCAGTCCGGCCTTCGATTGGGAAAGAAGTTGAGTGACATCGATCGCGTTCCTGGCTACTGGCCAGATAACGAGATGACTCGAAACGACATGCTGGACTATTCCGTGGAAGTCGAGCACTACGATAGCCATTTGGGGCTCATTCTGGCGGCGCTGAAGGAAGCGGAACAGCTGGACAACACTCTGATCATTGCCACGTCGGATCACGGTATGCCGTTTCCTCGAGTGAAAGGCCAGGCTTATGCCGACTCAAATCAGATCCCGCTGGCAATCCGTTGGCCACGCGGAGTAATGGGTAAGGGCCGTGTGGTTGAGGATTTTGTGAACTTCACCGATCTCGCTCCCACAATCTTGCAAGCGGCCCAGGTCAGCGAAGCGGCACCACTCATGCAGTCGATAAGTGGTCGCAGCCTATTCGATATTTTTCAGTCGTCAGCGTCCGGTCAAGTGAATCCGGAGCGTGATCATGTGCTTGTTGGCAAGGAACGTCACGATATTGGTCGCCCGCAGGCCGGCGGTTACCCGATTCGCGGCATTTGCGAGGGTGATTGGTTGTATCTTCACAATTACGAAACGGGTCGTTGGCCTGCCGGCAACCCTGAAACTGGATATCTAAATTGCGACGGCAGTCCCACCAAATCCTATGTACTCGATCAGCGTCGAACAGGAGCTGAAATTGTGTTTTGGAATATGTGTTTTGGGAAACGGCCCGTCGAGGAGTTGTTCAATGTCAAAGTCGACCCTGATTGTATTATCAACTTGGCAACGTCGACGGAACACGAAGTTCTGCTTGCCAGACTGAAGGGCCGCATGGAGCGTGAACTCAAATCGCAAGGCGACCCCCGTATGTTTGGCCGCGGAGCGATTTTTGATGGTTATCCTTACTCGAATAAGGGCACAGACCATTTTTATGAGCGATACATGGCCGGTGAGAAACTGAAGGCCGGTTGGGTTCGCCCGACTGATTTCGAGGAAAAGCCGCTCGACTGACACGTACAGTTTTGATCAGGGGAGCTGGAATCGCTTCACCATGAAGTAAACCACTTGAGCGAATACCAAGGGACCGCGCACAATGCCGATTGAATTCTCTTGTCCAAGTTGCCAACAGACACTGCGAGTTCCGGACACTGCTACAGGAAAACAGGCGCAATGTCCGAAATGTAAGACTCTGATCGTCGTTCCGGGTACGTCACCTCCCGCTGAAGATGACTTTGTCCCATTGAGCAAACCTTCATGGCCGGCAGAATCACCTGCCCCGGTCACCCCAGCCGGTCCGACGGACAATCCATATGCCTCGATGTCGATGCCGGCAGGTTCCGCTCCGAGACCGACCGCACAGTCGGGGCCAATTATCAATGTGGCCGTCGACATATCCGATGTAATTTCTCATGCGTGGGAGTGTTTTACGCGGGACTTCGGTGTGCTCTTTGCTGGTTATATGGTCGCGGCCATCCTCCCTCTTTTCGCGTTGATTCCGCTGTTGATTATCCCGATTGTCGCCGGTGGCCCAGAGGCAATGGCGATCGTTGTTCCATGCGCGATGCTGGCGGTCGCGGTGTCGTTCTATTTTTGGTTGGGGCAGATGCGAATGGCGTTGGCATCCGCTCGCGGTGAACCAGTGGAAATCGGCATGATTTTCTACCGAGAAAGCAACACCGTTTCCGCCACCATCGGCATTTTTCTCTTTAGTATTGGCGTCGGTTTCCTCACCCTTCTTTTTTGCATCGGTTTAGTCGTGCTGGTTTTGTACTGGCCCGTCGGTTTTCTTATTGTTGACAAGAAAATCGGTCTGTCCGATGCATTCGCAATGGCACGTCGCATAACGAACGACAATGTCGGCACGACATTGTTGCTGGCGGTCGTCACGATGGCCATCTCTTTTGGTGCTAGTAGCGTCTGTTTCCTGGTCGTCTATCTTGTCGGCCCTTTACTTACCGTGTCATGGGCCACCGCTTATTTGATGATGTCGGGACGGCTCACTCGCGGTTCAAAGTACTAGCTCTCTGTCAGGTTTAAAAAGCAGGATCGGCCAGTTCGGGTTACGAACTTCGGCTCTAGCTCCTAGACAGAATAAATGACGTCGCAGCTCATAGATGCAATACGTCAGATGAAGGGGAGAAGAATCATGGGCAAGCAAAAAGTCGCCATCAGCCCATGTCCTTTTGAAGGCATGACTCTCTGTTTCGCTGGTAAATCGAAACAGTATGAGCCAACTCGGGAGGAAATGGTTTCATCGCGGCATCTCTCTAAATAGACGCCTATTGCGTTCGTGTCAAATATGTTTCTGGGCCGTCATGCACGTTTTTACAACCGAGCACATCGTGCTATAATCCCGTCACCAAATGACCAACCTACTCGTCGACTTTCGGGGTTTTCTATGAGCAAGTTTCAAGAATCTAATCCGTATTCCGACCCGTCCAAGGAGCGAGGACCAACAAAGGGCTCGACCAACTGCGGGCAGGCGACGGCGAGTTTGATACTCGGGCTGTTGACTCCGTGTTGCTTTTCCTTTTTGACAGGGATTCCAGCGCTGATTCTGGGCGTGATAGCCTTGCAGAAGATCAGTCATTCGGGCGGGCTACTCAAAGGACAGGGAATGGCGATTATCGGTGTTGTGACCGGCGGCGCCGGGACGCTCTTTAGTTGCTTGTTGCTGCCGGCGCTCCTCTTGCCAGCCGTGCAAAGTGCTCGAGAAGCGGCCCGCCAACAGGTTTCGCTGAACAACATGAAGCAAATCGGTTTAGCGCTGCATAATCATTACGACCTTCATGGAGCACTCCCGGCCGCTGGCTCTGTCGACGGTGATTCGGCAACAGAGCTTGGTCTGAGTTGGCGAGTGCACCTGCTACCGTTCCTGGACCAAAGCGCACTGTATAATCAGTTTCATTTGGACGAGCCGTGGGACAGTCCGCACAACAAGTCGCTGCTGCCGATGATGCCAGAGTTGTACCAATCTCCAAACATGCCGCGAGGTGAAGTGACGCTCTACTTGGGCGTCGTGCAAAGGAACCAAGAATTTCCCGGCGCAAGGACCCTATTTGGGGACGGTACTCAAACGCGCAAACTGGGGGAAGTAACTGATAGCTCCTCGAACACGATCATGATCGTCGAGGCTGACATTCAGGAGGCCGTTCTGTGGACCAAACCCGCGGATTTGGAACTCGACACAAGCAACCCGTCTCGCGGGCTCGGCACACTTCGATTTTCTCGGTTCCTCGCTTTGATGGTCGATGGAGGGGCAAGGCCAATCCCCAACGAGACGTCTGCCGCGGAGCTACTGAATTTGCTGCTGATGGATGACGGCAAATAGCGTTCCAGCAATATCACGCCAATGGTGCGACTGGTTGTTCGCACCATCGGCGTGTCTTTGTGAGAATCATTTTTGCACGTAGAGCCAGACGAAACCTGTCCGCTCAACGGTCATGATTTCATTGCGTTTGAGAACAATCTGTCGGTAACGTTGGCTTGCCGCTTGACGTCCATCGGCGTCTGCGTTGCGCAAGGCCGTCATGGCCTCGACGATTTCCTTGTCCAGTGTCGCCAGTTTCGTTTTGACTTCGGTCTTGCTGAGGCCTTTGGCGGGGGTCTGGATACTGACCGTGTCGCCAACGAAGATGTCCAACTTGCCATCAGAGTTTACATCGTCGACCCAGATGCGAGTGGCCATTGTCGGTCCGGTGAGTTCGTTTTCACTTACTTGCGTCGTCCGTTTTCCGGCTTCGATGAGTGTCTTAAACGATTTGAGAACCGGCCGTTTCTGGCCTTTACCAGCCAAGTTCTCGGCCCACTGGACTCCGCCGCTGCTCGAGCCACTTAGCAGATCGAGGTCGCCGTCGCCGTCCCAGTCGATGACGAACGGATCACTGTGTGCGCCAGCAATCTTCAAGGGTTGGGTATTGGACTTGAGCAGTTCGGGCTGTGGGTCAAATTTGCCTTTGCCCTTGCCCTTGAATAGATAGAAACTGCCAGCGAAGTTGCCGACGATCATATCGAGATCGCCATCGCCATCCCAATCCACGGCGGTGGGACGCGTGCAAATGTTTTCGGTTTGATACTTGCTTTCTTCGACGGGAATGATCAACGGTTCATCATCCGTGCCAGTTAGGATTTCAGCCGCATTGAAGCCGCCACCAGGTTGTCCCCATAGAACGTGGAATAAACCGGCCATGCCACCCTGCATTCGCGAGTAAGAGCCCGAGAGTATATCGTTGTGTCCGTCACCATTGAG
>LWDU01036669.1_pt1 | contig 16140 bp, 13 predicted proteins | sample 727161 | NCBI WGS metagenome assembly LWDU01 (sample SAMN04566230, study PRJNA314399) | hydrothermal vent metagenome | isolation source: deep sea hydrothermal plume seawater | place: Mexico: Gulf of California, Guaymas Basin | collected 2004-07-11 | reverse complement strand
ATCACAATGAATGTGGACAGTACCAGCTCCGCCACATTGGGAGGCGGGGGAAATCCCGTAAACATTTCAGTGATCGATTTGGAGCCGGGAGCAACACTTACGTTCACAAGTGAAACAATAGATCAGTTTAATACCGAGCACTTGAGCAAACTAACCATAGGCGGAACTGCCGCAGAAGAGGGTGTGAACTTCACTATCGAGTCGGATGGCAATTCCGGTTCCATTATCAAAACCATCACAGCACCGGCGACACCGCCAACAATCAGCGTCGTGAACAACGGTGACGGGTCGGTAACGGTGACCTTCGAGGGCACGTTGCAGTCTGCGGACTCGGTGAACGGCCCGTGGGCCGATGTCGAGGGTGCGACCAGCCCGTTGACGATTCCGGCTGACCAGGCTGCGCAGTTTGGTCGCGCCAGGAACTAATCTTCTGTCAGATTTTATAGCAGGCCAAATCGATCTATATATATAATCTAAGCCCCTTCTAAAATCACTGCCCCCCCGCGCCCTTGTCCGTGGCGGGAGGTTGTGGTGTTATAGGGTGCGGGGATGAAAAAGGTTTTGTGGCCCCACGCCTACCGCCCCATCCGACACCTTGACCCGGCGCTTCGAGCTCGACTAATATCGGCCCTGCAGTGACCCGACCTAAAGCCCACTACCCGGGCTAAAATCGAGTCCGTCCTTAACAGCGAGAAACCAAATTCCGATGAACAGAAGCCGTAAATCAAAAGCATTAATCTGTGCTCTAATGTTGATCGCCACCACAGCGATCAGCATGGGAAAAGAACCGGCTGAAAGGGTCACAAACATCCTTCTGATCATGTCAGACGACCTGAAGGCCAGTGCGTTGCCGGCTTACGGCAATACCGTCTGCAAGACTCCCAACATTGACCGACTTGCAAAGTCGGGGATGGTCTTTGAACGCGCTTACTGCCAAGGCCTGGCTTGTTCACCGTCGCGCCCGTCGATGTTGCGGAGCATCTATCCCAAGTCAAAGGCAACCGCACCAACAATCGGCGAGCATCTTCAAAAGCACGGAATGCACACGGCTCGCGTGGGCAAGATTTTCCATATGCCCGTGCCCCATGCACAGCTTGATGGCAGCAACGGCAGAGATGTCGCTGAATGCTGGACGGAGCGTTACAACACGAAGACCGCTGAGACGTTTTCACCGGGGCTGTATCGGTTGCTGAACTCGGACATCGTGACCCGGAAGATTGAGGGCCGTGACGCCAAGGGCCCAAACCGCATGTGGGCGACTGTCGAAACCGACAAGGAAGATGGTTCCGATCAGGCAGACTATATGGTCGCGACGAAGGCGGTTGAGTTGCTGCGGGAACGCAAGAAGGCGGGTAAACCATTCTTCCTCGGCGTCGGCTTCGTGAGGCCGCACTTCCCGATGGTTCAGCCGAAGAAGTTCTTCAACATGTATCCGCAGCAGAAGATGAAAATTCCGCCGCTGATCCAGGGCGACTTGGATGATATTCCTCCTGCCGGGCGCGGGCCCGATGGCAAGGGACTCAATGAAATGGAGCAAAGCCGCCGCAGAATGTGGCAGGCGTATTACGGTTCGGTGACCTTCATGGATGAGCAGCTTGGACGAGTGCTCAACGAACTTGACCGCCTTGGATTGCGCGGTTCCACAGCAATCATATTCACCACCGACCACGGCTATCATCTGGGCGAACATGGATTCTGGCAGAAAGCCAACCTGCACGAGGAAGTCGTCCGCGTACCGTTGATCGTCAGCGCGCCGGGGATCAAGCCGGGACGGACATCGTCATTTGTCGAGCTTGTGGATCTCTATCCAACCTGGACGGACCTGCTGGGACTGCCGATGCCCAAGGGCCTGCATGGCAAAAGCCTGACACCGATTCTGCGTAATCCGGATGCGAAGGTGCGCAACACAGCCCTGTCAATTCATAACCGGGCCGGCGGTGGACTGCGTTCGGCCCAATGGCATTACATGAATTACGCCGGCAAAGGCGAAGAGCTCTACGACATGATCAAGGACCCAGACCAGTACACCAACGTCGTTTCCGATCCGAAGTACGCCGCCATCCTCAAGCAGGCCAGAGCTCAGTACAAAGCCCGGATGGCAGCCGCGAGGTAGGCACCACGAAATGAAAGACGGGTGAAGAATTGAAAGCTGAAGAAAAATGAAAACGAAACCAAACCGCGCGTTTACCCTAATTGAACTATTGGTGGTGGTTGCGATTATTGCCATCCTAGCCTCGTTACTTCTTCCTGCACTCGGAAAAGCCAAGGAAGCGGGGAAAGCGGCTCATTGTAGAGGTAATGAAAAGAACCTGATCCTAGCTTGGATGATGTATCATCAGGAGAATGACGGCAAAATTGTCGGTGCGCATGACCGGGGTATCAGACAGGGAGACTGGGTCGGCCGAAAACAAAATGCATCAGGAAGACAAACCGGCCCAATGGCTCCAATTGAGGATGAGATTCGCGGCTTTAAAGACGGACTTTTGTGGCCCTACCTCAATGACCACAAAGTCTATCACTGCGTTGGTGATCGACGTGATTCTCCCATCAAGAGCAGGAAGGTCCAACAAGGAAAAGCATGGAGGAGCTACGCCTTACCCTGCAGCATGAATGGCCCACCCTACAATCCTGAAGCCATTACAAAACACAGCCAGCTCAAAACACCCTCAACCAAGTATGTCTTTTTGGAGGAGGAAACCGATGTTGGCGGCAGCAACTGGGGTGGCTGGCTGCTTCCTTACCCCTTTACCAGTTCTTGGTGGGATCCGATTGCGATCCGGCATGGTGAAAAGAACTGCCTCGCCTTCGCCGATGGCCATGTAGAGTTGCATCATTGGCTGGATAAACGCACCTTAACTATGTCCGATGGACAGACCTTTGGAGTGTCGGCACCCAACAGTCCCGACCTGAAGTACATGCAACAAGGTTACGCTGCCGTGAGAGGGAATCCATAATGATATCATTTTAGAAGGGCATCATCTTTTGTTGTCAGAGGCCATGATTCCCGCCGACCTCCTCCGCAAACACGGCGGCAAGACGGGTGCAGAATTAAAAGCTGAAGGGAAATGAAAAGAATTAAAGGTTTCACTCTCATCGAGTTGCTGGTGGTCATCGCCATTATCGCCATTCTGGCGGCTCTGTTGCTGCCCGCCCTGGCCAAGGCGAAGGCCAAGGCACTTCAGGCCACCTGCATGAGCAACATGAAACAAATCGCGACGGCGGCGGAGATGTACGTCGGTGACAACGAGGGCGTTTACCTCATCGCAAGGCACAACACCGTGTTGACGGCCTTTGATCCGCCGGAGGTCGCTGCGTGGGTGCCGTACAACCTAGCCCACAGAAAAGCGGCCGGCTATGATGAACGAAATGATCCATACACCTACAAGGGCCTGTCCATGAACCCCGTGTTTGGTTGTCCCGGCGTGAAATATACCGGCAACCCCCTGAAAGGCTACAGGGCCGGGCAGCATTACCCGGTCTGGGAGACACAGTGGCCATCGGTCATTACCGGTTACCAGTACTTTGGGGGAATCAAAACCTGGACCAACCCGGCGGGCTCCTTCAAGTCCCGCAGCCCGGTTGACTCCGGCAATGTCAGTCCCCGCATGTTGATTACTGCTGACCTCGCGGCAAGAATCGACGGGAAATGGGGGGGCGGTCGCCCAACCGCTTTTGGGGGATACCCGGCCCACGCCAATAACGCCGGCTTTCCCACGGGGGGCAACCAGGCATACGTGGACGGGTCGGTTCGCTGGGTGAAGTTCGGACAAATGTATTTCATCCACAGCTGGAATCCGGGCGCCCGCCAATATTATGCGTACCAGGAGGATTTGGGGGACTACGCAGGCAAAGTCATCAAGGCGCGGCTTTGACACCTCGGTTTCCGCTATAGAAAACACGGCGGCAAGACGGGTGAAGAATTGAAAGCTGAAGGGAAATGAAGCAAATTATGGTACATACAATGAACGTAAAAAAAACTTATATCGCTCTGCCGGTGATCTTGTTGGGGTTTGTTCTTTCCGCTGTCCAGCAAGCTCAAGGAGAACTCAAAACAGAAACCATCTCCGGAAAGATATCCAGTGACGAAATCACCTTCGATATCTACCTTCCTGAAGGTTATCGCAAGGAGGGAGTAGGGTACCCGGTCATCTACAACCTGCATGGCCGCGGCGGTTCCTACAAAAGAGGTGGGACATTTCGTGCCGCCATGAAGAAAGCAATTGCCGATAGTATTCTACCGCCCGTCATTGCGGTCTACCCCGACGGCACCAAGAATGGCTGGTATGCCGATTCCAAGGACCGATCCATTCTAATTGAGACCCACATTATCCGCGAAATTATACCCTGGGTGGATGCTAACTATAACACCAAGGCATCCAGGAGTTTTCGTGTGATCCAAGGCTTCTCCATGGGAGGATATGGAGCGTCACTATTGGCTGTGAAGTTTCCCGAACTGTTCTGTATTTGCATTAACTACGATGGGGCCATGTGGAATTGGGAAAACATGACCAGAAAGAGCAGAAAATGGCAATCGGTGGCTCCAGTCATGTTTGACAACGACAAGACATATTATGAGAGCAATTCGTCTCCCTGGGCATTCGCAACCCTCAACCAGGACAAGATCAAGGGCCGGCTTCAATTCCGAACATTGGTTGGTTCGTTGGGTTCAGGACTTCAGAAATGGCGCGACCATCTGAATTCACTCGATATTGAGATGGACTACGTGGAGACCAAATGCAGGCACAATCTCCAGTGTCTCCACGAAGAAGCCGGCGATGGAAACTTTCGCTTAATGACTAAACAATTTGCCAAGGCTGCGGCCTCACCAGCGGCAGCCCCGGATCAGTTGCCTGACCCGGCCGGGAAGGTTTCGGAAAACTGGATTGATCTCTATGAACCTCACGTCGATGGCGAAATGTCATGCCGTCTCATGAAGCCTATGAGTTTCGATTCAAACAAGCGCTACCCGGTTATTGTTTCATTACATGGTGCCGGCGGAAGAGGGGCGGATAACCGGAAACAACTGCGCGATTGGAACAAGCTTCTTGCCCAGGAGCCGAGGCGCTCCGATTACCCCTGCTATGTGCTTGCCCCCCAGACAACCCGTCTATGGGATGCCGCAGACCTCAAGAACATCAAAGATGTCATTGCGGCATTACCGTCCGCTGATATGGACAGGATCTATATCCTCGGGCATTCAATGGGAGGACATGGGACGTATATCCTCATACAAATTGATCCCGGTTATTTCGCGGCGGCGGCGCCTTCGGCCGGAGCCGGCCGGCCTAAGACCGAGGAGTTTATCGATGCCTCCTTGATTAAGAATCTCCCGATATGGTCCTTTCATGGGGACAAGGATAAGGTTTGTCCAATTGAGCGTGATCAGAAACTTTTCGCTGAGATGAAAAAATTGGGAGGGAACATGAAGTTTACGACCTGGGCTGGTGACAGACATGACGTTGCCAAAAAAATGATTACTGGCAGTGATAATGGCAGCACGCAACTCAGCAGCGATCGCTGTGATGGCGAGACGGAGTTTATGAAATGGCTGTTCACACAAAAACGTTCAGCTAATCAACAAAATAGCGAGAAGGAGTAAATCATGAAGACATTTAGATAATCAAAAACTTTTCTACCTCCGTAAACTCGCAGAATAACCCTCAAGAAATAAAACACCTCCTCCTCACAACAATCGCAGCCGTGCTGTTGGTGGGGTGTGAAGCACTTAGTGCTAGATGCTCGCAGCACCTTTCTCGTTTTATCCAGTTTAACTGCCTATTAGAAGGCTCTAATCCTGCAGAGTTTTACCCGAGGTTTTCTCCGTATTGCCATCCCTTACGGGCTGGTTCCTTGATGAGTGCGTCAAACTCGGGCTGGCCTTTGACTTTCATTTTTTTGCTGTCCCACTCAATGTTTTTTCCTGTCTGCTGAGCAAGAGCTCCAAGAAGAACCATTTCCGTGAGCGGAACAGCATAGTCGAAATTAGAACCGGGCATCGGCCCGTCTCCCTTGATGGCGCGGTACCATTCCTCAATAGGCCCGTTCCCAACAGAGGGTAACTTGGGGATTTTCACCAGTTCACTTTTCATTTCCATGAAGCGTTCGCCCGGGGTAACCATGGGACTGTTGGGCCGCATACCCGAATGATAAAGGGTTTCCTTTGTCCCCTCCATATACATGCCACCTCCACTCGGGAGATCCTTGTCTTTCTGCCATCGAGTGGGTTTCGGAACTTCGTAACCCTTCTCATACCACTTGAGGGTAACCGGTGGCTTTTTCCCCCGGGCTGCGAAGTGATAGGTCACCACCGACCCCATCGGAATAAAGCCTTTCCCTGGAGGATCCTTACGCTCGATTTCAACCTTCGTTGGCGAACCCAAGCCAAGCGCCCAGAACGGTGCATCGAAAGTGTGACAACCGATGTCCCCTAGGGCACCACAACCGTATTTCCACCAACCACGCCATTTCACCGGAACATAATCCGCGCTGTAATCCTGACTTTCCACAGGGCCCTGCCACAAATCCCAGTCAAGAGTACTCGGCGCGGGTCCAGTTACTGGTGGAAACGAGCTAGGCGGGACAAACCATGGCGGGTTAGGGCGATTGGTCCAAGTAATGACTTCTCGCACGTCACCGACCACTCCAGCATCCACCCATTCCTTAATGCGACGCATGCCTGTAAATGTATGCCCCTGGTTGCCCATCTGGGTGATAACCTTGTAATGGCGGGCGGCTTTTCGAAGGGTGCGAACCTGCCAGATATTGTGTGCCAGTGGCTTTTGAACAAACACATGCTTTCCCCGTTCCATGGCGGCCATGGCGGCTGCAAAGTGGGTGTGGTCGGGTGTCGAAATTGAAACCGCGTCAATGTCCTTGCCTAGTTTGTCGAGCATGATCCGAAAATCCTTGAATCGCGGAACATTCGGAAACTTTTTAAAAGCATTGGCAGCCCGGGCATCATCGACGTCACACATTGCCACAAGGTTCTCTTTGGCAGCTTCACCAAGCGCATATCCTCCCATGCCTGACACGCCAACCACGGCAACATTTATTTTTTTTGTTTTGCCTGGCTCAGCAATCGAGAATCTCGGCAGCGCAAATGCACTGGTTGCGATCGCGGTGGACTTGACAAAGCTTCGACGATTCATATGTTTAGTGTGCATTATAATATCCTTCCGGTGCGTCAATGCTGCGATTCTCATGGCATAGTTACAAGACATTTCCAGGCCACGGGAAAGGCGACTAGGGGGCGAGCATAATGCGAGACGCTTCTCATCTCTGGCGTTAGCTAAACCATGGTTGTTAGTTCTTCCTGAATGACTTGCTGAACAACCTTCTCGCCTCCCCACTCGGCGGTATCTCCCCAGACCCCTTTTTTCTCCGTCTCAAAGTCCTTGTCTACCATCTTGTCAAATCCAGTTGATCCAAGCGACGATTCAAGTCCCGCCCACTCCACCACCTGAAAGCTGAAAGCAAATGAGACACCTCCTGCTCACAACAATCGCAGCCTTGATGTTGGGAGGGGGCAACACAGCAGCAAAAGTCGGCGGAACTGGCCAATACTGAATCCATCAACCAAGGACCAAAGGCAAAAGAGTGAATGATCCCCGCTTCACTATGCTCTGGGCGACAAGAAAATAATGGAATTTCTTATTGATAACGGCGCCGATGTGCATAGAGCACATCCCTTTTCAAGTTCTGGCGGACGCAACCCAATACGTCATGATCGGGCTGCGTTTGAAGCGAGGGTTGTGGAAATGATGGCTAAAGGACTACTTCTGTTTTCTATTTTTCTTTTCTTGCTTCCTCTTCTTCTTCTCCGCCGGAGTTAATTTGGAGGGTTTCTTCTTATCTTTTCTGCCTTGGTCTTTATTTCCCACGGCGGGAAACTACCACACTCAACCAACAAGTGAACCCAAATCATGGTCGATTGAGCCCTGCTTGATTCCCTCAAAGTCGTTTATTTTCGACCGTCTAGGTCCTTCACAGAGGACAGACGGTCGCGGATCGGGTGGCTACTAGTTATTTTTTAGATACTGCGAATATGGAGATGAGCGTTGAAGCGTGACGAGGAACTGGCAGAGGATGTCGGGCTTTAGAAGCCGAGTGGTTCAGCAGTTTAAGCTCTGTCCTTAAAGTGCGAAACCAGAACGCCTACACCGGTAATTTCTACGCTCAGCTCAGTATCCTGATCTATACAAGTTAGTCCAACAGGCGACCCTGGAATGACCAGGCTACCCTTCTTTAGGCATGAGCCTCTGCTGGTCAAAGAATCGACTAACCACCGCAAAGAATGAATTGGGCCGCCCATTATTTCAGACGCAGATGCCTCTGTGATGAGTTCGCCATTTTTTCGGACGGAAAAAAGCTCGTGTTCGAACGATAATTGTTTGGGGGAAACCTTGTTGTCACCGACGATTAGGCCTGCGTGAATACCGCCTGAGCAAATTAACTCTTGAGAGGTTGGCGGGGCAAACCAGAATCGGAAATTATGCACTTCAATTCCCGCGCTGACGCACTCAATCGAATCGATTAACTGATCATGGGGCAGATTTGCGCCATAGAGATCGACACCAATTGTGAACACCATCTCAGGCTCGACTGCACAATTGACGTAATTTTTCCAGTTTACTTCTGCCCCTTCTCCGTAAACGTGAGGACTAAACAGCCGTCCCGAGATCGATTCGCTTAGCCCAAATTGTGAACGTATCGCTTCGCTGGTACATCCAACTTTGTATCCAACGACTTCCTCTCCTCTTTGGACTCTTCTTTCTGCGATTAAGTCTTGAACCGTGTAAGCTTCCGCTATTGATATGTCAGATACTGGTGGCTCAAACTCTCCGCTCCAGTTCCTCTCGTAGAAGGCTTGTGTGAATTTATTTGCAAGTAGATCGAGCTTTTCAAACACTGCGGACCAATGAGAACCCACTGCCAATCCCTCGTCAAGCGGTTCCCAAAACTGTCCCTTTAACTGTTGCCACTTCGAAAGCCCGCAGTATTCGAGAGGTTAAGCGGGTTTGTTTAATTGAACTTTCATGCGTTAACATGATGAATGTTCTTGCTCTAAACTTAGTTTCTCTTCACTTTTTTTACGCAGCTATAAATATGAAACAATTTTTCAATCCAATCAAATTAAATAGATATTGCATGCGAAACATTAAGCCAGCCTCCATCCTGTTCAGTTTTGTTTTTTTGTTTTCGGTCCTTTACCCAGCCAACTTTCAGGCTTCAGAGGCTTACCCCGGGTACACTTTGTTCTCAATTGACAAGACTGCTTACCTTTATGACATGAACGGAAAAAAAGTTCACGAATGGAAAGTTCCTGAAGGAAGTGTTCAGACCTCCCCTTATTTGTTGCCTGATGGAAGTGTCCTTTTCCCATTAAACAAGGGCGGGTTTACTTTTCGGCCTGGGGGTGCCCATCCTAGTGGGACATTCCAAAAAATAAGTTGGGAAGGTGACCTATTGTGGGATTTCAGTTTCTATGGAGATAACTTCACACCTAGTTACGATGTTGAGCCTATGCCGAATGGCAATATTCTGGTGTGTGCTGGCTTTGAGGAAAGAAGAAGGCCAGGAAAGTTATTTGAGATAAAACCCATTGGAAAGAATGGAGGCGAGGTTGTTTGGGAATGTAATGTCTCAGAAAAACTCGGTGACCTAGTTCAGGGATATATTAATAGTGTCAGCTATAGTCCCGCACTCGACCAAGTGCTGGTAAACATACAGGCTCCTGGCAGGACTGTGGCCATCTTCGATCACAGTAATTCCAATGCCGCGCTTGTTTTCAAGTGGAATCAAGGGTTCTCAGGTCGACTACACGGCGGATGCTGGGTTACCGATCGATATCTTGGAACCAATACTCAAATTCCAGATGCCGACAAAAAATTAATGCGCATTGGTAATATTATTACCGTAAGTAATGGAGACAATGAAGCAGTCGAGGTTAATCCGCAAACTAACAAGAGAATCAAAAGTTTTAAATATGAGTTTTCCGACCATCAAGGAAGCGTGCAGCGATTGCCCAATGGCAACACTCTTATTGTCAGTGGGTATTCCAAAAAAATCAATGAATTAGATGATACCGGAAAAGTAGTTTGGTCACTGGAGACATCAAACAGAATATCTAGGGCCTATCGTTACGGACTAAAATACCAGGGCGTCCTTTCAAGAAATTAGAAGATACGCGCTGCTATAACTTTAGATTTCGCCTACATAGCATCTTAATTGGGGTCCAAAATTTGACAAACCGATTGCATTTCCCCCCTGTTTGCTACGTCGTGGATAAGGACTACTACAGTTCATCTTTAGGTTTCCCTCCGTATATGAGGAGCAATGAGACAGTCTCGCCATATGAATAGTCCATCGGTGTATACCCTCCGTTATCCTGAGCATTTACCTCTGCGCCGTTGGCAATAAGTAGTTCAGCAACTTCTACATGATCCCCGTATGTCGCCTGATGCAAAGGAGTTCCTCCACCCATCTCCCTAGCGTTTACATCCGCGCCTTCGGCAATCAGTAACTCAACGATTGTTTCGGAACCAACCGAAGCTGCTTCTGCCAAAGGAGTACGACCCCATTTTGTCCTAGAATTTACATCTGCACCATTTTTAATGAGTAATTCAACCGCTTCCTTGCTAGTGCGTACCGCAGCGATGTGAAGAGGCGTATCCCCATACTTATCCTTTTCATTTAGATCCGTTCCTATATCACAATGATTTTTAATGGATTCAATGTTTCCCTTTTCAGCTGCTTCATGAATTGTGATGCTTGGTTTTTGGGACGTATTTTGACTGACAGATTTACACCCTGTCACCAACATCATTGTGACGATTACGACTACTAGTGATCTCATGGTGAACCGACTGTCATCCCTTAAGGCCGAGTTTTCAAGCCAGATTAACTGTTGCGGCTAAGCTCACACGGTCTTACATCAAGCAGCTTCAAACATGCTCGCACTTACTTCCCTGCAGCTTTCAATTCATTACCCTTCTTGCTGCCATTTTTGCGAATGAAGCTGACAGCTTCATTCGTCTTCACCTCAAGGTCTGCCATGTATATCGACGACTTCCCCTCGTGGGAAGAGTACCAGGACATCACCGCCTCCGTTGGCGTGATCGCAACGAACCCTGGGTAGGAATTATCACCACCGCTCGGAAGCTCAGCAAACTCGTGCAGTTCACTTCCGACCAGCCAGCACATTGATGTCTTCGGCCCCCTGTCAGTCGAGTGCCGACCGCCGACAACCGTTCGCCCGCCCCACTTTGCGATCAAAGGGCCTCCAATATGGCGATCAAGATTATGACGTATCCATTTCGTGTAGGGCGGGTTCGACTGCAAGAGTTGAGCCGTGCCCCGACGCCTTCCAATGCCCAGGATGCCACCTTGTTGGTCAAAGAGAAAAGCCGTCTCGTCACCGGCTATCTCCTGGAACGCCGCGCGCTTCCGCCAGATCAGTCCATCATCGCTCTCTAACATAAGTGATTCGATATCGTTTGGCTCACCCTTTGGTCCAACATCAAATCCAATCTTGCGCCGCCCGCAGAGGAACGCCTTTTCTCCAAAGGCAGCAGCACGCCAAACATAATGACCAAACGTGCCATCCAAGAGTATAGGTTCTGACCATTTGGCGCCGTCCCCTGACCATGACGCATATCCCAGATGTAAGTTGAGTTCCAAGTCAGTGTTGCTCTTCGCTGGCTCGTTGCCACTGTACCAAGTTCCGGTGTAAACGAAGAGCCGATCCTTGAAAACAAGGAAGTGCGGGTCCCGGGTATCTCGATTTGGCACACTAAACGTGTGCACCTGCTTCCACTTACGGGTATCTCTGCTCGCTAGGATGATCACCGACGCGTTGGGACTGACCCCATGTCCATCAAGGCAACTCCTGAATGAGAGGTAGAAAACCCCTTTGAACAGGGTCAGATCCGTGAACGCATTGTGGTGGCCGTCGTCAAAGACCTTGCGGACGTTCCTTACGTCGACCTTCGGTGTATCGACGAGCAGACTTTCTTTGGTCACTTCCAAGTTCGGCTGGATATTCGTATCCAGATCGAGAGAAGCACACCCCACCAACAGCACGGCTGCGATTGCTGTGAGTAGGAGGTGTTTCATTTGCCTTAAATCTCCCCGTTCTCCGCTTCTTCCTGCAGATACTCTTTGGGCTTATACCACTTAGCGACCGGCACATAGATCGCTGCGACTACAAAGATCAATCCCGCCCAAAACCACAGTTCCCGTGTCATGCTGAGCTTGGAGAGACCCGTTTCACTCGTTAGTGCCCATGTTACGCCTGATGTGAGGAAGTTTCCCAACGATACCAATGACTTCATCTGGCGTGGTGCCTGAGTGTAGGCGAATTCAAGGCCCGTGATCGACACCATCACCTCTGCAGAGGTGAGAAGTGCGCAGGCAAGGATTTGCCAACCCATGTGGGGAGTGTTGCCGGCGTCCACAGACATCTGTACCACGGCCACCATGCTGAAGGCCGCACTCATGGTGAAGAGGCCGATACCAATTTTGCGCAGCGGGGATAATGGAAATACCCGATCAATCAGCGGATAAATACCGTAGTTGAAAACCGGAATCAGTAGCAGAATAAACAGCGGGTTGAACACCGCAGCGATTTGCGCAGGCAGTAATTCCAGCCCGCCGATCAAAGGCACGCCTTCGGGTATCATTCGATCCAGACTTTTGGCCTGAATTAGCCATGTGGTTCCCTGCTGATCGAACAGTGACCAGAACACGATTATGAATGCAAACACCACACAGATACGGCCGATCGCTTTTTTGCCTTCGTCAGAAAAAGTCTCAGCAAAATATTCTTTTATCCCGCGTGCTTGAATATGCACAAACTTGTTGCGACCCATCCAAAACACCCATGTTGCAAGTGCCATTAGTATACCGGGCAACCCGAATGCGTAATGGGGTCCGAAGAGTACTTCGTTTGGCCCTTTTTCACCTACCAGCCATTGAACGCTGGGATAAAGCTTTACGCCTATTCCTTCGCCAGCTGTGGCTTCCAGCAGGAATGGGGTCAGCATTCCACTGAGAAACGCACCCAGATTAATCGAAAAGTAAAACCAGCCGAACACCTTGCTCAACAAATGCCCGTTCGATTTTCCGAACTGATCGCCCACATGCGCCGATACGCAGGGCTTAATGCCTCCTGATCCCATGGCAATGAGGATTAATCCAGCAAATAACCACCCCTTGGTGTTTCCCATTACCCCCATGAAGGCTAAGCAAGCGTGACCTGCACAATACACCATGGAGAGCGTGATAATAGTGCGGTATTTGCCCCAGATGGAATCTGAAATCAGGGCGCCAATCACCGGGAAAAAATAGGCCGAAGCCACGAATAAATGCACCTCAAGACGGCCACCGGGTTGCATGAGGTAGGTGGTCAAGAAGACGAACAACACCGCGCGCATGCCATAGAAGGAAAACCGCTCCGCCGCCTCGTTGCCGATGATGTAAGGGATGCCCTTGGGCATACCCGTACTCTTCACTGGTGAGGTCAAATAGGGCTCTTGGGCCATGGCCAGAAACCTTGGCGAAGTGACTGTATGCTGGCGAGGCAAAAGCACAAAATGGACTTGGGCCAAGGAGTGTTCATGCTACTACCGCTTTTTTGATGGACTTCGCCGAACCCTTTTTGGTGTGACCTTCGAAAACTATGCCATTGTAAATGTTGGGTAGGTCAAATCCCAAACTCGGGCATGAAGAAATAGGGTTACTCGATATTTTAAGTAGCTGAATGGTTCCCAAATCCGGTGAAAAAAGGGTATAAAGTTCCTTCGGTTGACGCGTTGTTTGTTAGGAGGGTTGCGCTCTACTTTGGCTCAATATTGGATCAAGGGCCTAATGTATTAAATCACTCGGCCACCCGTACCCGGTAGTATTGGTACTTGAATACCTCATTACGAGTGTCGGTAAATTGAACCGATGAGCCTGTCCCGTTGATCGTCTCAATCCTGTTCCACTGCAGCAAGTCTCCCGTGGCTTCTACCATGTAACTTTTCCCCTCGTCCGTGTTGATGCTAAAGCCAAATCTAAAGCCGAAGGGTGCCAACACCGTGCTGTCGATATGGTTCCCCTCATCACCACCGGCTTCTGGTGCGCCAGCAAGAAGCTCAATCTCTGCAATCTGCATACAACAGCCACTCGGCCCCACGGTCGTGGGAAAGATCAGCTCATATGTCGTGTAGGCCACATCATTTTCGAAACTTACCGTCTGCCGCTCTAACCTTTCCGCAAATTCAGGAACATCTCCTGATGCTATCTCAGTAAACGTTGCTCCATCATCATTTGACCCCGACAGAATATAGTTCGCCGGATCCCGATCAGGCGCATCATTGGCTGATGTCAGCGCCAAACCAGTCACCACTCCGCCATCCGTCGTGATGGTCAAACCCGTATCTAACTTGTCGAAGTTCAGGTACTTCGTGGAAGGGTTATCATCTATCGCATTCAGCGCCTGCTCACCACCCGGACTGTTGTCCGAGGTCGGCACAACCTCATCTCCGGGGAGGGTGATGTCCGCCGGCTCATCCGGCTCCTCATTATCATCCGGCTCCTCGTTATCATCCGGCTCCTCGTTATCACCTGGCTCATCACCACCGGCCTCTGGTGCGCCAGTAAGAAGCTCAATCTCTGCTATCTGCATACAGCAGCCACTCGGCCCCACGGTCGTCGGAAAGATCAGCTCATATGTAGTGTAGGCCACATCATTTTCGAAACTTACCGTCTGCCGCTCTAACCTTCCCACAAATTCAGGAACATCTCCTGATGCTATCTCAGTAAACGTTGCTCCATCATCATTTGACCCCGACAGAATATAGTTCGCTGGATCCCGATCAGGCGCATCATTGGCTGATGTCAGCGCCAAGCCGGTCACCACTCCACCATCTGTCGTGATGGTCAAACCCGTATCTACCTTGTCGAAGTTCAGGTACTTCGTGGAAGGGTTATCATCTATCGCATTCAGCGCCTGCTCACCACCCGGACTGTTGTCCGATGTCGGTACAACCTCATCTCCGGGGAGAGTGATGTCCTCAGGCTCATCCGGCTCCTCATTGTCATCCGGCTCCTCGTTGTCATCCGGCTCATCGTTGTCATCCGGCTCATCACCACCTGCTTCTGGTGCGCCAGTAAGAAGCTCAATCTCTGCTATCTGCATACAGCAGCTGCTCGGCCCCACGGTCATCGGAAAGATCAGCTCATATGTCGTATAGGCCTCATCATTTTCGAAGCTCACCGCCTGCCGTTCAAACCTTTCCACAAATTCGGGAACATCTCCTGATGCTATCTCGGTAAACGTTGCTCCATCATCATTTGACCCCGACAGAATATAGTTCGCTGGATCCCGATCAGGCGCGTCATTGGCCGATGTCAACGCCAAGCCGGTCACCACTCCACCATCTGTCGTGATGGTCAAACCCGTATCCACCTTGTCGAAGTTCAGGTACTTCGTGGCAGGGTTATCATCTATCGCATTCAGCGCCTGCTCACCACCCGGACTGTTGTCCGAGGTCGGCACAACCTCATCTCCGGGGAGGGTGATGTCCTCCGGTTCATATAATTTGGTGGTACCCCCTAAATCACTAACTACAGAATCTGGAAGTGCCAGATTATGAAATTGCACACTGCTGATGTAACCGCCCTTGGACAGTCCATCGGTTGTGAACAAATAAAAGAAGTCCCCCAGCGAATGCTCTCCTTCGCCATCAATCAGGCCCCCAATGGCTTCTTGTCCAACCTTATTACCGTCCAGATAATAGTTGATGTTATTACTGGAGTGACTCACCACTATGGCCATCCTGTACCAGTTGTTCGCCAGTATTTCTCCATGGAAACTGGTTCCTCCGATTTTTCCCTCTCCATTGATAATTATACTTGCTTGCTCAACGGGTGCATTTGACACAATTGCTCTTGTGCCGGTGGAGGAAGTTTCAGGATAAAGAATATCGACAATGATAGAGTATTCGTTGAAAAGCCAGTTATCCTCATCAAGTTCGGCTCCAACGTATACTTCAATGCCTGAAAAATCACTGATTTCATCTGAATCTGGGAATTTCAAGACATTTACAGATTTCCCCTGAATACCCGGAATCGCGAACGTGTCGGTTGTCCCAAAAG
>LWDU01043139.1_pt1 | contig 16148 bp, 19 predicted proteins | sample 727161 | NCBI WGS metagenome assembly LWDU01 (sample SAMN04566230, study PRJNA314399) | hydrothermal vent metagenome | isolation source: deep sea hydrothermal plume seawater | place: Mexico: Gulf of California, Guaymas Basin | collected 2004-07-11 | reverse complement strand
ATCAAGAATACCAAAAGGTCATTGGTCAATCAAAATTCGTACCGATGAGTGTTCGTTGGTTGGGATTGTTGCAGACCCGAGCTCTAGATGCCGTGCGCTATGGTGCTATGAATTTATACCCTGACGATGTTCCAATTAAGCTAATGATTAAATGTGCTGATGTCGCTTTTCATGAGTATTCGGAGGCTTCATTTGAAGATAATATCCGCAATCATATCGCAAATTATAATCAATACCGCATTGATCTCGAAAATGATCACATAAGTGTGGAAGAAGAATTTAAAAATATTTTTCCCCCATCGCCAGCCAAAGAAATTCGGTTGGCCAAATTCTCCCTGTTTCAGCACAGCCTGCAGAACGGAATAAAAAATCGGATTAAATCTGAGCAAGGAATTGAGCGCAAACTTCCGGTCGCATGGAGAACGACAGAGGGAACTGCAATGAAAGAGCTCAGTTCATGGACAGATTCCGCCTGGCAATCAGCCTTAGATCTTGATGATCTCGTTACCGCAACGACGGCCGCATTCCAGGTCTTCTGTTCGCAGCCCACCGATACTAATATCGTGACCCACGTAAGTGAGACGTTCGAGCGGTCATCTTTGCGGTTTCCTCAGTCTCTTATATTGGCATTCAATCGAGCGTGTTTCTCGTGGATGAGTGGCGATCGAGACACCGCCCTTAGAGAATTTCTCAGGGCCTCAGAATTATGTGAGAATGGCGACTTCGATCCGTCGCGCCAGAACCTTTTATCCCATCTTGTTGAAGATTTGCAAGAGTTTATGCCCTACCAGCTATATTTTGATTCTGTGGTTAGTGATCTCAGAAAACGAGATACTGGGGCGAAGGGTTCGCGGAATATAATTCTTGCATCGGTAAAAACTTATTTGGGTTTAAACGATCTGCAAACTGGGCAAATAGATGCTGGTATTACGAATTTAAAGGCGGCAATAGAGTTGTGCCCAGCGCATTTTCTGGCGGCTCGTTTATTGACCAAAGCCCTTTATGCGAACGACACCGATCCGGCGGAAGTGGCAAAATGGTTTTATCGCGCTGTCAACTTGTTTATTCATGATACGTGTCGATTGGCAGGAGCCCGATAGCCATCTTGTGCCGGAGCAGACTTGGCGGGAGTTGAATGCAAACTTGCAGTTTCTACCAAAATATATCCAGACTGGTCTCAAAAGAAAATTTAATTTGAAAGAAGAAAACAATAAATGATAAAAGTCTCTGATGTTGCCTACGCGCGCTTCGCAGCACCGGATTTAGACCGAATGGAAACATTTCTCCTCGATTTTGGGCTGACCCGGCAGCACCGCGATGATAATTCGCTCTATATGCGTGGCACCGGCCCCGATCATCATCTCCACGTTACCCACCTAGTCGACGAACCAGGATTTATCGGAATGGCCTTCAACGCAAATAGTATGACAGATCTGGATAAGCTCTCGAAGGTCGATGGCGCCTTGGCGGTCGAGCAAATTGATGAGCCAGGTGGTGGCCATCGCGTCCGAATTACCGACCCTAACGGCTTTCAGGTCGAAACTATATTTGGACAGGAGACGCTTGACCCATTGCCAGTCAACGAATTAATTGGTCCGGATCACGGCCCAGGGCATCCGCGGGTTCACGATGTTCAACGCACTGAAAAAATCCCCTGTCCAGTATTGCGGCTCGGCCATGTGGTCTTGAACGTGCTTGATTGTGACACCATGGACGAATATTACCGGTCCCATTTTGGATTTTTGCAGTCCGATATTGCCTTCGTTCCAGGCAGCGATGATGAACTGGCCTTGGTCTTTCTTCGCTGCAATAAAGGCAAAGAATACATTGACCAGCACAGTCTTCTTTTCACCAAAGCTAAAGAACCTGGATTAGCCCATATCGCGTTTGAGGTCGAAGATATAAATGCCCTATTTGTCGGACACGAATATCTTCAAACAAAAGAATATGAGCATTCGTGGGGCATCGGCCGCCATACACCTGCCGCCAATATCTTCGATTACTGGTTCGACAATTACGGTAATAGGGTCGAGCATTTTTTCGGCGGCGACTTGCTGAATGAGGATGACCCGACCAGAACTCACCCCACCGTAAGTGACATTTTGGAATCGCAATGGGGTGCACGCATGTCCGAACGCCGCGCTTCGCTCAAAACCACCTATGATCCTCTCAAGGGATAAATTGCGGTTAGATTATTTTTCTTCTAGGGTGAAAATTGAAAACCCGTTCTATGCAGGGACATCACCCTTAATCACGACGCGATGCATCAATCGATGCTCAGTGTAATCAAACTGAGCGTAATGTAGGCTCACTCGATTGTCCCAGACGGCAAGATCGTTGGTCCGCCATTTATGACGGTACTGGAACTCAGGCGTACGTAAATGATCAAATAAATAGTGCAAAAGGTAGTCACTTTCGCGCCGACTTAGACCTTTGACGAATGAGGTCATCGATTCATTCACAAACAAGCCCTTTTTTCCAGTTTCTGGATGAGTGCGAACTACGGGATGTAGCGCTGGGCTGTATTCTACACGCTCGTGTTTCTGTAGGTGATTTTGATATTCCTTCTTAACAAGCTCCGGTCTCATTTGTTCATTATAATTCTTATAGGCATCATTATAGGCCCAAAGGCCATCAATGTAAGCTTTCATACGAACAGATAAACCCTCATACGCTGAAATTCCACTAACCCAAATTGTATCTCCACCTTCCGGGGGGATGTCACGAGCATAAAGGGTGGTCCCCATGGAGGGCCTTTCTCGGCCAACAAAATCCGTGTGCCACAACTCACTCGTGACATGTGGCGGGTTGTCGGCATCATATTCTAAGACATCGATTTCTGGAAAATCCTCATTCTTCTCAAAGCCTGACACGGCAGATGGTTGTATTTCGCCAAAACGTCGGGAGAAGGAAATATGCTGCTCCTCCGATAGATTTTGGTCATGAAAGATTATCACGGTCCGATCCAGCAGCGCTCGATGAATTTCATCAAATTGCTGGTTGGTTATCTCACCTGCCAGGTCAACGCCTCCGATTATGCCGCCGCACGCAGGTGCCATATTTTCGACCGAGATAGATTCGTAATTCATGACATTCTCCATAGAAATCCTTGTCTCATTATATACTAGCATCAGTTCCCTCTACTTGATAGCCATTCTAATAATTGCCACATCAGGTAAAATATCTTATTAATAATATTGATCATTAGATGATTGAATTATAAAAGTTCCGAATTCATATCCACTAATTCATCGATTACACTACCCAACGCATCCAAAACCACAGGCCGATGATCAAAAACCTCAAATCAGTCAATCAACGCCTTGATATACGGCCAAGCTTTTTTCCCATTTTCTGAATGCTGTGGCCCCTCAGGATTAGGTGTCAACCCAAGACAGTTTTCATAGGATGCACGTGCCTGAATACGTTCATACCAATCTTTAACCACCCCGTATTTATCGAGTAGACCGCTACATTCAAGCTCGTAAATGCGTTCAACCAAAGGTGTCATGGCAGTATCTGAAAGCGTGTAATTATCGCCGATCAGCCATTCATTTTTCATCAACGAATTTTCCATATCGCTCAGCATTTTTAGCAACCCTTCAATCGACTGATCAAAATCTGAACTTTCATACCCTTGTTCAATAATACGCCGACGCCGGGCCCTCGTTGCTGCGTTTGGAATACCTTGAATATGTTGTTCAATTTCTTCCGGCCTCATAGCTATTAGTTTTGGCCTCATGGATATCGTATACGTGAGTGTACCAATCATTGGTAAACATTCATCAGCACGCTTTAACCACCACCAAAGATACGCCATAACTAAAGGCTCCGACGGTTTGAGCGCTGGACCTTCGAAAGCATCGTCTATGTAATTAATTATACAAGAGCTTTCAAAGATCGTATTACCATCATGAATGAGCGTCGGCACAACGGCATTCGGATTAATCGCGCGATATTTGGGGCTTCTAACTTCAGCACGAGTTAACGCGTGCTCAACATAATCAACACCTTTCTCAGCCAAAGCGATACGGGTTTTCAAGCCACAGGTGGCTCCATGGAAGTGATAAAGTTCTAACATTAGCTTGTATTCCTAAAAAAGAAAAAGCCCGACGTATAACCATCGAGCTCTCTCAAGTCTTTGTGGGACTTAATATTCGTGTGGCTTTCGCGCCACCGTTTTTTGTAACTTATATGCTGGTTTAGGTTAAAATGCAAATTAGCTATTATAAATAGTAATTTTCGTGCTTTCGAGTATGTGTCCTGTAGCGATGACCTTCGCTTCTTGAGATTTAAAAAAATCATCCATTATTTTGGGCGATTCAACGAGAGCAACAACCATACACTTCTTCGGATTATCCGCTTCATGGCCATGATATATTTCATAGATGCCAGCGGCTCGAGCATCCCTCATCATGGGGTAAAAACCCTATTCCCACTCTTCAAAAGTGTTAGATATTTCAAATACAATTCTTGCTGTAACTGTCAAATGTTTAATCCTCACTGTGATTAGTTAAACTACTAACCGCTAGACAATACCCATAGAAAAATCACTTAGAAAACGAGCCGCTATAAACAGAACTTAGTAGGCAAATCCGATCCACCCGCACATTGGCTACGCCGTTCACATAAAACGACATCGTGCCAAATCCCATTGAGGTGCCCGTAACGCTCCCGAAATCCAACCTTTCGGAAACCCGCTTTTTGGAACATCGTCAGACTGGCATTGTTTTCAACCATCATTTGAGCCTGCAAGGTCCAATACCCCTCAGTCTCTGATACTTTTATCAAATGCCGTAGCAACCCTAGACCAATACCCTCACGGTGTGCATTTGCCATTACATAAACGCTGACCTCAGCGACACCAGCAGCACCTCATGTATCAGGAACTGCCTGAAGTGCCGCCCAACCCAGAATAAAATCATCTTTCTTTGATGAGACAAGACGTCCAAGTTTAAGGTGTTGGGCGTTCCACTCTGCCCAATTTGGTGCTTCGGATATAAAGGCAGATAGGCCCGTAGAAAGGCCCTCGCCATAGATAGCGCGGACTTGCTTCCAGTCCTTTCTTTGCATTTTTCTGATAGAGGAATTAACCGTTATCATACCTAACAATATCCACAACACTGCTATCATGCAAATCCCAGGATTAGCCTAGTTCAAATTCGCACGCGATCAATACTGGAGTTTCTATCTTTACAATATTATACAATCGTTAAAATTGTTATTGGTCTGCCAAATTATTCTTTACAGTCACTCGTGAATACAACGTTTTGTGGACAAGGCATCTGTCTGCGATACTTCCAAACAGAAATTAATAAAAAAATTAAACCACTTGAAGATCTAATAGTCTGTTGGCCTCAACGTCCCATAAAATAAGTACGGTGTCTAACGCCAAGCCTTCTTTTATTGTACCTTGACTTGCATGACCTTTAGAACACTGACAGCCTTTTTTTAAGCCAATAGACAGTTTTTTTGAAACGCAAATATTAATCGTTAAAAGGTCCAATTTATGGGAAGATTAACACCAACTCGCTCTGGCATTTTTGCATAAAGAAGAGCTAGACCACTTAAAATCTTCGTTGCCAGTGGTGTCGCTGCCTGTTGAGCTTCCTCAGTATCGTAGATCGCTAATACAATAGCCTGATCATTGCCCTTATCAATCAACATCGCTTGATTACAACCCAGTTGTTTAATTTCTGACTCGCGATCTTCAAAACGCTTAATCGCTTCAGTCATTTTCCCCGACTTTATTTGTATTTCAATCATACTTGCGAACATTCATTTTCCTTATCTAATAAAATCCTGCAGTCAAATTTAGGTGTTACATCCAATACTCATTGTAATTGCAATTTCTGGATCGAGTTAAGGTAGCTCTGATCTAGCGTCTCAGAATACTCCACATATTACTTTTTTGGTCTAACCTTCACATTGTATTCAATCACATTTTTGCCAGACGACCGGGAATGCCTTATCGTTAGCCGGCAATTTTCCGCGCACGAGGCCCACTTCGTTCTCCGTATGGGGCGGACTAAACGTCGTACGTGGGCCATACCAAGTTGCGTCACCGCCGAGGAAGCGGGTTGACAATGCAACGCGTCGCTGCTCGAGCGAGGTATTTGCACCCGCACCATGGACCGTCAAAGGATGATGGACAATACAATCACCAGGCTCCATGTCCCAAGACAGAAAGTTGTAGTCGGGACTGTCAAATTCTTTGTGAAACATCGGACAATTCTCAAACTCTGATGCCTCGTCAAGTACAAAGTTTGGGATGGGAACCGCCGGCACTGGCAGATACATTTTGCCCCATTTGTGGGAGCCCCCAACATAAACCAACCCACTATTCTCAACGGTCACTGGGGTCAACGCGAGCCAAACTGAGGCGATGTGATTGCCCGCAAAAGGCCAGAATGGTAGATCATGATGCCAGGCGGTAGGGGTCTGCGTTCCAGGTTCTTTAATAAACACCTGGTCATAAAAGAAGCGCACCTCATCGAGCCTCATCAACCGAGCCGCAATTTCGCGCGCCGGAGAGTTCTTTACAAAATCCATATAGATCGGATTATCGTGTGCCATGAATGAGCCCGTGATGACCTGTCCAGGGTCATTGTCGTCTTGAGTACGCCGAGCCGAGCCGGACGGTTCCGTAATGTGGCGTTCACAAACTTCGAGCATGCGGTCCAACCATTCCTGGTCAAACTGCTGACGAATACAGACAGCACCATCTATATCGTAAGTACTGATCTCATCATTGGTGATCGGATGAAGAATTTCTCTGTTCATGAGATAAATGGTAACGGGGGGAACGGATTTATACAAATATTTTTTATTATAAATTCTGGATAACGAAGTAATGATAAAATAATTTCTAATTACTTTATATAACGCCAAAGCCATGTCAAGAACGCATGGCTGCCCAAGAAATGTAACACTACTATTATTTTCTGAATAGGACTAAGATTACTATCTATACAGTGAGAAATAGAACTAGCGTATGTTTATTATACTTCTTGCTAGATTAAACAAAGCGACGGAATCCTCATATAAAGCTTGGGCTAAAGATCGCTCTGACACATTTTAGTTAACTTTATTAATCTTTTCTATATAAGTACGATGCTACAATGTCGAACTTTCATTATGGGGATTTATTATGACCGCAATATCTCAGAGACGTGATCCTTTAACGTACGCCAATATTTTGTTAAAAGAGACAACCTTTTCCGCAAAGGAAATTGCTGAACTTTCTGGCCTTAATATCTACGAAGTCACAGCCTTGAAACTCAAATCACGTAAATCCTCGGGAACCAAACACTAGTTGGGCTTACTTCCTAGATTGCAGGTACTGAAAACAAATCATGTCAAAAAAAAATAGAATAGTAGTTAAATTAGGTGCCCGTATCAGCAAAAGTAGGCTACGCAGTATAAGCAAACAAACTCTGCGCAAAAAAGCAGATTCAGCCTAACCCCAATTTAACTTTATTTACCCATTTGGCCAAGCTCGGCTTGCCAAATTCTCTCATGAGATTCATGCGTTTTTGCATCCCATTCATGCTCAGTTCCTTCGCCCATGAAAACAACAAATGCTTCACAACCATCGGGATATTCGTAAGGTCCGTGAAGTTCGTCCCAACCAAACACATAATCGCCTGGACGTAAGTCTTTACCAGCAACACACATTCGGCCTTTTAAAATACAAATAGAATGCCAACTTTTATGACTATGGGCTGGCTCAACATAACCCGCTGGAAATTTAACCTTCATATCCACGCGTTTCATTGCATCATCTTTAGCAAAAATTTTTACTTTAATCCCTTTGGGAAGAGTCAGAATATTATTAATTGTTCCGTCTTCCCAAGGAATGTCTTTATCATAAATAGCCTTAAACGTATGACTAAAAGTAGGTAATTCTTCTTCATTGAGCATGCCTTCCTCCGTTGATCAACCCTAGTATATATTGATAAGAAAAGTGTATCGCATGAAGACGTGACATGTCGAGCAAGAGCAAATTACTATTTTATTGCTGTAAACTACGGTTGATTAAATTCAATTAATACAAGTTTATACAGTATGTTACTTTCCACAATTATAACTAGCTGACATAATATAAAAAATCTAATCTCTTTAGGGTTTCTATATGCTTGAGCTATATCATTACGGCGATTCACTATGTTCAATGAAAACTAGATTTTGTCTGATAGAAAAAGGGGTGGTATTTGAATCCCACTTCATTGATTTACTAAAATGGGAACATCTGACCGAAGATTATAAAAAGCTTAATCCAAACTCCGTGGTACCTACTATAGTACATGATGGCACTCCAATTATTGAATCTACCATTATCAACCAATATATTGACGAAGTCTTCGATGGGCCCTCATTAACACCAAAATCGCCTATTTTAAGAGCCAAAATGAGGGTTTGGACTAAACTACAAGATGACGTGATCCATCCAGCAATTCAAAAACCCACCTTTAATCTTTTAGTCAAACCTATGTTAGAAAAGAAGACTGAAAAAGAATTAGATGACTGGTTGAGCACACATCCTCTAGAAAAAAGTAGAAAATTATTTAAAGGTGCAGCACGAGGACCTATCAATGAAGAAGCGCTACAAGATGCAAGAAACCAGTTTAACTTCGTATTTGCCAAAATGGAACAGGCCCTTTCAGAAAACAAATGGCTTTGTGGCAGTCAATTTACTCTGGCTGATATTGCATTTGGCCCCAGTATAGATCGCCTCGGCCAATGTAATTGGCTAGAACTTTTTGATAAATTTCCTAACGTTACAGAATGGTGTGATAGGATTAGTAAGCGGGCAGCTTACTCCAAAATGCGCCCTACTGAAGAACAAAGATTTACCAGCGGTTCAGTAAACTGAATTATAAACTAAACTGTAATTGGCTCGAAATGCCATTTAATCTATCAAAAAAACCTAAGTAATTAACGCCTCTTAATTTTTTTATCTTATCTATCTTACACTCAACTCAAAGGCGATCGTTTAACAATATAAATTTAGCTATTTTTAATTAAGGTTATGTTTTAGTTTTTCTTTAAGATCTATAATCCTAACTTTGTCCAAAGCTTTCGAGTTAAATTCCAAGAAAAATTCTAGGCGTTTAATTGCTCTGTGATAATTTCCCTGATTAGCCTCTAACAAAGCCAGTTCCAACAAAATATCAACGTTCGTCGGTGCAATTAAATTCATCGATACTAATATTTCGATGCCTCGATTAAGATTACCTTCGTGGAGCGCTCTAGTTTTTATATTATTTTGTAACCTAATTAAAATATCTCGATCCGAGACGGTTTTAATAAATTCTTTCTTTAATTTTATCTGGGAACCATATACTCCCTTTAATAGTTGTTCTATTTCGTCAATATGCATCAGACGCGCTTCATCAAATGGATCAATTACAGCATGCTCGCCCAGCTTACTAAGGCGTAAAAGAAAATGCCCCGGAAAATTTAATCCTGCGATATTCCAACCCTGGGATCGGGCGGCATGGATTACTATAATTCCTAGAGAAACGGGCAACCCTTTTCTACGGTCAATAACCCTCATCAGATTAGCATTTTGTGGATCGTCATACGATTTAATATCACCGTGATAACCGTGTTTCCTATAGATGATTTCAGTCAAAGATTTAATTTGATCTGTTAGGGTGTTTACTCCACGAGAAACTAGGCTCATATCCAAGGAAATCAAATTAAGCTCGTCAAAATATTGTTTAAGGTCATGACCCGGCAGGCTCATTTGGGCTAGAAGCAAACTCACTTCGCCAATGCTGTCTAATTTCCCATCATGATCTTCGAGGGCTTTTAAGCGATTAAAAATTTCTTTCTCAGAGAGAGGCATCCTTAATTAGCCCATAATAAATTAAAATTAATCAAGTATTTTTTTCTGAGACGAAAATTTACTCTAGTAATTTAAATGCGATGGCGGCCAGAAAGCCGAATAGTGTTGCTAACCCCGTCACATTACTTCCGCCGAGATGGACCGCTTCAGGTATCATTGCCGCCGCAATCATTGTTAACATTGCGCCCGCAGCAAGCCCTTCGATAAGGACAACGATCCCATGATCTACGCTACCCCCTAACCAATAGCCGACACCAGCACCTATAGCTGTCATAACTGTCAGACTAAACCACATAAGAAATATTCTTAACGAACCCCAACCCTGCTTTTTCATGCCGATCGAGCTACTCATTGCCTCTGGAAAGTTAGCAAGAAACAATCCTGCTATTAAGGTATAAGGAACCATAGAACCCAATGTAATTGAGTCGGCACCACTTTGTGCAATTGCCGCCGTAATAGAAACGACCAAGGCTGATCCAATGACAAAACTCTCAGGAATTCCATCTAATAATATTCCCAACCAAATAGCCATTGGAGCGCCACCATGTTCCTCGCTTGCCTCCTGAAGTTGAATGTCTGTCGGCACAACCGCAGTCTCCATTAATGCTGTCATAGCCTCGTCGACCCACTCATCAGCATCTATATCAATATCATCTCTATCTACGAGTTCTTTAAGTCTACTCGCTGATAACATAGCAGCTGCTTTTTCAAACTCACTAGACTGCGACCTCCATTGATCAAAATCCTCCTTTGGGAAAGTAAGCGCAGACGTTTCGTCTTTTGCAGTTGCGGTCGCTGTCCTTGGTGCACCCGTAACAAGAGCTATTTCTCCGAGCACATCACCAGATTTTAGTTCAGCTATAAACTCTTTTCCTCGAGTAACGGAAACAGTACCGGATTCTATAAAGAATACCTCATTACCATCGGCACCCTCTTCACATAATACTTCGCCCGCTTGAAATTTTCTTTCATTCACCTTAGTTACCATCTCCTCCACGATTTCGAGAGGAAGGTGCCTGATTAACTCGCTACCTGCCAAATGCTCTAATATCTCCTTTCTTCGGGCAGATTTACGGTTTGTAAAATATTCAATCGTCGCTGACGTTTTGCGTAAAAAACCACCTTGAGAATTAATGATGGTATCGAGCGCAACAAATAAACTACCGCCTATTATAGCACCAATTAACATGTTTATTAAATGATGAGATGCCTCACTTTTTGCAACAGCAGTCTCAGCGTGAACTAAATGCATAGCTGTGGGGGCAACCAACTCAACAGCTAATGCTGCGACAAGGGCCCCACCCCCAAAAGCTGTCATTCCACCAACAATTTTATTACCTGGCTGCCAACTTAAACCTAAAAGAGAACCAAGAGGTAAAGACGCTGCAGATAATCCCCCGAGCAAAATAGCCCATGATAGAAATTGATAATCCAAAATACATCTCCTTATTGTTCTAAATTTATATTATAATAAATATGCATCAAACAGACTGAATATTCGTTCGCCAGTATTAAAAATTAATTGCACGTTATTATTCATAGTTTCCATCGGCCATGTTTTCCATTGCCTCGCAAGTTAGTGGGTCAGCTATCCAGCCCTCTACATTATCTAGCGAATATGGCTTGCCAAACCCACTATCCCGCTTTCCCCAGGCCCAAGCCGCTTGTATAGCACATAAAATAGCATCCAATCTATCCCCTGTAGTATCATTATTATCACTATAAATCATATCGATTTTTATTGAAAAACCAAAATCGTTCATCAAACTTCTACCTAAGACTTTCCCTAAAATTTCACTGCGGGCTTCTGCCTGATCAGTAGTTTGTTTACTTTGATCATCTTGTTTCACCGGCTCTTAATAATCTAGGGGCACCTTCAAAAAACATTAACCCAACAGGTACACCATAGACTTTCTGAGGACTAATGGAACCAGCGGCAATATCAGTCGCCCTTTTATGCTCCTTATCACCATAAGGTCTGCTCTTTCTATATGCGTTAAGTATCTGTTTAAATTCGTTACGATCGAGTTCGCTAATTAACCTAACATAGTCGCTCCAATTTCTCGGCCAATTCATATTTCTGATAAACTTACGGGATTGGCCAAATGGAAAGTCGATACCAGCAACCCAAGGCCCAGAGCTAAAAAGAAAATCTTCAAATTGCTTGAAGGAAGGCCATTCTAGACGTTTTTTTATTCTCAGAACTCCATCATCAAAATCACATAAAGTGCACGTCAAAGGTTTAAATTTTGTAGGACGGCTTGTAAAATCTATACCAATGATCTTCATACTTTCCAAACCATCTAAAAACATCCAATAAGCCAATATTACGTTCTTATTAGTTTACTGTCATCCTTGTTAGGAATTATCTCAAGCTATTCTCACGAAAAAACTTTTATGGTGGATAACATGATAGCTTAACGCAAAACGGTCATCTCGTATAATAAAGCAAACGATTGTCTAACCTCGGCCGATAAAAGGCATATTTGTGGCCATTAAAGTCATATTTAAAATATTAGTACCTAATGGAAGACCCGCCATGTAAGCTATGGCGTCACCACATTCATTCGGATCAATAACGGGTTCTACCATCACCTCGCCATTGGCCTGAGGAACGCCTTTTTTAAATCTTTTCCCAATCGCTGTGTCGGCATTTCCAATATCAAGCTGCGAACAAGCAATATTATAGGCTCTTCCATCAAGTGCGATGGACTTTGTTATGCCTGTGATGGCATGTTTTGTCGCGGTATAGGCTATGGTATCTGGTCTTGGAACGTGCGCGGATACAGACCCATTATTAATTATACGACCGCCTTGTGGATTCTGCTCTTTCATTATTTTGAAAGCTTCCTTCGAGCAAAGGAAAGTCCCCGTCAAATTGACATCAACACATTGGCGCCAGTCTGACTCCTCTAATTCGTCAACGGGTACCCTTGGCGCACCCATTCCAGCATTATTAAATAGCACGTCCAGCCTACCGAACATTCCTTTCACTATTTTAAATAACTCGGAAACCGATTTACTATTTGAAACATCCGTTATGCAGGGATAGATGTCAGGTTTTTCTGATACCCCCAAGTCAACGGTTTCTTTGAGAAGATCTTCGCGGCGTCCACAGATAACAACATTATAGTTAAGTTTTTGCAAAGCTAGTGCACTAGAACGACCGATACCAGTTCCACCCCCAGTAACTATTGCAACTTTATTATCAACATCATTCATCTTAATCTCTCACACACTTGATTAAAGTCAATTAATCACTCTAATCATTAATGCGGAGATAAAAATGCAACAATACATTAATGACTATGAATTATTTTTTAGTAAAATTACCAAATGAGTAAAATTGCTCCGGGTTCGTTACCATGATTTTTTCAATCAGACTAGCATCAAGGATCCACTCACCAAACGCATTTACCAGATCACCATCATTTGGATTTACTTCATACTTATTCGGATGAGGCCAGTCCGTTCCCCAAACTATATTATTTGGATTAGCTTCTACTAAGGCACGAGCCATTGGCTGAACATCATCATAGGGAGGCAGGTCCGTCGCACTTACTCTATTCGCACCAGAAATTTTAACCCACGTATTTCCCTCTTTCACTAGATCTAACAATATCTCAAACCCGGAAGCCTGTATACCTGAAGAGGCCGGTTGATAGGCAAAGTGTCCAATCATTATAGGGACGGATGACGCAGCCAAGACTGGTGCAAGTTCTTCAATATCTTTACCAGGGAAAAGGTATTCAACGTGCCAGCCAAAAGCTTTAATCTTATCTTCCAGCGTCGATATATCCTTTAATTCCAGGGGCATACCACCCTTATTATCGAGATTTAGACGCACACCCCTGATACCTTGGTCATTCAACTGAGCCAGAAATTCTTCAGAGGCATCCATTTTAATAGCACATACGCCCCTAGCCCGGGATGCGGAAGTCTCGTTTAATTCATTTATACCTTTTAAAATTGCAGAATTATCCACCCCATAAACAGAGGGTTGTGTAAAAACTACCCGGTCAATGCCCAGAACAGAATGTAAATGGCGTAAGTCTTTTAACGTTGACTCCGGTGGGTTATATCCTCGACCTTCAAATAATGGGAATTCTTTTTCAAATATGTGAACATGAGTATCCACCGTACCTTTAGGCAAACTTATTAATGGTTTTTGTGGATTACGGTCAGGGGCTATACAATCTCTTATGGTCATGTTTTTCTCTCTACTATTAACTCTTAAAGGGAAGGTAGTTGACCTACCCAGTAAAGTTGACGGAAAACTATACTGAAATACCCTGAATAACAACGTTATCTAATAATCTAATAGCCTACGATTACCGCACCACTATTGGGACTAATAACCTGGCCGGACAACATATCAGTCTCTGCAGATGCCAACCAAGCGACAGCATAGGAAATATCTATAGGCTTGCAAAAACGCCCAAGAGGCATCTTCTTTTCAAGATCCTTAATATCATCTTGTGACATCGAGGCGCGTGTCATATCTGTTTCTACAAAACCAGGAGCGACAGCATTAACATTTATACGCCATGGCGCCAGCTCTTTCGCCCAAGATTTCGTAAAACCAGAAATAGCTGACTTAGCTGCTGCGTAGTGACTTACCGAATCATGGCCTCCCATCGCAAATATAGAAGAAATATTTATAATTTTTCCAGATTCATTCTTTTTCATTTGTGGCAAAACAGCTTGTGTTGCAAAAAAAGTTCCCCGCACGTGCACTTCAAACATTTCATCAAAAATTTTAATATCTATATCTTCAATTTTACGGCCCTTTCCTCCAACCCCCGCATTATTTACTAAAATATCAACTTTCCCAAGGTTACTAATAGAGGTCGTAAATTCTTCAATTTCGCGAATATTTGAAATTAAAACTGTTGCCAGCTGTCCAGTTTTTTTGCGAATTAATTCTACGGTTTCATTAGCGTTATCTGGTTTTATATCGTGAACAATAAGTTCCGCGCCCCTCTCTGCTAATAAAACTGCATGACTTCTGCCCAATCCACCTCCCGAACCGGTTACTAATACTCTTTTACCTTCAAGTGGCTTTTCCATTGATACTCCAGTTATTATCCAAATTATCTCATGTGCATCAGATACCTAATGAAACAATAATTGAAACATAAGGTCATGAATTTAACGTGTGCGTTTAAAAACCTTTATTGCTAAACAAAAAACTTTAGGCATAAAATAAAATTCCACGAAGGAATTCAGTTGTTTCTAATTTTATAACCGTTACTTTGATAAGTTTAATTTCAGGGATTTAAATAATGAAGATTGGTGACCGAATAGATTATAGCGCGATAGTAGACCGAGCGCCACTATCACTACCTGACGGTGGTCGGGTTATTATATGGCCTGTAGTTAACCTAGAGGAATGGCCTCCAGAATTGCCACTACCGCGACGAATACTAACACCTCCGGGGGAAGGTGGACACGTACCTGATATCCCCAATTGGTGTTGGTCTGAGTATGGCATGAGAATAGGTGTCTGGCGGCTAATGGAAGTTCTCTCAGATTTTAACATCACGCCAACAGTTTCGATGAACGGAACGGTTCCAAATGCGTATCCTCGCGTGGCAGAAGCCGCTTTGGAGGCTGGCTGGGAATTTATGGGCCATAGTTATATTCAGAAACCTATGTATGAACTCGATGATGAACGGGAAGCCATCTTCAAAACAATGGAAACAATGAACGCATTTTGCGGGTACAAGCCAAGAGGATGGATGGGGCCAGGCTTAACCCAAACTGAACATACTCCAGAATTATTAGTAGAAGCAGGTTTTGAGTATACCGCCGACTGGATATTAGACGATCAGCCCTGTCGTATAAATACTGAACAAGGTGATCTTTATTCTGTTCCATACACAACAGAACTTAATGATATCCCGATTATGTTATCCCAACACCATGTTTCATCTATCTTATATGAAAGAACGATGGACTATTTTGAAACACTTTATGAGGAAGGAAAAAATAATGTCCGCATAATGTCAATTGCAGTTCATCCTTATATTCACGGTGTCCCACATCGGATTAAGTATTTCCGACAAATTTTTAAAGAGTTGTCAGAAAAACCTGGGGTAATCTTCATGACAGGGGCAGAAATTTTAGACTGGTATCTGCCTCAAATTAGAAGTTAACAAATCTAATTATAAGTAAACACCCACATTAATAATTTTTGGGTATTATGGACATTAATTGTACAAAAAATCTTTAGCTAGTACTGTGTATGTAAAAGAACTTATAAAATACTACTAAAAGATTCTTTATGGCAAAT
>LWDU01000523.1_pt2 | contig 16150 bp, 16 predicted proteins | sample 727161 | NCBI WGS metagenome assembly LWDU01 (sample SAMN04566230, study PRJNA314399) | hydrothermal vent metagenome | isolation source: deep sea hydrothermal plume seawater | place: Mexico: Gulf of California, Guaymas Basin | collected 2004-07-11 | reverse complement strand
TGATCCGAGGTGAGCGGGTAGCCCATACCCGTACGGACAAGAGTCACGCTTTCTTCGGCCTGGTCGAACACTACGTGGATTGCCAGATCAGGGGGTCGCATGCCCCACAGGTCCGGTTCCCCGGGCACTTCCATCTGGTGACTGGGCATGATCCCCGAAGCTATCTTCTCTGCAGCTTCCAGCAATGGGCGCAGGGTCGTGTGCTTCTGTAAGCCACCCTGCAAGAAGCCTTCGGATGCTCCGCGCAGGGCGCTCGCCACGGCGTGCTGCGCCTTGTGGATGAGCACCGGGTTTGGAGCCCGGATACCGATGCCGTCCACCGCGATGGTGTATCGAACGGCTCGACGCAGAGATCGGCGTGCCCTGTTGCGGAATATCTTATTTTCGGAATCCACTTTGGACAGCAGAGCCTGCCGCTTGGTGTAGTCAGCAATCTCCTGGCGGGGGCGAGAAAGCCACTTCGGCGCCTTGTCCCACGTACACGTGATGACCATCTGAGTCCAGGCCCCCAGGTCAGTGGGGCCGTAGCTCATTGGGGCTCTCCGGCCTCCGCTGTTTTGTCCGAACATCTCGTGTTTCCTTCCTTGCGGCGTGGCCATTCGCTGGCGTCTATCTCGTGAGCCATTTCGAATAAGTCGTCAATAGTAGAGAGGAGCCTGTCAGGACCTAGCTCAGAAGACCATCGTGAGTGGCCTGGTGCGCCGTGCTCTGCCAAGACTTGCCAGAGATGCCGGTCCTTCACCAGTAGAGAGAACTCCCCCTCAGTGATGTCGGACATTTCGACCCGGTAGGTCCGGCCATCCTTGCCTGTGAACTCGATGGCATTGGCGCCCTTGACGTGCCTCACGGTTCCCGGCTCTGCGTTATCGTAGAGCCCCTTGGCGTTGTGGTAGTCGTCCTGATCGTGTGCAAGATGCCCAAGTAAGTTTTCCAGGTAGCGAAAGTGCTCGGGGCGGACCGGCATGTTGTTGGCCCCCTTCACCTCCGCGAGCCCCCAGATGTCACCCCAAACCTCGTGTTCTTGGTCTGAGCGAGGTCCCGTCGTTGCCGCTGTCCAGTGCGGCACCCAGTCCTTATCGAACAGGGTCCAGAGGTCGTATTCCTCGGCGTAAGTCTTGGCGTTGTTGGGGAAGGCGTAGCAGTGGCCCAGGATCTTGCCCAGTGCCTGGAGTTCCGGTTCCCCTCGGGGGTCAGTGCCATCGCTCCGGTACTCCGCGATAAAGAAGCCGAGTGCGAACTTCTTGACCTTGGTGAACGGCCCCCGGTGCCGCACAGGCAGCACTCCTTCAGCCACGGCCCTGGTGTTAGCGTGCCAGTCCCGTGCGGCACTTACGGCCTGACTCCAGGTCAATGGCGCCAAGTTTGGACGAAGTTCCCGATACCAGTCACGAACCTGCGTGTTCCTGAAGCTATTGGCCAGGTCGGTGGCGTAAAGTCTTGATGCGTTGGGCGTCTTGTCCAGTTTAAGGCGCCACTCCCGCCAGAGCCACGGGATCGCCTTGTCGAAGCGGGTGGAGCCCTGGAGGCGGAAGGCCGCTTCTGCAGCAGGTGCGGCCCGTGGGGCCAGCGTCCATTGGTTGTGACCCGTCAACCACCAGACCAGGACATTCAGGACGAAGACGTCCCAGAACATGGCCGGATCACGCGAAGCGCGGCTCTTCTTGATCTCGTCCAGCTTGCCTGCGACTGAGCGACGTCCTGCTTGTCGTCGGATGAGAGCCATCAGGGAAACATCGTGGTAGCTAGCAAAAAGGACTCACGATAGGCCGACTGAGCGTGAAACTGCCGGCCATACCAGGAGGCGGCGAAGAGCGAGTCCTCGCTCCACTCGCTCCCCTCCAACTTCACCTCGACCCAGACGCGGAAGACGGCCTCGGAGTGGTGCAGACGGCCAGGCAGCGGGGCCAATTCGATGGCTCGATGGAGCTTGTATGCGGCATCCTGGGCCTCTACCTCGGTCTTGAAGCGAGCCACGCGGCTCACGGGTTCAGAGACGTAGTTGTCGCCGTCCTGCTCCTCCTCCAGTGACAGGAACACCTGCCATGGTCGAGGGTCGTTCTGTGGGAATAGGTCGAACTTGGCACCCACGTGGGTTTCGAAATCACGGCGGCCCCAGACTCTTTGAATGAGAGCCATCCTAGAAGTCCCACCAGTCGCTGTCCTCGTCCAGGAGGGCGTGCAGGGACGTGACACCGTCGTCGTCGTCGTCGCCATCCCAGATGAAGTTGTCGGCCACCTCTGGCTTGCTTAGCCACTTCGGCTGCCACTTGGCGCGCATGGCTGCGGCCTTTTTCGCATCTTCCCGGGCACCAGGGCGAAGCGCATCTAGGTGCTCCTGTATCTGGGGGATCAGGGGCCGGCGCAGGTGTCCGGCAGCCCAGACCTCCAGAGCAGCAGGGTCCTCACCGTCGGGACGACGGTCTCGTGCACGTGGCGGCTCTCCAGTGCCCTGGTTGCGCGGGATCTTGTCGAATCCTGGGGGCATCCGCCGATAATCAGCAGGCGTCACATCCATCAGCGCCGCGAGATAGGGCCAGTATTTGCGGTCAGGGAAGATGTTGTAGATGCCCCGCTGCTCGGTGATTTGCCAGTTGTAGTCACCGGAGGCGTCGGTGCGGACTCGGACTGCAAAGGTGCAGCGAGGGTCGTTGTTCTTGTCGAACAGGACCATCATCTCGTGGTCACTCATGTAGTGCTCGATCACGCCGTAGCTCAAGTAGCAGTGGGCCAGGACATGGCCGATCTCCTGGAAGACCCGCACCTGCGGCAGATTCTTACGGTTCACAGGACGCTTCACTGCCCGCCAGGAGTACCCGTCCCCCCACGTGAGCACGGTGTCGAAAGCCTGGGGCAGCAAGTCCTTGGCCCACTTCGCCAGGGGGCGCCCGGTCTTGGGACCTTCGAACATGCCGTGCCAACCCTTGGCCGTCTTGGCTACGTCAGAGAGCTTCGGCGGCAGGTCAGCGGCGGCCATTTCTTTCCGAGCGCCGGCCCACCAGTCACTGACGAGCATGCGCGGGATGCGGAAGTTCGCTGCCCGGTTCCGCTTCGGTTCGATCTTCCAGGCGCCCCATAGCCAGGGGATCAGGCTCTCAAGGGAGTTCTCGCCCAGGGCTTCAAGCTCCCGAACTAGGGCAGCATGATCCCACGTCGCCGGAGCTTCTTCCCCGACGTTAAGCCAAAACCAGAGGGCCTTGAGGAATGCCGCGTCTTGCTTAGCGGTTGCGGGCAAGTTCGATCGAACACTGCGCCGACCGGCTGTTCGGCGGATAAGACTCATTGCTGTCTCCGAAATAAGGGCAACTCGCGCCAGTCTGCTACACCGTGGGGGGCCTCCGCGTCGAAGTGGAGTCTCTGGAGGTAGAACCAGACGTGGGCGCCATCATCCATCAGATCCACCTCTGCCTGGGACAAGCTGTAAGGGAAGTAGGTCGGGTTGATGGCGGCATGATCAGTAGCAAGCTGTTCCCCATCAGGGAAGCGGCGCTCTAGCTCATCCGCAAGCTCCACGCACCAGCCGCAGTTGGCCGCGTAAGGGACGCCATGTGTCCGCGCTCTGGACTCCATCGCCCGGATCTGAGGCTCGTTGGCCTTGAGGAAGGCGTGGATGGTCCTCGTGACCTCAACGCGGCGGTCGATGCCGCGTGCGCGGCGACCGGATGTTCGGCGGATAAGACTCATTCTGCGTCGTCCTCCAGCCAGCGCCCATCGAGAGACCGGGTGGGCAAGTTGTCAAATCCGCCGCCCTTCGAAGTCTCAGTCACGTAGAGGTCAGAGACCACCAGGTAGCGAGGAACCCCGTACCGCTGCTTCTGCCAATACCGCTTGGGCCACCGCAAAGCACCCTTTTGCGTCAGGCCCGGGGTCTCCGTGTAGATGGCGAGTGGGGTACCCTTGCGGGTGACCTCGATGACTGCGATTTCACCTCGTTTGATACTAGGCAAGCGCCAGAGGGACCAGTCTGGTGCCTTGAAGGCTCCGGCCACGCGGGCGCCATGAGAAGTGGCCAACCATGAGGACCAGGACAACGACCCTGCTCCGCCTTCTATGATGATGAACTCTGCCGGCGAGAGGTTCCCCACGACGGGGTTTTCCCTGAACCCTTCCCAGGCGGAAGCGCGGACGACCCACTTCTTTGGCCAGACCTCAAGAAGAGGGTAGGGCACCTCGGCCATCCGCTGTTTCGCTTTCTCGGTTTCTCCGTGGCGTCTCCATGATTTTCGCATGTTTTCCGGGACGTGGCGGCTGATAACCGGAGTGGACGGGATTACCTTGCTGCGCGGGCGGGCACGCCAGAGGGAATAGACGGTGGTCCCGTTTCGATCCTCCCGTCGGAGCACATAGTTAGTGCCCAAGATATTGAGCTTCAAGCCCTTCTCTGGCTTCTTGGCCCGCTTAAACAACTCTGCCGCGTTGCCGTGGGTCAGATGCTCTGCGATAGCTGCTTGGCCTCGACGAGACTTCTTCTTCGTACGAGCACTCGCGGCTTCTTGGGCATCAGCAGCAGCCTTCAGGAGACGCAACAGCGTGGCCACGCCCCGCATGTCGCCTTTACCGCTGTAGCTCCAGCCCTGAAGCTGCGCTGCTTTCAGGACGTTCACGAGGACGTCTAGGTCGGCCACTGCAGCTAGTTGCTGCGGGGTCTCCATCTGGTCGAGGTTCCTGACGTTCCCTGCGGGAAATCCTGCATGGGTGTTGTTGATGCCCTTTGCCTGCAAAATTTGGAGATTTTGCCCACGGAGTTCAATTTCGAAGCTCACCTTGGGCACGCCGTGGTGCCGAAGAGAGTAGAGGCCAATATCGCCCCTCTGCATGCGACTGAAATACCCGTAGCCTCCGATACAATGTACCAACGCGGCGGCCTCAGCCTCCAAGGCAGCCTTGGTGGTCAACGCCTCCAGGGTCCAGCCCTCAGACAGTTCTCCCACCCGCTTAGCCTCTGTCAGGCCCAGCGACGTGTTGGCCTGGAGTAGCGCCCTCTCTATCTCTGCTGCATGCCACGCCCGAGCTTGCTTCAGCACTCGTGGCCAAGGCCCACGAGGACTGCTGTTGGTGTTCTCAATCCACTCGATGATCTCTGGCAGCGCCTCCATGAAATTGTCGAGCCGCTTATGCACGGAGAAGTGCCACATCGTGGGGGGCTCGTCTGAAGACCAGGAAGTCGGCATACTCTGGTCTGTGCGTATGCGGAGTTCTTCTTCTGGTGGCCAGTGGCTCCAAGGCAGCCTGCTCTTGGACCACACTTTCCGAACCTGGTCGAGCACCCAACGGGTATGGCGGTCCAGTGCGTGTCGGGGCGGCGCTGTCTGATAAGGATCTTCCTTTAGGACTGACTCGCGGGCTGAGTTTACGGGGTCCTCAGTAGAGCCCCACCAGCGGTTATGGCTGTAGCGGTTGTAGGTTCCCTGGATGGCGGTGATCGTATCTGCAGCCTCTCGGGGATACTTCTTGCCGAACGTATCAAGGATGAACATCAGCCGCTTCTGGTGCTGCGTCAGGGGTGGCTTCTTGCTTACTGCCGTGCGACGTCCTCGGTACATGCGCCCCATCCTACAGTCCGTAGGTGTTGGCGAGGTGCTGTTGGCGGAGGAGTTGGTACCCAAAATCCGATCGAGGCAGCATCATGGCGCGTTGCCCGCTCTTCTCCGCGTAAGTGAGCCAGCGTTCCGCCTCCTTGTTGAACGCTTTCTCGTCACGAGCAGCCTTCTTGGCGGCTTCCTTTGCGGTGTCCACGGCAGCAACGGCATACTCTCGGTCACGCTGCATACTTCGCTGCTGAGCGGCTATCCCGGAGGACTTCAATTCCTTCGCGAAGCGGTAGACTACCTCGATCTGCTTGCGCATCTGCTTCTGAGCCCAGATGGTCCAAGCGGCCACCAGCTTCTCCACCCGAGCCGCTGTCACGTACCCACGCCGAGCGCCATTGACCTGGATAGTGCCCCCGCTGAACAAACTGAAGGTGTGTGCGCCGTCCCGCACACAGGGCAGTCTGAGGTGTGCCGGGCCGAACTTCATGGTGAAGAAGACGCTCTTGTTCACGCGCTTAGTCACGGCCATATTGGCCTTGAAGCTCACGCGGTTGACGCCCTCACGTGGTCTGTAGGTGTTGTGGCCATACGAACCGCCCCGCCCCCAGGAGCCTGAGTTCCAATACCACGTGCTGTAAGGCTCCACCGTCACCTTCTCGTACCACTTGCCACGCCAGGACTGACCATCGCCCTTGTGCGCTTCCTTGGCCAGCAAACGGGGCATATTCACTTCGAACTCCGCTTCCTCTGAAGTGTTGCGGGCGCTCTCGGCGCGCAAGCTGGCAATACGGGTCACGAAGGCGCTGTACTGGGCCGCCTTATTCTTCTTCAGGTCGAGGGTCAAGTTTTCCCCAAGATCACTGATCGTGAAGTCCCTGCCGGTGGCGAGCGTCTCCGCAGTCGTAACCACAAGAGGGCCGCTTCGCCCATACGTGCCGTCGTTTAGCTGAAGTTTCCTGCTCGCCGTCGCCAGGAGATCGAAGGGAAGCTGGCCACGAAGACCTTCCTTCAGGTAGCTCAAGCTCCCATCACTATTGCCGATAAATGCTCGCTCGATTTCTCTCAGCACGTCTAGCCGGACGGCAACAGTGAAGTGTTCCACCTTGAGGCCCGCCAAGTCGCCCAGCGACACTGCTTGGCTCGGGGCCAAGACTTCCGTATTAGGGAAGGCTACTTCTGCCCCAGGAACCCACTGGATTTTCGCGGGAAGCTCCGCCCTACCCGCACCAAATGCTGCCGTGTCATCCAGTAATGCCCGCAACTTCGGTGAGTTCACCACGCCGTTGAAGGTTCGGCTCGACCAGATTGCTGCCAAGAGTTCCTTGACGTGCGGCTCCAAGGTGCGCTCAAGGGCATTGTTATTGCCTTTGGTCTCTCTGTGCGTTGGGGCCGTCTCGCTCGTGCCCCGGGTAGAGATGGTGGCGATGACTCTTTGGTCTGGGCCACGCAGGCTGAGAACTTCGCCATTCTGCATGTACTCGGCTGCCGTGTCCGGGTATCGGAGACAAAGTCTTCGGAGGCTGCCCTCGATCATCACGGAGCGCTTGGTATTTAGGTGCACCAGGATCTCGCCTGAGTCGAACTCCGCCACCACGGTGCCCGGTGCGCCAATCTGATTCTTCGCCTGCATGCTGCCGATGTGCGGTGCCTGAGCCTCAAAGGCGTGCCACAAGAGGCCCGTGAAGAGCATGTCCGGCAACGAATAGAGCTTGATCTCGGGTGACTTTCGGCCCCCACGCAGGGGGAAGCTGAGCCAGTTGACACGATTCCGCGTGCCCGGACCGACGTTGTTAAGCGCCCGGACGTGCATCTCCCGATCCTCCTCTCGCCCGTAGGTGTCGATGTACACTACGTGGCGTATTAGGTAAGCCAGCGAATGATCGAGTGAGGCCCCCCGTTGATTTTGATTAAAGTCATTGGCTGAGTCGGTCACCTCACCTGCGATGAGTGCTATCTCGATCTCCGTGGGGATGTTGTCCGAGATCAGCCAGTCATACAGGAAGGCGCCATGGTGATTGGCGACTCTGTGCATGGTTTCCAGCTTGCCTCGGAAGGCCCAGCGAGTGCCGAAGATGCCGGCTTCTAGCGAAGTGTCTCGGGTGCCGCCCTTGAAGAGTTCCGCCAGCGTGCACTCGGCAACAGCGGCCTTTGCAGTGCTTTTGTCCGCCCCCTCGTTGATCGCGGTTTCGAACACGTCGTTCTTCCAGGCCAACCAGACCTGCTCGATGAACTCTCGCCAGGCACGCTCGACCTCGGTGAAGATGCGCATCTGCGCCGGCCTCAGACTTTTAAGGTCTACGCCTGGGTCGGCCCATGAGCCGTCTAGGAGAGTCGGCAGGGTGTAGCCGGGCCGCTGGCCCGTAGCGCCCAGAGACGTGCGAAGCGTCTGGAAGGTGGCTGCTCTCGCAGCAGCATTTATGGCACCCTTGCCCCTAGCAGGGCGGCCACTTCGGCGGGATTTTCGTTGAATCAGTCGCATGCGCGACAGTCTACTGCATGGTGAAGATGTAGACTCCCCTAGATGTTCATCAAGCGCCGCTCAGGCCGCCCCAACATGCAGGCACGCCTCGCTTCCATCGAGAAGCGTTTTGGGCGCACCACTACGGCAGCAGTGAAGATGGTGCTTCGGGGAAACCGGCGGATCTTGGGCATTATCCCCAGCTTGTATGAAGAAAGAGAGTCTTTCTTTTCACTATGGCGGCTTGAAACCGTCGCACTGCAGTTCCCCGCAACAGCAGCAGCGGCGACGCCCTACGTGAGTTGGCTAGCTGCCCGCATTAACCGCCAGATCAAGCTACATCTGCGGGTACTCAAGCGGCAAAAAGCTGCCCTAGCAAGCCCCGAAGATGTGCCTTATCCCTACCCGGGCCTATATGATCTTGATGCTCTTCTGCGCAGCTTGTTCGATAACTGGGGCCGCATCGTGGACTGGGCTTCGCACCACAGAGAGGATCTAGGGGCTCGATCAGTTGCCGATGTCGTCGCTGCCACGACTCTTTGGCACGACACGTTGCCGAGGAACATGGATACTGCGCTGCTCAAGGGTGAGATTGGGCAGATCATCGCCTCTTGGCCTGGTGGCTGGAGCTTCCAGCGCATCTCTTTCCAAGAAGGCAAGCGTGAGAGCGCCATCCTCGATCACTGCGTCTGGTCGCACTACAAGTCTGCGCTGCGCGCTGGCGAAATCTACTCGTTGCGTGACGAGAAGAACGTGCCCTGGGTGACTGTCAGGATCTGTGACAAGCAAAATCCGGCGCAGTGGTGCAGGGCGGGAGAAGTCGAGCAGGTCAAAGGCTACAAGGACGCTACAGCGCACCAGTGGACCGAGGAAGACTTCGAAAACTGGGCGCCACGCTTGATTGAAGGCATCGAAAAGCTGCAGCCAAACCATGCTTTCTGGGAACCCGAGGCGGAAGCATTGACCGGCTTGGCGGGCGGATGGATTGCCCTGCTGTTGGCGGGCAACTTCCGAGGAGCCGAGGAATTTGCACCGGCTGAGGCGGCCCGGACGATTTCCATCTTTCGCACAATAATTGAAGGTGACGATCTCCATGAGGGCTGGCAGGCGGAGACAAGCTGGGTGGTGGAAGACGGGACTCTCAAACTCTCTTGGACCCAGGATTTGGACGCTTTGCGGGATGCTGGGGGGTTCCTCCAGAGCGACGACACTTTCAAAGAAGAACTTGCCAAGATCACGCCGGAGCAATGGGCGACTCTCGTGGATGGCGCGATCGTATTCCCTGGTTTTGAGACTGCTGATCCGCATGACGAAGGGGAACTTCGGGGTCTTGTTCGCCAGGCTTTGGGCGAGGCTGTGGTGGGCTACACCTTCCGTGTGGCCAACTACCAAATCACGCGCAAGACCGACTGGGGCCGAAGAAATCGGAGTTACCACCCTTACCTGGAGATCGATCCCGACCACTTCATTGATGAGGTCGGCCAGACCACGGTTGAAGGGGAGGAATATGCCGCTTCAGGCACAGTGGAGTGGGACATCAATCCCGATCCTGAATACTGGATAGATGGTGATTACATCTGGGAGGATCTCTCCGATCTACAAGAGTGGCGTTATAGCGGCATATCTTCTGAGGACTACCTAGACTCCTCCACGGTCGAAGACCGCTTCAAGTACGGCTTGAAGGCAATGCTGGAGTACGTGCCGAGGCCCATCAGAACGCGGACCACGCGGATGGAAGCTGAGATAGCTCGGTGGTCCAAGATGGGCGCCAAGCAGCGATGGCTGGCTTTCCATGAAGCTCTAGAGCGTCGAGGGCAGCTTCGTCTTCCGTTCAAGGGCCGATCTAATCGACGGGGCCAACGACGGCTGAACCGCTATCAAGCAAGAATGCGCCAATGGCGCAAGCACCTGATCGCACGCTCCAAGAAGCGGTTGAGCCGCCGTCGTAGGAAGCGCCGGTGAGTTACTCAGCGCTGTCGTCGTCATCCCCGTCGGAGTTGTCATCTGCCAGATCAGTGGGAGTGGGGACGGCAGGCTCTACGTTCACGATGACTTCTTCACCACCGCTCGGGCGAATAATGATCGCGCCCCCCATGATCAGCAGCGCCAAGAGCGCGGCAATGATGGCCACTAGGCGGGGCTTGCTTGCTTTCGCCTGCGTAAACAGTTCTTTGATGCTCAGCATGGAATCTCCTTGCCCGGCCTTCGGGCGAAACGCAGGGTAACAGTCGCGGGGCGTGCTAGTATTTTCGTCACGTGGCTTCTGGCCAAAAGGAGGTAGTAATACAGCATGAATCTACCGCCCGAGATCCTCCAAAAGATTGTAGATAGCCGCCGACAAGCGTGCGCGCCATACGATGAAGCTCTGCAGGAGGTTTTGTCGATCATGGAGGAGAGCAGCGTGGTCAAATCAGTCGCAGCCACCGCGACGACTGCGGAACTTCGCGAGTTCTGGCCCGCCGACAAGGCCCATATCGGGAACTGACGGGGGTCTGGATGTCTGACGTGCTAGCGCGCCTTCGCCGCGTTCAGGGGATTCTTGAATCTCTGCGGGAACGGGATGCCGAGTTCTCTGAGAGGCTCATACGCCATGAGTATGAGACGGCGCAAGAGCACGTCCTGCTCACCAAGCGGATTGACGCGCTTGAGGCCAGAATGGTGGCAGCTACCCCCGAGAGCCCGCCAAACACTCCGAGCCTGTTTGCAGAGCTAGCGGGTAACAGGTACGGGCGTTTCCTCTTGGTGAGCTTGGGGGTCGCTCTACTCGCCTGGGCTGGCGTGCCCATAAAGAAGTGGACTGCGAGCCTCCCTCTGCCGGAAATACACGAAACTATCGGGAGTGATGACGCGGCAGAGGGGTCCTTGCCACTTGAGGCTGAAGAGCCTTAGAAGGCAGGCCCTGCTTAGCGGCGGGTGGTGATGAGGCCCATGATCAGGCCCAAGCTGCCCAGGAAGAGCGCACCAAAGCCGAGAGCCTTGCCCCGAGAAGGCCCACCTTCGAAGAGCGGTGTCTCCATGAAGGGCACCCCGGTCTTCACCTTCGCCAGTGCTTGATCCTCGCCGGCACTACCACTGGCCGAGGACGACGGGGCGCTCGGAGTGGAAGTTATTGGGGCCGCCGAAGGAGTGGGCACGCTCGGCAAGTTGCGCACGGTCTCCATAATGGAGTCTTTCGAAGCCATGAACCCCCCTGTAGCTGCGATTGCCGCCTTGGCAGCAGCCATCTTGGCGAGGGTCTCGTTACCCACGAGGCCATCGACCTTCGCCCCGGAGTCTCGCTGGAAGTTCTCCGTGGCCGTCTGCAGGTAGGCGTTCCACTTGCCGAGGACATCGGCGTTGTTGGTGTACCCCACGTAGTTCAAGTCCTTCGCCCAGGCTTTGACCGCCGCACCCGACGTGGTGTGCCGGTTGCTGAGAAGGCCATAGACGGGGGCGCTGGCACTGCCGAAGCTGGCGAAGAATTGCTCGTTGTGGTCAGGCATTAGCGTCTCCGTGAGGCAGCTTGAAGCGCCTTAGTGAACCTTCGCGAGTCAGCCGCACCGGGTCCAACGGCGTTATACCAGCGAGTGGTGCTTCCGCCCACTCCTTCAGACATCTTCTTGGCCAGTTCACGCCCGGCAGCGGTCGGGTCATTTACCACCAACTGGCCCACCTCCAGCACGGTCATGGATATATTCGGAGCCAATTTCTCACGAACCACCATGACCTCATGTGGATACGTGGGGTGGTGCTCCCAGCCTTCTGCGACGGCGATCTCCTGGGCAACAGCCTCAGTGATGCCCTCAGTGATCCATGGAGCGAGGCTTCGATCCACTACGCCAGCAGCGTGCACGAACTCGTGGAGCAAGCTCCAGTCGTTACCCTCGCGGATGATGACGTCTCCGGGCGTGCAGCCTCGTAGCGTGCAGTTTGGTTCAGTGTGGAAGCCTGCGGTGCCGGAGACCTCGTGGGCCTTCCAGCCGTGCTTCTGCATCACGGCGCTAAGTTCAGCGGCATTGGCGATGCGGCAGTTGCCGTATGTCGGAGACTTACCAAGGGCCTTCAGCACTGCTGTGCGGAGTCCACGTTCATTCGGGCACCGCCGATGGGCTTCTCCGCGTGCAGAGCCTTGGTCCACTAGGGCCGTCTCTAAGGGAGTTCGCCCGGGATCTGTGACGAGAATCGAGTCGCGCCGTCCTGCTCCGTGCCCGAGGTTATCTGGGCGCAAGTCGGTGGGCTCCAAGCTGTACATGCGCCGCATGTCGAAGATGCTCGTGCGCAGCGAACGTAGCATCGGAGTCGCCATCGCTGTATCAAGAGACTTCCGCCCACGGATGATGAGACTCCGGTTTCCCTCCAGACGGCCCGCTGTCGTCCACCGTGACGCCTTCTTTAGAGCATCGGCAGCCCAGGGGTCCAGGGCGTACCTCTCACGCTTCCCAAGGGGTGTGACGTCCTCACGGTGAATCAGGGCCTCTCGATCACCCAGACGGATGTCGAAAATCTCCGGGAAACCCAGTACCGGGCGCCCGGAGTTTCGCATGCTCTGTACAGCGAGCCACACGGCGGTCTCGTGTGGATCGACGGTCCACTTGTAGACGGAGCCAGCACTGCTCTGCAGCACAGCACCGTTGTTGCCACGACCGAGGACAGCCAGGCGAGCATTTGCGGGGCGAGAAACCATGCGCGCGGAGTCTACCTCAATCGTCGTCGTCATCCGGGTAGGTTCCCGTGACTTCTGCCTGAACGCCTATAGCCATGTGCGCCGGGACCGACTTTGCTTGGAGAGTAGCTTCTACTTCTTCCTGAGACTGTACCGATCTTCCCGTCGAGGCCCCCACCGGCTGATCGCCAAGTAGAGATGGGACTACGCCGAGATTCGCAGAAGCCAAAGCTGCCGCTGGTGGAGCCGCAAACCCTCCTGGAAGAATCTGCGCACGGATGCCGTCTTGCTTGGGGATGACAGGCGGAATGGGCGGGGGCTCCGGCACCTGGAGGTCGCGGGACTTCTTCTCAATCTCCCGCAAGCGCCTACGGGAAGCCCCCATCAGGCTGCCCGGGGTGTCCGGCACCAAGGGGGAACCCGGCTCTGTCGGTACGCCCCACGAGTGCAGCACACCGAGGATCTCCAGTAATTGGACCTGCGGGATCGAACGGGACCGAGTGAGAAGGCTGCCCTGGTGGTCGAACAAGCTACACCACTCCGAAGACGTTCCCACATGAGACCAGCGCAATCGTTGCACCGCCTGGATGCCCAGGGCGCTCAAGAGCCGACGAACAGCGTGGAGGGCCTCATCGGGCATCTCATCGGACGCAGGACCCTCCAGTGTGGGCGGTACGGTGAGCCCTTCCACTCCGCAGTAGTCACGGTAGTGCTTCCACGCCGCGTCGATGGTGCGGCGCCAGGAGATGCCACGAGAGTGAATGTACTCCCAGACCGCTGGGGGCGTTTTCTCTGGCCAAGGCCCTCCCTCCGGGGTGGCGGTGTTTTGGATGCAGCCGGCGGCACTCGCGTAGTTGTACGCGGTTCCTTCGGAGAGTCCGACGCAGCGAGTGAGGTAGTCATTGAAATCAGCCATGGACCGAAAGTACGCGAAGTCCTCTGCGCAGGTCAAGAGCTTGCTTCTAGTTTTTACAGTGAGCGGGTGGGGCCTCTACGCACAGGCCGGATATTTATAGTTTGTACAGAGAGGAGATTCACTAGAATTACTATAACTACTAAATATAAATATATTTTATATGTATAAGGGACCTTTCAGGTCTTCTATATTTTTATCCCTTTTTCTCCCCTTTCTTGCCTCACCCAACCAGTTTGTTTTGTTTTAATAGAGACGCTGCCTCACACAAGGAGTCTAGTTTTTCTAGTTTGATACAGAGAGACCTTTCCCTACAAAGAGTGTGTCTTTCTAGTTTGTGTGAACTTCTACTGTACAAACTAGAAATAGCCCACCCACACGTAAGGGAGCCACAGCTACTAACTAGACTGTTCTAGACAAACACGGGGAGGCTCAAAATGTGGGCTAAGTCCCGGAAATCGGAGTCAGACCCGACGAATCAGTCCAACGGGATCCAGGTTGCCGTAGAGCTTTCTGGCGTAAGGGCCGGCCATGCGCTTGACGGCTCGATCCACTTCGTCGCAGGTCTCAACGCGGATTGCGCTCTTCCACGGCTCGGGCTGCTTGTTCTTGGGCCAGCGAAGCTCCGGCGGTGCTTTGGCCGCGTCGTACACCATCACCCCCGTCTTAATGGGGACTACCCAGAGAGGAGGCAAGTTCGTGGGCACCAGCCGTTCGCCTTTGTTTCCCCGGGGCTCCTTCAGGTGCCACTGACCACCGCGCTTTTCGTACCTCTTGTCGGTCTCGACGCAGTGCTTCCACAGGGCTTCTTCGAAGAGGTCCACATCGCCCCGGAAACCCTTGGCGATGCCCCTGGCGATTATCCCCAAGTTGATGGGCGGGATGACGCCACCCCTGCCATCCATGTACTCCTCAAAGAGCCTTCTAGCGGCGGCTCTACGATTGCCTCGATGCTTCGTCACATCGCTAGGAACCTTCCAGGACGGCGCCAGTATCACCTGGATGCCCCGGAGATCCTTTTTCTCAGACTCCTCGACCCACACGACCCGGGGGTCCTGGGTATTAGGTTCTGATTTCTGCAGCTTCATGCCCTTTTCGGGGCGGAGGACCCAGTATTTCGTAGCCATGCGCAGCAGGCTACTACATCGGCTGCTTTCGGAGTCGATGGCCTACTTCCAGCAAGACTCCCGGCAGCTAGTTCAGTGTGCTGCCTCTACTTGAGCTTCGATGCGCACTAGACGTTCGCGGATCTCCGCAATCTTCTGCATGTTCTCATAGCTGGTCGGAGACGCGCGCAGGTCGCCCTTGAGTTCACCCTCTAGTTCCTTGATGTCGAGCTTGATCTCGTCGATGTCTTTTATTGCAGCCTGCAGATTTTGGGTGGCAGCGGGCGAAGCCCCGGACAAAAGTTCTGCCGTGATCTTCGCAGCGAGCTTTGCCTCCCTCTTGTCGAGGTAGCTATTCACTGGCATGAGAAGCATCGGCAGAGCCACTACGAGTGTGGGCACCACCATCTTCCCGAAGGCGATCCAGTCCCCGAGCTTGATGGCGCCCAGTTTGCGGGCTACAGCCTCAGCTTCCGGGGATGCCGCAGCGCCCGTAGCCTCCGTGCCGGGCTTCAATTCATCTCCGGGTGTACTCATTAGAACTACAGCCAGGCTGGTGGTGGTTGCCAGATGACGAGCCTATTGGCTCGTTGGCCGAGGATCACACCGCAGTCTAGCGCAGCTTTAGCCCGGAGTGCGCCGAAGACGGTGACCAGCTTCTAGTAAGATTTCGGTCAGCCAGTGCTTGTAGCCATGGAGCCCCGGTGCTGCTGACCCAGGATTTCCCTCAGTCCAGGCTCTACGGAAAAGAGCCTGACGTTCGACCTGACTAAGCGCCTGAATGGCCCCAAGGCGTAGCACAGACCCCGGAAAATCAACACCCTCGACATCGGTGCTCACCGGACTGAACGTCAAGGCAAGCCCAACTCCAGCACGTCGCAATAGGCTGCCCAGGTAGTCGTTGACGGCGTTCGCCATCTCGGGGCTTCCCCAGGCAGTGTCCTTGAGGCCCACAGCGAGGTCCTTCTTAACCAGTTCTATGCTCATCCCAGCAAGCTACCAGAATTGTGGTCACGTGTCCTCAAGACTGGCGTGCTCCAGACGCGAAGACGCGGCAGTTCTGCTGGTGGCAGGAGCCGGCGGCGCACACACGTGTTGATGATTTCCAGTGGAATACGAAGGCTTTCGCCCAAATCCGATCGTCGGTATCCCAGATGCTTTCTTGGGCCTGCCGCGATTGTGCCGCTGTGGCGCGGTGGTACTCTTCGATGGACTTGCCAGCACCCCACTCATGCAATTTTCTGCGCTTGGTCCACCGCCCTCTACCCCGAGGATGATAGTCCAAGCTGTGCGCACCCATCGCGGCCCAGTGGTCCTCGTCCACAGCTAGGTAATCACCTGCCATGATGTGCACACGGTAGACCTCCCACAACTTGACGGTTCCGTCGTAGTCAGCTTCACGGTCAGCGGTTCCCCGGGCCTCTTGCACTGCTTGTGCATGGTTCGGATGGACGTACAGCCCGCCGTGCGGGGCTAGATTGCCCGACCAGTTGCCCTCCCAGC
>LWDU01038174.1_pt1 | contig 16152 bp, 14 predicted proteins | sample 727161 | NCBI WGS metagenome assembly LWDU01 (sample SAMN04566230, study PRJNA314399) | hydrothermal vent metagenome | isolation source: deep sea hydrothermal plume seawater | place: Mexico: Gulf of California, Guaymas Basin | collected 2004-07-11 | reverse complement strand
ATGTTTTCATGGAGAAGCCGCTCTGCCCGGATGGCCCCACCGCCCGGCGCATGCTTGCCCTCAACGACTTGGCCAAGAAGAAGGATCTCAAGGTCGGCGTTGGCCTCATGTGCCGTCACAGTCGCGCCCGCGGCGAACTCTTCAACCGCATCAAGGACGGTGAACTCGGCGACATCAACTTGTTGCGCGCCTACCGCCTCCACGGCCCCGTTGCCTCCTGTTACTCACTCCCGCCGAAGAAAAACGAGAGCGAGTTGCTCTACCAAATCCGCCGCTTCCACAGTTTCATCTGGGCGAGTGGCGGCTCGTTCAGCGACTACTTCATCCACAACATCGACGAATGCTGCTGGATGAAAGACGCTTGGCCGGTCAAGGCGCAAGGCGCAGGGGCTCGCCACTACCGGGGCGATTACGTCGATCAAAACTTGGGCTGCTACACGGTCGAGTACACGTTCGCCGATGGAGCCAAACTGTATCTGCACGGTCGCACCATGCCGGGCTGTTACGGCGACTTTGCGAGCTACGCTCACGGCTCCAAAGGGCTGGGCATCATCTCAAAAAACGGCCACGCGCCGGCACCCTGCAAAATCTTCAAGGGCCAAAGCATGAAAGATCCGGTTGCGTGGGCTTACCCCGGCCGCGAGACCAACCCGTACCAAGACGAGTGGAACGACCTGATGATCGCCATTCGCGAAAACAAGCCGTACAACGAGGTGGAACGCGGCGTCATGGCCAGCGTAGTCACTGCCGCCGGTCGTTTTGCCACCCACACCGGGCAGGAAGTCACCATCGACCAAGTGCTCAATCACGACCATGATCTCTGCCCGAACGCGGATCAGTTAACGATGGACTCCCCTGCCCCGTTGCAAACGAACCCTGACGGCAAGTACCCCGTCCCGCAGCCGGGCATCATCAAGGATCGCGAGTTTCTGCAAATCAACGCAGACAAGGCATAAACAAATCGCACGCAAGCAACCGAGAACCGAGAACTTATTTCGGCCTTGGCCAAGCGCGAAACACCGGCGACTCGACCACACTCACTTGGCCAAGCGCACTGCGAAATGCCACACGAGCGCCTAGCCGCTTGTCGCCGGTAACCAGTCGCAACCCCTCGCTTGGCCCCAGCACGCTGATCGCCGTCGCGAGACTGTCCGCCGTGAGCGCGTCCGGGGCGAGCACATGCACCAACCGCTGCTCCGTGAGCGCCATGCCGGTGCGCGGATCGACAATGTGCGAGTGGCGCTTACCGTCGATTTCCAGAAACTGAAACAAGTCGCCCGACGTGGCCACCGCCGCATTGGCGAGCCAGAGAAACTCCGGCTTGGCTTCCTCCCGCAAACCGATCAGCGCCACGCGCCAACCGGCTTTTCCCGGCGGCGCATCGCCGGCCACGATGTCGCCGCCCGCCGAAACCAACGCCTGCCGCAGCCCCTGTTTTTTCAACACCGCCAGCGCCTCGTCCAGCGCGTGACCCTTGGCGATGCCACCGAGGTCGAGGCGCGTCCCCGGCTTGGTGAGTTCGGCGGTGCAATTTTTCGCATCGAGTTTTAGCCCGCGAAAACCGACCGTCTTCAGCGCCTTGGCAAGCACGTATTGTGGCGGCAACCGCTTCACGCGCCGGGCACGCCGCCATAGTTGAATCGACGCGCCGGCCGTGACATCGAACGCCCCACCGGCCTCCACCGCCAGCGCTTGGGCGCGATCGAGTACCCTGCAAAGTTCGTCGCTGATCTTCGCAACCTTCCCGCTGCCGGCCAAGTTGGATAATTTGTTCAACTCACTCTCCGGCTCGTAGTCGCTCATGATTTGGTTGAGCACAGCGACCCGGTCGAACGCCGCTTTTGCCGCCCGCTTGGCCTTCGCTTCATCCTCCGAATGAACAATGATCCGGAACGCCATTCCCATCAGCGGCCGCGAAAACTCATGCCTTTCCGCTTGAGCAAGCGGTGCCACAAAAAGCATGGCGAACATCAGCTTCGCGGCAGCGTCTTGGAGTGCGGTTCTCCGCACCGCTTTGGATCGCTCCCGAAAGCGGCAGGGACTGCCGCACTCCAAGACGCTGGCGCAACTCAACATCCCACCACCTTCAATCTTCGCTTCGCCTCGGCTAAATCGGCGGGAGTGTTGATGTTGAACAATTCCGGCACGCGACCCTCCGGTGGTTGCCACGTCCGCGCCTTCAACCGCTTGGCCAACTGCTGTAGCGACAACTCGCCGCGGTCAATTTGCTTTTCAACCAAGGCCAAGTCGTGACGATAAAGCACGAACGGAAACCCGACTCCCTTTTTGTGCCGCGTGAATATTGGGCCAATTCCGTCAGCGCACTCCCCGAGAAATTCATTGATCAGCTCGCCGGACAAAAACGGCATGTCGCAACCGGTGAACAGCACCCGGGAATGCTTGGCCGAGCGAAGCGCGGTGGCGATACCGCCGAGAGGACCCAAGCCGGGTTGCAAATCGGTGGCGACAACTCTCGGCTTGAAGCCGGCGTCCGTCACCGCCGCGCGGGCGTGGCCGAGCAGCGTGCGGCGGCCGAGCCGGATGCGGCTTTTGTCGCGGCCCATCCGCTTGGCTTTGCCTCCGGCAAGGATCACCGCGTCCGCTCCGCCGCTGCCCGCGATAGCGTCGGCCTCGATTTCAACCAACAACGCCGGATCGATCAAGCGGCTGACCTCGACCAGCGTGGCCGCCGGCCGGATTTGCCCGAACACCTCGGCGTGCGCACGGCCAAGCGCGTCGGCGTCGGCGATGTCGGTGACGAACATCCGGGTGCGGACGACGTCCTCAAGGCACGCGCCGGCCTTGGCCAAGGCGTCGGCAATAATCTCGAAAATGCGCCTTGCCTGTGCGCGAGCATCGCCTTGGCCAACCGCCCTCCCCATGGCACTCACGGCGGTTGTGCCGGAAACAAAAATCTGCCGCCCCACCCGGACGGCGCGGCTGTAGCCAACCTTGGCTTCCCACTTGGCACCGGAGGAAACGAGATGCCGCCTCATGGCTTGAGTTCCGCCCGCACGCGGTAAAAGCGGACGCCCGCTGCTTCCATCTTGACCTCCCACGTGGTCTGAAATTGCCCCGGCTCAACCACCGCTTGCTCGCGCCATGGGCCAAGCGCGTGGCCGGCGGATTGCACGCTGTACGCAAAGCCGCGCCAGCTTGGCCAAGCGAGCCGCAAACCGCCGTTGGCCAAGCGGAGATAACGCAAGTCGAAGTGGCCGTCGAACGTCGTGGGATCGGTGCGCAGCGCCTGCTCGCGGGCGTTGGACGCGCCGTCCCGATCGGGATCGCCCAGCGCCGCTTGGCCAAGCGAACCGAACTGCTCGGTTTCCCAGTTGTCATCGAGGCCGTCGTTGTCTGTGTCGTCGATCGCCGTGCCGCGCACAGTCAACTCGACCGCACTCAACACGCCGGTGAAGTTCTTCACCAAGTCGCTCACGGCAACAGTCCAGTCACCTTTCGCCGGTTCGTAGAAAAACTGGTTGGACCAAAACGTCCAGTCGCCGCGCCACGCGCTGCCATCGGGGACGTTGGCCTGCAGGACGCTGCGCGTTCCGGAAGGCGAGCGGACACTCAACCGGATGTCGCCCCGGATTCGGTGGGTCATTTTCACGCGCACACCGACCTGTTCGCAGAGCAGCGAATCCGGCACGGCAACCGTGACGACTTTCGAGTCGAGCGAGAGCGCCGCCTTGGCCCCTTCATCACCCGCCGCATTGAGCAACGCCTTCACGGCTGTCCCGTCGTTTTGAGAGATGAACACAGCCGGGATCGGCGTGAAATCCAACGCTCCAAGAATGAACCGCTCGTTGCCGTTACGATGATTGTAAATGACGGCGAACACCGCCCCGGCCTCCGCCGCGTGCCGCACTTTCTCGGAGAAGAACGCGCCGCCGCGCTCGATCAGCGCCGCCTTGCCGGTGAGATCGATATCGAGCCGCACGGTTGCCCGGCCCACATCCACCAACGTCAGTGCCTCGGTTGGATCATCCGGCACGAGACCATTGCCGGGGCTGGCCGTGAAGACGGTCTCCTCGTCGCTCACAATAATTCGCAGTTGCAACCCGTCATCCGGCACCTCCGCGAGGGAGTTTTGATTGTAAACATTTTTTACCAGCGCACCGGTGTTCTTCCAGCGCTTGGCCAAGCGCACCGCCGCGCCTGCATCGGGGACGCCGTAACCGGTGTTGGTTGAGAACCAATAACCGGCGGCGTTCGGCCGCAAAAACGGGTCAGCAAAGTCGTAATGCCGCGAGGCGTGAATGAGCACCTGCTGCACGTCGCGATAGGTGAGGTTCGGATTCGCGCCGAGGATCAACGCGGTCACCCCGGCAATCTGCGGTGCGGTGAACGAGTTGCCGCCGCGAGCGATGGCGTGATAGCTGCCAACCTCCGGGTCGTCGGCGCTGAACTTGCGATTCCATCCAAGCGCACCCATGCGGTCGGTGGAATAAACCGGGTGATCACCCGCTGTGTTGCCGATCAAGCCCGCGCAAAGAACACAGGCACCGACGTTGCTGAAACCGACCACGCGGCCATCCGGCCCCACGGCCCCGACCGTCACCACGCGGGGGTCGTTCGAGTAGCCGTCGGAGGAGGCGTTCCAGTCGCTGCTGCGTTCGTTGCCCGCCACGCGGATCATCACCACGCCCTTGCCGCCGCGCCCGCTCTCGATCGCTCGCTCGATCGCCTTGGCCTCAAGCACCGCAGTATCAAGCTGCTCGATCGTGCTGTTGCCCCAACTGTGGTTTTGAACATGAACCGCGTCGTTGCGATATTGCAGCATGTCGGCCACCTCCTCCTCACTCCCGAAATCATCACCCGGGGTCCAGATAACGAGGCTGGCCAGCTTGGCTCCGGGCGAAACCCCGGCGATCCCCCGGTTGTTGTCTGCCTTGGCCAGCGCCAGCCCGGCAACGAGCGTCCCGTGCCCCTGGTTGCTTGCCACCGGGTTGCCGTCTGCCTTGCCGGTGGTGAAATTAAAGTGAAGGTCGTCCGCGCCCTGTCCAAGAAAATCGGTGTGCGCCAGATCCACCCCATCGTCGGCGATGCCGATCACCACGCCTTGGCCGGTTGACCCGGCCCACGCCTCGCGAATGTTGAACTCCGGGCCAAGGCGGTCGCCGGTCGTGGAATCGCGGTTTTCGAGCGGCCACTGGGTCGGGAAAAGCGGGTCGTTCGGGCGCTTGGCCATCGGGGCCATTTTTTGCATTGACCGGCGGCGCACCGGGTGGCTCACCAAGACGTCCGGACGCTTGGCCAAGCGTTGGGACTCCTCAAGCGCCACTCTCACGCTGGGAGCCTCCAAAATAAACAGCCCCTCAGCAAACTCACGATCCGGCTTGAGCGAGCTTCCCCGCAGCGCTTGGCCAAGCGCCGTCCCCTTGGCCAATTGCAGCACGACACGGGAGCCAAACAGAACGCGCACCGCCGGTCGATCCCTCTCGCTGCCGGAAACCCTGTCACCCGCCAAGCCTGACGTACCGACCAAGTACACAACCGGCCGCGGAGTCTTGAGCGCGTACGCAACTTGGCCCACCGATTCAGCAGCAACCAATTCTGAAACCGATGGAGAAATTGCCCAAGCCAGCAGGAAAAGGAAAACCCTCAAAACAATACGCACTGCGAAAACCTACCAAACTCCCCCGCCCAAGCCCATCCCAAGCTTGGTTTTATCCAAATTGACGGGCATGCTTGGCGCATGACGACAGAACAGAATCTGATCGGGGCGATACAGGAACTGGAGTCAGCAGTCGCCGTGGTGAATCTGGAGCCGAAGCCGGATTTGTTGCCGCACTTCAGCCGGATCGACGAACTGACTGACCAATTGCCCGGCGATACCGACCGCGAGCTCATGCACTATCTCCGCAATAAGAGTTACGCGAAGGCCCGTCTCTGCCTTGAGGGACGGCAGACAGATATCGAAAAAGGCGGCTGCCTCCGTTAACGGCCGCGGAACATGTTCGACGAGACCATCGCCGCGATCGCGACGCCGCTTGGCCAAGGCGGGTTGGCGATCATTCGCCTCTCCGGCGACAAGGCGCTGGCGATTGCCGATTCCCTGTTCGCTCCCGGCGGCAAATCCAAAACACAGCTCGCCAAGGCCAAATCGCACACGCTGCATTACGGGCACATCGTCCGGGATGAACGGCGCCTCGACGAGGTGATGGTGTCGGTGATGAAGGCCCCGGCGACGTTTACCCGCGAGGACGTTGTCGAGATCAGTTGCCACGGCGGCATCCGCTCGACCAAGGCCGTGCTCGACGCGGTGCTCGACGGTGGGGCGCGGTTGGCCCTGCCGGGGGAGTTCACCAAGCGCGCTTTTCTGAACGGACGCATCGACCTCACGCAGGCGGAAGCGGTCGCCGATCTCATTCACGCGCGCACCGATCTCGCGTTGAGCGCCGCCAACGAGCAACTCGCCGGCAAACTCTCGCAGCGCATCAACCAACTTCGCGATGACTTGATGCACGTACTAGCGCACGTCGAGGCGCACATCGATTTTCCCGACGAAGACATCGAGCCGGACACAATGAACGGGCTGGTTGCGAAGCTTGAGAACGCCGGCCGATTCATCGACGAGTTGCTTGCAACGGCCAATGAGGGGCAGTTGATCCGGCGCGGAATCCGTGTGGCCATCATCGGGCGGCCCAACGCCGGCAAGTCGAGCCTGCTCAATCAACTATTGGGCCGCGACCGCGCCATCGTCTCCGCCGTGGCCGGCACAACGCGCGACACGATCTCGGAGGAGGCGCAAATTCGCGGCATCGCCGTGGTGTTCGTCGACACCGCCGGTCTGCAGGAGTCCGACGACGCGATCGAGCGTGAGGGCATCCGGCGCAGCCGCGAGTCGCTTGGCCAAGCGGACATTGTGCTGCATGTGCTCGATGCTTCCGAGCCGCTCACCCTGGACGACGAGACGTACTTGGCCGAGTTCGCCGACAATCCACGCATTCTCGTGCTGAACAAGAGCGATCTGCCGAATCAACTTGGCCAAGCGGAGGCCAGCGGCAGCCCTTCGGTGAGCGTGAGCTGCCTCGACGGCCAAGGGGTCGAGGCGTTGAAGGATGCCATCCGCAACCGTGTATGGGACGGGGAGATAACCTCGGAAATGCTGGAAGTGATGATCAACTCCCGGCATCAGGAAGCGCTGCGCCGGGCCGGCGACTCACTCCAAACGGCCCTTGAGCAGCTCCGGGCCGGCACGCCGCTTGACTTGGTTGCTGTCGATTTGCGAATCGGCACCGATGCCGTCGGCGAAATTGTCGGGCGAACGACCACGGAGGATCTGCTCGACTCCATCTTCAGCACATTCTGCATCGGGAAATAATCGCCGCTTGGGCAATCGGCTTGAAAACCCTGCCTCCGAAGCGTACTCTGTCTGACCTCAAAACGCCGCTCGACCGGGAGCGCGCCGGAGAGGAACCCGACATCCGCCTGACTGATGAAATACCTTTACTCATTTGTGGTTTTATTTGTGCCGTGGCTGGTTTTGTCCGGAAAGTTTGACCCGGTTCATGTGGGAATGGGTGTGCTCTGCTCATCGCTGGTGGCTTACTGGTGCGCCGATTTATTGTTTCAGGACAAGGCAACCACCTTGGGCGAGCGACTCCGGCAGTTGATCGGTTTTGTTGGCTACATAGGATGGCTGTTGGGGGAAATTATCCGCGCCAACCTGCACGTGTTTCGAGTGGCCCTGTCGCCGCGAATGAACGAGCTGGTCGAACCGCAGATGGTGGAGTTTGAAACCAAGCTGGAAAAAGAGCTGTCCAAGTTCGTCTTGGCCAACTCGATCACCCTGACTCCCGGCACGGTGACGGTGCGGGTGGAGGGCAGCCGATTCCTCGTCCACGCCCTCACGGACAAGGTGGCCCGTGACATTCCCGGCGTGATGGAGGAACGCATCGCCAATATTTTCGAGAGAACAGGATGAACACGTTCATCACAACTGCCGGCATTGCGTTGATCGGCCTGATGCTTCTTGTTTTGATCCGGGCGATCAAGGGGCCAACGGTGATCGACCGACTGGTCGCCATTAACGTGATCGGCACCAAGTCGATCGTGCTGTTGTTGTTTGCGGGCATCCTGTTTGGACAACTCGAGATGTTTGTCGATATCGCGCTTGGCTACGGACTGCTCAACTACATCGTCTCCATCGCCGCCTCGCGCTACTACCAGCACCGCAAGAGCCTTGAACCGGAACACTCACCAGGGGGAAACCCCGTTTCCTGATGGACATTTTAGGCTATATCCTCATTTCCACCGGGCTGGTTTTTTTCTTGGGAACCACCATCGGCCTGCTGCGTTTTCCTGATTTTTACACGCGCATGCACGCTGCCGGAAAGGGCGATACGCTGTCTACCGTGATGATTCTGCTCGGCTGCATCTGCCTTATTTCAATGAGTTGGCTACTGGCTCTCAAGATTTTGTTAATCATCCATTTCATCTTTATCGGCAGCCCAACCGCGACACACGCGATGATGGACGCCGGCAGAAAGGATTCCGAATAGTGCCCGAGCTCCCCATTTGGCAGTTTGATGTCTTGCTCCTAATCTTAGTGGTGTTGTTCGCCGTGGTGGCACTATCCATACAAAACCTGATGGGCGCGGCAGTCGTCTTCGGTGCTTACAGCTTCATGATGTGCCTAATCTGGGCCGGCATGGGCGCGGTGGATGTGGCCTTTACGGAGGCCGCTGTCGGCGCAGGGGTCAGCACGGTGTTTATCGTTTCCACCCTTTACAACACCGGCGCGACCATGCAACGCCGACCCGGTGGGCTGCCGTTCAAGCTGTTGTTCATCGGCGTGGTGGTCACCCTCGCTGGGTTGTTCCTACTATCCGCGTTGCCGGATTTCCCAGAGTGGGGAGACACGGACTCGCCTGTAAACGCCACCGTCGCGCCATACTACATTTTGAACACCATCACGGACTCACACGTTCCCAACGTGGTCACCTCTGTGTTGGCGGATTATAGGGGGTTTGACACGTTACTCGAGACAACGGTCGTCTTCATCGCCTGCATCGCGATTTACTCCATCCTGCGAGTTGACAAGGCCAAATTGGAAACCGACGAACCGGCGGTGGTCGCCGCGCCGCGTTACGATCCCGGCGACAGTTTGATCGTGCGACAGGCGAGTCGTTTCATGGTGCCATTCATGCAGTTGTTCGCGCTGTACGTCATCGCCCACGGGCATTACAGCCCGGGCGGCGGGTTCCAAGGCGGCGTCATCCTCGGCGCGAGTTTGATCCTGCTGGCCATCTCGTTCGACCTGAAATTCCTCCTGCGGCAGTGGAGTGAAAAAACGTTGATGCTGCTGGTGGCAGCCGGTGTGTTCCTCTACGCGGCGGTGGGGCTGGCCTGCATGTTCATGGGCGGAGACTATCTCGACTATGGGTTCCTCGACTCCATATTGCCGGGCGAAAAGGATATGGCGCGCTCGCACGGCATCCTGCTGGTCGAGATCGGCGTGGGCATCACGGTGATGTTCAGCATGATCGTTATCCAAATCAACCTCGCCTCGAACGGCCGCTTCGACCGGGGACTGTAACCGCATGGAAAACCTTATTGCCAACTTCAACTACGTGATCGTCGTCATTCTGATGATGATCGGCTTATGGTCGATGCTGGCGCAAAAAAATCTGATTAAAAAATGCATCGGGATGGCGATATTCCAAACCGGCATCATCCTGTTTTTCATCTCCATCGGCGCCAAGGACAACGCCCTCATCCCGATCCTGACCGAGGCAGCCAACCACACTTACCCCGATCCCGATGTAGCCAAAATTGCCAACCCGCTGACTCAAATCCTGATGCTCACCGCGATCGTTGTCGGCGTCGCGACACTTGGCGTCGGCTTGGCCTTGGCACAGAAAATTTACCAGCAACACTCGTCCTTCGATGAGGATGAAATCCTGGAGAACCAGAGGAAATGACGGAGCATCTGCCAATCATCATCATCCTTGGCCCGTTGCTGGGCGCGGTACTCGCTGCGTTTACCGCATGGTTCCGCCCCAAGCTATCCCACCCGTTGGTTTTCGTTGGCTTGGCCATCTCATTCGCTGCGGCACTGAAGTTGGTTTTTATTGTCGCCGACGCTGGCGCTCAAAAATATTGGCTCGGCGGCTGGGGGACCAAGCAGGGCCACGGCGTGGTCGGCATACAAATCACGGTCGACCACCTCAACACCCTGCTCTTGGCTGCTGTGTCCGGCATCGCCCTGTTGACGGCCCTTTACACCAAGCGCTTGGTCGACGCCGAACTCGCCGGGCGGCAGCGGTACTTTTACGCGCTCTTCTCGCTGCTGGTCACCGGGCTTCTTGGCATCACGATCACCGGCGATATTTTCAACCTCTACGTCTTTATGGAAATTGCCGCGCTGTCCAGCTACGCGCTGATCGCCTACGGCAGGGGCCGCGCCTACATGGCTGCCTTCAACTATCTCATCATGGGCACCATGGGTGCCTGTTTGTACCTGCTGGGGGTCGGGTTTGTTTTTGCCAAAACCGGCACGCTCAACATCGACGACGTGTCCGCCATCATCCCCGAGCTTGGCCAATCGCAGGCTCTGTTCGTCGGCTTCGTGCTCATCCTGCTTGGCGCTTGGGCGAAGATGGCCTTCTTCCCATTTCACGGTTGGCTGCCCAACGCGTACGCCTACGCGCCAACGGCCAGCACCGCGCTGCTTGCCCCCTTGGCCACGAAGGTCTCCGTGTACGCGATGCTCCGCATCATGGTCACGGTGTATTCCATCGATTATATCATCCACTCTCCCGCCACCCAGTCTCTTGTGCTTTACCTCTCTAGCATTGCCATCGTGGCCGCTTCGTTTTTCTCGCTCACGCAAACCAACCTCAAAAAACTCGCCGCTTATTTTGTTCTCTCAGAAATCGGCTACATGGTCGGCGGCGCTTGGCTCGCGAACAAGCCGGGGTTGACCGGCGCGATGGTTCACGTCGTCGCCGACGCGGCGATGACCTCGGCGCTGTTCATGGCGATAGGCTGCATCGTGTACCGGCTTGGCCAAGCGCAACTCGATGATCTCAAGGGCGTGTTCTTCAAGATGCCAGTGACGATGGCCGCGTTCGTCGTCACGATGGCCGCCTTGATCGGCGTGCCACCGACGTGCGGTTTCTTCAGCAAATGGTACCTCATCCAAGGCGCTGCCCAAGCGGGTGTGTGGCACTTTGTCGCCGCGCTGCTGTTGTCCAGCCTCGTCAAGGCGATCATCCTGTTCCGCATCATCGAGATCGGCTACAACCGCGTGCCCCATCCGGCGATCGAAGGCAACCCCGCCATCCCCCGCAACGAAGCCCCGTTAAGCATGCTCATCCCCACAGTCACCATGGCGCTTGGCCTCATCGCGCTAGGCTTGGGCACAAGCACACTGGTGAACACCATCATCTCCAAGGCGCTCCCCGCCGCGCTGACCCCGTAACGTCATGGACCCCATCCCTTCATTCACCCCGGTTTGGATTATCCTGACATCCTCCGTGGCAGCTGTGTTAATTGCGCTGTTGGGCCGCTGGCCAAACCTGCGCGAGTCGTGCATTTTCGTCGCCGCCGCCATCAAGCTTGGCCTGTTGCTCTCGCTCGCGCCCGCCGTGCTCGAAGGCAAACTGTACGAGTTTGAGGTGATGGAACTGCTGCCCAACGTCGGCTTGGCCTTCAGGGTCGATGCGCTTGGCCTGTTGTTCGCGCTGGTCTCGGTGAGCCTATGGATTCCCACCACGATCTTCTCAATGGGTTTTCTGCGACCACTCAAGCGGCACGCGCAAACCCGGTTCTTTTTCTTTTTCGCCATCGCCATCTCGTCCGCAGTCGGCGTCGCCTTCTCCGCAAACCTGCTCACGCTTTTCATTTTTTACGAGGTACTGTCGCTTTCGACTTACCCACTGGTTACGCATCATCAGGACGACGACGCGATCAAGGGCGGACGTAAGTACCTCACCTATCTGCTCGGCACATCGATCGCCTTGGCCTTGCCGGCGATGATCATTGTTTACCAGCAAACCGGGAATCTCGACTTCACCAACGGCGGCGTGTTCGCGAGCGGCACAAGCACAACGCTGCTCGTTGTGTTGCTGGTGATGTTTCTCTTCGGGTTCGCCAAGGCGGGGCTCATGCCGTTTCACGCTTGGCTGCCCGGCGCGATGGTTGCTCCGGCGCCGGTCAGCGCACTGCTGCACGCAGTGGCCGTGGTGAAGGTCGGTGTGTTCTCGATCATCCGCGTGTTAACCGGCATCTTCGGGGTGGATCTTTTGGCTAACACACCGTCGCTGAGCACCATCGTCTGCGTCTTGGCCGCGGTCACGCTGATCGTCGCGTCGCTCATCGCGCTCACGCAGGACAACATCAAAAGTCGCTTGGCCTACTCCACCATCGGCCAGTTGTCGTACATCATTTTGGGCGTCGGCTTGGCCACAAAACTCGGCGTCGCCGGGGCCGCGCTGCACATCCCCATGCACGCCTTCGGGAAGATCACGCTGTTCCTCTGCGCCGGGGCGATTTATCAGGCGTGCGGGGCCAAGTGCATCAGCGAAATTCACGGCTTGGGCCACAAATTCCCGCTGACGATGACCGCGTTTTTCATCGGCTCGCTGTGCGTCATCGGCCTGCCGCCGACCGGCGGATTTGTCAGCAAATGGTATCTGCTTAACGGCTCGCTCAACTCCGGCCAGCAATGGGCGTTCGCTGTTTTTCTGACCAGTTCCCTGCTTAACGCCGCCTATTTTTTGCCGATTGTTTACAAGGCATTCTTTGCCACGCCAACTGATCAGGCCCGACTGGACAAAGCCAAGGAGCCGCCGCCGCTGACCATCGTGCCGCTCTTCATCACCTCCGCCGGTTGCGTGCTGTTGTTTTTCTTTTCCGACAAACTTTTCCAGTTCGCCAACACATTCGCTGAAATGTACACAGCCCAATGAGCGAGACGCCCGAAGAACCATTCGTCCCCGACAAGCCCACGGTGAGCCGGAAGTTTTGGATCGCGCTTTGGCTGACTTGCGGCGTGTCTGTTTTGCTCGAGTTGCTCGTGCACCGGCATGAGCATTTTGAGTCAAGCGACTCCGCCTTTGCCTCGGCGACAAACTGGTTCGGCTTTTACATTGCGCTTGGCTTCCTCGCCTGCTGCAGCGCCATCCTCTTGGCCAAAGGCTTGGGTTTATTCCTGAAGGCGAAGGAAGATTATTACGATGACACTCCTTAACAACATCCCGCCCGGACTTCTCCTGATCCTCGGCGCGATTGTGCTGCTGCTACTCCCGGCAACGGCACGCAAGGCCGGTGCCATCGCCTTGGCTGCGCTGGGGTTCTTCGCCATCTCCCAACTCGAGACCGGCGAGCGACTCTCGCCTTCGTTTCTTGGTTTTGACCTCACGCTGCTGCGGGTGGATGCCACGAGCAAGGCGTTTGGCTACATCTTCACATTGTGTGCGGTCGCCGCGTTTATTTTTTCGTGGCACGAGAAGCGCCGTGCTGAGAACACCGCCGCCTTGGTTTACATCGGCAGCGCGCTTGGCGTGGTGTTCGCCGGCGACTTGATCACGTGGTACGTCTGCTGGGAACTCATGGCCATCGCGTCGACGTTCCTCATCCTCGCTCGAAAAACTGAAAAATCGCTCAAGGCCGCCCAGCGCTACATTCTCGTCCACTTGGCAGGCGGCTTGATTTTGCTCACCGGCATTTTGCTGACCGTCCACCAAACCGGCTCGATCGCATTCACCGAATTTCCCAAGGGCGAAATCGGGAGTTGGCTCATCCTGATTGGCATTTTGATCAACGCCGCAGCGGTGCCGTTCTCCAGTTGGCTGCCGGACGCCTACCCGGAATCGACCGTCATGGGCGGTGTCATTCTCAGCGCGTACACGACAAAGACCGCCGTTTACACACTGATCCGTGGTTTCCCCGGCTGGGAGATTCTTGTCGCGGTCGGCTGCGTGATGGCCATTTACGGCATCATTTATGCCCTGCTGGAAAACGACATGCGCCGCATCCTCGCCTACAGCATCATCAACCAAGTCGGCTTCATGGTGTGCGGCGTGGGCATCGGCACCGAACTCGCCATCGCCGGCGTCGTCGCGCACGCCTTTTGCCACATTATTTACAAGGCGCTGCTGTGGATGTCCGCCGGGGCCGTGCTGTTCCGCACCGGCAAAAGCAAATGCACCGAACTCGGCGGCCTCTACAAGACCATGCCGCTCACGATGATCCTCGGGACAATCGGCGCGCTGGCGATTTCAGGCGTGCCGTTGACCAGCGGTTTCGTCAGCAAAACACTCATCGTCGCCGCCGCCGAAAACAAAGACTACATTTGGGCCTGGCTGGTTTTGGAGATCGCCTCGGCCGGCGTCTTCCTGCACGCCGGCATCAAGTTCCCGTACTTCGTGTTTTTCAACGTCGACCGCGGACTCCGCCCTAAGGAAGCCCCCAAGCCGATGCTCATCGCCATGGGGCTGTTGGCGTTCCTCTGTGTTTTGCTGGGTTGCTACCCTGCCCCATTATACAACATTTTGCCGTACAGCGACGCCGTCACGTCAACGACCTTCTCGGCAATCTACATCGATCATTTCTCGAACGTGGTGGCGATGTTTCAGCTTTTGGCGTTCTCCGCCTTGGCCTTCTTTGTGTTCCTACCGTGGCTCAAGCGCACGCCGACCATCTCCATCGACTTCGACTGGTTTTACAGGAAAGGTGCCAAGCTCTTTTACGCGGCAATGGATCGGTCGCTCAACGGCCTGAACAAAGCCGCTGACAAACACGTGATCAAAACCTTCCTCCCGGCGCTGACACGGTTCGCGCTCGTCGCCCCGGCAACCCTCACCGCGATGGCACTCAAGCCGGTTTGGAGGGCGATGGACCCCGACGAAGACCGCTTGGCCAAGCGGCGTGACGAACTCGTTGCCAAGTTCAGCACCGGCACCTTCCCCATCGCCTACTCCGCCGCATGCGTGCTCATCCTTCTCACGCTGATCATCCTAATCGGCCGTACCGCCGATTGACGCTTCCACTTGGCCGGACGACCTGAACAAGCACGACAAACTTCTTCTATTTAGATATTTTCGCGAAAATAAAGCATTTGACTTCACCTAATGAATAATTATATATGCGTCTGTTCTACCTATTATTCAAATGAAAAAAACACTTATTTTTACATTGGTTTTGATGCCGATTCTCTCCTGTTTTTCAGAAATTACAGGGCATTGGGAATTCAACGGAACATTAAATGCAACCATTGGCCAAAACCTCGAATGGGCTTGGGAGAAGGGGGATGCATCCTTTGGTACTACTGACACCTTCGAGATTTCTGACATTAACGGAAAACCCGCAAACGTCTTAAAATTCACTGACTCCGATGATATAAGTGACTTCGTAGGAATCGAAGTCCCCCATGGCGCCGAGCTTGATGATGATAGCTGGTTGATCCACGAATACTCCATAATCTTGGATCTGCTTTATCCTGAAGATTCGACTGGATCCACAAGAGCACTCGTATCCAATGAATATTTAGGACAAGCAAAAATAAAGATAAATGAGTCTGATAAAGTTGGCGGAGCCAGTTTCCACGGCAAAATTTCAGCGAACACATGGCACAGGGTGGCTATTGTGGTGAGTCACTCAAACGAGACTATTACCTACTACATTGATGGCGCTAAAGTTGGCGAAGAACCCATTGGGGGGCTGGTGGACGGCCAAGGTAAGCATTCACTTGAGGATTTCTTTTACCTTTTTACAACCAATGGACTATCAAAGGGAGGCTACATTAACAGTCTGCAATTTAATAATATGGCGCTCCCGGATTCGGTTATCAGTGATTTAGGAGGTACCACCGCTGAGGGAATTCCCTCGGTTGAACCCCTAAAACCTTATGTCGTTTCAGTTTACCCCAAGCCTACCCCATACCTACGCCCTGTCTCATCTGAAATTCAACCCGACACCGAAATCAGCGTCGTCTGGCAGGATGGTCAAAACACCTTAACCGCATCATCCGTGAAGGTTTATCTGAATGAACAAATGGTAAATACCGAAACAGCCAGAGACGGCCGACAGACAACCGTCAAAGTGCTAAACAACGATCTACTGCTTGCCTCCACAAACTACAACGTAAAGGTGACTGCCACTGACTCCAGCGGGACGGAATTAAGCAAACAATGGCGGTTT
>LWDU01036279.1_pt1 | contig 16154 bp, 9 predicted proteins | sample 727161 | NCBI WGS metagenome assembly LWDU01 (sample SAMN04566230, study PRJNA314399) | hydrothermal vent metagenome | isolation source: deep sea hydrothermal plume seawater | place: Mexico: Gulf of California, Guaymas Basin | collected 2004-07-11 | reverse complement strand
CCATGCCCATGCCCATTGAAATCACAATTCCACGTCTTGGCTGGAGTATGGACGAAGGAACGTTCGGCGAATGGGCAAAGCGGGACGGCGATCACGTCGCGGCCGGAGACCCCATTTTTCTGCTGGAAACCGAAAAGGCTCTGCAGGAAGTGGAATCCGTCGACGAGGGAATTCTGCATATTCTGCCTGATGCGCCGAAAGAGGGAGACACCGTCAAGGTTGGTACAATCATCGGGTATCTGCTGGAACAAGGAGAGGAGCCTCCGAAGGTTGCAGAAGGCAGTCGGCAGTCGGCAGTCGACAGTCCGGCTGCGGGTGCTCTTCCTGCGGACTGCCAATTGCTTACTGCCAACTCCTCTCTTTCTCCCGCAGCATCACCTTCTGTACGACGACTGGCGCGAAACCTGGACGTTCCATTGACTTCGCTGACTCTTGACGGCACAGTTTCCGAGCACGACATCCGACGTGCCTCGCAGAAGGCGACGGGCGGACAACCACTTGGTGCATCTGTGCCACATACGGACAACGTCGCAGCCCGAAACTCCGGTCCGTCTCTGCCAAACGTTTCGCCACGAGCCGCTCGTGCAGCGCGACGATTCAATCTCGACTGGACAACGTTAAACGGCAGCGGGCGGAACGGCCGAATTCGAGAGCAGGACATCCTGGCCGCTGCAGGACGGGACAATCTGCCGGATGGCACATTGATTCCAGCCACGCCGGCACGAAAACTCATTGCCGAACGCATGGCCCAAAGCGCGCGGACAACTGTGCCGGTGACTCTGACGACCGTTGCTTGTGTGGACGAAATTCTTCGCGACCGAGCCGCATATAAACAACATACTGATTCTGAAAACCCGACACCGGCCATTCACGATTACGTCATTCTGTCCGTCGCTAAAGCGCTGCAGAAGTTTCCCGCCCTCAACAGTCGCTGGATGAACGGCGAGATTCTGCAGCCCAACGGTATCCACATCGGCCTTGCGGTGGACACCGAGAACGGACTCATCGTACCGGTCATGCGGAATGCCGATCAGAAAACACTGCCAAAACTTGCGGGAGCGTCAGTGACGCTGGTATCACGGGCTCGAGATCGCAGGCTGACCAGCAAAGAATGTACAGGCGGCACGTTTACAGTTTCAAATCTTGGAGCCTTCGGCGTCGACGCGTTCACACCGGTCATCAATCTCGGAGAATCCGCCATTCTTGGCATCGGAGCCATTCGCCGGACGCCGGATCGCAGCGACGACGGCAGCATCACCTGGTCTCAACAAATGACTCTCAGCCTGACCTTTGATCACCAGGTCGTCGACGGAGCACCAGCTGCCCGATTCCTGCAGCACGTCGTCGACGCACTTCGCGATTTCGCCGAATAATTCATGCACTGACAAAGTCGACGTGCCCGATCACATTCCGCGAACAGGCGGAGACGGTCTCATTTTTTTTTCTTGTGGCCAACAGTCTGAAGATCAGATGGAATTCATTGCGATTGATATCGGAACCTCGTTTACGAAAGGGGCCATCGTCGACGTCGAGTCGCAAGAGATCCGGAACATATCACGCCGCATGGGCTCTGCAAAATTGGCGTCTGCAGATCCCTTCTTTTTTGAACTGTCTCCTGCCGACGTGCTGCACGGTGTCACGGAAGTCATCGGCAAGCTGCTGTCATCATCCGCGAACTGCTGTGGCATTCTGATGTGCGGGCAAATGGGCGGCCTTGTTCTGTGCGACGGCGACGGCAGTGCCCGGTCAAACTACATTTCCTGGCTCGACCGCCGAGCAACAAACATTCACCCGTCAGGCGGAGTCACGTACTTCGATCGACTTGCCGCCGAGGTCGGCGATCGGTCATGTAACATCTGTGGCAACGAGTTCCGCCCGGGGCTGCCGCTGTCCTTTCTGTACTACCTGCGAGAAACCGGTCAACTGGATGAACTGCAGGGCACAGTGCCCGTGACGTTACCGGACTATGTCGCGGCAGCGCTGTGTAACAGTCGCCCGGTGATGGAATGGACCAGCACAGCGGGAACGCTGGACATTGTGTCTCGCAAATTCCCTCAGAACCTGCTGCGAGAACTGCGGCTGGACCAACTGGACTGGCCCGAAATTGTGGATTTTCGGCATGTCGTTGGCGAATACAAAGCCGCCGGACGATCGCTGCCTGTCTACGCACCGACCGGTGACCACCAATGTTCGCTGGCCGGAACGCTGCTGTCACAGGGTGAATTGTCAGTAAACGTGTCAACGGGATCGCAGGTTTCGATGCTGACCAGCAGTACAGACGTAGGTGAGTTCCAGGTGCGACCATATTTCGATGGCCTGCTGTTGAAAACGATCACGAACATTCCAGCCGGGCGAGCTCTGACGGCCATCATGAAACTATTGACCGAAATTCCAGGCCGCGACAACGAGAGTTCGGCTCAGGCATGGGACTATTTCTTTCAACAGGCGAAACTAACGCCGACAACGGACGCCGGAGTGAATCTCGCCTTTTTCCCTGGTGCAATCGAAGGCCCCGGCACCTTCACAAATTTGCGCGAAGACAATCTGACGGTCGGGCACATCGCGCGAGCAAGCCTGGAACAGATGGCGGATTACTACGAACTGCTGGCGGGACGACTGGCGCCCGCAAAGGATTGGTCGCAACTGGTGTTTTCCGGAGGTATCGCTCAGCAATCTTCCTTGCTGCGAGAACTGGTTGCCGATCGACTGCAGTCAGAATACCGAACCGCCACCAGTTCCGAAGACGCACTCTACGGGATGATGGTCCTGGGTCGCGTCATCGCAGGACTCAGCGATTCCGTAGTTCCTGCGACTGGGTGACGTTGGCCTCACGCTGAGATGCACGGTAAGTCGCCGCGTCCGTGCGGCAGACGCCTTCGGATTCACTTCCGACCGCCGGTGTGTCACAATATTTCGCGTGCAGTGTCAGCCCTGTGATGTGTGCCACTGGCTCTGCCAGTGCCTCGACGTTCACAAGAACACTGGCAGGGCCAGTGGCACACAAGCCTGATTCAACAACTGACAAGAGCCCGTTCTATGACCTGGTTAGATCCCATAACTCTCAGTAACTCCCGCGCATCTCTGGAACTACTGGATCAGCGACATCACGACGACCTGGTTGAAGCCGCAAGTGACGGTCAGCTGTGGACACTGTGGTACACATCCATCCCTGAGCCCGACGGTGTCGCTGCAGAAATTCAGCGGCGACTCGACCTGTTCGCCCAGCAGTCCATGTTGCCATATGCGATTATCCAGCAGTCGTCGGGCAAGGCCGTTGGCATGACGACTTACATGAATGCGGACGCCGTGAATCGACGGCTCGAAATCGGATCGACGTGGCTTCGTAAATCCGTCCAGCGGACTGGTTTTAACACTCACTGCAAGCTGCTGATGCTGACCCACGCGTTTGAAAAGATGCACTGCAACGCAGTCGAGTTCCGCACTCATTTCTTTAACCGCCGAAGCCGTTCAGGCATCGAACGCCTGGGAGCAAAACTCGATGGCATCCTGCGCAATCATCAGATTGCAGACAACGGCACACTGCGGGACACATGCGTCTATTCCATCATCGCCAGCGAATGGCCGACCGTGAAAGCACACCTGACGTATCAGGCGGCACAGCCAGAATAATCGTGAATCATCTGGAATAATCGACATTTACGGTCAACACAGTCCGACAGGATCATCACATGCCACTGCCCACGATCAGCTATCTCACCGACATCCACTTCTCGCCAGGCGCGGTCACGTTGCTGCCGGAGATTCTGGCAGAGAAGAGGCTGAAGCGGCCGCTGCTGGTTACGGATGCCGGCATCGTGGCAGCTGGCCTCGTGGACCGACTTGACTGCGACATGGCGGCGACCTTCACTGACGTCAGTCCCAACCCGACGCAGCAGAACGTCATGGACGGAGTGGCGGTGTTTCAGCATGCGGAGTGCGACAGCATCGTGGCCCTCGGCGGAGGCTCACCGATCGATTGCGCCAAGGCGATATCGCTGATGGCGACGCACGAAGAACCGCTGGAACAATACGCGCTCATTCGCGGCGGTCTACCAAAAATCACCGGCGACAAACCGCAGGTCGTTGCCATCCCCACGACATCCGGCACGGGCAGTGAAGTCGGGCGAGCAACTCTGATCGTATTTGACGCGACGACAAAACTGGCAATCGTCGGCCGGTCGATCATCCCCGACGTTGCCATCTGTGACCCCAATCTCACGCTTACACTGCCTGCCGGACTAACGGCCGCAACCGGAATGGACGCGATATCCCATTGTGTGGAAACGTTCTGCAGTACGAAGTTCAACCCCATCGCAGACGCAATTGCAGCGGACGGCCTGCAACGCGGCTGCAACAACCTGCGGACGGCAGTCAACGACGGTGATCATCTTCAAGCCAGGTCAGAAATGATGATGGCGTCCATGCAGGGCGCGTTAGCCTTTCAAAAGGGACTCGGCATGATCCACAGCCTCAGCCATCCGTTGGGAGCCATTCCCAAACAGCTGCATCATGGCACACTGAATTCCATTTTTCTGCCCCACGTGCTGCGTTTCAACGCCGAAGCGTGCCCAGAGAAGATGTCGCGCATGGCGAGCGTCATCGGGCTCAGTAGTGGCAGCGAACTACCGGACTATTTTGAACAACTTGCGAATGACGCCGGACTGCCGTCGCGATTGAGTAACCTGGGCACGACCATGGCAGATCTTATGGGGCTGGCGGAACGGGCGTTAGCAGACCATTCCACCGCAACGAATCCGCGGCCGATGACAGTCGAGAACTGCGCTGCGATTTACTTCGCCGCTTTTTAGCTGGACAGCGTCAGATCTTGTACCTGGTCAATAAAAAGGGCAGGACGGATCCAGGAGCGCGGCGACGCCGCTCCATCAATGGGATGATCAGAGAAGTGGTCTGACGATGCCGGAACAGCACTTCGCTCGGACCGTCTACTTCCTTGAGTTTGGGACCGAGATTTGGCACGATGCTCAGTGTACGAACTACGGCTCGTCAATCACGGGGTTTGTGAGCTGCCCGATACCTTCGATATCGATCGTCACAGAATCGCCGTCCTTCAGATAGACCGGTGGTTTCCGAGCCAGGCCGACTCCGTGTGGTGTTCCCGTCAGAATGACGGTCCCCGGCATCAGAGTTGTACTGCCGCTGAGAAATTCAATCAGCGTCGGCACGTCGAAGATCATGTCGTCGGTGTTCCAGTCCTGCATGATTTCACCGTTCAGAATCGTCTTGATTTTCAACGCGTTGGGATTCGGAATTTCATCTGCGGTGACCAGGCATGGCCCCAGCGGACAGAACGTGTCGAACGTCTTGCCCTTGCACCACTGGCTGCCACCGTACTTGATCTGCCAATCGCGAGCACTCACATCGTGGCCGCAGGTGTAACCAAGAACGTAGTCCAGAGCATCCGCCTTCGAGACGTTTTTGCACTTCTTTCCGATCACAACAGCCAGCTCACATTCGTAGTCCACCTCTTCGCTCTTCAGGTGTCGTGGAACCTCAATGGGATCGCCGGGGTGCTGCAGAGTCGTCGGCGATTTCATGAACAGAATGGGCCATTTTGGCTTTGGCAAGCCGCCTTCTTCCGCATGAAACAGGTAGTTCAGGCCGATGCACAGGATCGTTGGCGGATCGACCGGGGCCAGCAGTTTCTGCACATCGGCAACTTTATCAGTCACGGTGTAATCGCCAAAGATGCAGCCGTCAATTTCCAGCGAGGATCCATCGTCCTGCTGAGCCGCGTAGCGAATGTTGTTGGCGGAATCGTTGTAACGAATAATTTTCATGATGAGTTTACCGGCGGGGATAGAGTCCAGAGAGATTGTCGTGCGGGTCGACAGAATATCATTCGCTGCGAAAAAGGCCAGCATTGCCGCGCGCGTGACCGGACTACAAATGGTTTCAAGACCACAGAATACAAGCACGCAGCGCCAGCGAGTGAATTAAACACGCGGTAATACCATGGTGCAAACTCACTTGCTGGCGCTGCGTGCTGGTATTGAAGCTACGCCCGACCAACTATCGAAGACTGAGTGTTCCGCCGTCGATCGGATGCACGCTGCCTGTCACAAACGAAGCTTCGTCACTGCACAGGAACAACGCCGCCACTGCAATTTCTTCCGGCCTGCCCATGCGTCCGATCGGCTGGAATTCCGCCAGCTTCTGCATCACTTCTGCTTCCTTTCCGGGATAATTCTGCGCCACAAAGCCATCCACAAACGGCGTATGAATGCGGCCGGGAAGAATTGCGTTGCAACGTATGCCCTTGTCGACAAAATCCTTCGCGACGGAATACGTCAACGCGACCACAGCGCCCTTGCTGGTGGAATACGCAAATCGTTCTGCCAGTCCGAACCACGCCACCGTTGAGGCGATATTCAGAATCGCCGATCCCTGCGGCATGTGAGGAATCACAGCGTAGCAGCAGTTGTAGACACCCTTCACGTTGACAGCCATCACTCGATCAAAGTCAGCCTCTTCCGTCGTCGTGACGCTGCCTACATGAGCGATGCCGGCGTTGTTCACCAGAATGTCGATCTTCCCGCGGTCGGCAATAATCGCTTCCACCTGTGATTTCACGGCGTTCTGGTCTGTGATATCGCAGACACGGGCAGTGGCTGATCCCCCGGCGGCGACGATTTCGGCCGCCGTCGTGTCGGCAGCAGCCGCGTCAACTTCGAAGATCTGAACGTGAGCACCACGTTGCGCAAACATTTCGGCGATGCCCTTGCCAATACCGGATCCGCCGCCGGTAATGATCGCTGTTTTGTCGTCGAGTCGTAGCACCAGGTATTCCTGTTATAATTTGCAGGACGGCCCGCAAGCCGCTGCGGGCTATCGCCCTTACACGTTCCTGCTGGTCACTCCAAATACGCGCGTACCGGCAGGCGGTCGCACAAAAAGACATCAGACAACGCCTGATACTGAAATACACAATACACAGCACGTCACACTTCGGCCACTAACAGCAACGCAGCAAAGAACACATGCACGACTCTTCGAAACGTCTCCGCAGTGAGCAATGGTTCAACATTCCGGACGATCCGGGCATGACGGCGATTTACGTCGAACGTTACCTGAACTACGGCGTGACACGCGACGAATTACAGTCCGGCAAACCAATCATCGGCATCGCACAGACCGGCAGCGACATCGCCCCCTGCAATCGTATTCACCTGCAGACTGTGGAACGCGCCAAAGACGGTATTCGAGCAGCCGGGGGAGTTCCGTTCGTCTTTCCCGTTCATCCCATTCAGGAAAGCTGTCGACGACCCACCGCCGCTCTGGACCGCAACCTGTCCTACCTGGGCCTGGTAGAAATCATCCACGGCTATCCTTTTGACGCGGTGATACTGACAGCAGGATGCGACAAGACGACCCCGGCCGGGCTGATGGCCGCTGCCACAACCAACCTGCCGGCAATTGTGCTTTCCGGAGGCCCTATGCTGGACGGTTGGTACGAAGGCAAGCTGACCGGGTCCGGCATGGCGACATGGGAAGCACGACGGCGGCTGGCCGCCGGACAGATTGACTATCAGGGATTCATGGACCTGGTGTGTTCAACAACAACCAGCCCGGGCCACTGCAATACCATGGGCACGGCACTGACGATGAACTGCCTTGCCGAAGTTCTGGGAATGTCGCTGCCGGGCAGCGCGTCGATTCCCGCCGCCTATCGGGAACGCATGCAGTCGGCTTACGAAACCGGGCAGCGGGCCGTAGAGATCGTCCACGAGAATCTGACACCAGATCGCATTCTGACGCGACAGGCGTTCGAAAATGCCATCGCCCTGAACACCGCCATCGGTGGTTCCACCAATGCGCCGCCGCATCTGGCCGCCATCGCACGGCACGTTGGCGTCGAACTGGAGATCAAGGACTGGGAAGACGTCGGTTACGATATTCCACTGCTGGTGAACTGTCAGCCGGCAGGTGAGTTCCTGGGCGAAGGTTTTCACCGTGCCGGAGGTGTCCCGGCGGTCGTCAATGAACTTCTGACCGCCGGAAAAATCCATGCCGATGCGCTGACCATCTCCGGAAAGTCAATCTCCGAAAATGTGGCCGACAACACAACCCAGGACACCAACGTCATCCGATCCTACCAGGCGCCTTTGATGCAGCAGGCCGGATTCCTGGTGCTGTCCGGCAATCTGTTTGATTCTGCATTAATGAAGACGTGCGTGATCAGCGACGACTTTCGAGCACGCTACCTGTCGAAACCGGGTAGCGAAAACTGCTTTGAATCCCGCGTTGTTGTGTTCGACGGCCCGGAAGACTATCACGCGCGCATTGAAGATCCGTCTTTGAATATCGACGAATCCTGCCTGCTGGCGATACGAGGATGCGGCCCCATCGGTTATCCCGGCAGTGGCGAAGTGGTCAATATGCAGCCGCCCGCCGCATTGCTTCAGAAAGGAATCAATCAGCTGCCGACGCTGGGTGACGGCCGACAGAGCGGAACATCAGCCAGCCCTTCACTGCTGAATGCATCCCCCGAATCCGCCGCCGGCGGCAACCTGGCGCTGCTGCAGACAGATGACACCGTCCGCATTGATCTGAACGATCGAACGGTCACGCTGCTGGTTTCAGACGAAGAACTGGCAGAACGCCGCCAAAACCATGTGCCGCCGGAAATCACGAACGAAACGCCGTGGCAGGAAATTTATCGAGATTGCGTGGGGCAGCTGGCCACCGGAGGCTGTTTCGACTTCGCCACGAATTACCACAAGGTCGCCGAACGCGTGCCGCGCCACAATCACTGACTGAGTCTAAAACGCCATCGGGTAGCTGCTCGGAGAATCAACCTCCACGCCGGGAGGACAGTCGAAATGTTCCTCGACAAAGCGATCCCACGAATCTCGCGTCTGCTGTGACACCAGATCTGCCATGCCCATTTCACACTTTTCGCACACCATCAGCGGTGTCTGGCTGATGGGCGTGACCTGTGCGACGATTTCATTGTCTCGGCACAACCCGGCCAGCGAATAACGGTGGCACTTGCTGCGTTCAGTTCCGCAGACCAGACAGTGTTCGATGCACCGCTGTAATAATGCCTCGCCGTCCTCGGGCTCTTCAATTTCGCGGACCTCAATAATCTGCGTTCCCTCAACATCGTCAAGGCCGGCTGCCGCGCTTTTCTGAAACTGCTTTTTCATGTACGCGGTAATGTTGCCGCGTGTTTCCTCCGAGTATTCCTGGGTCAGTTTGTCACGACAGCGTTCGCACATGGCCATTTCAAAAACGGCTTCGCCCGCCACGTATCGCTTTTGAATCACATAGACGTTGGATTCAATAAGAGGAACGTCGCAGTCGATGCAGTTAAAGAATGGTTCGCCCGAATATTCCGACCAGAAGAGTTTTGGAACTGGCGCGAAGAAAATCCCAAAGAATGACATTGTTGTCTCACTAAAGCAGATTTCAAATAGGTGTGCACACTCACGGTCGCGGGCGTCAACCTTTCTTCTGTCAAAAACCTTTCGCCGCGTGCACATCCGAGCGGATTCCGCTCTGGTCTGTGCGGGACGGCCCGCATGCCGATTCGAGCTAACGCTCGGAATAAAATGGTCCGCTCCCGCTGGTCGCTGCAAACAGGACGTACTGAATCACCGCTGATAAATTGGCAGGTATCCGTATTCGATGCACAGCGCCAACAGTGACATGGCAGTCGCATACGTGTTGCCGGCCCCCCGTTCGCTACCGTGAATGGGTTGCCAGAAACCTGCCGGGTGCTGCAGATCCAAAACGGATTCGTACAGCACAGGTCGAGCCAGCTGCCATTCGTCTCCGCCAACTTTATACATTCCTACGGTGCAATAATAAACACCATAATAGAAATAGTGTTCCTGCTTCGTCAAAGGCCGCGACAGAATCAAAGCCGCAGCCGCCATCGTTTCCGGTGTCCGATGTTCTCCGCAGACTTCCAACGCGACAATGCCTGTTCCGGAACGAGTCACCGTAGCACCGTGTCCGGCCATGTAGCCAAATCCTCCGCCACGTTCGACTCGCAAACGCTTGATGTACGCGATCGCCCTGTCAATATTCTGACTCGGCACGTCGCAGCCGATGTCCTTGGCCGCTCGCAAAGCCAGTAACTGCCATGCGGTCACGCTCAGATCCGCGTCACCACTGGTCGGCTGATATCGCCAGCCGCCGTCGTGCTGACGTCCTTTCGGATGATTCTGCGCATCAACGATCAACTTTGTCGCGCGTTCCAGACCTGTCTGACAGCGGTCAGCCTGAGACGCATTCACCATGCCGGAAACTTCCGCCAGCATCAGTGTCGCAATGCCGTGACTGTACATCGGCCCGTGACTGCGTTTCGCTCCGACCAACAAACCGTTGGCCTGTTGTTCGCTCAGAACCCACGCCACGCCTTTCGTCAGGTGTCGACCATACGGGCCTTCGTCGGGGACGTGTCCCGCCGCCATAAAGGCCATGATTGCCAGTGAGGTCGCCGCCGTGGACTCTCCGTAGTTGTCCGCTCGCCATGCTCCCGAAGGCATCTGTTCGGTCGCCAGCCACTGCAGCGCTCGATTGACGCTGCGATCGATCCGCTGCTCAAGTTCGTCGGCGTGACAGCGCCCACCAGGCAACACGGCGACCAAACACGCAATAATCAGCTGCAACCTGCGACGCCTGAGGACGGCAGATTGAAAAACTGGCCAGTTCATAACAGCCAGAGCATCTCTTTTTGATTTGGTCTGCATACGTCCAGTCACAGAAGTCAGTGTTTTTGTAATCAGAACGCGTTTGCTGTGTGCACATCCGAACGCGTCAGGAAAGGCCCCTTTCCCCTGCCCTCGATCGTCAAATCGCTGTCAGGTGAACGTCGATACGACGAGTCAGCGTAACTGTCAGTCAGAGATTTACAAGCTTTTTACAAACAGTCTTGCGTAAGCAAAACCCGCCCACGGAGATTGCTGGTGCACGGCAGTCTGGCCCGCCGAAAAAAATTCGTGAACGGAACGCGATTCTGTGAAACTTAAGCAGGCAGGCCGCGTCTATGTACTTCAGTACGTTCTTCGGGACAAGACGTCCGTGATCCCTCTGGTTCAATTGATTTGGGGTCGTTAACGTTCCGCCAGAAAAGCGTTCACCAGACTTTTTTCTGCATTTTCAACACACGATGCGAACGTCCAACGGAAACGGATCTCCAATTCCCGAGCGTTAGCTCGCGTCGGCTTGCGGGCCGTCCCGCACCAATTCGGAAAGCATGATTCCATGCAAAGGATTCTGTTTGTGCTGGCTGTCATGGCCAGCGTTTGTTGTTCTGCGCTGTTCGCCCACGCCTTTTTCACAGAACCACTGGCCATGCAGGACCGATCGGCCCAGCGTACCCAGGCAGACAAACTCTTCAGCGACAACAACTTTTCCGAAGCGCTGAATCTCTATCAGACACTGACTTTGGACCAGGATAACGATGGTGCAAGCCTAACCCATGACTTTGGTCGAGCGGTGAATTGCATTGCTCGACTGAATCGCCACAAAGAGTTTGACGAATTCTTTGAGAACGCCGTGGCCACGCATGCGTCAAACTGGCGGCTGCTGCTTCGCGCCGCTCAAATGCTGAATGGCGAAGTGCCGCAGCAGGGATTTCTGATTGCCGGACAGTTTGAACGTGGTTACCACCGCGGCGGCGGAAAGATGGTAAGTGCCGCCGCGCGAGATCGTGTCCGGGCGATCCAACTGTTGTTGCAGGCCGTCGCGTTACTGCAGGACGACAAACAGCCACAGCCGCGCGAGCGATCCGATGTCTATCATTCGCTGTCAGACATCATAGGACAGCCCCGCTGGAACGCTGCGTGGAAACTTCAGCTTCTGACAGATCTGGCCGTACTGCCCGATTATGACGAACCCGACCAATCGGGTCGAGGCCTCGGTTTCTTTTCCGTGAGCTCTTCAGCTGTTCAACGTGGTCGCGGCTTCGCTCCACCCGGCGGTAGCTTATCCAAAGGGGCACCGGTGGACAAAGACGGGAATCCCGTCTTCCATCAGTTGCCACAATCATGGGAAGCCGCGGCATCCGACGGCGAACGCTGGCGATGGGCATTGCAGCAGACTGTGAAGGCTGATCCTCGTCGTGGCAGTGAAATCGAACTCGAATGGGCCGCGTTTCTGCAGTCACAGTTCGGCGTGCGGGGCGGACAGTCAAGGGTCGTCGTACCCGTTCACAGACGCCAATGACATCGAGCCCTGGGTGTTACATGAACTGGATGATTCTGAAACCGTCGCCCATCTGGCCAGCGGCACGAAACGCATCAAGCTGCCGGACAAATTCAACCACATCACCATTATTATGGGCGTCATCGCGAGAGAAGACGATCAGCAGCGTCAGGCACTCGACGCACTGACAAACGTGCGCATGAACCGCCAGCAATACTCTCCGGCAGCTGAGCTGCTGAAACGGATCCTGAAGCTCGCCACCGACAAACAGGATCGAACCAACCTGCAGAATCGCATTGATCAGATTCTGAAGAACTGGGTGCAGTTTCAGAGTGTCAATGTCCAGACAGCGGGCGAGGGAGCGACATTCGAAATCCGTTATCGCAACGGGACAGAGATTTCATTCACGGCGCGCCCCGTCGACATCGATCAATTGCTGACTGACACAAAGACGTATTTGCAGAGCCAACCCGGTCGCATCGACTATCAAAAGACTCAGATCGAAAACATTGGTTTCCAGCTGATCAACAACAATCAGAACAAATACCTCGGCCCGCCCGTCGCACGGTGGAATCTGGATCTCAACCCGCCTGATCACCACTTTGATGCCGTCCAGACCGTCTCGACTTCGCTGCAGAAAGCGGGTGCGTACTTCGTGGCCGGCAGGATCAAGGGTGGCAACGAAGCCAGAATGGTTATCTGGGTGACAGACACCGCGATTACTCGCAAACGCATCGAAGAAGGCACTCTGCACTTCGTGGCGGATGCTGTCAGCGGCAACCCGATTGCCAATGCTGATCTGGAATTCTTTGGCTGGAGACAGGAACGCGTCGGCCGTACACGTGAATACCGAGTCCTGACGAAACGCTTTGCGGATCGTACGGACGGTAACGGTCTGTGCGTACCGGAACAACAGCAGCTGGATCGCAACTTTCAGTGGCTGACGATCGTGCGCACCAGGGACGGACGCATGGCGTACGATGGGTTCAACGGTGTGTGGAATCCACAGAAGATCTCACCGCTGAGCTATAGCCCAATCAAAGTCTACAGCATCACCGACCGTCCGGTATACCGACCAAAGCACGACGTAAAGTTTCGTCTGTGGGTCCGGCAGCCTCGCTTCAGTCAGGACAACGCACTCTACGCCAACAAGGCATACGTGCTGCAGATTCGCAATCCGAAAGGCGACGTCGTGCTGGAAAAAGACGTCACGACCGACCGCTGGGCCGGCATCGACGGACAGTGGGCCATCCCGGAGAATGCGACCCTGGGACGCTATGCGCTGGTCGTCGGGACCCGATATTCACAAAAAAGAACTCGCCAGCGCAACGGCAAACCCGAGGTGTACACCGTCAATGGCGTCCGCGCCATCGGGCAGGGCAGCTTTCAGGTTGAAGAGTACCGCAAACCGGAATTCGAAGTCACGATCGACGCGCCGGACAAGCCGGTGATGCTGGGCGAAAAGATTCAGGCAAAAGTCAACGCGAAGTACTACTTTGGAGCTCCCGTCACAGAAGCCAGCGTTCACTACAAAGTGGAACGCACAAAGAAGGACAGTCGCTGGTACCCAGTGGCTCGTTGGGACTGGCTGTATTCGCCCGGCTATTGGTGGTTCTCACCGGATCACGCGTGGTACCCCGGCTGGTCTCGCTGGGGCTGCTATGCACCGATTCCCATTTGGCGAGGCTGGAATCCCGATCCTCCGGAAATCGTCGTCGAAGGAGATGCGGAAATCGATGAGAACGGCATGTTTGTGATCGATATCGATACCGCCGCCGCACTGCGTGAACACAGCGACAGCGATCACAATTACAAAATCACGGCCGAAGTTGTGGATCAGTCGCGGCGAACGATCACCGGCACCGGTAATGTGCTGGTCGCCCGCGAACCGTTCAAAGTTTTTGTCTGGACACATCGAGGACACTATAAGACCGGTGACACCGTTGAAGTCGGCGTGCAGGCGCGCACGCCGGACGGCAAGCCCGTCAAGGGCAGCGGCAGAGCGATCCTGTATGCCGTTACTTACCAGGACAACAAGCCCGTCGAAAACGAAGTCGAATCCTGGAATATCGCCACAGCAGACGATGGTCGAGCTGCCCTGAAGATGGTGGTCCCGGACGCCGGACAGTTCCGGATTTCCGTGAAGGTGACTGATTCCGAAGGACACGAAGCAGAAGGCGGATATCTGCTGTATGTCCGAGGCGCTAACCAGAATGGTCGCGGGTACCGCTTTAACGACCTGGAACTCATCACCGAAAAACGTGAGTACCAGCCAGGAGAAACGGCGACGCTGCAGATCAACACCAACAGGAACAACAGCACGGTGCTGCTGTTCGTGCGTCCGATGAATGGGCTGTGCCCCAAACCGCAGGTTCTGCAACTGGATGGCAAAAGCACAACCGTAGACATCAAGATCGCTCGCGACGACATGCCCAACATTTTTGTGGAAGCACTGACGATTGCCGATGGTCGCATCCACAGCGAAGTGCGTGAAATCGTCGTCCCACCGGAAAAGAAAATTGCCAACGTCGAAGTGCTTCCGTCTGCGGATCGTTACCGACCGGGTGAAGAAGCCACTGTTAAGCTGAAGCTCACCGATCTGGACGGAAAACCATTCGTCGGAGACACGGTTCTGAGCGTTTACGACGCCAGCCTGGAATACATCGCCGCCAGCAGCATTCCGGAAATCCGTTCATTCTTCTGGAATGTACGTCGGCGACACAACGATCAAAACCAATGTACGCTGCAGCAGGCATCCGCCCCGGTGTATCTGCAAAATGAATTGCGGATGCAGATTCTGGCAGGCAACAATCCGAACATGTTTATGGGTGGAGGCTTCGGCGGCGGTGGTGGCGTGTTCGGGGGAACACGAATCATGCGCGGCCGGGCCGGTGTCGCCATGCCCATGATGATGGACGCTGCTGCGCCGGCAGCCGCCGAAAGTACGAACGCACTGTACAAAGGACATTCTGAAAACGCTGCGGAGGGGCTGGGGCAAATCCCCGATGCGCAGCAGCAGCAACCAGCCATGCGTTCCAACTTCGCCGACACAGCTTACTGGATCGCCAGTGTCACATCCGACGAAAACGGAATCGTGGAAGTGAAGTTCAAAGTGCCCGACAACCTGACCACATGGAAAATCAAAGCATGGACACTCGGTGATGGCACACGCGTCGGCTCGGGTACCAGCGACATCATTAGCAGCAAAGACCTGATCATTCGTCCGCAAACGCCACGCTTCTTCACAGAGACAGACCTGATCACTCTGTCCGCCGTCGTTCACAATTACCTGGACAACGCCAAATCGGCGACCGTCGTTCTGGAAACCGAAGGCGGCCAGCTGCAGACGCTGGGCAATACCGAGCAGGTGGTACAGATTCCTGCCGGAGGTGAAGTGCGAGTCAACTGGAACGTGCAGGTCGTTGCGTCCGGCATGGCCAAAGTTCGCATGCAGGCACTGACCGATGAGGAATCTGACGCCACCGAACTGATGGTGCCTGCTCACGTACATGGGATCCTGAAGACGGAGAGTTTCACGGGAGTCATTCGCCCGGACGGCCGTTCCGCCAGCGTCAACATTATCGTCCCGACAGCACGGATCGAAGAACAGTCCCGGCTGGAAATCCGCTTCAGCCCGACTCTGGCAGGAGCCATGGTCGATGCACTGCCGTATCTGATCGACTATCCGTATGGCTGCACGGAGCAAACGCTTAATCGTTTTCTGCCTGCCGTGATCACTCAGCAAACACTGAAACGCATGGGCATCGATCTGGCCGATGTGCAGAAGAAACGCACGAACCTGAATGCTCAGGAACTGGGCGACGCCGCCTCTCGAGCCGCACAGTGGAAACGGTACGACCGCAATCCGGTCTTCGACGAAACAGAACTGGCTCGCATTGTCACGACAGGCGTCACCGACCTGACAAACATGCAGCTGAGCGATGGCGGATGGGGTTGGTTCAGCGGATTCGGGGAACATT
>LWDU01041809.1_pt1 | contig 16155 bp, 15 predicted proteins | sample 727161 | NCBI WGS metagenome assembly LWDU01 (sample SAMN04566230, study PRJNA314399) | hydrothermal vent metagenome | isolation source: deep sea hydrothermal plume seawater | place: Mexico: Gulf of California, Guaymas Basin | collected 2004-07-11 | reverse complement strand
ACTCAATCGAAAGATGAAAATATCATTGAGGGAGAATATAAGAAAGGCGATGAGTAGAGGAAGATCATCAATCAGGGCAGTATTGTAAAACATTAACGTTATATAATAATGCCCTTATGAACTTTTTTGAGGCGTTGCTTTATGTCTCTAAATCCGTAGAATTCTTGCCTAAAGCGGAATAAGCAGGGCACCAACCCTTATAACCGGTAGCAATTAAGGCCAGTGCTAACAGTAATAAAAAAACACTAGCGCTTATGATGGCGATAAGAAAGGCGATGGCACCGCCATAAAGACGTATTTTTTTCTCTTTATCGCCAATATTCATTTCGGGTTTTATCAATTGCTTATAGTCAAAGTTCATAATTAGATCACCTCGCTGTTATCGTGTTTGGCCTGATGTTTTTGTTAGAATACGCTGAATTATCATAAAAATATACTGTCACGCAGATTTGCATAGGGAAAAATACGTTTAATGGATGTTACTCATATAATAGAATCGTTAAATGATGCGCAGCGTCAGGCAGTTACTGCACCGTCTCAGTCAATGCTGGTATTAGCCGGGGCGGGTAGTGGTAAAACGCGTGTTTTGGTGCACCGTATCGCTTGGATGATTAAGACACAAGACCTTTCGCCACAAAGTATTTTAGCGGTGACTTTTACCAATAAGGCAGCGGCTGAAATGCGAGGCCGTATTGAGGCGTTATTAGATTACCCGGTTCAGGGCATGTGGGTGGGGACCTTTCATGGATTAGCGCATCGTTTGCTTAGACGTCATGCGCATGAAGCGGGTCTCCCAGAAGCTTTTCAGGTCATTGATTCCGATGATCAATTACGGATGATAAAACGGTTGTTGAAAGCATTGGCGTTGGATGAGGCGCGTTGGCCACCACGGCAGGTGCAAGGCTATATCAATGCACAAAAAGAAGAGGGGCGACGAGCACAGCATATGGCGGAGAGTGGCGATTTGTATCAGCGACAGATGTTGACCCTTTATCGTGAGTATGAACAAATCTGTGTGCGTTCTGGGCTGGTTGATTTTGCTGAACTATTGCTCCGAGTACATGAGTTGTTACGTGATAATGAGCAATTGTTGCAGTTTTATAAGCAACGGTTTTTGCATGTGCATGTTGATGAATTTCAAGATACCAATACGATTCAATATGCCTGGTTACGTTTATTGACAGAAGGTAAAAATAATTTATTTGTCGTGGGCGATGATGATCAATCTATCTATGGCTGGCGCGGGGCGAAGATAGAAAATATTTACAGCTTTCAATCAGATTATCCGAATCATCTGGTGGTGCGTTTGGAGCAAAATTATCGATCAACCGCAAATATTCTTAACGCGGCTAATGCTTTGATTGCTAATAATCAGGGTCGAATGGGTAAAGAGTTATGGACCGATGACAGTGACGGAGAACCGATTTCTTTATATGCAGCATTTAATGAGCAGGATGAAGCTTATTTTGTTGTAGAACGGATTAAGAAATGGGTGGAATTAGGTGGGTTACGGTCTGAAGCGGCCATTTTGTATCGTTCGAATGTTCAGTCACGGTTATTTGAAGAACGATTAATGTCGGGAGGGATTCCTTACCGAGTCTATGGGGGCTTACGGTTTTTTGATCGTGCCGAAATTAAGAATGCTTTGGCTTATTTGCATCTCATCGCTAATGCAAATAATGATGCTGCATTTGAACGTGTTATTAATATTCCTAATCGAGGCATTGGTCCTAAAACAATTGAAGATCTTCGCAGTGTTGCGCGTGATGAGCATATTTCATTGTGGCAGGCGGCGAGTAAATTAGTAACCTCCGGTGCCGTGACGGCCAGAACGGTAAGGGTTCTGAATAGTTTTATTGATGTTATTAATAACGTGGTTGAGCAAGCGGAAGGCTTGGCGTTATATGAAAAGGTACAGCAGGTTGTAGAGCATACGGGCTTGATTGATTTTCATAAAAAAGAAAAAGGAGAAAAAGGCGAGGCCCGGGTTGAGAACTTACAAGAATTAGTGAATGCCGCGCGTCAATTTGATTATGAAGAAGATAATGCCGAAGGCCTTAACGAGTTAGATTTATTTTTGGCCCATGCCGCCTTAGAATCGGGCGAAACGCAGAGCGATCAATACGATGATTGTGTTCAGCTAATGACCTTACATTCGGCCAAGGGACTGGAGTTTAAATTAGTTTTTATTGTCGGTGTTGAAGAAGGTTTATTTCCCTCGCCCAGATCGATAGAAGACCCAGGTCGCCTGGAGGAAGAGCGCCGTCTTTGTTATGTGGGAATCACGAGAGCTATGCAAATTTTGTATTTGAGTTATGCAGAATCTCGGCGGATATACGGGCGTGATACCTATCCCACTTGTTCTCGTTTTATAAAAGAAATTCCGAGTGAGCAAATACAGGAAATTCGAATGGGTGCAACGATTAGCCGGCCGGTTTCAGTGGCTAAGTTAGGACGTTCACCTCGTCTGCAAAAGACGGCTTTTCAGTTAGGACAGCGTGTCAGTCATGCAAAATTTGGTGAAGGCGTGGTGTTGCAAGTTGAGGGAGAAGGCGCGCAGGAGCGGGTTCAGGTCAATTTTACAGCAGTCGGCATGAAATGGTTGATGTTGGCTTATGCAAAATTAGAAGCTATTGCTTAATGAGAACGGTATTGGTTTTAGGTTAGGGCTTTTCAGCGCGGTGATGTAATAACCGATAAAGTGCGGGTAATACGAGTAGCGTTAGTAAGGTTGAGGAAACGATACCACCAATGACGACAGTGGCTAAGGGGCGCTGTACTTCAGAACCGATGCCCACATTGAGTGCCATGGGAAAAAACCCTAAGGACGCGACTAAGGCCGTCGTTAATACAGGGCGTAAACGGGTTAATGCGCCTCTAATAATAGCAGCATCTAAACTTAGCCCGGCTTTTCTGAGGTCGCTGATAAATACGACCATGACGAGGCCATTGAGCATGGCAATGCCGGATAGCGCAATGAAACCAACTGCAGCTGAAATTGAAAAAGGAATATCTCGAAAAATAAGCGCTAAAACACCACCAGTTAATGCCAAAGGTACCCCTGAAAAAATAATTAGCGTATCTTTTATAGAGTTAAGAGCTAAAAATAATAAGCCGATGATCAGTGCGAGGGTGACCGGAACGACTAGCGATAAACGTTGCGATGCAGATTTAAGTTTTTGAAAAGTACCGGCGAATTCAACCCAATAACCGGCAGGTATTTCAACAGATTGCTCAACGGCTTTTTGAACGTCCGTAACAAAGTGCCCGAGATCCCGGCCACGAACATTTGCGGTTACGACAACACGGCGTTTGCCATTCTCACGGTAAATTTGATTGTATCCAGTCACTAATTTTAATTCAGCGAGTTCTTCTAAAGGAATATAGTCACCCTGAGTTCTGTGGATAGGAAATTTTTTTAACGCTTCCAGATCTGTCCGCAGGTGTTCGGGTAGTCGTACGACAATGGGAGTGCGTCTATCGCCCTCATAAAATTGGCCGGCAATGCGGCCACCTAAGGCAATGGAAAGTTGCTCTTGTATTTCTTGAATACTGATGCCGAATTGTGACAACTTGTTCCGATTGGGTAGTATGGTCATGATCGGTAGACCTGTGGTTTGTTCAACGGCAATATCTACAATGCCATCGACAGGGCGGATTGATTTTTCAATTTCATTGCCTAAAAGAATCAGTTGATCAAAATCATCGCCAAATACTTTGATCGCAAGCTCTGCACGTACACCGGCCAGTAGCTCATTGAACCGCATTTGTATCGGTTGTAAGAATTCATATCGATTCCCCGGTAAGGGCTCAACGAGGGCTGCAAGTTCATCGATGAATTGTGCTTTTGATTTATCAGGGTTAGGCCAAAATTCCCGTGGTTTTAAAATAATAAAATTATCGGCAACGCTGACTGGAACCGCATCGGTGGCAATTTCAGCAGTTCCGATTTTGGCAAAAATACGCTCGACTTCGGGTAGGTTATTAATTTTTTTTTCTAAAAGTTGTTGTAATTGAATGGCTTGTTCGAGCGAGGTTCCGGGAATTCGCAGCGCATGCATCGCAATATCTCCCTCATCTAAATTAGGGATAAATTCGCTGCCGAGTTTAGTGGCGGTATAACTGCAAAGGAGTACGAATACCGCAGCCACACTCACAACACTCCAGCGTTTATCAACAGTCATGATTAACAGTGGTTGATAACAAGCATGAGCATGCTTCATCAGTAGGCTTTCTTTTTCAATAACGGGTTTTTTAAAGAATAAAGCGATACAGGCTGGGACCAATGTGACTGATAATAACATCGCACAGGTTAATGCAATAACAACGGTGATTGCCATGGGGTGAAACATTTTCCCTTCTACCCCAGAGAGGGTAAAGATAGGAATATAAACGGCGGTGATAATGAATACGCCAAATAAAGCAGGGCGGATTACTTCTTTTGTGGCATTAAAAACGAGGGTTAAGCGTTGCTCTAATGTCAGTGTAGCACTGTTCGTGCTCAGTTTACGTAGACAGTTTTCAACAATAATAATCGCGCCATCGACAATTAAGCCAAAATCTAAGGCGCCTAAGCTCATTAGATTAGCACTGACGTTAGTATGTACCATCCCCGTTATAGTCATTAACAGGGTGATAGGAATGACTGCAGCGGTCAACAGGGCAGCCTTGATATTACCTAGGAATAGAAAGAGGATAACGATGACCAACAACGCACCTTCGAGTAGGTTCGTTTGTAGTGTTTTAAGTGTTTTATTGACGAGTGTGGTGCGGTCATAGACGGCTGTTAGGGTGATTCCGGGAGGGAGTGTTGTTTTTATTTTCTCTAGTTTCTTGGCCACTGCATCAGCAACGATACGGCTGTTTTCACCAATGAGCATAAAGATGGTACTCATTACGACTTCTCGGCCATTTTGAGTAGCAGCGCCGGTCCGGAGTTCTTTGCCCTCGCTGATATGGGCGACTTGTTTGAGTTGTACCGGACGTCCGTTAGTTTCGGTAATTAGAATCTCGCCGAGCGTTTGTGTGCTATTAATTTGACCGGGTACTCGTAACAATAATTGCGAACCATTGTGTTCGATAAAACCTACGCCCTGGTTATCGTTATTGGCAGCAATCGCAGTAAGCAAATCGTTCGGGGTAAGTCCGTAGGCTAATAAGTTATCGGGTTCAATAGTGACTAATATTTCACGTTTAAAACCACCGATAGGGTTGACTTCAACGACACCGGGAACATGGAGTAGTTGAGGACGGATAATCCAGTCATGGATTGAGCGAAGATCCGTGGGAGAAATAATAGAGCCATCGGCATTGACGGCGTTTGGAACGGCGTCGACGGTAAACATGAATATTTCACCCAGTCCGGTGGCAATAGGACCTAATAACGGTTCAAGGGTAGAAGGGAGGGTGCTTTTTGCCGCAATGAGCCGTTCATTAACTAATTGTCGGGCAAAATAGATGTCAGTATCATCGTTAAAAATGACAGTGATTTGTGATAAGCCGTAACGGGATAATGACCGGGTATGGTTCAGATTAGGTAAACCTGCCATTGCAGTTTCGATAGGATAGCTCACACGTTGCTCGACCTCGAGAGGGGTGTAGCCGGGGGCTTCGGTATTAATCACGACTTGAATATTGGTAATATCTGGGACCGCATCTATGAGTAATCGAGTGGAATTCCACAGCCCGAGTGCGATTAAAGCGACCACGCTGATAATGATTAGCGTACTGCGTTGAATGGCGAGTCGAATAATAGCGTCAAGCATGTTGGCTAATCAGTGATCGTGCGATGCGCCTGACTTTTCGATATCGGCTTTAATGATGTAGCTGTTCTTGAAAACGTATTCAGCGTTTGGTTTAAGGCCGCTGAGAACCTCAGCCCAGTCGTGGGTAATCAGACCTAATTGCAGCATACGGACTTCATAGGTCTCACCAATCTTTACAAATACGACCGTCAGGTCTCGAAATGACTGTAACCCTGAGCGTTTAACCGCTAGCGGGGCTTTGTGCTCGGCTATTTCAATTTCACCGCGAACAAAGCGTCCGGCGATGAGTTGACTGTTATCGTTGTTATGTTCGGCTCGTACAATGATTGATTGATTGGCTTGCGTAATCGTATCAATTTGGGTAATGACACCGGTGATGGGCAGGTTACTGCCATGAATGAACAAGGAAACCTCGTTACCTAAAGCAATTTTATGCTGATCTTCTGGGAAGATAGCCAGTTCGCTGATTAAAATTGAATCATCAATAAGTGTGAATAAAATGCGGTTATTGGTTTGTTCTCCGGAATTGGCGTTACGGTGGTGAATAACGCCGTTAATGGGGGAGCGTATTTTAAAAAGTTCAAGGCCTAAGTTTCTTTTAATAGTGAGTAGTAATTGTCCTTTTTTGACACGCTGACCTAATGAGACTTTAACGCTTTTTATCGTACCTTCGAAACGTGATTTTATTTCGCGGATATTTTCAGGGTGTGTCGTTAATTTACCATAAGCTGAAATGGTTTTTTTGAGTATTTTAGGTTGTGCAATAGCCGTTTCAATAGCTAATGTTTTAGCCAGATCAGCATTGATTTGGGTGCGGCCTTCGAAACTATCATATTGCCAGCGATGGCTTGTGCCGCGATAGTGGGCAACGACTAAAATAACAAAGGAATGCGGTTCATAAATAAGGCTATCGCCGCGAAGAAAATCTTTCTGAGACGTGAAATTAATTTCATTTTGAGTACCATCAAGACGGGTCAGGATGATGTTCAATGATACCTTATTAAGATTAACTGACTGGCCCTTATCAGTCACCCACGCCCGAAACTCAGGCGGAATATTGCGTTCGTAGATGGCAAGCTCGATGGTAAAATCATTGTCAGTTAATAGGCGGCCCTGGTGAGGACCTTTTGCGGGTGTTTTTGTGGGGGCTTGGTTGGCTGGTTTTTCAACAGCAAATAGGGGGCTGCTGACAGCCAGTAACAGAAAGAGCGTAAAAATAGAACTCAAGGCGGGTAGTAATATTTTCATGAGTGAGTTTATTTAGCTCGCAAGTAATTGCTGTAATCTTGATAAGCAACGCCAGTGCTTAGTCGGGTTAAAAGAAAGCACTGGAGGAGGGCTTAGTTTTTACAGGCGGACAAAGCAACGGTTGTCAGCGAATTTTTTAGCGTTTTTAAGTTTTTTACGCAGTTGCTGGGCGCGGGGCGGGTCTCTGAAAATTCCGCCATTTTCGCCCGGAGTCCGGCGCATGAACGTAAAAGTTAAGGCCTGATCATATTCTTCGTGTGTCATTTGACTGGCTATTTTGTCGATACTGCAAATGCAGGGGTATAGGGTTTCATAGCGTAGTCCGCCTTCTTTTTCTATACATTGCAGCACAAATTCAACACGAGTTTGAGTCGGATAATCGTTAATGACTTGGGGTTTCGAGTGGGGTGGGCGGTTACCCGTTAGGATGCATCCGTTTAATAATAAAAAAGTTAAAAAGAAGCATGACTTAATAAATGATGTTTTCATGGGGGTCCTAAGGTGGTTTATTATTCGGCAGCAAAGTTAATGATTTCCTTCACTTTTTTGTTCATAGTGGCTGAAAATTGATTTAACGCTGAATTATTCGTATTCGTTGGTAAAAGGCGAGATTGTATAATAACTTTGTCCGCATAGGTATAGGTTACGACATTACAGGGCATATGGCGAATAGCATGGGGAGAAAGTTCCAGTAATTTCTTCGCATGCGTTAAATTACAGTACTGCACGGTATCGTATTCGGGAAAAGGGGTGTTTTCGCGTTGGCGGATAACCTTGCCGACACGGCTGTGTCCGGTAATCCTGAAGTTTTGCTCTGTAATGGCAATTTCGAGTTCGGCGAGAACATCGTCATAGGGCTTAGTTGTTTCTACTTGATAGTAGTGTACTGTTTCACCGGTTGGCAGCAAACTACAGGCCTGTTGTAAGAGTAGCAGTGCGAGTATTATTAGAAACCTGAACATCTTTGAATTTACATGGCATAGAATAAGGTGATTTGAAATTGAAGCTTAGCATTATGACCGATCAAACAAAAGTCACAGGGGTAATATTAGCGGGTGGGTTAGCCCGCCGAATGGGTTTAGACCAAGATAAGGGGCTTATTATGTTTCGAGGCCAACCCATGGTGACTTATGCTTTGACGGCAATGAAAGGGGTTGCTGATTGTGTGGTCATTAATGCCAATCGAAACCTTGAGTGGTACCAACGTTTTGGTGTGCCGCTTATTAGCGATGAGACATTAACCTTTGATGGGCCTTTAGCAGGGATTTTATCAGTTATGAATGCGTGCGATACGGAAGTGTTAATAGTAATGCCTTGTGATAGTCCTTTAATTCAAAGCAGACATTTGGAGAAATTAAGGCAAGCGTTGATTGGGTCTAACTATGATGTCGCGGTGGCACATGATGGGCAACGAATGCATCCGGTTTTTTTAGCGTTAAAGACACAACTGGCTACTAGTCTTCAGTTGTTTTTGTCTGAAGGCCAACGAAAGATTGATATCTGGTTGCACCAGCAGGCTTTGGTGGAAGTGGATTTTAGTGGGGAACCTGAGGTTTTTTATAATATTAATACCGTGGATGAATTAACTCATCTTGAGAACACTTAATGACAGAGCAACCGTTTAAACCGGAAATGACAGCAGCAGGGCTGAGCCACTCGGAGCGAGTATCGTGTCTCGATGAACGGGGGCAAGCACAAGAAATTTATCTGGTGGGTGAGCGTGCGTTAACTATCTACGTGGATAGACAAGAGATTGTGACCTTGATGACGATAGGCTCACACCCTGAGTTATTAACGTTGGGTTATTTAAAAAATCAGGGCTTTTTTGACCAGTTAACTGAGCTTAGAGTTATTCAAGTGGATTGGGAAACGGAAGCGGTAGCGGTTGTTAGCACACAGTCAGAGAGTGATTTTTCGGAGCAAATGAAGCAGCGAACGGTAACCACGGGGTGTGGGCAAGGAACCGTTTTTGGGCGATTGATGGAGAAGTTACAGAAGATCAAAGTACCTGATATTAAGGTGAAGCAGTCGACATTGTATGCCATGTTAGCTGAAGTGTATGCTTACAATGAGGTTTATAAGCAGTCGGGTGCTGTGCATGGCTGTGCGTTATGTGAAGGGAGTCGAATTGAATTTTTTGTAGAGGACGTTGGGCGTCATAATGCGGTTGATGCCATCGCCGGGCATATGTGGCTGAATAATATTTCTGGCGACAATAAAATCTTCTATACGACCGGACGCTTAACCTCTGAAATGGTGATTAAGGTGACTCAAATGGGTATTCCCATTTTATTATCGCGTTCGGGAACGACTCAGATGGGGTTGGCGATGGCTCAACAAGCTGGGGTCACGTTAATTTCCAGAGCTAAAGGGCAGCGTTTGTTGGTCTTGAATGGGGGGGACAAGGTCATTTTTGATGCGATACCTGAATTGCGCCGAAAAAATGACCGTAGGGGTGTTTTAAGATAAGCTGAGCTGATAAATTTTAGGAATTTATCAGTGCGGAAATCCGTTCTGCTAACGGTGGATGGCTCTGGAATAAGGGGTTCATGTATCGACCCTTGATGCCGAAGGCAGCTAATTCATTAGGCATTGTTTTGGGTTCACTGGTTTTTTGTAAGGCTTTGAGCGCATTAATCATTTTTTGCTGGCCTGCTAACTGAGCACCGCCGGCATCGGCTTTAAATTCACGGTGACGAGAAAACCACATAACGATCATAGTGGCTAGAATAGATAGGGCGATTTGGGCAATAATTTGAGTGACATAGTAGGCCGGACCCAAGCCGTGTTCCGTTTTAAATACGATACGGTCGACCAAGTGACCAATGATTGAAGCAAAGAAGAAAACAAAAGTATTCACAATGCCTTGTAATAACGTCATGGTGACCATATCGCCATTGGCAATATGACTGATTTCATGACCCAGTACCGCCTCGGTTTCATCTCTATTGAGTGTTGTTAGTAAGCCTGTGCTAACCGCGACCAAGGCATTGTTTTTACTCATGCCGGTGGCAAAAGCATTAACATCGTCGCTGTTGAAAATAGCAATTTCAGGATTGTCGATGCCGACTTGTTGAGATTGTTTGCTTATTGTTTGGTGCAGCCATTTTTCAGTCGCATTGTTGGGGGTTGTAATGATTTGCAATCCCATTGTTTTTTTAGCCATTGACTTGGATAACATCAGGGAAATGAAAGAGCCGCTCATGCCGATAATGGCAGAGATAATGAGTAGTGAGGGGTAGTGGATATTAATACCTTGTTGATCGAGCATGCTTTGAAGACCAAAAAGACTAAAAGTAATGCTTATAACCAATAAGATAGCGGCATTGGTTAGGAGGAATAGTAAGATTCTTGTCATGAGGCTGACCTTTTTCTTGAAATAATATTAATTTTAATATGGGGGTGGCGCTCGTAAAATCAAGCCTGTAAATAGGGGAAACAACGTTAGGTTAAAGAGGTGATATGTTGGAAATAGTTAAAAAGGTTAGCGTGATTGAACAGGAGTATTTATACCGGGGGTTTCTTAGTTTAAAACGTATTCGGTTACAACATACTTTATTTGAAGGGGGGTGGAGCGATGAGATTGATCGGGAATTGATTGATCGTGGCGACTGTGTAGCGGTTTTGCTTTACGATCCTGACGTTGATGCAGTGGTGCTTATTGAACAATTTCGGGTGGGTGCATTGGGTCATTCTAAGACGCCTTGGTTGTTGGAAATTGTAGCCGGTGTTGTTGAGTCTGGAGAAAGTCTTGAAGCAGTCGCGTATAGAGAAACGGTTGAAGAAGCAGGGTGCATGATTGAAGAACTTCGTTATGTTTGTGAATATTATAGTTCGCCGGGAGCGCTTTCTGAACGAATGACCTTGTTTTGTGGTCGGGTGGACTCTTCTACAGTCGGCGGTGTTCACGGCGTTTTAGCAGAGCATGAAGATATTAACGTTAGGGTTGTGCCTTTTGAGGAGGCTTTTGAATTAATGACACAAGGAAAGCTTAATTCAGCCACGCCAATCATTGGGCTGCAATGGTTGGCATTGAATAGAGAACAGTTACAATGTGAATGGGGCCGGATGACTAAAGAGTCTTAGTTTTTTTTGTGAAGGCAGGTGAGTAGTGCTGTGGGCTCAGTATGGTGTTTTTAGGCGGAGTACGGTTATCTTGCTCAGGGTAGTCTTGATTGTAATGTAAGCCACGGCTTTCTTTTCGTTGTTGAGCACTCATAATAATAAGTTCAGCCACAATAACGAGATTACGCAATTCAAGGAGGTCGCTGGTTATGGTGAAATCACTGTAATATTCATGAATTTCTGCTTTTAACAAATTGATTCGTTCACGCGCACGACTCAGTCTTTTATCGGACCGGACTATGCCGACATAATCCCACATGACACGACGGATTTCATCCCAGTTATGGGCAATGACAACTTCTTCATTCGATTTAGCAACTTGCGATTCATCCCACGGTCGGATGGCTGCGGGTGTCGTTCTATTCGGGAGTTCGCGGAGAATGCTTTCAGCGGCTTGGCTGGCAAAGACAAGACATTCCAGTAGTGAGTTACTCGCCATTCGGTTCGCCCCATGGAGTCCGGTGCAGGCAACTTCACCAATGGCATAAAGCCCTGAAACATCGGTCTTACTATAGCTATCGGTGATGATGCCGCCACAGGTGTAGTGGGCGGCAGGAACAACGGGTATTTTTTGGCTGGTAATATCGATGTTAAATTTTAAACATTGCTGGTATATATTTGGAAAATGGCGATGGATAAATGCGGGTGATTTATGGCTAATATCAAGGTAGACAAAATCGATGCCGTATTTTTTTATCTGGTGATCAATGGCACGGGCAACAATATCCCGGGGGGCAAGTTCCTCGCGGCTATCAAATAAGTGCATAAACGGTTCGCCGTTGGGCAGTAAAAGTTTAGCACCCTCCCCGCGGATAGCCTCACTGATTAAAAAGGAACGGGCATCGGGATGGTACAAGCAGGTGGGGTGAAACTGCATGAATTCCATATTGGCAATGCGGCAACCTGCTCGCCATGCAAGTGATAAACCATCGCCGGTAGCAATATCAGGATTACTGGTATAAAGGTAGACTTTATTTGCGCCACCGGTTGCTAGGACAACAATGCGTGCGGAAATAGGAATGACCGCATTATTTTGGGAATCTAATGCATAAGCACCAATGACGTGTTCATCTGGAAATTGTCTAGATTTATCAGTCACTAAATCGATGGCATTGTAATGTTCTAGTAGTGTGATATTACAATGTTCTTGCGCCCGTTCCATTAGTGTTGAAATGACAGATTGACCTGTTGCATCAGCTGCATGCACAATGCGCCGATGAGAATGGCCGCCCTCACGGTTTAAATGCAGACGGGGTGAGTCTGGTCTATGCTTGGATTCGTAGGTAAAAGAAACCCCTTGTTTGATAAGCCAGTCAATGCTTTGCTTGCCCTGTTTAACGGTTAAGGTAACAATATCTGGGTCACATAAACCCTCGCCAGTTTTTAAGGTGTCTTGAATGTGAGAATCAATTGAGTCGGTATCATCAAAAACGGCTGAAATACCGCCTTGCGCATAGCGGGTATTACTTTCTTCGGTGGCTAATTTGGACAGTATAGTGACCCGGTGTTGGTCAGCTAGTTTAAGTGCTAAGGTTAATCCGGCGCCTCCACTGCCGATAATGAGCACATCTGTATAGATGGAAGAGTATGAGTCAGTCAAGGTCAGAGATCTCGTCAAAGAGCCGATATAAATAAAAGAGATTTTTAGCTAAAAACTTAGTGGATGATACCTTTTTTATGGTGTAATTGGAAAAGTAATAAAAAAAGCCTAAGGTAAATAGAACTTATGATGTTGTTTTCTGTCACTTTAAATTAGCAAGGTGTGTTGTGCGGATACAGACAAAGACCAGTGATCAAGTTGATCAAGAGTTTGTGTCGCGGGTGCAACGCGGTGATAAATCTGCTTATGACATGTTGGTTCGTAAGTATCAACATCGGGTTACGCAGTTGGTTAATCGCTATGTGAAAGATCCTAGTGAAGCGCAAGATGTCGCGCAAGAGGCTTTTATTAAGGCTTATCGAGCGTTAGTTCGGTTTAGAGGTGATAGCGCTTTTTATACCTGGTTATATCGGATAGCGATTAATACGGCTAAAAATCATTTAGTGGCAAGGGCGCGTCGATCATTTAATAATGAAGTTGACTTTCAGGAAGCTGAACACAGTGTGAGTAGTTTGCAATTGTGTAATTTGGATACTCCGGAAAAACTTTTGCTAAATGATGAGATTATTGCAAATATTCAGCAGACTATTGATGAGTTGCCGGAGAATATGCGGGAGGTTATTATTTTGCGAGAGCTTGAAGGTCTTAGCTATGAGGCGATTGCTAAAACGCTTGATTGTCCTGTCGGAACCGTAAGATCGAGAATTTTCCGGGCACGTGAAGCGATTGATAAACGATTACAGCCATTACTTGAAGGGTAGTTTTTTATGGACAAATATGTAAACGAAAAAATATCACAATTTATTGATAATGAATTAGGTGCTAGTGAAGCAATTAGGGTGCTTGAAAAAGTTGAAGATGACGGTTGTTTTGAAGGAAAACTTAGGCGCTATCATTACATTCGTAAGTTGATTCGGACTGAATTACCTATTGCAGTGGATACTGATTTTGTCTCTCAGGTAAATAGCCGGCTTCAATCTGAGCCTGAGCTGGCGCTGCCTTTTTGGCGCCATTTTAAGGGTGAGCAAGTGCTGACAGTTGCACTGGTTGCCGTTATGGCTTTAGTACTCGTGTTTTGGTAAATACAGTTAATCTGTGTCGATTCTTTTTTTGTAGCGAAGCCTGGTTTTTTTTAGTGTTCGTATAGAGGGGCATTTTATATTTTATTGATTCCGTTTATTGAGTGGCCTGGTGGGTTATGTTAGAAGAACGCGTTGTTATTTCGAAAAAAGAACATAATCAGGTTTGGGTCAGGGCCTTGCCGGCCGCAAGTTGCAGCAATTGTCAGCAAAAATCGGCGTGTTCAACGCCGTTAATTGAAAAATTCTTACGTAAACGAGAAATTCTTGTAGAGACAGATTTAGTCCTGGAGTCGGGCGACCAAGTCATCATTGCGATTAATGAAGACGCTTTTCTTAAAGGGTCTGTTGTCCTTTATGTTGTACCTATTGTTGCGCTGTTGATTGGGGCTGGGCTGGGTGAGGTGGTCGCACCTTATTTTTTAGGACTCAGTCTAGATGTACTCATTTGTATTTCAGGGGCAGTGTCATTTTTTTTGTCATTACTTTTAATTCATTTAGGTCTGCAGTCATTTTTTTATAAGTCTTTTCCAAAGCCAGTTGTCCTGCGAAAAGTTAATTAAGTCTTTGAGCTGATTAGTATTCAAACGCTATGCGTAAAGACTGACGATAGCGGTAAGTTTTTCCTTGTAATCCTATAAAGAGTCCCAATATTTGGTTTATATATGCCGACACAGTGTGTGGCAGTCAAGATTGCTGAGGTTAGAGTGGGATTAGCTTGGATATAAAATTGTTTTTTATAAGTGTGTGCGTAGAGTATAGATAGTGTTTATTTATAAGTAGATAAAGAAATTAGGTAAATAGGTTCGTCCATAAAATGAGGGTGAGATGGTTAGAAAATTAGTGGGTTGTTTAGGGGTGTTGTTATGGTTAACCGGTGCAGAGGTGTTTGCGCAATTGCCAGATTTTACGCAATTGGTAAAAGCACAAAGTCGAGCCGTAGTGAATATTAGTTCGGTTCATAAAGCCTCAGAAATTAACCATCATACGCCCGGTGGGTCTTTGGATCCCGGACAGATTCCTATGGAAGAGTTTCTGAAGCATTTTTTTGAAGGTCAGGGGCAACTGCCGGGACCTCGGTCTGGGCCACATGGCGGGCCAAAAGAATCTAATTCGCTCGGGTCAGGTTTTATTATTTCAAAAGAAGGTTATATATTAACGAATCATCATGTTATTCAAGATGCGGATGAAATTATTGTTAAGTTATCTGATCGGCGTGAATTAATAGCGACATTGGTGGGTTCAGATCCTCGAACGGATGTTGCCTTATTAAAAATTAAAGCGCATTCATTACCCATTGTTGAAATCGGTGCAGTGGATGAACTACAGGTTGGCGAATGGGTGTTAGCGATTGGTACTCCTTTTGGTTTTGAGCATTCGGTCACTGCAGGTATTGTAAGTGCTAAAGGACGTAGTTTGCCCGGTGATAATTATGTGCCGTTTATTCAGACCGATGTGGCTATTAATCCGGGTAATTCTGGCGGGCCCTTATTTAATCTTAAAGGGCAGGTGGTGGGGATGAATTCTCAGATTGTTAGTCGCTCGGGCGGTTATATGGGGCTTTCATTTGCTATACCGATAGATGTTGTGATGACCATTGTTGAGCAGTTAAAGAACGGCGGTCAAGTCGCGAGAGGCTGGTTGGGTGTTCATATACAGGATGTTACCAGCGACCTGGCAGAGTCTTTTGGAATGGATCGACCTTACGGGGCTGTGGTTGCCAAAGTGATTCCAGAGGGACCAGCGGCTAGTTCGGATCTACAAACAGGCGATGTGATTATTGCGTTTGAAGGTAAGAAAATTGAATTGTCATCGGAATTGCCGCCCCTTGTCGGGGTAACGCCGGTTAATAAAGTTGCTAAAATTAAAGTGGTTCGAGCGGGTAAAATAAAGATTATTACCGTTAAGATTGGTTTGTTGCCCGAACAGCCTCAAACGGCAGCAGGGAGTACACAGCCGCCTCCCCAAGTTTCGAATAGACTGGGTTTGGTTGCTGTTGAATTAACTCCCCAGCAAAGAACCCAATTGCAATTGTCGAGTCAGGGTGTTGTGGTGCACAGTGTGTTAAACGATCCAGCAAGAACTGCCGGTATACAACCGGGAGATGTGATTTTAAGAATTCAGAATAATGTTGTTCGGAACTTGGCTGCATTTGATAAAATAGTGCGTGGTTTACCCGTGGGCAAGTCAATTTCTATATTGATTGAGCGTCAAGGTAGGCGTTTGTTTTTACCAATCAAAATAGAAAAATAACAGTGGATCAAAAAAATATACGGAATTTCTCAATTATCGCTCACATCGATCATGGGAAATCAACATTGGCAGATCGTTTTATTCA
>LWDU01037463.1_pt1 | contig 16158 bp, 14 predicted proteins | sample 727161 | NCBI WGS metagenome assembly LWDU01 (sample SAMN04566230, study PRJNA314399) | hydrothermal vent metagenome | isolation source: deep sea hydrothermal plume seawater | place: Mexico: Gulf of California, Guaymas Basin | collected 2004-07-11 | reverse complement strand
GTCGATTGCCAGAGCTGTGTCGAGCAGTTCAAGCGTGCGGGCTGTGCGCCCCTTCGGGATGCGCGCGCCGGCCTGCCAATAGTCCCAAGGCTGGGTATTCATGTTCGCTTCGGCCGCCAAGGCCAGGATCAGCTTGTCCTCGCCATAGCGGCGCGAGACCACATCCATCCTGTCGGCATAGGTTTCGGCATCCTCGCTGACCTCTCCGGCCTCATCCTGGCGATAGCGCGTGGCCAGCGCCGAGATGAGCGCGGCTTCCTTTTCGGATGTGGATGGAACCAGCGCGGCGGCCTTTTTGGCTGCGACCAGTCCGGCCGCACCGCGTGCCGGGACGAAGGACGCGTTGATATTGCTGCCGAAGGCGAGCCCCTCTCCCCAGAAACACATGGCGCAGTCAGGATCGAGGCGCTGGGCCTCTCGGAAGGCGGCGATGGCTTCATTGTGGTTGAAGTTCGCCATGTGCGCGAGCCCGGTATCGAACCAGGTCTGGGCGTCTTCGCTCGTTGTGGCGACCGGATAATGGAAGTGGTCGATCACGCTGGCCGGCAGGGCGAAAGGCGCTTCGAAATCGAAGCTGACCGCGGCTGGCGAAGCGATGGTTTCATCCTTGCCGCCAAGCGGCTCAGCCTGTCCTCCGCAGCGGTTCTGCGACAGGATGAGCGGATCGATGAAAGCTGGCCTAGGCGCGTCATTGCCGGCCTCTTCACCTGAGACGCAGGAAGACAGGATCAGGGCGCCGAGTGCGCCCCCAAGCAAGCAGCGGCTGACAGATCGCATCGCATTCTCCCCCTCGATCGGGTGAAGAATGCGATATCGACCTCTTTAAGTCTACAAAGAGCTGGTTTCCAGCCTGAAGCCGGAAGACACTCAGGCCATCTCAAGCTCTGGCAGGCCGCCGAGTATCTTGTCCAGCGTGGCGGGATAGTCGTAGACGCGCACGCCGGTGGCATTGAAGATGGCGTTCGTCACGGCTGCGCCCGCGCCGCAGAGGCCAAGCTCACCCAGGCCCTTGGCCTGAATGGGGCTTGCCCAGTCATCACGCTCTTCGAGCAGGACAACGTCGAGCTGTGGCAAGTCGAGGTTCACCGGCACGTGGTATTCGGCGAAGTCGTTATTGACGACGTGGCCATCGCGCGGATCGAACTCCATCGCTTCGTGAAGGGCCATGCCGATGCCCCACGTCATGCCGCCATAACATTGAGAGGTGGCCGTCTTTTGGTTGAGGATGCGCCCTGCCCCGAACACGCCAAGCATACGGCGCACGCGGGTTTCGCCGGTCACCGCGTTGACGGCGACTTCGGCAAAATAGGAGCCGTATGTCGCCTGCTTGACCTTCTCCATGGTCTCGCCGGGCTCGATATGGCCTTCGGCTTCGATATTTTCGCCCGCGAGAAGGTCTGTCAGCGCGCTGTCCTTGCCGCCGCCCGATACATTGCCGTTTTCGAGCTGAAGCTCGTCTTCGCTGCAGCCGAGCCTTCGGGCAAGTTCGCCGCGAATATCCTGGCAGGCAAGATAGACCGATGAGCCTGACGAGGCCGCACCAAAGGAGCCGCCAGAGCCTGACGCCTTCGGGAAATTGCTGTCGCCGAGGCGGGTCTCGACCTGCTCTGGCGCGAGACCGAGCATGTCGCAGCAGAGCTGGGTCAGGATGGCATAGGTGCCGGTGCCGATATCAGTCATGTCGGTTTCGACAATGGCGGTGCCATCCTTGTTGAGGGTGACGCGGGCCTTGGATTCCATCAGCATGTTGACGCGCGCGGCGACCGCCATGCCCATGCCGATCAGCCATTCACCGTCGCGCTGTTGGCCGGGCTTCGGATTGCGCTTGTCCCAACCAAAGCGTCTGGCGCCCTCGTCAAGGGCTTCGGCAAAGGGGCGCGAGCTGTAGGGCGTGCCTTCTTCGGGATGCGTCTCGGGGATGTTGCGCTTTCTAAGCTCGACCGGGTCGATACCGGATGTGTGCGCGAGTTCATCCATCGCATTTTCCAGCACCTGCATGCCGATCGCCTCACCGGGCGCGCGGACAGAGCCTGCGCACATCCGGTTGAGGCGGGCGACCTCCATGCCGAGGCGGCGGTTTTCACCGCCATAGATGAAATGGGTCGCCTGGAGGACAGGCTCATGAAAGGACTCGCCCGGCAGGTTGGAGACCAGACATTCATGGCCAAGGCCGGTGAGCTTGCCGGTTTCGTCGGCGGCAAGGCGTAGGCGCTGGCGCGACTCCGAGCGGCGCATGACGTTCTCGAAAACCTGCTGGCGGGTCAAGGTCACGCAGACGGGCCGGCCAATCTCCTTGGCCGCGATGGCAGCAGCGACCGCTTCGGGCGCGATACCAAGTTTTGAGCCGAAGCCGCCGCCAACGAAGGGCGACAGGATGCGGACCTTTTCCGGTTCAATGCCAAGGGAGTCGGCGAGCTCGTTCACATTGTACTTCACCATCTGATAGCTGCCGTAAAGGGTGAGCTGGTCGCCCTCCCAGCTGGCGATGGAGCAATGCGGCTCCATGGCGGCACTGTTGTGATTTGGCGTGCGATAGGTGGAATCGACGGTGAAAGCCGCTTCTGCCATGGCCTTGTCGAGATCGCCCTGGTCGAGCTGGTCGTCTTCAGGCTTTTCAGGCGACAGGTTGCTGGCTTCAGGGTCATAGACACCGTCGGTGTCCGCCTCGCAAACCAGTTCCAGCATATGGGCGCCATGGCGGGCTTGCTCAAAGGTTTCAGCGACGACGAGCGCAATTGGCTGTCCAAAGTAAGAGATTTCGGACACGCCCTGGATCGGGGCTTCGTCTGCCGTTCCCTGGGCCGGGTTGCGCAGGAAGCGGTCTTCACTAAAGACGCCGAGGATGCCCGGCAGCTTGTCGAGAGCAGACTTGTCGATGCGGACCAGCTTGCCCTTAGAGACGGGCGCGCGGGCGAGGACGCCGAAGACCTTTCCGTCGATGTCCCATTCGTGAGCGTAGGTCGCTGTGCCGGAGACTTTCTTCGGGCCGTCAGGGCGGTCCATCGGCTTGCCGGTGAGCTTGCTGGGAAGTTCGTCGAGCAGGCGGCTGGTTGCCGGTGTGTCCATTTTGAGGTGGCGTGTCATGAGCGCTCTCCTGTCGCTTCGCGCAGCACAGCCTTCAGCGTGCGCCGGGCGAGCGGTATCTTGAAATCATTGCTGCCCTGGCCTTTTGCGTCGGCGAGCAGGATGTCGGCGGCCTTGTCAAACAGCGCCTCAGAGGGCGCCTCGCCTGTGAGCAGGTCGTCGATGGCCGAGTCGTGCCATGGCTTGTGCGCGAGACCGCCAAAGGCCAGCGAGGCCGACGCGATCTTTCCTGCGTCCATCTCGACCACAGCGGCAATCGAAACGAGCGCGAATGCGTAAGAAGCCCGGTCGCGGACCTTGCGGTAAATGTGGCGGCCCTTTGCAGGCGCCGGCAGGGTCACATGGGTGATGAGCTCACCGGGCTCCAGGATATTGTCCTTGTCCGGCTGGTCGCCCGGCAGACGGTGGAAGTCGCGAACGGGCACGGTGCGCGTATCGCCGCCCTGCCCTTCAATGACGACCTTAGCGTCGAGCGCGGCCATGGCGACGGCCATATCGCCCGGATAGGTCGCGATACATTCGTCGCTCGCGCCAAGGATGGCGTGGATACGGTTCGCCCCGCCAATGGCAGAGCAGCCAGAACCTGGCTTGCGTTTGTTGCAGGCCATGTCCGGGTCATAGAAATAGTAGCAGCGCGTACGCTGGCAGAGATTGCCGCCCGTGGTCGCCTTGTTGCGGAGCTGGCCGCTGGCACCTGCGAGGATGGCGCGGGACAGAACTTCATAGTCTTCGCGAATCCTGGGGTCGGCAGCGCAATCGCTATTGGTGACGAGCGCGCCAATGGAGAGCCCGCCCTCATCGGTCGGCGTGATGTCTTTCAGGCCAATCCGGTTGATGTCGACAAGGCGGCTCGGCGTCATCAGGTCGAGCTTCATAAGGTCGAGAAGATTGGTACCGCCCGCAATAAAGAGCGCGCCCTTCTCGCTGGCGGCTTTCACGGCATCGCGGCCATCTTCAGAACGGTGATAGTCGAACGGCCTCATGAGCTTGCCTCCGCAGCTTCGCGGATGGCATCGACGATGTTTGGATAGGCCGCGCACCGGCAGAGATTACCGCTCATGCGTTCGGAGATTTCTTCGGGCGTCAATTTCGCTTCGCCGGTCAGGCTGTCCGACACATTGCTTGGCCAGTTGTCTTTCACTTCCTGCAGCATGGCCGTGGCCGAGCAGATCTGGCCGGGCGTGCAATAACCGCACTGGAAGCCATCATGTTTCACAAAAGCGGCTTGCAGCGGGGAGAGATTACCGGGCTGACCGAGGCCTTCGACGGTGGTGATCTCATCACCGTCATGCATGCAGGCGAGCGTCAGGCAGCTATTGATGCGCCGCCCGTTCACCATGACCGTGCAGGCCCCGCACTGGCCGTGATCGCAGCCTTTCTTGGACCCGGTCAGGCCGAGATGGTTTCGAAGTGCGTCGAGAAGCGTAGTGCGCGGATCGGCCGAAAGCTCTCGCTCTTCGCCGTTGATGCGCAACGTCGTGTCAGTCATGGGGGAAGTCCTTGCGTGCCGTTAAGACCAAACGCAGGACTGGCGATGCGGTTGCCCTCTCCGTTTGCAGAAACAAAAAACGCCGCCCGAGAAGGCGGCGTTCTTAAAAGCTGGACCTGCAGTGCTCAGGCCGTTTCGTTGGCGATCTTCTCGTGAAGCCAAGCCGCGTGGCGCGGGGCTTTCTTGGTCTGGGACCATTCGTCGAGCATGTCCTGCGCGACGGATTTCAGCTGTGCCATCTGGTCTGGCGTGCCGATATCGCAGGCGAGCTCCAGACGGTGGCCATTCGGGTCGAAGAAGTAGATCGACTTGAAGATGCCGTGGTGGGTGGGGCCGACGACGTCGAGGCCCATTTCCTCAGCGCGCGCCTTGGCGTTCATGAGGTCATCCATCGTCTCCACCTTGAAGGCGATGTGCTGGACCCATTCCGGCGTGTTGCGGTCACGGTCCATGTCCGGCTTGGTCGGCAATTCAAAGAAGGCGAGGACATTGCCATTCCCCGCATCGAGGAAGACGTGCATGTACGGGTCAGGCGCGCCGGTCGAGGGCACCTTGTCCTCTGCAATGGCAAGCTGGAAATCCATGCCGAGCAGCTTGTTGTAGAACTCGACCGTCTCTTTCGCATCCTTGCAGCGATAGGCAACGTGGTGAACGCCGCCGAGTTTCGGGGCAGCTGTGGCCATTATGCGTCCTCCTCAACCTTCAGCGATCCGCGCTTGATCTGGTCGCGTTCCATGGACTCAAAGAGCGCCTTGAAATTGCCCTCGCCGAAGCCCTGCTTGTAGTCACCCTTGCGCTGGATGAACTCAAAGAAGACCGGGCCGACCTGTGGTTCTGCGAAGATCTGGAAGAGGAGGCGTGGTTCGCCACCATCCGTCGTGCCGTCCAGCAGGAGGCCGCGCGTTTTCAGCGCATTCTCATCTTCGCCGTGGCCCGGCAGGCGCTCGCTCAGCATCTCGTAATAGGTGTCCGGCGGAGGCGTCATCATCGGCACGCCGCGCGCTTTCAGCTTGTCATAGGCGGCGACGAGGTCGTCGCAGATGAGCGCGATGTGCTGGATGCCTTCGCCATTGTATTCGCGGAGGAATTCCTCGATCTGGCCTTTGCCACCTTCGGCTTCCTCATTCAGCGGAATACGGATCTTGCCATCCGGGGCGGTCAGCGCCTGCGAGGTGAGGCCGGTATATTCGCCCTTGATGTCGAAATAGCGGATTTCCTGGAAGTTGAAGAGCTTCTCATAGAAGTCAGCCCAGTACTTCATCCGGCCCTTATAGACATTGTGGGTCAGGTGATCGACGAGCTTGAAGCCGCAGCCTTCGGGGAATTTCTCGACGCCCGGCAGATATTCGAAATCGATGTCATAGATAGAGAGGCCGCCCTCACCATCATCATAACGGTCAATGAGATAGATGAGCGAATGGCCAATGCCACGAATGGCTGGAAGCTTCAGCTCCATCGGGCCGGTCGGCACGTCGCATGGCTCTGCGTCATTCGAGAGGAGATGGTCATAGGCCGCTTTCGCGTTGCGGACGCGGAAGCCCATGCCACAGGCGCTCGGCCCGTGTTCCTTGGCGAAATAGTAGGCTGGCGAGCCTTTCTCGTAATTGGTGATGAGGTTGATGCCACCCTGGCGCCAGAGCTCAACATCCTTGGAGCGGTGCCTGGCGACCTTGGTGAAGCCCATGACTTCGAAAACGGGTTCGAGCTGGCCTTTCTCAGGCGCAGAAAATTCGATGAATTCAAAGCCATCGAGGCCAGCTGGATTTTCAAACAGGTCTGCCATGTGCTTAACCTCCAAAAGTTGCGTTTGACTCGATAATAGTTTCATTTGCAACTAAATCAAGTTAACTCGCGCAAAGGTAGGACCTCGCCCGATCATGAATGACGATGCCGGTGACAAGCTTCGCCTCGACAACTTCCTGCCCTACAGGCTCTCGGTGCTTTCAAACGCGGTCTCGCGGAAGATTGCCGACATGTATGAGCGCGAATTCGATATCTCCATCTGGCAGTGGCGCATTCTGGCGGTGCTTGGCGAAAGCGATGGAATTACATCGACAGAAGTCGCGGCACGCACGCTGATGGACAAGCCGGCTGTGAGCCGCGCCACGGCGAGCCTGATCGACCGCGGCCTGGTCACGCGGACATCGGATACCGCCGACCGGCGCAAATCGGCGCTGGGCCTCTCTACGGCAGGACGCGAGGTCTATAATGCCGTCATTCCGCGCGCACTCGCCTATGAGCAGGAATTGCTGGCGGCCCTCAGCCCGGAAGATGCAGAGGCGCTTCACAGCTTGCTAACCCGGCTGGCGCACATAGCATCTCCGGAGCGCGATCTGTGGGACAGGCGCGAAGACTAAAGGGACGCGAGACGCGCTGTCTGCGCGAAGGCATTTGGGGGAAGTAGATGTCGAAATCGATGACGCTGGAGGATCACTTCACGCGCCTTCATCCGGTCCGCCCGGAGCATGAGGCCGCGCGCCTTCTCTGGCAGGACCGCCTCGCGCCGCGTTTGTCCGAAATGGAAGACGAGCGCAAGGCTGTCATCAAACGCGCGATCATGCATACGATTGCGACCGGTGCCTTTATTGCCGCGCTGGTCTTTGCCGCCATCATCGCCTTCGGGTTTGAGGCTGTCTTCCCATTCGGAATCTTCGCCGGGATCGTCGCGACCTTCATCGCCTGCGCGGCCGTCTGGATGCCTGTCTTCACGATGAAGTCGCAGACCAAGCAGCTGGTGGTCGGGGCCGCGTGTGAGCCGTTCGGCTTTACCTACAGCACGCTGCACCAGGATTTTTCGGGCGTCAGCAGCCTGCGCAGTCTTGGCACATGGGTCAGCGCCAACCGGTCAACGGTCTTCTCGAAAGGTGATGAGCCGCCTACCCCGGCTTTCGAGCGGCTGAAGGCTGTCGGCCTGATGCCGAGCTATGACACGCGAAAGTTCGAGGATCTGATTGAAGGCGTGCGTGCAGGCGCTGCCTTTACAATGGTTGAATGCAAGCTGACCGAACAGCAGGGATCGGGCAAGAACCGGCGCACGGTGACCAAGTTTCAGGGGCTGTTGCTCAACATCGAATATCCAGAACGTTTCCTCGGGCGCACGCTGCTTGCGCGCGATGGCTGGTGGAGCTGGGGCCGCAAGAACGGCATGCAGGAAGTGCAGCTGGTATCGAAGGAACTGGAAGACGCCTTCACGGTCTATTCGACAGACCAGGTTGAGGCGCGCACCCTGCTCACGCCAGACCGGATGGAGCGCCTCATCGCGCTGGAGCGTCATTTCAAGGGCTCCAAGCTTCGCGGTGTGTTCGAAGAAGGCCATCTGACGATTGCGCTCGAGGCCAAGAACCAGTTCGAGGCGGGCTCTATTTTCAAACCGCTGATGGACCCGGCACGCTACGTTGAGACGCTCACCGAGATTGGCCTGATCTGCGACCTGATCGATGGCTTCCTGACCCGTGACTGGTACAAGGACAAGATCTGATCGCCGCTTACACCGGCCTGAACAGCGCCGTCTGTAATGGTCTGACCAGATTGCGTGAAATTTGAAACATGCCGCAAAGGCGATATTGACGCTGTTCTGGCAGTAGATGCTCTCAGTTGCATGAGACCGAGGCGATGGCCGAAGGATTATCCAGACTGGCCGAACCGGCCAACAGCAATCGACCTGATGAAGCGGCTCACCTCGTTTCAACGGCGACGACGTCACCAGCCGATCTATCCAGCAGCGCCACCATCCGATCAATCGAGACCTTCTGCGGGCGGCCCTCAAGATCGTCGATTTTGCTGGCGCGGCCTTCATTGCGTGGTTCACGCTATACCTGACAGGGCACAGCCTTCTCTACTCTCCGGTCAATCTCGTCCTGCCATTTGCGCTGATGCCTTTCGCCGTGCGCTGGGGCCTCAAGGCGAGCCAGGCCTATGCGCTGTCCTATGCGCGTCCTGTCACCGAGCACATGATCCGAGCGGCCATTGGCGCGGGATATGGGCTCGCGGCCCTCTGCCTCGTGACGGCTCTTCTCTATGGCGAAGCGCATGCGCGCTGGGTGATGGGCGCCGCCTATCTCAGCTTCTGCGTCAGCGTTGGCATCCACGCTCACTTCATCGTTCTGTTCAAAGTGCTGACGCGAAATGGCGCTCTGTCGGAGAATGTGGTGCTGGTTGGCGCGACGCCGAATGCGCAGCGCCTTCTGTCGCGCAATGACGAGACGCGTGAGCTGAACGTTGTCGGCGTGTTCGATGACCGGCTGTCGCGCGCACCAAAATCCATGGCGGGCGTGCCCGTGCTTGGCCGACTCGATGATCTCATGAACTGGGACCGCCTGCCGGAGATCGACCGTATCGTTGTGACCGTGACCTCTGATGCGCGGCACCGCGTGCGCGAGCTGATCGACCGCCTGCGGGTCCTGCCCCAGCGCGTTGTCCTGCTGCTTGATCTTGAGGGCTTTGACCCGGAGACCGAAAGCCTCGCAGAGATTGCAAGGTCACCTGCCGCCTATGTCTCCGGCGCACCGGACGATAATCGCCGCGCCACGGTCAAGCGTGTCGCCGATATCGTCTTTGCGAGCCTTATGCTGGTGGCGTTCAGCCCTATCCTGCTGATGACCGCGATTGCCGTGAAGCTGGAGAGCCCTGGGCCGATCCTGTTCCGTCAGCGCCGCCAGGGCTTCAACAATCAGGTCATCCGCGTCTGGAAATTCCGCTCCATGCGCGACAATCCCGAGGCCGAAGAAAGAATGTCGCAGCAGACGGTGAGCGATGATGCCCGTGTAACGCGCGTTGGCCGGATCATCCGAGCGACCTCGCTGGATGAGCTGCCTCAGCTAATCAATGTGCTGCGCGGTGAGATGTCGATTGTCGGCCCGCGCCCACACGCCATCGGTATGACGGCCGAGAATGACGAGGTTCAGGGCATTGTAGGCGACTATGCGCACCGCCACCGGGTGAAACCGGGCATTACAGGCTGGGCGCAGGTCAATGGCTCCCGCGGCCCGGTCCATACACGCGAAGAAGTGCGCGAACGTATCCGCCTCGACATGGAATATGTGAACCGCGCCTCTTTCTGGTTCGACGTGTTCATCATGGTCATCACCGCGCCTTGCCTGCTCGGCGATTTCAAGCGCCAGCGCTAGAATGGCTGATTGTGATCTGATGACTTTGTCGGGTGAGCATATGAGCAAGGCAGGCCTCGCCCCTGGCGAAGAGTACTGGTCTAATGGCAAGCCGGGCGCGAGCGAGCTCACCGTATGCGTGCCCTGCTATCGCTATGACGCCTCATCGCTTGTTGCCGACTTGTCTGCGGCGGACGGCGCTGAGCGCGCTGGCATCCTGATTTATGACGATGGCAGCGGCGACCCCCAGCTGACAGCGCGCCTGAAAACCTGGCTGGGGGCTTATCCGGGCTATGCGCACCTGGTGACCGCGTCTGACAATCTCGGCCGCGCGCATGCCCGTAATCGCCTTTATGAACTCAGCGAGAGCGACTGGATCCTCTTTCTCGACGCGGACATGAAACCGGACGACGGGAAATTCATCGAGCGCTATCTGTCTGCGATACAAGAGTGCGATGGCCCTGCCCTCATCGCTGGCGGTTTCAGCCTTGAGCACGCCAAAGTCACAGCGGCGACGCGGCTGCATGCGGCGCAATCGCTCGCTTCTGAATGTCTGGCCGCAGCCGAAAGGCGCAAAGAGCCAGGGCGCTATGTTTTTACGTCCAACATCCTCGTTCACCGCCGCGTGCTGGCCGACGTTGCCTTCGATGATGGCTTCAAGGGCTGGGGATGGGAGGATGTCGACTGGGGCCTCAACGTCGCGAACGCCTATCCTGTGCGCCATATCGACAATACGGCAACGCATCTCGGACTGGATGATACCGATACGCTGCTCAGCAAGTTTGGCAGTTCGGGACAGAACTTCGCCCGGCTCGCACAGCGCCATCCGGACGCTGTGAAGTCGATGCCGCTATATCGAATAGCCTACAAATTCAGAAACTTACCAGCCCGCAGATTTCTACAGGGCCTTGCACGCTTCGGCGCGCGATCAGCTACGCTTCCCGATGGCCTGCGGCTTGCATGCTTGAAGACCTACCGGGCGCTGGCATATTCGATGGAGATACAATGACCGCAGCCACGCTTTCAGCCTACCAGCCATCGGACTCGCTTCTGGCGAAAGTCCGCCGGCGTGCCGCACGCTGGCATCGCGCACGCCCGCTGGGCGTAACGCCGCGCCGCACCCGTATCTGTTTCACCTTTGACGACTTTCCAAAGTCAGCCGCCGACAGCGGCGCCGAGATCCTGGACGAAGTTGGCGCGAAGGGCTGCTACTATGCCTGCACCGGCATGGCGGGCACCAGCAACCATCTTGGTGACCTGTTCGACGAGCGCGACCTGAAGGCGCTGACAGCCGCCGGTCACGAAATCGGTGCGCACACACAGACCCATCTGGACTGCAGCCAGGCACCGGCATCGATCGTTCTTGCCGATATTGACGCCAATCTACGCAATCTTGTCTCGATGGGACACAATGAGATTGTCCGCCAGTTTGCATGGCCTTATGGCGGGACACGCGCGGACCTGAAGCCGCGTCTTGCCACACGCTTTGATGCCGTGCGCGGTATTCATGCCGGCGTGAACCTGAAAGGGTCCGACCTGATGCAGCTGGCCGCGCTGGAACTTCATGCTGACGAGACCAGCATCGAGCGCGCCGCAGCTGTAATCGAGGCGTCCGCACATAACCCGTCCTGGATCTTCGTGTTTACCCATGACGTCCGCAATAATCACAGCCGCTGGGGCACGTCCCCTGAGCATTTTCGCCGGATCGTCCGGCTCGCCCGGGATACCGGCGCGCGCCTTCAGACGCCGTCTGATGCGCTCGATGCGATCATGGCCCGGGACAAACATTGACCAGCGATGTCCTCACTGTTGTCATTCCCACCTATAACCGGCCGGATAGTCTGCGCCGGGCCGTGGCGAGTCTGGTCTGGCAGGGCGCAGCGCGGTCTGGCTTCAGGCTGATTGTCGTCGACAATTCAGCCGATGCATCAGCACGCCTGACCTTCGACACGCTTGCCGAACAGGCCCCCGACACACTCACATTGTCCTATCTGCATGTGCCAGAGGCGGGCGTCGCGAATGCGCGCAACGCGGCACTGAAAGCGCTTGATACGCCGCTTGTCGCTTTCCTGGATGATGACCAGGCCGCCCCGACACATTGGCTCGAGCAGCTTCTCGAAGCCTACAAGACATTTGGCGCAGCCGTCACCTTCGGCCCGGTGCACACGATGCTGCCCGACAGTGTCACCAAGCACCGCGCCTATTTTGAAGACTTCTTCGCGCGCGAGCCGAACCTCTCGCCCGGCTATATCGAAAAGCCTTTTGGATGCGGCAATTGCCTGATTGATGTGCGGCAAGTGCCGTCAAAAGGCGCCTGGTTCGATACACGCATGAATGAGAGCGGCGGCGAGGATGACCTGCTGTTTGAACGTATTCGGTCCAATGGCGGCAAGTTTGCCTGGGCGGCGAACGCGCCGGTGAATGAATTCCCGCTTCCGCAGCGCATTTCACTGAAATACACGCTACGGCGTGCGTTTGCGTATGGTCAGGGCCCGGTGACCCTTGCCCGCAAGCGGAAGCCGCGTTACGACCACCTGATCTTCTGGATTCTTGTGGGCGGTGCAAAGTTCGGCCTGCATTTCCTGCGCTGGCTGGCCCTGCGTGTGATCGGGCACAAGAACCGCGCCTATGAGGCTGACAAGGCTGTGCGCGGTCTCGGCAAGATCTTCTTCTGGGTGCACTTCCGCTTCTATGGCACGTCCACGGTCACGCAGGTGCCAACGCAGAAGAAGCAGGCCCTAACTACGGCTAGCGCCAGCACCCCCGCCAATGACAGCAGCCCCCTGCCGCCTGCCAGCGAGATGGCGCGGCGGTGAATAAGGCACGTCGGCTGGCCGCTTCAGGCTAATCGCCGTCTTTGCTGCAATCGCCACATAGGTCACCCAAATGATTGCGTTCTGCTGGAGCGCATTACTCTCTGACAGGCTGAAGAGCAGGAACTGACCTGCGACACCCAAGGCAAAGATGCCGAGCCAATTGTCGATGGAGAACCAGGCAGCGCGCAGCACGAAGAGTACGAAATTGGCCATGAGCAGGCCAAGGCCGATCAGCCCGACACTCAGCGCGGTTTCCAGCCAGCCATTGTGCGCGGTTGGCACCAACCACTCCGTGGCAGAGCGCACGCGGTTGGCCGGCATGGAATCCAGCTGCCAGAACGCACCGTACCCATAACCAAGAAGCGGGCGATCCGAGATCGCATCAGCCAACACGTTCCAGATGTCGGTCCGCCCCGTCAGGGTCGCGTCCCGGCCAAGAAGATTTAGGATAATGCCCGGCTCAATGAGCATGATGGCGGCGAATGCCGATGAGAGGACGATGCCGGTCCAGAGACAAGTGATCGTGATGGCCGCGCCCTTGCGGCTGATCCAGCCCGCGAAAAGGATAGCGAAGCCAAGCATCAGGCCGAGCAACGCCGTTTTGGAGGTGGAGGCGATGACGAGGGCGCTGCACAGGAAGACCGCGACACCCCAGACCGGGCGCCATGGACGGTCCAGTATGTAGAGGAAGGCGCAGAGGAAGGCGGCGCGGGCCATGTGGCCACCGAGCGTGTTCTTTTCCCACCAGAGCCCTTTCCAGGCACCCGGGTGGATTTCACTCATGATCGCAAAGCTCGGCGCGACAATGACCGAGCCGATGGAAATCACCGCCATGAACAGCCACACTGCCCCCATCAGGCGCAGCAGGGTTCGCCAGTCATAGCGTGCCGCAAGATAGAAGCCGGCAAGACTGGTCGCGACCACCGCGATGGAACGGCGTTCGGTAAGCGCAGGGTCGAGCGACCAGAGAAACGAGGCTGCGGTCACCGCCAGCAGGCCAATCAGGAATGGCATCCGCACGGCGAGCGACACCATCGTCCTGAATTTCCAGAGACACCCAATCGCCACAAGGCCATACACAGGCAGCCAGAGCAGGCGCAGGAAAGCGCTGCTGTCAGTATTGTATTCGGACGCGAAGAGCCGCGGCAGCAAACCTTCGGTAAAAAGGACGAGGCAGATGAAAGCCAGTCCGAGCTCTACCGTCAGAATGACAGTCTGCGTCAGCGTGCGCTGACTATCCTGCAAGCCGGTCGGCGAAGCTGGCATCGGAACCGATCCTGTTCATGACGACACCTGCGACGTGGCCGCCGTGCGCTTCAATCGCTTCGCGCAGGGCGATGACTTCATCAGCGCCGGTGGAATCTGCCTCAAGGACGATGAAGACGCCGTCCATCTGGCCAGCGACGGCAAGACCTGCCTGCGAGCGCGCGAGCGGTGGTGCGTCGACAATGACGAGTCCTGCCGCGCGCCTGACCTGCTGCCACCAGTCGGGCCGAGCGCGCAGCTGTACGCGCTGTCCCTTGCGGACACCTTCATTGCGAAAGCGGGTCACGAAAAGACGGGAGCCCTGTATCGGATGCACAGACAGAAGGCTTTTCTGCTGGCTCTCCTGGCGTCCGTCCGACAGAGCGGGGGTCACCGAATAGATCGGAAGTGTACGCAGCGATCCATCAAACGCGCGCCCCGGCTTTCCGACATCACGGGCGAAACCCTTCTGAAAGGACCGGAAGACTGCATTCTGGCGAAGCCCAAGATCGACGAGCCATGTTGGGCGCGAGGACTGGGCCGCGCAGCGCAGCGCCACAGAGGCGGCAACGCTGGTCGTGCCTTCTTCTGCCCTTGCAGACATGAACATCACGCAGCGGGCGCCCGTTTCCGGGGTTACCCGAGCGACGGCCTGGCAGACCGGGTCCATTCTTCGCCGCAGATCTTTCATCGCATCCTGTTCCCTACTGGGTCGGGCCTAACATGCGGCTGGTTAACGGTTTTCTTAATGTCGAAGATCGCGCTCGATTACGCTCAGACTGCTTTGAGCGAGCCGACAACCTTGAGGCCTGTCGTGCGCTCAACCGACCGCGCCGTGGCAAAGCCGCGCCGTGTCAGTGCCCAGAGCAGCCCGGCCATAAGAGCGGTGAAGCCTGCGAACAGGAAGCCAAGCGCCGCAACGACCATTTTGAGGCTCTTGCCTTTGACCGGCACGCGCGCCGGCTCCAGCACGCGGACGCTGTCTGCCGTCTGGCCGGCAATTTCTGACAGGGCGCGTTCCTCGACTTCGCGGACTGAGAAGTTCTCGACATTGCGTTCCATCAGGGCCTTGCGGCGCTGCAGCTCCTGCCATTCAGGGGCAAGTTCGTTCAGGCGGCTGAGACGCCCTTCCACGCGTGCGAGCTGCCGGTTGAGCTCTGCTTCCTGCAGGGCCAGCGACTGCTGCTCTGCCTGAAGGGACGAGGCGGACTGTTCGATGGTCTGGTAAACCGGGTTCGGGCCGCGGCGGGTCGTGCCAGAAAGGCCATCACGCGAGGAGAGATAGTTCTCGACCTGTGCAATCCGGCGGTCGATCGCCTGAACGCGCTGCGACTGCTCAGTGTAGCGCGACAGAAGGTCCTCACGCTCGATGCGAAGTTGCATGAGCGTCTGGGCAGAGCTGTCCTCGACATACAGGTCCTGCTGCGGGTCGAGGCGCGCAAGCTGCTGATTGTAGATGTCGAGCTGGCCATCCTGGGTGGTCAGTAGTTCAGATGAGATCGTCGAGAAGAGCTGCTGAGCCGTGGCGCGCTCACTTTCGAAGTCACCGATATTGTGCCGGCGCAGGAAGTCGCGAATGTCTTCCTCTACATTAAGGAGTTGGCCTTCGAACTTTACGCGCTGTTCCTGCAGGCTGGCCGAGCCATTGGTAGAAAACACCTCGCTGCGATAGTCGAGATAGGTGTTGATCCAGTAGTTCAGGAGGTCAGCCGAAAGCACAGCCTCCTTGTGCTTGAGCGAGGTACTTATGACAGGCGTCTTCGGCGCGGTGCCGGAGCTGAATTCCTTCTGAAGACCAAGGACCCCTTTGCGGAAAGTCTGTTCTTCAATGGTGGCGTGTTCCGACGGCGGGCTGGCGGCTATCTTCTTGTCGCGAGCCTCGGCGAGTTTCGGGAAAACCTCATCAAGGCCGAACTCAGTGAGGACGCGCTCTGCAATCACGGGGCTGCGGAGAACTTCCAGTTCTGCCTGGATAAGAAGTTCCTCTTCCGGGGCAACGCCCTGAAGCTCTGCACCAACGCGCGGGCGATAGACGTTTTCGTCGCCGATACGAACATAGAGACGCGAGGTCGCCTCGTACGACTTTGGCATCTGGAATGCGACAAGCAGCCCGATGAGGAAGATCGGGATGAAAACGAGAATCATCAGCCATTTCGCCCGCCAGAGCTGCAGGATAAGCTCGGCAGGGCCAATGCGCGGGCGCGAGCGGACGGGCATATTACTGCCCTGCTGCGACTGCCTCGCTCCCCAATCGGCTGAATTCGACATTTACGGTCATCCCTGAAGGTGGCCGGGAGCAAATCAAACGCAAACCCCCTATCTGGCTTATTCAGGCACGTGGCTTGATAATTCCTTAAACATTAACACCGAGCCTCAGACTGTATACAAATCAGCAAAGAGATCGTGAGCCAGCGTCATG
>LWDU01043147.1_pt1 | contig 16172 bp, 12 predicted proteins | sample 727161 | NCBI WGS metagenome assembly LWDU01 (sample SAMN04566230, study PRJNA314399) | hydrothermal vent metagenome | isolation source: deep sea hydrothermal plume seawater | place: Mexico: Gulf of California, Guaymas Basin | collected 2004-07-11 | reverse complement strand
ATATGACTGGTTGCTCCGGTGATATGACTGGATGTACTGGTGATATGTCAGCTGTAGCTGGTGACATGACTGATTTTTCTGGTGATTGCGGCCCTGCAGCACCTGGTGACTTTGGTCCTGTTGTTGACGCTCCTCCAATGCCTCCAATGGACGCATTCGATACTGGTAGTCCTGAATTTGCCTCCCCTGAAATGACTGAGGCTCGCGCTGAAGTTAATGATGCGGCTGAGGTGAATGATCAAGGGCAAATTGGACCTGCTCCTGACATGGCAAATCCTGCATTTGATCCGGCTCCAATAGCTCCAGATATGGCTGCGGGAACTCCTGAAGGTGCGGCTGAAATGTCCGGTGGCGGTGAATCTGCTGGCATGGGTGCTATGGACGCTGCAATGGGCGGAGACAATGCCGCCCCAGCTATGGACATCAATCCAGCTGATGCAGCTTTAGGCGCTGCTATGGATAGTGCCATGGATCAAGGCGGTGCACCTGCTCCGGATGCCGGTGTGGATGCTGCTATGGATGATGCAGCTGGTATCGTTGATCCAGGAATGGATGAACAAGATAGTACTGACGATGAGGGTGGCATGGCTGGTTAATTCAGTCTAGTTATCATAAGTTAAATAAAACCCCCGCCCAGCTGAAAAGTTGGGCGGGGTTTTTTATTGGGCGGAATAAATTGAATGAAGTTTAAGCATAAAAATTCTCTTACCCAGAATTTTATAGTTTTGCTAAATATCTGAATCGCTGAGGTTTGAAAAAGTTCTCTCAAGGACGGCTACGTCGAGGATTTCTAATGTCGTCCCGCGGCGTTTGATTATTTCTTTTTTTGAAAGCGTGCTCAAAACGCGGGTGACGGTTTCGCGCGTCGTACTTGCCCTCTGCGCAATTTCATTATGCACGGGAAAATTTTCAATCGATACTTTATTTTCGTTTATTCCAATTTCTTGGATTTTTTTCATGAGTTCGGCCAGGACCCTGGCGTTAGCTCCTAAGGTGACAAGATCGGTTATGCGATCGCCAGAAGTTCTTATAACGCTTGCCAGCATGACCATAACTTTTAGGCCTATTGCCGGGTATTTTTGCAGAGTTAATAAAAAATCTTTAGCAGACATAGTGATGAGCAGCGACGGCTCCATGGCAATAACCGACGAGGATCGTAGGCCTCCGTCGATCGCCGCTAATTCTCCGAAGCTCTTGCCTTGCTTGAGCACCTCTAACGCAACTTCTTTTCCTGATTTTGTTAGATTAATTACACGGACCGAACCTCTGGCGATAAAGTAAACCTCCTGGGTGTCACTCAGTTGGTCAATTATTTGATCTCCACGCTGATAATAATTTTGTTGGCAGGTTGCCGAAATCTGCGCAATCTGCTGAGGTTTGAGTTCTGAAAATATTTCAATTTTAGATAGATCAATTTTATTTGCGTCGACCATTATTTTTTTCTGTGTCATGCCCGCGGGTGATTGTAAAAAATAGTTTTTAAACGGATACCTATGTTTATCGTAATATGAGAGCCGTGTGTAGTAGTAAATCCCAATACTTACAATAGGGCCTTTATTATTTGTTTGCTAAATCAATGTAATAATTTTTGATTGATCTATCCACAAGATAAATTGTCTCATTAGACTCCGGGGGGGGCCTTTACACTCATTGACACCTTTGCTATTAGCAAGTAATACGCTACCTTTCCACAATACGGGACCATGTTTAGTGTGGTTATTTAGTTTTTTAGGTCAAAAATAATGTCCAGAGCATTCAGATCTTCCGCGATCGCTGTCACATATATAGCGCGTCAGTTTGGTGTTCAGATTAACGTTGATGCTGTGGCTGATGCAGTGGAGCGGAGTGGCCTAACCACGCCGAAGCAATTTACAGACTATTTTTACGATTTCGGCGTTAATGTAAAGCTTCGTAAGTTTAAGCCTTTAGACCTAGTCGAAAAAATATATATATACCCCTGTGTCGGTGTGATGAAAGATGGACGCTCTTTAATCTTAGCGGGTATTGATGCCGCAGGTGGTCCTGAAGATACCAAAGTGATTGCGATAGATCCTCTCGATCCTACCGCCAAACCAGAGAAAATAGACGCAAAAACTTTCCAGAATGATTGGTCTGGTCAAATTGTCATAGTATCGCAAAGCTCAGGCGAGGCTGCGAAAGATAGAACGTTTGATTGGAAATGGTTTTTGCCGGAGTTCTATCGGTTCAAGGGTATTATGGCTATGACCTTTTTTGTATCCTTGATTATACATGCCCTTGGGTTAGCACCTATCGTGTATATCCAAATTTCATTAGATAAGGTACTTGGTTACCAAGCGGTTTCTACCCTCTATGTGCTGACAGCCGGAATTGTTTTAGCACTCCTTTTTGGCGGCATCATAACTTATGGCCGTGACTATGTTATTAATTATATAAGTACATCAATTGAAGCTCGATTAACCGGTGATGTTTTTGATAAGCTTCTTGATTTGCCAGCTCAAACATTTCAAACATCGAGTCCGAGTGAAATGGAAGCCAAGGTTCAGGCCGTTTTAGGTGTGAGATCTTTTGTCTCGAGACAGATACTCACAACCTTATATGACGCTACAGGTATTTTAGTATTTACCCCTGTGCTTTTTGGGTATAGCCCGATTTTGACAATTGTTGTTATTTGTTTTGCTGTTGTACAGGGTGTAATTGATCTTATGTCGAAGTTACGCCAGCGTGAACTTGGCAAGAGTGTCGGGGAAGCTAACTCAAAGCGGATACGAAGCCTGAGGGAAACTGTTGCAGGGATTGATAGTGTTAAGACTTTGTCCCAGGAACCTATTCAGAGAAAAGAGTGGCGTTCAAATGCCGCAACTTCAATCCGCCGTAATTTTCATATTTTAACCGCAGGAAATATGACAAGTGCGATTAACGGGACATTGTCGAGCCTAATGACAATTACAATTGTATTTACGGGTATAAATTTAGTTTTTGCGGGATCCCTTTCGGCCGGATCTATTATTTCCTGCAACATGCTCGGAGGTAAAATTGTCTCCCCGATCAAGGGTCTTATAACATTTTTTGCTGATACAAAGACCATTTCAGGTGCAATGGAACAGATTGGTTCGATATGGAATGCAAATCCAGAACGGGCCGGCGCTGGCAGTCAGCATGTCATTACCGGTAAATATGAATTAAGGGATGTCGGTGTAAAATTTGGTGAGCATGATGCATTAACAAAGGTAAACCTTACGGTTCCGGCTCGCGGGAAGGTGGCCATTGTCGGGCCCTCTGCTAGCGGTAAATCAACGTTGTTGAGACTGTTACAGGGTCTTTTAAAACCTAATGACGGTGTATTAGAGGTCGACGGAAATAATTTAGCCAGTCTGGATCTTGGCCATTATAGGAGCCAGGTTGCATTGGTGGATTTGCAACCTACATTTTTTGCCGGGACTATTGAGCAAAATTTACGACGCGTTAGGCCCAATATCAGTATTCGCGAGTTTGATGAAGCTTTAGAAATTTCCGGCCTAGCGTCTTTATCAAAGGATCTTGCCGATGGCTTGAGTACTGATATTGATCAAACAGCCAGTAACTTATCTCAAAGCCATAAAATAACAGTCGCTCTTGCACGTGCTATTGCCACAGATCCAAATCTAATTTTGTTGGATGAAACATTCAATACTCTTGATAAGCAGACCCAGGTATTGCTTAAAGGCAAGATCGATCAAATTGCAGCTGGCAGAACGCTAATTGCAACAATCCATGACTTCCGTTGGCTGGGAAAATTTGACTGGATCATTGTGTTAGAAAAAGGAAGCGTTGTTGATGAAGGTACGCACGATGATTTGATGAAGAATTGTACATTATATCAAGAAATGTGGGAATTAGAGAAACAAATAGCCGAAGACGTATAGTGATAGACGAGGACAGGGTAGGGCAATGAGGTATGGTTTATAATGGCACCTAAGAATTTTTATCCAAAAGGTGGTTATATTTTTCGCGAGGGGGAAAGTGCTGATTATGCCTATATCCTTAAGGAAGGTTCTGTAGAAATCGTAAAAACCGCTGCCGATGGCGATTTGGTGCTAGTAACACTTTCAGAACCCAATACTATTTTCGGTGAAATGGCGCTGATTGATGGTAATCCAAGGAGTGCTGGAGCGCGCGCTGTCGAAGACTCAAAAATTGACGAAGTTAAGGAAGCTGAATTCCTCCGCTACATTGAGAAAAATTCTTCGGCCGCTTTAAGGATAATGAAAACATTATCCACTTCGCTTAGAGATGCCAACAAGGCTGCCGCGCAAGCTGGCGTTGTTCTCGAAGAGGGAGAAACTAATCTTGGGGAAATGGTGACTGACGAAGAACCGATCCCTGAAGATATAGATGATACCGATGCAATATACGATGCGCCTGCATCCAAGCCTATTTTGCTTACGGTTGGTGCTGTTTTAACAGCCTTCATCGTGGCTTTCGTGTTTACGACATCTCTAGCCGTTGATACAACGGTTTCTACTCGGGGTAAATTTACCGCTGAAGTTCCAAATGTTGGTGTGCAGGCAACCTCAAGTGCAACCGTACGCAAGGTCTTTGTTAAACGAGGTGATCAAGTCAAGAAAGGTGAATTAATTGTTCTTCTAGATAGTACGGCGGCAGATTCCGATTTAAAGGGTAATGTTGAAAAGCTGGCAGCCGTCAGTCGAAGATTACGCCGTCTTAAATTAGAGCAAAAACTAATTAAATCAAAAAAAGGTATCCCAAATAATACCGGTCTTTCCCCCCTTGCCGCTGATATATTGAAAAAGAAATTGGGTCAGTATCGTTCTAAAATGACCTCATTTACCTCCAAATTGTCCAAATTTGATAAAGAGGTGGCGAAGGCGAGAAATGATGTAGCATCGGCAAAAGAAACGGTAAAAATTACGCTCAAGCAGTTTAAGTTAAAGGAGCAAATTGAGGGCGCTAAAAAAGAACTTTTTGACCGAGAAGTTGGTTCAATGCTTAGCTACCTGCAAGCACAAGATGCATCTTTGGCGGCTAGAAAAACGTATTTGGCTGCAAAAGATAATGTCGATAGCAGGAAGTCATCTTTGTCTGCCAAGTTATCTGATAAAGGAACCTTGAAGGCGGATAGAAATGAATTTGTGGCAAAATGGTCTTCTGGTCTAGGAGAAAGCATTTCAAAAGAGCAAGAACAGTTCATGCAACTTAGTCAAACAGGTCTTAAGTTTAAACAAAAAGTTGATAATATTGAAGTGCGAGCTCCGGCGGAAGGGGTCGTTCTTGATGTCCCGTCGATTTCCGCAGGTTCAATTGTTAGAGAGGGTGACGTACTTGTCACTCTGGTATTGTCTAATCAAAAATTGGCTTTTGAAATAGACATTGATCCAAAAAATATTAGCGATGTTAAGATGGGTGCCGAGGTGTCTGTAAAGCTCGATGCTTTGCCTTTCCAGCAATATGGTGACTTAAAGGGTAAGCTAACTTATGTATCTGACGATGCTTATACTGAGGATCTGAACGGTGCAAAAGGGTCTTTCTTTCGTGGCCGGGTCGCAATTGCCGGAGAAGAACTCAAGGGGCTGCCAGAAACGTTCTCCTTGACTTCAGGAATGGGGGCTAGCGCAGATTTGAAGGTTGGTGAGAGACGGATAATTACTTATTTAACCCATCCAATTTTAAAAGGGTTGACCTCTGCGTTCAAAGAGCCGGATAAATAGATTTTAGTTTCTAGTGTATGGATATAACTATCTGTTAATAACGACCATTATGTGTAAAAAAAGTCACCTTTTCAGGGCGACTTTTTTTTATGTTATCATTTTTCATTCTTATGAAGAATAATACATTTGGAACTCAATCGGATGGGTTGTATGCTCCAGAGCATATACTTCTTCCATTTTTAGATCAATATAACCATCGATCTGGTCGTCAGTAAATACGTCTCCAGCCTTGAGGAATTCCCGGTCGTCACTGAGGGCATTGAGTGCTTCGCGAAGCGACCCACAAACCGTTGGCACATGAGAGACTTCCTCGGGAGGCAACTCATAGAGATCTTTATCCATTGCCTCACCCGGATCAATTTTATTCTGAATACCATCAAGTCCGGCCATTAGCATAGACGAAAATGCAAGATATGCATTTGCGGTTGCATCTGGAAATCGAACTTCTACACGTTTACCAGCGGGGTTTGAAGAGTATGGAATACGACAAGATGCGGAGCGGTTGCGGGCTGAATAGGCTAGTAGGACAGGTGCCTCAAAACCAGGGATCAAGCGCTTATAACTATTTGTTGATGGATTGGAGAAGGCGTTAATGGTTTTGGCATGTTTAATAATACCGCCAATATAATGTAAGGCCGTTTCAGAAAGATCTGCATAACCAGAGCCAGCAAATGCTGGCTTGCCTTTTTTCCAGATCGATTGGTGCGTATGCATGCCTGTACCATTATCTCCAACTATCGGCTTTGGCATGAAGGTCGCTGTCTTGCCATAAATGTGTGAGACCATTTGTACAACATATTTATAGGCCTGAACATTATCGGCACTTTGAACGAGCGTCGCAAATTTAATTCCAAGTTCGTGTTGAGAGGGGGCGACTTCGTGGTGATGTTTTTCCATTGTAACGCCCATGTCCTGTAATGTTGTCACCATTTCAGAGCGTAAATCATGGGCCGAGTCTACTGGTGGAACTGGAAAGTAGCCACCTTTAATACCGGGACGATGGCCAGTATTACCTTCAGAAAATTCTGCTCCAGAGTTATAAGGGCCCTCTTCGTGATTAATTTTATAGAACGTATGGTTCATTGAAACTTGTGAACGAACACTATCGAAAACAAAAAATTCAGGTTCTGGACCAAAGTATGATGTATCTCCGATACCTGTATTTTTAAGATGGACTTCTGCACGTTTCGCCGTTGACCGGGGGTCGCGGGAATAAAACTCGCCCGTAACTGGATCACGAATATCACAGATCATTATCATAGTTGGTTGGGCGGTGAATGGATCCATAACGCAGGTGGCCGGATCAGGTATTAAAGCCATATCGGATTCATTAATAGCTTTCCAGCCAGCAATAGAAGAGCCATCAAAAAAAATTCCATCTTTGAAGGCGTCTTCATCCATAGTTTCAGGTAATTGAGTTAAATGCTGCCATTTACCGCGGGGGTCTGTAAAGCGGAGGTCGATATGGCGGACGTCGTTTTCTTTTACGACTTTTGCGACGTCTGCAGCTGTTTTACAATCAAACGACATGGTGTTCTTCCTTTCGTAAAGTCAATAATTTATAGGTACGTTTGTTTAAAAGTATCAGATTGCCTCTGCACCACGTTCTCCGGTGCGGATACGAATAGCATCTTCAATTGGACTGATGAAAATCTTGCCATCGCCAATGCGCCCAGTGTGAGCGGCCTTTTGAATCGCTTCGATAGCTGAATCTAATTGTTGGTCTTCAATAATAAGTTCGATTTTTACCTTTGGCAGAAAATCAACAATATACTCAGCACCTCGATAAAGTTCGGTATGGCCTTTTTGACGACCAAATCCCTTTGCCTCTAATACCGTAATTCCTTGCAATCCAATTTCATGAAGAGCTTCCTTTATTTCGTCAAGTTTGAACGGTTTTATTATTGCCTCAACTTTTTTCATTAACCTAGCCTTTGATGTAGCGTATTGTTTCCAGTTAATAAGGAATAAATTTATAGGTATTACTTTAACACAACATTATCGTCAGATTTATACTATCGTAACGTTACACTAGCAGGACTCATGCCAGTTTTTTAATTTTTATAAAGTGTATCAATTTGGCTTGTTAGGGCAATTTTTTAGCCTATTCTGGCGACTTGTTACGTATCGTATGCTTAAATTTTAGGCATATGCTCAGCAATAAGGCTTTGAGATGTTATTTTATTTGATTATCTAACACTTTCGGATTTAAATATTTATTGTTGTTAATAGTCTATTGTCTGAAATTGTTAATGGTTTTCTCTAGTATATACCTAATTATAAAATCAATCCTATTAGTTTTTGATATCTAGGCTTTATCCTGGAATAAGATGCTATAAGTCTTGGTTTATGAGTAAGGAGTGTTTAATTGAAAGAAGCAAACTCAATTCTAACAGGTTATGGCACAACAATTTTTACCGTTATGTCGGCGCTAGCCGTTGAACATAATGCCATCAATTTAGGTCAAGGTTTTCCAGATACGGATGGACCTTTAGATATATTAACTGAGGCAATGCTGGCGACAAAAAATCAATCTAACCAATATCCTCCTATGATGGGTATCCCCGAATTGCGACAGGCCGCGGCGGCACATTCCAAAATATTTTATGATATCGATTTGGATTGGGAATCCCAAACAATCGTTACGTCAGGCGCTACCGAGGCTATCGCTGCCTGCCTGTTTGGGCTTATCGAACCCGGTGATGAAGTCGTATTGATTGAACCTTTGTACGACTGCTATTTACCAATAGTGAGGCGAGCTGGGGCTATTCCAAAATTGGTGCGAATAGCGCCTCCAGATTGGGATTTGCCTTATGAAGAATTAGAAGCTGCATTTTCTGAAAAAACCAAACTAATATTGCTTAATACTCCGACTAATCCCGCTGCAAAAGTGTATACTATAGAGGAATTGGAGTTTATTGCTGGACTTATAAAAAAACATGACGCCTACGCAATATGTGATGAGGTCTATGAACATCTAGTTTATGATGGTCGTCAACACGTCCCCTTAATTACATTACCTGGCATGGCAGAGCGCTGTATTCGAATTAGCTCTGCAGGTAAAACGTTTTCGATGACGGGTTGGAAGGTTGGCTATTCAGTGGGAGCAGCAAAGCTTATTAATGCAGTTTCGAAGGCTCATCAGTTTCTAACTTTCACAACCCAAGCTGTCGCATTTGGGCTAAAAAAAGATATGGATTACTTTAAAGGTCTCAGGGGCGAAATGGAATCAAAACGCGATCGATTGAGTAAGGGGCTCGCGTCAATTGGATTTGAAGTTATGGATAGCCAGGGTACCTATTTTCTTGCTGCTGATTTTAGGCCCCTTGGTTTTGACTGCGATGACGTAAAATTCTGCAAAGATCTGACTAAAGATTCTGGCGTTGCGGCAGTGCCTTTCAGCGCTTTTTATCAAGCTGGAACAGATAGCGGTGTGAATCATTTTGTACGGTTCTGTTATTGTAAACAGGATCATATAATTGACACAGCGCTTGAGAGATTAAGTGATTATTTTAATAGAATTTAANNNNGTTTGACCATGGATATTATTGAAACCTTTGAGAAAGTTACGGGATTTTTAAAGGTCCAAAATACAACAGAAGCTAGGGCCTATTTAAATCGAATAGAGGATAAAGTTCCGGATAATGGTGCTGTCCAGAAATTTACTGGGCAGCTTTATCAATGGATTGGCGATGATGCAAAAAGTTTAAAATATATTTTGCGGGCCCGAGAGCTATTACCAGAAGATATGTCCTTGTTATTGACCCTCGGTTATCACTATTTAGATAATGGTGCCCCTAAAATTGCTGCTGATTATTTTGATCAATATTTATTAACCGAAGCACCTACGGCGAGAATTCTTTGTTTTCTGGGTCGCGCCCATGATTATAATGGTGAGAAAGATCAAGCCATACGCGTACTTCGCCAGGCGGTTGAAATGATGCCAAGCGATGTTGAGTCCCAGCTTCATCTCGGTCGGGTTTTAATGGCTAATGGGAAATATAAAGACGCATTAGACTGTTTTAAAACGCTGAGTTTTTTTCACTCTGATAATATCATTATTGATTTGAGTCGCCGTCGGGCAAATGCACTATTAAAAGGTGCTAATGAAGTCACAGATATTGGAAGGGCTGCAGAGCCTGCCACGGTAGTTTGCGTGAAATATGGTACAAAATATGGAGCAAATTATGTTAATCGACTGGCTTCGATGGTTCGTCGCCAGAGTTCGGTTGACGTAGATTTCTTTTGTTTAACCGATGATCCTGCGGGGTTGGAAGTCGGCATTCGAACCTTGCCGTTGCCGAGGATGAATATATTGGGCCAAGATATAAGTGGGTGGTGGCAAAAATTAGCGATGTTTAGAGAAAAAATTGATGAGCTTGGTTCACACTTACTTTATTTTGACGTCGATGTGGTAATAACTGGCTCTATAGATCCCTTATTATTTTATGACAGTGATTTTGCCATTGCTCGAAATTGTTACGTGCCAATTTTTAGCTCATCAGTAATGCGCTTTAAAAACGGCTCGTGGCCTTGCATCTGGTCCGATTTTTCCCAAATTAATGCAGAAAGATATGGAGGGGATGAGATTTGGATCGCAAGCAAGGTACCTGACGCAGATGTTTTTCCAGATGACTGGTGCAAGATATACCGATTACATGCAGCGCAGGCTGTTCCCGAAGGCTCTATCGTCGTTAGCTTTGGTGGAGAGCCCAATCCGGGGGATTATCCAGCACCTTGGGTTGAAAATTACTGGTACTGAAAAGTTAAAATTCTAGCAGAAATTTTACTTTCATATGCTTGACCCAAAAGGGGCTTGAGGTTACACCATCATGCTATGTGGCGGATGTAGCTCAACTGGTTAGAGCACCGGCTTGTGATGCCGGGGGTTGGGGGTTCAAGTCCCCTCATTCGCCCCATTAAAAAAGCCCTAGAATACCGGGCTTCTGCGGCATACAGAGCATTGTCGAGCTCCTTTTTTAATAGTATAAATAGAGAACAAAATGTCGAATTGGGGTGTTTTTGATGATTACGGGACACTTTTTATTTTGCTAAATTTAGCAAAATAAAATACAGTTTTTAGCAAACTTTCAATTTTATCTTTCATTGAACGTGCTTTTTATGATGCCAACGACGCGACTATTTGAATTATCAATCTCAAAAAAATCATCTTCGGAACCGAGCTCATAAAATTCCCGTGCTTTCCAATCTTTAATCCCGGCGATCGAGTTCGTATAAATCGACTTCCGATCGGGATGCTGGGGGTTGGGAGTTCAAGTTCCCTCATTCGCACCACCTTCTTTTTCTATCTTTTCATTTCCTCTATCATCTGCGAGAATCTCATTTGGTCACATTAAAAGATTTTGAGTTTTAAATGTTGTTATATTTTTTTAATTTTTTTTTGAGAGGTTTGTAGAATATGAGGTTAAAAGATCGTATTGCATTAGTTACGGGTGGCAGTTCAGGAATTGGAGCAGAGGTTTGCCTTCAACTGGCAACTGAAGGTGCAAATGTAGGTGTTGTTGCAAGCGCGGATTTAGGTAAGGGTTTGCTGTTGCAATGGTTGGTAATGTGACAATCCACGACTCAGTCGTAACACTTGTCGCAAACGCTGAAGCGTTACTAGGTCATATCGATATTTTGATCAATGCTGCTGGTGTTTACGATAATACGCCTATAGGCGGTACTGACGAGGCTCTGATTGATTATATAATTGATACCAATTTAAAAGGAAGCTTTCGTATGATCAATGCTATTGCCCCTGGAATGAAAGATCGGAGAAGAGGCAAAATAGTTAATTTTTCATCGATCAATGCTCATGTAGGTGTTGAAAAGCAGAGCCTATATGGTGCTAGTAAAGCCGGGATTGAGTTAATGACCCGTGCCATGGCAAGAGAGTTGGCACCTTATGATGTTAATATTAATTCAGTTGCACCCGGAGCCACAAAAACACCCATGAATGAACCACTTCGTACTCTTCCTGAGCATAAAGAGGTTTTAGATGCATTTGTAAGTAATACCCCAAGTAATACAACATTTTCCGATCCGGTAGATATTGCACGAATGGTTGTTTATCTTGCTACCGACGATGCCCGGCCAATGCACGGTTCAAGCATTTTGATGGATGAAGGGGTTGCCGCGGGTATTTAATGTAGTTTAGATTTCTCATACGCGTTAGATTTAAGTGACGAGGCCACGTTTGTGGTATTTCGGTTGGTCCCAAGAATTGCTTTGCATAATATTAGATAATATTTCCACGGCGCGGCGAATATCTTCAAATGAAAGATATAAAGGTGTTAGTCCAAATCTTAGAATGTCCGGCGTTCGGAAATCGCCGATGACACCTTGGTCTATCAAAGCCTGCATGATGGCGTAGCCTTGAGGGTGGGCAAAGGCGATCTGGCTGCCGCGCTCAGATTCAGAAAATGTGGTCTTTAAAGTGAGGCCGGTTTTAGGGCCAAGTTCCTCAACTAAATCCGCAAACAATCTAAATAATTTCTGGGATTTTTGTTGCACAAGTTGGAGATCAACATCTTGCCACACATCAAGTGCCGTATCGAGGGCGCTCATGGCAATGACACCTGGTGTGCCACAAAGATTTCGAGAGACACCTTCTGCGGGGCGATAATCGAGATCAAAATTAAATGGCGCGCTATGCCCCATCCAACCAGACAAGGGAGGATGAATATTATCTTGGAGTTCGGGAGATACGTAGAGAAAGGCGGGAGCACCCGGACCGCCATTTAAATATTTATAGCTGCAACCGACGGCGAGTTCTGCTCCACAACCCTCGAGATCAACCGGAAAAGCACCTGCACTATGGCAAAGATCCCATATAACCTTGATGCCTGTACTTTTTGATTTAGCAGTTAAGTCGGCCATATTGTGGCGTCTACCCGTGCGGTAATCGACTTCGGTAATGACAGCAACCGCGACATCTTCTGTTAAAGCTGTTGAAATTTCTTCCGGCTCCACGAGACGTAGTTCGAAATTGTCGCCCAGCTGTTTGATCAGTCCTTGAATGACATAGAGATCATTTGGAAAATTACCGGTGTCTGAAAGAATAATTTTTCGATCAGAAGTTAGGCGAACAGCTGCCGAAAGCAATTTAAAGAGGTTCACCGATGTGCTGTCGGCACATACAACTGAATTATCCTCAGCGCCGATCAGTCCCCCTATTTTAGAACCTACGCGGGCGGGTAGGGTGATCCATTCATGCTTGTTCCAGGAACTTATCAGAGAATGTCCCCATTGCTTATTGACCACTTCGGCGATGCGTCCTGGAACGGATTTCGGCAATGCCCCGAGAGAATTGCCGTCTAAATAGATGACGCCGTCCGGCAATTCAAATTTTTCTCGATGTGACTGTAATGGATCGGCTCTATCAAGAGATTTAATATGACCTGCGTGCATTCGTGGAAATTTCCTCCGTATGGTTTGTCTACACAAAAATAGTTGTACCAACAAGTAAATTTTGCCAAGATCGCTCCCGTTACAGCTTTCGGAAAGAAAAATGGTAAAAACATTAGGTAATTTTGATATCCGCTCTAGGTTAGCCTATCGCGTTAACACCCTGGCTAACAAAATGACTGCCTGGTCGGCAAGTACCTATTCGAAAGAATTTGATATTGGTGTTCAGGCGTCGCGTGTTTTAATTGTATTAGCCAGATTAGGGGAGGTGACGGCCAATCAAATTTGTGAGTTTGGCAAGATGGATAAAGGGAACGTCAGCCGGGCAATTAAGAAGCTCGTCAAAGAAGGGCGGATAAAGGAAAGGTTAGTTGCTAAGGACAGACGCAGCACTATACTGGATTTGACACCTAGTGGATTGGCTTTGTATGAGCGCGTAAAAAAAATATCGGACGCGCGGGAGAAGAGATTTATCTCCAGTCTATCCACTACGGATCGCAAATCTTTGCCTAAAATACTGAAAAATTTAGAGGACGTGATGGATGAATTGATGGAAGACGTAAAGTAAATGACTGGCAAAAACCCGCGAATTGTTGACTCAACGCTGGTTGGCGAAGTTTGGCCGGCTGCATCTCCTGCTGAAGATCCCGTGCTATACGGCCAGGCAGAACTGTCGCCGAAGGGGGCGTTTCAGGTGCGCTCCTATCAGACGTTTACGCTTAAATATACCGTTGGTCGTTTTGGCCTTGATGATAATGGTAGCATCCGCATCGTATTTCGCTTCTTCGGAGATTGGGGCGGACTGCAAATGGATGACCCTGCAGCTCCCAATTTTGTCACTGCAGTAACCAGCCTCGGAACTAAACCTTCATTAAAGTTTGAAAGGATAGGTGGGTCTCGCCCGTGGATGAAGGCGCTGACGGTAGGGATTTCTGGTGGTTATCTATCCGAGGGCGACACAATCACAATCACTTTCGGTGATACCTCTGGCGGCTCACTTGGCTTTAAAATGCAAACATTTGTTGAAAGCGGATTTGAGTTCAAAGTGCTGGTTGATGCCTGTGCCGTGTTGCACTGGGTACCGATTGTTGATCAACCAGCAATTTCTATTGTGCCGGGGGAGCCTGTAGCATGGAGGGCCGTAATATCAACTTTGCGCCGTCCGGGCGAGACATTCCAGCTTGGTATCAAAGCAGAAGACGATTGGGGAAACCCATCTGATTTGGTAGATGCCAGTCTTCGTCTAGAGACGAGTATCCCTGTTCAAAACTTGCCAAACACAGCAACTTTCTTAAAAGGTCAGAAGTCCCTCGTGTTTGAAAATTTATCTATTTTTGACGAAGGTGAACTGCGTGTTAAAATTTACGACGCTGACAAAGATGATCTTTTGTGTGAAGCAGGTCCATTGATCATCGCAGACGGCCCATATGGCGGATATTGGGCTGATCTGCACGGCCAAAGTGGTGAATCTATCGGCATTACAAACTCTAGAGAGTATTTTGATTTTGCTCGAGATCTGGCGTTTTTGGACGCCATCAGTCACCAAGCCAATGACTTTCAAGTTAATAATGCCTTTTGGAAATATCTCAATGAATTGACGGCATCTTACAATAACGAAGGCCGCTTTGTCACTTTCCCGGGCTATGAATGGTCCGGCAACACGTCTGTCGGTGGTGATCGCAATATTTATTTCCGAGAGGAAGGACGCCAGATCAGGCGATCTTCTCACGCGCTTCTGCCCGATCAATCGGACATTCATACCGACGCCAATGATGCGCGTGAATTGTTTGAGGCTTTGAAAGACGAGGACTGCTTCGCTTATGCCCATGTCGGTGGCCGCTACGCCGACATCAAATTTGCCCACGATCCTAAAATTGAAACGGCAATGGAAATCCATTCAGCTTGGGGAACGTTCGAATGGTTGCTGACCGATGGTTTTCCGCTCGGTCATCGCTCCGGCGTTGTTTGCAATAGTGACGGCCACAAAGGCCGGCCGGGTGCCAGCTATCCCGGCGCCTCGATGTTTGGTGCCTATGGTGGGCTTACCTGTTTTTATGCTGAAGAGTTATCGCGAGATGGATTGTTTGAGTGTTTGAAGAAGCGTCATCATTTTGGCACAACTGGAAATCGTCTACACCTAACTGTGGATGCTCGATTTGCAGGTGGTGGGAAGCTCTTTGATCTTGATCCCAATGTCTATGACCATGCTCAATCGACGAAAGTTAAGCTAGCTATGATGGGCGATATCGTTAAGACCAACGATGAAAGCGTACAACTGCAGGTGGTTGCAAAGTCACCGACACCGATTGAGCGTATTGAGGTTCGCAATGGTATGGACGTTATTCAAACTGTTCGCGGCTATATCGAAGGGGATTTAGGCAATCGTTATAGGATAATTTGGAGTGGTGCTGAATATCGGGGTCGCGGTCGAAATACCAGTTGGACCGGTAAAGCAACTTTCAAAAATACCAAGATTGAGCGTATGGAAAAAATCAACGCCTGGAACCATGAAAAATTGCTAGCGGTGGAGAATGACAATTGCGTTCATTTCGATGCAATTACCACCGGCAATTATGGGGGCTTTGATGTTTGGCTTCATAGTTCGGATGGTGCGGAACTTTCGATAGAGACTAACCACGGCACGCTCGATGTAAAATTGCCAAAGCTCGGAATTGAAGATGTGGTTCTCGATTGCGGAGGGCTTCAGAGAAAGCTTAAGGTCATACGATTGCCTGAACAAAATCCTCACCTAGAGCTTTCGCGCGATGTGGAGATTAATTTGAATGCTTCAAAAGATAATCCATTATGGGTGTGCGTGACGACCGAGGACGGTTTTCAAGCCTGGAGCAGCCCAATTTTTATATTTAACTAACTTCAAACCTATGATAAAGTTGTACCAACAACTAAGTAAGAATTTTAACGTAAAACAAGGGAGACTTAACATGTTTGCACTAACCAACATGACGACACGTCTGGCAGTGGCTGGTCTTGCAGCGGCGGCTTTTATGACAACATTCACGGCCCAAGCCGAATGGAAACCAAAAGGCCCCATCAGTGTGGTAATAGGCTTCGCCG
>LWDU01039599.1_pt1 | contig 16186 bp, 16 predicted proteins | sample 727161 | NCBI WGS metagenome assembly LWDU01 (sample SAMN04566230, study PRJNA314399) | hydrothermal vent metagenome | isolation source: deep sea hydrothermal plume seawater | place: Mexico: Gulf of California, Guaymas Basin | collected 2004-07-11 | reverse complement strand
CGGGTGGGAGAATTATTGGTTTTTAAATATCCTATAGATCCAGAACGATCCTATGTGAAACGCTGTTTGGCGGTTGCGGGCCAGATGGTGGAGATCCGCGACAAAGTAGTCTATGTCGACGGGTTGCGGCAGTCCGACCCGCCTTTCTCAAAGTATGTCGATGCGCGCATTTTTTCTTCCGCCGTCGCCCGGCGTGACAATTTCGGTCCGAGTGAGGTCCCGTTGGGATCGGTGTTCGTTGTTGGGGACAATCGCGATAATAGCCGCGACAGTCGCCATTGGGGTTTTTTGCCGCTTGATTTACTCTTGGGCAGGCCGCTTTGTGTATACTGGTCTGTCGCTCCCGGAGTATCGGATGGTGAATCCGGATTGCAAAGTATGGGGTCTTTTATTGGTCGGATGCGTTGGCATCGGCTAGCGACTTGGGTGCAATGACGGCTTTCGGTCTCTATATTCACGTGCCTTTCTGTCCACAGATCTGTCCCTATTGCGCTTTTGCGTCGGTGGCCGGTCGCGGCGAAAGCCATGTGCCCTATACCGAGGCGGTCTGTCGCGAAATTGAGTCTTGGCGGCATTTGCCAGGCCCTTTACACACCGTCTTTTTTGGCGGCGGTACCCCCAGCCAAGTCGAGCCGGTATTGCTGGGTCGGATGTTGGAAACGGCCCGTCGTCAATTCGGGCTGGTCTCAGACGCGGAGATCACCATCGAGGTCAATCCGGGCACCGTCGACCGTGAGCGATTCGCCCAACTGAAGAGGCTGGGCTTCAATCGCATCAGCATAGGCGCGCAAGCGTTCGATGATGCGGATCTGCGGCTGCTGGGACGTATACACAGCGCCGACGATGTCGAACAGGCCTATCTTGCCGCGAGAGCCTCTGGTTTCGACAATGTCAGCTTTGATCTGATCGCCGATATGCCAGGGGTCAGTGAGAACCATTGGCGTCACAGCCTCGACCGAGCGGTTGATTTGGCTCCGGAGCACCTTTCGGTCTATAGTCTTACGATAGAACAAGGCACGGTATTTGCCGCGAGAAAACGGGATGGGCGACTGATCAGCGTCCCTGAAGACCTACAGGCCAATACCCTGCAGTGGACCGCGCGCCGATTGATCGAAGCCGGTTATGAACACTACGAAGTTTCGAATTATGCGCGACCCGGATATCGTTCGCGGCACAATTGGGGGCATTGGACAGGGGCCGCATATTTGGGGGTCGGGCTTGGGGCCCATAGTTTTATCGCGGGCGAGCGCTTCTGGAACACTCGTGACCTAGATGCTTATCTGGCGGCGGGGGCCGCTGGGCAATCGCTGCGGGATGGCGATGAACAGATAGACGAAGACACTGCGCGCCAGGAGCGTCTGTGGTTGGGTTTGCGCACGATAGACGGAGTCGCGTTGGCCCCGGGCGAGATCGAGTGGATGCGGTCAAACCCGCGTTTCGCAGAATTGCAGAAAGCCGGCTATAGTGTCCTGGAGGCTGATCGTTTGCGTCTTACCGACGCCGGTTTTCTCCTGGCCGATGCCCTGGGGTTGGAATTGGAGCGTATATTGGAGGAAAGCAAAGATGCGGCAGCTTGAGCTGGGCGCTTGGAGTGCTCGAAAATGAAGTCGATTCTAATGTTACTCTCGATTCTCGCTGCCGGGCCCTTATGGGCACAGGCCAATCGCGATAACGCTGTTATCCAGTTCAATCAGGGATCTGTGCCGGGATCGGACGGCTTGCAGCAGTCGATTATCGGACTGGAAGCCTATCGCGAGGTCATGGAGACGGGAAAATATCTAATCGGCCCTGGTGATGTGTTTCTGGTCTATGTCTCAGGTATGACCGGGCCCTACATTTCGGAGGTTTTGGCCGAAGGTGGGCTCTTTGTACCCAAGGTCGGAGCGATTGCCATTGGTGGATTGCGTTTGGCGGCGGCGCGGAAAAAAGTCATCGCCCGTTTTCGCGAAATTGTGAAAGTCGGTGAGATCGATTTTGAATTGAGTCGGCCTAGGAGATTTCCAGTCCCGGTAGTCGGTTCGGTGACTAATCCGGGTGTGAAATCGGCCACAGGGGTAGAGCGTATCAGTCAAATCCTAGCCAAGGCCGGCGGATTGAACGCCTCGGCTTCCAGTCGCAATATCCGTCTAATCAAGACCAGCCAACTCGATCCGGGGCAGAAGCTCGAAATAGAACGACAGATCGCCGCCGGATATCTGGGTGATTTGCAGGATTTGTCCGTGGCTCGGGCCGACTTGGAACTCTATGGGGTTACAGGGGAGTCGCATTATAACCCCTTTGTCGAAGACGGCGATATAATTCTGGTTTTGCCTCAAATCGGACAGATGGGTGCCCTTGGAGCGGTACAGCGGCCTGATTTTTACGAATTTGTCCCCGGGGACCGGCTCAGTGATCTGCTGCTGCTTTCTTTGGGCCCCGCGCCCAACTACGATGCAACTAATGTCTTGCTCTTTCGCTATGAGCAAGATAATATCACCCGCAAGAGCCATCGAGTGGAGATTGTCGCGGCGCTGGCGGGCGAGGCGGATGCGAATATTTTGTTACACCCCGATGATTGGCTCAATGTACGTGCTATTCCGGGATTTCATGCAGATAGCCAAGTGCGGGTCGTCGGCGAGGTGCAATACCCGGGTTATTATGTCGTCGGCCAAAAGGGCGTAAGATTACGGGTGATTATTGAGCAGGCCGGTGGTTTTACCGAAAATGCTTCTCTCGCCGAAGGGCGGGTGGTGCGGCAGAAGTTTGTCAGCGGTGAACAGGGCGTAGACCCAGAGTTCGAACGATTGCGCTATGTACCCGTGCCCGATCGCACGGAGTTGGACGATCAATATTTTATCATGAAAAGCCGCGAGAAGCCGGGGCAATTATCGATCGATCTGGTCGAACTTTTCAAGAAGGGCAATGAAGAGCATAATATTCTCCTCTTGCCCGGTGATGTTATCGCCGTGCCGACATTGCAACAAACCGTCACTGTCAGCGGGGCCGTCGTGCGGCCTGGGGCGGTTAACTTTAAAGAAGTCTATACCGTCTGGGATTATATCGATCGCTCAGGTGGCTTAGGCTGGCGCGCATCACGAGATGTACTTGTTATAAAAGCACTTAGTGGCGAAAAAAAACGCGCCAAGAACGTATCTCAGATCCAACCGGGAGATCGAATTTGGGTTCGCGAGGAGCCCGAGCGCGATTACTGGACGATCTTTACGCAATCGATGGGCGTCGTTGGCCAAGTGGCGACGGTCGTTTTGCTCTTTGTAAGCATAACCAAATAGTTTAAGATAATGGAAGAAGACCGCAATCTGCTCGATTATATCTATGTCCTCGTCAAATGGCGGAGGATGATAGGGCTAAGTGTATTGCTCGTCGTGCTGGCAACAGCCGGTATTAGCCTATTTTTGCCCGAAAAATGGACGGCTAATACCATGCTCCTGCCACACGAGGAGGAAATGGGCAATTTTGAGATGTCGATGCTGATGAGTGCGGCTGTGCCGGGAAATATCGGTGGCCTGTTGGGGCAGAGCGCTCCAGGCGATCGCTTGGTGATGATTCTCAAGAGCCGCAGAGTACTTGGGGCTATGGTCGATCGCTTTGGTCTGGTCGCTGATTATGGTGTACCTAACCGCGATTTAGCTATGGAGGCATTGGCCGAACTGGTCGAAACCGAATTGGGGAATGGAAGCACCTTAAAGGTGCAGGTCGAAGCTTCTTCGGCTAAACTGGCGGCCGATTTAGCGAATGCCCTCGCCGCCGAACTCGATGTGGTGATGCACCAGCAAAAGCGGGGATTGGCGATGGGAGATCGGGTTTTTCTCGAAGGCCGCCTAGACAGTGTCCAGCGCGCTATCGAGGTCAAGGCGATACAGCTACAGCGTTTGCAGGAACAATACGGGATCGTTGATTTAAAAGCCCAGACAGAGGCAATTGTCGGTATCGCGCAACATATTGTGCAGGAGCTTACCCTACAGGAGGTCAAACTCGGGGTCGCTCGCGGTGCCTTGCATCCGGACCACGAAGAGCACCGGCTGCTTGAAATGGAGGTCGGTGAGCTACGCCACCAACTCGACCAGGTCGTCGGTGAATACGAGCATCGGGCGGGTGCTGAAGCCAAGGTGGCCTTCGCCGCGCTGGGGCCTCCGCTAAAAGAATTGCCCGAGTTGGGTATGCAATTTGCCCGCTATAGCCTGGAGTTGAAACTCGCTGAGCACACGCTTACATTGCTCGTAGCTCAGTTGGAAGGGGCAAAGCTTCGCCAGGCGAAGAAGGTGCCGGCCGTACAGGTCCTCGATCGGGCGACCCCTCCGGAATACCGCAGCGCGCCCCGTCGGACGCTTATTGTGTTTGTCGCTGCTTTGCTCAGTTTATTAATAAGCGTCGTGCTGGCTTTTATTGGGGAGTCTCTGAGCAAGCTTTCGAGTCAGCATCAGGAAAAATTGAAGTCCATTGGTGAATTGATGGGTTCAAGGACTTAAAAGTGGGGATTGTGCGCTAAAATTACTGGCCAGATTGTGGGGGGGGCCGATATCAATAACATATCGTATTTTGTATACTGCCTCTTGGATCGCGGTCCGTATGAATTTCAAAAAAGAATACAATTTGCCCTCCCACTTAAATGAAGGTGGAGGGTTGCCGCGTAGCCAAGATGAACGCCTGTTGTGGATAAAAATGCGGGTAGAAAACGGCTATTATGAAAGCGATCGGATCAAAGAAGCGGTCGCTGATGCTTTCCTTGATCCGCCAACGATTCGGCGGGCCGGAGATCAAGCTGTATCCAACAAGAAATAAGTAGCAAAAAAATTACTTAATTAAAAAAGCCATTACCCATTAGGGTAATGGCTTTTTTAATTATAGTGGGGGGAGCCGGATTCTAACCGACGAAGGCTAAGTCAACAGATTTACAGTCTGCAGGGTATTGTTTTTTGTTAAGTTTATAAATAGTTGTTTTAAATATTAGTTAAGCAGTGGGCACTAATTCATTTCCGCCCCATTTCGGGGCGAATTTCGTCGTTGATCAAGAATAAAATTCGGCGGTTGCAACAGATGTATGCTGAAATCAGCCTGGATCACAAGATTCTGAAGGATATTGTTGAAAACAAGCTGTAAAGCCAGTCAGCCGACGGGAGTTAGTCGGTTACGTCAAGACGGCGTATCCGATCAGCCTTCGACGAGCCTGTCGTGTTGTTGGCCTTAGTGATTCAGTCTATCGGTGTTAGCCCGATACGACACGAGACGATGCGGTTATTGCCGGTTTGCAGCAAGCGGTTGAAAAATATCCAGCGTATCGATTTAGCAAGTTGTTCAAGATACTACGGCGCTGGGGACATCGATGGAACCACAAACGAGTCCACCGCGTGTATTGCCGGTTGAATTTAAATAAGCGGCGATGCGGTAAGAAGCGACTTCCCAACCGAACCCCGGTTCCGTAGGCTGTCCCCGAAACGATTAATGGCTGCTGGTCTATTGAGTGACAGCCTGTTTTGTGGTCGCCGCTTCAGTACATTCAATGTGATAGATGACTTTAGCGAGAGGCGCCTAGCTAAAGAAATAGACGTTGGCTTATCGTCTTTTTCTCGGCCTCTTGGACAGCGTGCGCAAAGGAAATATCGCCCAAATCAATAATATCGACGATGACTAGGTCGATATCTTTCTCCTGTAGGCATTGAGCCGCAGGGGGGGACGATATCGACCTGAGTGGTGCTGCGGGTAAACAGTTGAGGGATTCCGTTGCACATCGCGCTTGATCGGGAAACGCAGAAAGCCTATGTTGGAGGTTGTTCCAGCGCGCTACTCTACCTCTAATAAGATCGGTCGTCCTGTATGATTCGCTTCAAGAGAGAAGCCCTCGAAAAACGGCTGGACGAGCGCCGATCCCAGGTCACCCCCCACACCTATTTGCACCTCCAAAAAGTCATCGAACAGGGCGCCGAGGGCATCGACCCCAATACGCTGTCCCATCTCTGTCGCGACCTCGATTGTCTGCCCACCGACATCGTCGAATACCGATAGCTCGCGTTCGTCCAGAACTGTGTTCCACCCTCGCGGCCCCGTCATCGTCTATTGTCGGCGATCTGGCGTTTCTGGTTCTCGTTCTACGCCGCCATCTTGCCCCTCGAGCGCGGAGGCGTCGAGATTCACTGGCCATCGGATACGATTTTAGATGCGTTGCCTTAGCAGGCCGGTGACGATGGCCAAAAGGCTGGTAGTCAAATAATAGCCAAAGGGTCTTTAGGCCCATACGACCTCGACCGATGGCCTTGGTGCGCCCAGCGCCGGCGATCCCGGTTATACATGGATGTAGCGATTAGTGGTACAATGATCATCTTCAGCGCTTTGAGAAAGAGCGTGCCGGCGAATGCCAATGGTGCGATTGTGGAACCAAAGAAAAAGCCGGTGGCGGCCCCTGCTATTAATGCTATGAAGATTTGCCAGTGCAAGGCGACTTGCAACATGAGAGCTCCTTATGAACCTAGGCTGATTTCGTGGGTGTCTAATATTGCGAAATTCTAAGTTGTGGATAAGCCAAGCAGGTTTTTAGCTCAATGGATAAGGCTGCACGAGGGCCAAGGCCAATCTACGGAACCTACTTGACTTTCTAATAGATAGGGGCCTTATTGGAGTTGTATAAGAACGGAATTTCCCCTCATTAAAATACTTCTACCACTTGCCATGTCTGAAGTCGAACTTCCATCCTCAGAACAGTCCACAGGCTCTGTAATCCCCCGGTTGCTATTGGCAACTATGTGGTCGCGGATTGCCGATCGGTTGCGAACCGGGGAAGTTCTAATAACTCCTGAAGACTTTCAGGGCGCTCTTGCGGAAGAGTATGTTGTGCTGACTGGAGGTGAGTTAGCAGGTGAGGCGCGCAATTATGTGTATCAGGTAGTCGAAATCGTCAATGCGAAATATCCTGAAACTTATGTCACACAGGGGATTCAAAATGGAGTGCATAAAGCCTTTGGTGAAGGAGTGCGAGCACTGCGATGGACTGAGGCTAAAATTCAGGCTCGGGGAACAGAATCTTTGCGGAATTTTAGTCGCAGAGGGAGCGTCAGGGAGTTATTAGGTGAAGTCAATGTCCGAATAGATCAACTCGATCTATTGCAGGTTGTTAAGGATTCGATCAAAGAAATACGACATGAAGGGGCAAGTGCACCACAAGCCGCTGATATTGCGGGATTGTTTGGTCAGAATTTGAGCCTAACTCCCTCAGATCCCCCGGTTGAGCCATCTAAGGAAAAAGCGACAAGCCTGGAACTATTCCAAGATGCCCTAAGCTCCGTAACTCCCTCAGATCCCCCGGTTGAGCCATCTAAGGAAAAAGCGACAAGCCTAGAACCAGTCCAAGATGCCCTAAGCTCCGAATTGCAAGAAGCTATCAGTTCGGGGGATGTGCAAGCTGACGAGGCTCGGCAACGCTCGGCACAAGAAGAGAAAAAAGGCGGGCAACTGTTGGCCCGTGAGATGGAGAAGATTCCTCAGCGACTTGATCGGTTGGTCGAGGAAGGGACGTTGACCAAGGAAGAGGCCGGTCAACTTATTCTACAGCCGCAGTTGCGCGATGTTCACAAGCCGTTGTCGGCGGACGACAACCACACGCCCGCCGTACTGCACCCCTTCACGAGTACGCGAATACGCAATTCTTTAATGGGCGGTGACGCACGGGAGAAAATCGAGAGCAAGGTCCGTGAAGCGGTCGAACAATCATCGCGCTATCTGCACGCCTTTGATTCTATGCGCAAAATTGATAAGCGGTATGATGATGCGTTGGCTTTTTTAATTCGCTATAAGCAGGCCGTTGTAGCAGATGATTTTGACCCAGATGAGATTGCAGCCGTACAGCGCGAGCTATCTGATGACACTGGTTTACTAAAAAAAGTTATTGATGTAATGGAGCGTCAGGACCATGAGATTCGCATGATTTCGGTTCGGCTGCCCCCCTATAATTACATTGTTAAACGCGGTGTTGAGAAGATTGCGAATATGACAATCGAAGAATCTTTCCTCGACGAGTTGCGGGATCTCAGTGTTGATGACATATCCGAACGCATGAACTCCGGTATAAGTGAGATTCGGATCAAACCGGCAGCAGATATGCGTTGTATGGTCAGCCTAATCGATCATGTAGGGAAAAAAACCGCGTTCCGAAAAGAGATTCGGATATTGCGGGTCGGCTTGACGATTCAGGAATTCTTCGATTCGACCTCCGATCTACAAGAGGCGCGCCATCAAGCTGAAAATTTCGTCAATTCTCGAATGCGACGATTTTTCCCAGATATGCCACCCGATGAGACCGCAGAAATCTGCCAGCGCAGTGTCGAGATGATAGACAAAATCGAACAGCAAGTTCTCGACAATCTTCGCGCCGAAGAGAAAGGAAAACGCCCAAGAGTCAGTGATGTCAAGCCGCAGCAACAGGCTCCGGGCTCCTCTGGCGACGTCGAGTTAACTGATCAGGAAAAAAAGCGTGGAGTCCAAATGGGTAGGGTCGAAATTCGCGTTGCAGGCAATTTGCGTAAAATTCCCCGTAAAATCATGCCACATCCAGACGATCCGAGTAAATTCGTGATCGGGGTTCGCGACCCTGAAACGGGTGATACTGTTCCCGAGGAGCGCAGAGGCTCTAAGCGTTATGTCGAACGGGGTAAGGACGGCGTCTGGCGTGTGTTTTGAAGTGGAATGGTAAATCGACGAATGGCTCGCGAGGTTGGAATGCAGACCGAAGCGATGCTCAATACAATAGACCATCAGGATCTCTTGGCACCCTTGCTCAATGCAGTAGAGTTAGATCGATTGCGCTCCTTGTTGCATTGTGCGCGGGCATGTGCGGCGCAATGGTGCGAGGGAGAGGAAGACAGCGCAAAAAAAGCTGAATTAATCGCAAAACACCATTGTCTGGCCGATACGCTGCTCGCAGCGGCTCTTAAAGGGGATTGGGGCGGCGGATTTGCGGATTTGCGCGGTGTGTTAATCAATCGCCTGTTTGAATCACCGCATCCCTATCTATTGCATTGTGAGCAAGTCCTCCCAAGCGAAATTCCTCAAGCGCTAAACCAGTCGATGCGACGACATTTGCAATATGCCGAGGCGTTGGCAGGACCCTCATGGGGGTTTTACTTACAGCCGATAGCGGCTGATGCGGGTATTGTCGTAGGGCAAATGCCCGGCAATGGTGTAGAGCCGGAAGCGGTTGAAAATTTAAAAGAGCGGTTTTACTCAGGCCAGAATTGGCCTGATCTCGTCGGGCCGATGGGTAGTCTTGTCTACCAATACGGCCGGGGAGATTTGCGCCGCTATGCCGGTTTTCAAATTGGTGAAGACGGAGCTAAGCGCGTATTTGAACCAATCCGAGACTTCGCGAACTTCCCGTTGGAATGGTTGGAGGGCAATGAGGCGCGAATTGAAATCCTTGAAGAGAATACCCGCAATTTTCTCTCCGGGCAAAGATCTCATAATGTATTGGTTTGGGGACCGAGGGGTGGGGGCAAGTCGACGCTTATAAGAGCTATAATCTGCAAATTTTACGATAGTGGTCTGCGAGCATTAGAAATCACTCCTTCCTGTTATGAAGACCTCTCTCAGATATTTGCTTTGGTTCGAGGACGAAAGCAGCGATTTATTGGCGTGTTGGACAATATTTCCTTGGATCGGGGCGATGGCAGTCTACATCTTCTCTCCCGCGTATTAGACGGGGGCTTAGAGGAATGGCCGGAAAATCTAGTGTTTTATGCGACATCGAACTATAAAGACCTTGTAGACCGCGAAGGCGAAAGGCCATTGGGATTAGGCCAAATGCAGATGGACGACCAGCACCCCAACCTAATCAATCAGTCTATTCGGCCTGAATTCTATGATCCACAGCAGCTTCAACGCCTCGATGAGGAAAGAGCTCTCGACGATCGTTTCGCTTTAAAGGTCTTTCTCGATTTGCCGCAGAAGAACCAATATCAGCACATGATCCTGTCTTATGCCCACCGAGCGGGCATTGATATTCCGGAAGAAAATCTATTGGCATCCTTCGAGGTTTGGCGTATGCGGCATAACCACGATTTGGTCGGGGGGCGTACTGTTCGCGATTTTATTCTCGCGCAAATGTCCGGTCGTCAGAGGCGTAGGGAGGATTGAGTTATCGATATCGAAGGTTATCGAAGGCTTAGCTTATTAATAGAGGATCAAGGACTGCGGGAAATTCGCCGGTATCTCGACTATGGTAAGCGGGTTAAAGGCGGGGCCGATCTAGATGAGTTTTATCAGTGGATAGCCAAAATCCTTCTCGATGACGGGCAAATCTATACCGACCAAGAACGAGCTTTGGCCTTTGAGGTCGGTGCTTGTGAGCTCTTGGCAGATCAGTGGGAGGCTCTGCAGATGGAACCCGCCGCCGACTTAATTCTCAATCAAGCCTTGGACAAGGGGGCAATTTATCGGTTGGCACTCCAGGAAACCGCGCCAATTGGCCGAAGGGCGGCTTTTTTACATTTGTTGGAGAGACGGTATAAAAAGCATTACAAGTGGGTCGAAGAATTGGCGTCGAGTCGGGTGGATGATGCCTTCAAGATTTCGAGTGGGGGCAGATTATTCAGCCAATTCTTGCATACGCTCGATGGGATTGCTCCTTTAGCGGCTGCAGAGGAGGATAAAGAGAATGCTCATTTACGTGAAGAGGCCGAACGACAGCGCAAAAAAATCAAGCAACTACAAAAAGAGTTAGAGCAAACTGAGGAGCGCGCAGGAAGGGTTCATAAACGATTTAAAGACCAAGATTTAGAGTTGCAGGGATTAAAGAAGCAATTGCGGGAGGAAAGAGAAAATGGCGAAAAACTCCGCAGTGAAAGAAAAACCAGAATCAAGAGTCAGCGGCAAACAGGGGAAGCCCAGCGCGATTTAGATCATTTGCGCAGAGAATATCTGAAATTGGATGGGCGACTCAAGGAAATGGCAAGTCGACTGGCCTTATCGGAAGGAAGGGGCCAGGCGGGGCAACTAAAAATAAACTTAGATAGTTTAAGACACCTCGATCTCGAACGCCTACTCGGTATTGGTGATGCGGTTGATGAGGAGGAATTGGGCCGGGTTCGCAGGCGCTTCGCAGCAGCCTTCCATCCCGATCGAGCTGTTGAGTTGCCCAGATGGGTTAGTGACTTTTTTCTTGAAGTGCTCGGTCTCGTCAATGAGGCCTGTGATAGGGCGAAAAAAAAATAACAGGGCTGGAAGGATATTTCGTTTTGCTTGTCCCGGGCACCTCGGTATTGAGAGGACCACTAAGCGGTCGGAAATATGCTACCAGCCCTTGTTATTGCAATAAAACAATAGCTAATATTTTATGCGGCTCTTCCCATCATTTGATCGAGACGACGAGATATTTGCGAAAGGGATAACCCTTCAGAGACTCGCAACTCCCGGATAAGGTGCTTGAGGAGTATAACTTCAGCCATATTGAACAAATCCTTGTTGCCAATACAATCGGCAACTTTGAGCAAGCCTTTGGACTTGTATTGGCGCATTTGATGGATGGATTTGCCGAAGAGATTGGCGGCTTCCTCGATCCCGATAAGTTTAGCTTTACGTGCTGCCATAATAAAGACCTCCTTGTCTTTGTCAGCCCACATAGTACCACTTAATACTAAATCTATCGACCGGTAGTATAATTACTTGATTAAAAATACTATTGATTGAGCACTTTTCGTAAAATTAATCTTCGAGAAGCTCTATTTCATATCCATCTGGGTCGTCGATAAAGGCCATTTTACGCCCCTTGGGAAAGGATTCTCGCCAGTCTTCTGGCCAGATTTCAATCTCTTTTTTTTCTAATTCATCACAAAAGGCGATAAGGTCGGGGACTGAAAGGGCGATATGCATAAGGTCTTCGGGGACGGTGAGTTGGTAATCGGCAGAGTATGTGAGTTCAAGAGTATGCTCGTTACCGGGCAGTTCGAGATGAGCGACGTGATTACCAGACGGAGATTTATCGGTTCGGCTTTGAAGTTTGAACCCCAAATGATTGCAATACCAATGGATCGATTGGTCTAAATTACTGACGCGAATACGGGTATGTAGGAAACGGGCCATGGAAAGGGTCCTTTCTCAAGCGAGGCGGGTAAATTGAACGAGGAATATTATATAATAGTAGGATGAGGCGCAAGCGAGCATTGGACATGTAAACGGCGAGGATTACAAGACGTTTAAAGGGTGTCGGACTAGTCGTAATCAAGCCCGTGCGGGCTTGGCAATACGCTTGCGCCGGAAGTGTAAACGCGTAGATTAAAGCGGTAGAGCGGGGGTAAAATATGGTGCCGAAGAGAGGACTCGAACCTCCACGGGGTTTCCCCCACATGGTCCTGAACCATGCGTGTCTACCAGTTTCACCACTTCGGCAACAGAGATAAAAACCTAATTGCAGGGTTGGCGACCGTCAACCCCTTTCTCCTTCATAGTGGGTTGGTTATGGCGGAAGCTAACAAGGGTGAAGCACATGAAACCGTTATTGTGCAAAACCGCAAAGCACGTCACGATTTCGAGGTCCTAGATCGCTTTGAAACCGGCATTGTTCTTCGTGGCACTGAAGTTAAGGCATTACGCGATGGGTTGATTACGCTCAAAGACAGTTTTGCCGCGGTCGAAAGAGGCGAAGTCTTCCTTTATAATGTGCATATCTCCCAATATAAAGGCGGCAACAATTTTAATCACGAAACCGAGCGAGTGCGCAAATTGCTTTTGCACCGCAATGAAATCCGCAAATTGACAGGGAAGACCGAGCAGCAAGGCTTAACCTTGGTTCCATTGAAGATTTATTTTAAGCGTGGCAAAGTCAAAGTTGATTTAGGGTTAGTACGCGGTAAAAAAGAATTCGATAAGCGCCATTCTCTGGCTAAGCGTCAGGCCGATAGAGATGTCGAGCGGGCCCTCAAGGATAGGCATAAATGACCCTGTCTGAACTAAGTCAAGAAACAGTCCAGTGTGCAAAGTGCGGCGGCGTTGGGCTATTTTTTGATCCTCAAATAGAAGTGGGGCGCTATGGGCAACTTCGGCTCTGTGCTTGTATTGAATGTCGGTGCGGTGGGAGGGCTCCCTATCAGTATTGGGACGAGGATTCGCGCAGCCAATGGTGCCCCTGTCGATTCTACCGTCGCAAGATGTCCGAGACCAATAGACTTTTCCGTCAGGCGGACATGCCCGAGCGTTATAAATGGAAATTCATAGACGATTTTTGCCCAATTGCCCCTGATGGGACAGCTATCAGATTAGCAGAGACAGCGCATCGATATATTCCGGAACTTGTCGGTGCAACGCGAGAGCCTAAACGCGGTTATCTGTTTTACGGAAATCCAGGCACCGGCAAAACGTTACTCGGCTGTATCGCAATCAACGAACTTATGTTGCGTTGGACAAAGCCAGGACGTTTCTTGAATCTATCTCGAAAGTATTTTCAGAAATTAAGGGATACATTCTCCGAGGAGAGCAATAATTACGGGCAAACGGGCCAGATCCTCGATGAATTGTGTAATATCCCATATTTAATCCTCGATGATTTTGGTGTTCAGCGGGGTACTGATTGGGAGTTGGAAATGCTTTACGACCTGGTAGATGCCCGCTATTGTGATGAGCGATTTACCGTAGTGACAACAAATCAACCCCTCGATGAAATAAAAAGTATGTCACAGGGGCGGATCTATTCGCGTTTATCGGAAATGTGCCAGTTGATCCCGATGGACGGCCCCGACTATCGAATGCACGTATTATGAGTGAGGCCTTAATGGACAGAAATGATGGACGAGGTCCGGACCAATTGCGACCGGTGCGGATAACTCCTAAATACTTAAAAACTCCGCTTGGATCGGCATTGATCGAAATGGGCGATACAAAAGTAATCTGCACAGTCAGCCATGAGGAGCGTGTGCCCCCTTTTCTAGTGGGGAAAGGGAAGGGATGGCTCACAGCGGAATACAGTATGTTGCCAGGCTCTTCCTCTCGGCGGGTTGCCCGCGAATCTGCAACGGGGCGCCCCAATAGCCGTTCTCGAGAGATCCAACGCTTGATCGGGCGGTCGCTCCGAGCGATAATCGACCTGGAGAAAATTGGCGAAAATACTCTATATATAGATTGTGACGTTATACAAGCAGATGGTGGCACGAGAACGGCTTCAATTACGGGTGCTTATGTTGCTTTGGTTGAAGCCGTAGATGCATTGGTTGTTAGCGGGGTGATCGCCGAGGATCCATTGTTGGAACAACTCGCGGCAATTAGTGTCGGTGTTGTTGATGGTCGGTTGTTGTTGGATTTATGCTATGAAGAGGATTCTCGCGCAGAAACAGATATGAATGTGGTCATGACGGGAACGGGTGGGATTATCGAAGTGCAAGGGACGGCAGAGGGGCGGCCTTTTACCAGGGAGCAGGCCATTGGATTACTTGATATGGCGGCGGGGGGAATTGATACATTAATTGCAGAGCAAAGCGCAGTTGTAGACGGGATTAGGGGTGCGTAGAAGAGCTTTTAGAAAGAGCTTGACAGTTTCTAAGGGCCAGGTTAATTTGTAGCTTACATAGTTTGATGCATGTGTAGCTTTCCTTTTCCTCCCCACTCTAAAAGAAGAGGATCGTTCCATGGCGGAGATGACCAAGACCTCATTTTGGGACATGGAAGACTCCCTTGGGAGCTATCTAGCTGAAATCGCCCACTCTAAGCCGCTTTCCTCGGCGGATGAGGTCGATTTGGCTCGAAAGATCAAACAAGGGGATGAACAAGCTCGGAACAGACTAGTCGAAGCTAATTTGCGCTTTGTAGTCAGTGTTGCGAAGGAATACCAGAATCGTGGTGTGCCCCTTGCCGATTTGATCAGTGCTGGCAATGTGGGGTTGATCACAGCTGCTGAACGTTTTGACGAAAAAAAGGGATTCAAGTTTATCTCTTATGCCGTCTGGTGGATTCGGCAGGCCATTCTGCAGACCTTGGCAGAGCAATCGCGTACGGTTCGTTTGCCGTTGAATAAGATCGGGCTGCTTTACAAGATTTCGAAAGCTTCCCGCCTTTTACAGCAAGAGCGAGCCGATGACCCTCGTCCTGAGGCGATTGCGGAACAACTCGACGTCCCTGTCGATGAAGTAAAAGAAACCTTGATGTGTGGTCGTTCGGTGCGATCGCTTGATGCCAGATTTCGTGAAGAGGAAGATCAAAGCCTCTTAGATGTCCTACCGGATGATCATCAGGAGTCCCCCGAGAGCCAGGTGATGAGAGGCTGTTTACGCGGGCAAATCGATTCCGTGCTTAGCGGTCTAGTTGGGCGCGAATCTGAAATTCTCCGTCTTTATTATGGTCTTGATGGGGAAGAACCAATGACCCTAGATCAAATTGGGGGTCGGTTCGCTCTCACGCGGGAGAGGGTTCGACAGATCAAGGAAAAGGCCCTTCATAGGTTGCGTCACCCCAGTCGTTGTGACCAATTGCGCACCTATAGCAATGCCTAAATTGTATTACTATCCCCCAACTGGCTCCCCAGCTCCCAGACTTGTCGTTGGAGTAATTGATGCCAGAGGACATAATCGAAGAAGATCTGTTGCGTTCGATTGATGAAGTGGATGCCCAGATCAAAAATTTCCGGCAACGTGTGCAGGCCGTATTAGATGCTGCACAGGGGGATGGTAAGCAATCGTCCCCGAAGCTTGATGCCGGAGGCGCTGGTTAGTAAAAAAATCGATATGCGTAAAGAGGGGATGGCTTGGCTGCCCCCTCTTTTTGCTGTGTAAAGTTATGCTTTATCCTAGCTTTATTTGGCGATCTGCCTACCCCTGAAAGCCATCAGTTATGTTAAGTGAACAGGAAACCCTGCAAATCTGTAACGGCTATGAACTGGTTTGCCCGATTTGCGAGACGAAGAATGTCTATTATCGTTTGAAAAGAGATATGGTCCGCCCTTTGGATACCGAAGGTGATGGCCATCCAATGCGTTATAAGTGGGGTCAAGCTGGTTTCGATTCTATTGACCCGTTACAGTTTTTTTGGGGAGTCTGTACAAAGTGCCGTTACACTGGGGATTTAGGGGATGCGGGATTTCGCCAAGCCGAGCGGATGATTAAAGAGTACCGTGGGGCTTTACAAGGGGATGGTCTGCGTCAGTTGCTCGTCAGTGTTCCTACTGGCAAGGGGGTTGCACAGGCCTTGGGCAAGCGTCTCGACGATAAAGATATATTAGTGCAGG
>LWDU01040474.1_pt1 | contig 16191 bp, 7 predicted proteins | sample 727161 | NCBI WGS metagenome assembly LWDU01 (sample SAMN04566230, study PRJNA314399) | hydrothermal vent metagenome | isolation source: deep sea hydrothermal plume seawater | place: Mexico: Gulf of California, Guaymas Basin | collected 2004-07-11 | reverse complement strand
ACACGCTCCTCAAGCGAAGCGAAAAAATGCAGTCTTGGCGCTCAATTTCCCGCCCGCCGCCGAACTACCTCCCGACGAATGGGTGGACAGTTCCGCGGCCTCCTCGTCGGAAGTCTCCTGGGACATTGCCTTTGCCTTCGCTCAGCTGAAGAGCCTGGTCGACGACTGGCTCGATCAACCCGGGTACGCTCAGGCGCTGCTAAGTGAAATGGCGGAAGACCCGCGGGGGCTGCAGATCGATATCGAGAAGGACCTCATCGCGCAAATGAAAGGACGCTTGAGTTTTTCCCGCAATGTCGTTCTGCCGGTTACTGAAACAAGTGAGAAGATCGTGATATCGATCCCACTCGTTAATGCGCCGGTTCTGCAACAGTTGTTCAAGGCGCGTCTACCGAAGGATACCGGCATCAAGCATCATATTTCCAAGAAGAAACACGATGTTTGGGAACTTCTGCCGCCAAAGAGGAGAGGCGATGCACCGCCTCGACAGGGATTCGGCCCACGGGACCCTAAACCAGCGAATGTTGGCAATAGGGTCAAACGAACGATCAACCCCGGAATTACGGTCGCGTACGGACGTTTTTTTTACTGTAGCGATTGGATGTACTTGGTTGATTTGGTCGACGCCAACTGGAAGCAACGCAACCACTTGGCAGCGGATAACGGCTACCAGGGCGTCATGGCCGAGCTGGGCCGAATGGCTGCACAAGAACAGGGAGGCATCAGTTCTTCTCAGTTCATCGATATCGCGGGTGCCTACCGGATCAACTATGAGTTGATGCGTCTAAACAAGATCGCCAAGTCGGAGAGTTTTCTCGTCCGCTTGATCCGCGCGATCTCCAGAGAAGACGAACCAGAGGATGAGTCAACACCGAAGAAGAGGATTAATGGCGAGAACTTGCCCCCATTTGCCGCCATTGAAGGAAAGTTCGGTCTCGGAGGCTATCACGTTTATACCCGCCCAGACGGTTGGATGATCTACGGGTGCGTTCTTCCCCCAACACCCGCCGCGCACTGATTTGTCATTGCGGAATTTTAGGTTGGGCGATGCGAGATCACGGCCCGCATCTGGCTCGGTCTTTCTTCCACAGCGCTTTTCCGATGGAACGGTGGGCGGTACATTGATGGTCTAGCAAAAACTAATTTGTACCAATTTCGAGGTCATCATGAGACGGAACACCGTTGCTTCCTGGGTAACTGCCATTTTGTTGGTCGCCACGCTTTCCTCCTACTCATCCGCCGAAGGGCTCAATTCTCTTTCGTCGTCCGAATCCAAGGCGGGTTGGAAACTGCTATTCGATGGCAAAACCACTGGCGGTTGGCGGAACTACAAGAAGGATACGATCGGTAAAGGCTGGTCGGTGGTGGATGGTGCGTTGACTCGGACCGGCGGCGGGGCTGGAGACATCATCACCGCGGAACAGTACGAGGACTTTGAATTGTCGTTGGAGTACAACATCTCCCCAGGTGGGAATAGCGGCATCATGTTCCATGTGTTGGAGAATGCTCGCGGCGCACCGTGGAGTGGTGCCGAGATTCAGGTTCAAGACAACGTCGACGGGCATGACCCACAGAAATCCGGTTGGCTCTATCAGCTTTATAAAGCGTCTGAGGATGCGACGAGGCCAGCAGGAGAGTGGAACCACCTGCATATCCGCATTTCAAAGGATGGATCCTCCGTACACATGAACGGTATTCGTTACTACAAATTCACGATTGGAAATGCCGATTGGAAGAGCCGCGTCGCCAAGAGTAAGTTTGCCGATACGCCCGGTTGGGCAGAGGCAACCAAGGGCCACATCGTCTTGCAGGATCATGGCAACCAAGTCGCCTACCGAAACATCAAGATTCGCGAGCTTACGCCGGGAAAACCTGTCGTCGATCCTATTGACCGAAAACTTGCCCTGCGACCCGCGATTGCCTTTCCCAATTTGGAATGGGATGGTTGGTCAACAGACAGCGACGATGGCAGAGTTCGTTCTTTCCGACCGATTGTTTTGACTCATGCTAATGACGGAAGCGATCGCGTTTTCGTGGCGACACAACGCGGTGTCATCCACGTGTTCCCCAATGATCAGAAAGCGAAACGCTCCAACGTGTTTCTGGATATTGAGTCCAAAGTGGTTTATAAGGACCGCCAAAACGAGGAGGGCCTGTTAGGTTTTACCTTCCACCCGAACTTCAAAGAAAACGGCCAGTTCTTCATCTATTACACCACTCGCGACAGACCGCAGACTTCGGTGATTTCGAGATTCCGCGTATCAAAAGACGATTCGAACAAGGCCGACGCTAAGTTCGAGGAAGAGATTCTCCGTATCGCACAGCCTTACTGGAACCACAATGGCGGAACGATTGAGTTTGGTCCAGACGGGAAGTTGTACGTTGCTTTAGGAGACGGAGGCGCTGGAAACGACCCGCATGGAAATGGGCAGAATCTCTCGAAGTTGTTAGGGTCGGTCCTGCGAATCGATGTGGATAAGAAAGACGCAGGCAAGAACTACTCAATTCCGGAAGACAATCCGTTCGTTGGCCAACCCGGCGCGCTCGGTGAGATTTGGGCCTACGGCATTCGCAACATCTGGCGGTTGTCTTTTGATGCCGAGACCGGCCTCTTATGGGCAGGTGACGTTGGCCAGAACTTGTGGGAGGAAATAAACATCATCACACGCGGTGGCAACTACGGTTGGAATCTTCGTGAGGGTGCCCACCCCTTTGGCCGTAAAGGATCGAGTCCCCGTGAAGATTTGATCGAGCCGATTTGGGAATACGATCATGAAGTTGGTCGGTCGATAACCGGCGGTGTTGTTTGTCAGAGCGACCGAATTCCTGAATTGAAGGGTGCCTATGTCTACGGCGACTATATCAGTGGCCGTTTGTGGGCATTGAGATACGACGCGGCGGCAAATAAGGTGATTTCCAATGAGGGAATCCCCAGTTCGTCCGCGCTACAGCCAATCTCATTCGGCAGCGATCAGCATGGGGATGCTTACATGTTAGTCGTCACGACAAACGGTCGCGGAATCTATCGTTTCGAGCGAATCGTCAAATCAGCCGGCACGCGTTAGCGTCCGGTTTACTTAGTCGACGTTGTGAGGATTACGAGTTCTGGCACATTCAACAGACCGCTTACGTAGCGCCGAGCGGCTGGATTTAGGGTGCACTGCCTACCAGTTCGTGAACGAGCCATCGGCGCGGTACAGACGCGGACAGTCGCCCTCTGGAATGGGAGGGTATCGCCCGACGGCCGATTCATCGATTTCAACTCCGAGCCCGGGAGCGTCGGGCGGCAGCAGATAACCGGAGTCAAAAGGGTTTCAAGCCATGGCTCCGAAGTATCGATGCTCAAGCCGCCTCTAATCATCCTCAGGCAATGATCTCGCGGATCGGTTCGCCGAAGTCGATGTCGAGCCGTTTGTGGCCCGGGACTTCCAAGCGTCGTGGGTCGATGCCAAGTTGGTGGAGCAACGTTGCGTGCAAATCTGTGACGTAGTGGCGGTTTTCCGCCGCGTGGAACCCGATCTCATCGGTCGCACCGTGGGTGATTCCGCCTTTTAGCCCGCCGCCAGCCATCCAAACAGTGAAGCCATAGGGATGATGGTCGCGGCCGTCCGACCGCTCGGATCCAGGAGTCCGCCCGAACTCGGTTGCCCAAACGACAATCGTCTCATCCAGCAAGCCGCGTTGCTTGAGGTCAGTCAACAGGGCGCCTATTGGTTGGTCAACAGCCTTGCAACGAGTCGAGTGATTCTGTTTCAGTTTTGAATGGGCATCCCAACCGTTATCGTAAATTTGCACAAAACGCACTCCCCGTTCAACTAGCCGGCGAGCTGCCAGGCTCTGTCGACCCACCGTTGCACAGGCCGGATCATTGAGGCCGTACATTTCTTTGGTTGTCGATGTTTCGTCTTCGATTCGTACGATTTCTGGGACCGACATTTGCATGCGAAAAGCAAGTTCATACGATTTGATGCGCGCCCGGAGTTGCGCATCATCGGGGTAGTCGACGCCAGCCACCGAGTTGAGACGGTCGAGTAGATTGAGTTGGTCGCGGCGTTCAGCTAGCGTAATGTTGTTTCCCGGAGTGCCGAACGGCAAAGGTTCGCTGCGATTAATGGCTAGGGACACGCCCGAGTGCTCGGGCCCTAAATAGCTCCCGTCATGGGCTCCCGCACCGCCGCAGCAATCACCGGGAGGTGGTCCCATCACTACAAACTTCGGCAAATTGTCGTTAAGCGAACCGAGGCCATAATGAACCCAAGAGCCGATGGCCGGATAGAATCCATCAAATATGTGTCGCCCGGTGTGAAACTGAAGCTGTGCCGCATGGTCGTTGTCGGTTGTCCACATCGAGCGTACGACGGCGATGTCGTCGATACAATTCCCTACGTGTGGCCACCAATCGCTGACATCAATTCCGCTTTGTCCCCTCTTTTGGAAGCCGATTTGCAGGGGAAAGAGAGTTGACATCAATGCCCGTGGCGTGCCAGCAAAGTCGCGAACGTTCTTGCGGTAGAATTTCGAGTCGAGAATAGCAGTCCGGTATGGTGACTCATCAATTGTCTTGCCAGCGTATTTGTTGAGGGCCGGTTTGTGATCAAATGAAGTACCAAATCACCGATTTTGCCTTTGGCTTGAAGTGTGGGTCGCCGTTGGGTGATGCTCGTCGCTCGCTGGCTGTAGCGCGGCCATCGTTGTTCAGCATCGACGCGAGGGCTAGGCCGGTGAAGCCCATTCCTATATCCGACAGAAACTGGCGTCGCTGCACTCGTCCGCAGAGTGGTCGATTTTTGGTCATTTTGAAATCTCTTTACTGAGGCCGATCGAGCCTGTCCCGCATCAGCGAATCGTGACAAATTCGTTATGGCTAAACAACACCTGAATCAGGTTCTCTCTGGCACGCTGCACTAGATCGGCCGAAGGCGCCCGTTTCGCTGTGCCTCCGGGAGCAAAAGTTCGTGATTCTTTTGACCTTAACACATCGAGATGGTCTGCCAGGAACTGTCGACAGATTGACGACTCTTTATTGGTGGGTGAACGATTGAGGATAGTCTCGAACGCTGCCACAACAAACGGTTGCTCCTCTGTGTCTTCACCGGCGTCTAGCTCCATAGCAAGAGATTCCGCCAGTTTTCTCGACTGATCGAGCGCGAGTCCGCTGTTCATCAATGCGAGCGCTTGCTGAGGGACTACGCTTCGATGTCGGCGATAGCACCTGTTGGGATTGGCCATATCGAAGACCGACAACATCTGCATTTGTTCATTGGGCGTATTGCGGAAGTAGAGGCTCCGTCGGAGGACGCTTTCACCATCCGACTCGGGAATCTCTGCACCGCCAGACGTCACGTCGAGTGAATCGGCGAGAAACAGTAGGCTGTCACGAACGACTTCGGCCTGCATGCGCTGAGAATTCATGCGCCACAGGTATCGGTTGTCGGCATCGGCTGGCTCCTCCCTGTCGCTGGACGAGGACTGCCTGTAGGTGGCTGAGAGGACGAGCAAATGGTGTATCGGTTTCATCCGCCATCCGTTATCGACCAGTTCCATCGCCAACCAGTCGAGGAGCTGCGGATGGGATGGTTCTGCTCCATTGGTGCCAAGGTTCGATACCGACTTGACTAACGGTTGACCGAAATGCCTCATCCAAATCTGGTTGACGGCCACACGCGAAGTTCGCGGATTGTTCGCGGCAGTGATCCACTTAGCCAGTGCCCGGCGACGTCCCGTGCTGGTTGCGGGATAGACTTCACCGAGCGGCTCGTAGGAGCCGTCGGCCGTCTCCAATGCCTGAATCGCCTTGTCGGTCGCCGTCTGTGCTTGCTTCAAATTCAGCTCTGCTTCGGCAACAGCCTTTGAATCGCTCGTCGCATTGTCAGCATTCAGCAACGTCAACGCTGCCAATCTCTGCTCGGCAACAAGCGACTCCTCCTGTTTCTTCGCAATCACTACCCGCTGTGCCGCTCGACTTGCTTGAAGAGATAGATCTTTGATCTTGCCCACCCGAAGACCGTACTTTGCGAGTTCGGCAGCGATTCTCGCTTTCATCGATTCCAATTCAGCTATAGCTGTCGCGCGTTTCAAATTGTTCACCGCGACTTGGTCGATGGCTTCCTGCTCCGATCTTAACAAGTCGTCCAGGGTGGGGACCAACTCTGTGACATGCAAGCTTAAGAATTCGGCCGATCCTGAATGAACCCATATCGCAAATCGACCGTCAGTTCGTGGCACAGGTAGTACATACTCCAGTTTGTGCTCACCGTTTAGCCACATCTGAAGCTGTGATCCGCGGACCTCCCACTCCAGGGTCGTGACTTCCCCGACCGCGAGTTTGGTTTTCACAATTCCGGACTGGGGATATACCTGTTTTCCATTCTTGCGATGGAAGGCTTGCACACTCTGCGTCGCGTCTCCAGTGCTGGTGTAGACGTCCTGCGAATTGCCCTGGTCGACATAATCAAAACTGAATCCGATCGATCGGTACGACCCGGGCTCTAACGGTCGGTACACGGCCTTCGCTCGAAAATTGCGAGGGTGATTACTCTTGGTCACCATCGTGAAGAAACTGCCAACCTTCTTTTCGAAAAGTCGTCCGTTCTCGTACTCCCAGTCGCCGTTGATGACGTGCCAAACCTCTTTCCTGGGTTTCGAAAAATCCTCGGCCAGGAATGGCTCGGTCTGATTCAAATCCAACTCACTTGATGCTCGTTGTGCCGTTGCCACGGCTCTACCAGCCTGCGCGACCGCTTCCGCTGATTGTGCCAACGTACGCTCGGCCTGCTTGAGGGCATCCACGGCCATTTTCACGCGGTCGTCAAGCAAATGGGATCGCATTGCTGGATAGTAGGCTGTCACCGGCAGATCAACGGGATGGATTGTCACTTCCGCTCCGCCGAGGGACGCCGGTACGTCTGGTGCCAAGGCGTGATCTTTGTCAGGAGACCGGTCATCGCCGCGAAGAAAAAGGTGCGTCGGCGCGTCACCTTCTTTGTCGTACACACGAGAGATCCCGTCCTTGAGAACCATTCCCAGCGTGCTGTCTTTTTCCCGTTCGGTAAACAACGACAGAGGTTCGGTTCGTACATCGTGCGGTTCGAAGAAAGCACGGAATTGATAGTACTCTTGTTGCGATAAGGGGTCGTACTTGTGATCGTGGCAACGCGCGCAACGCATCGTAACGCCGAGAAACGCTTCCGCGGTATGTTCGACCACGTCAAACATCCACACATTGCGATCGAATTTGTACCAATTCCGTCCTAAAAAACCCGTGGCTCGCACTACGTCCGGGTTGTCGGGAGCCAACTCGTCACCGGCCAACATCTCGCGGACCATCAGGTCGTAGCCCTTGTCCGCATTTAGTGATTCCACGATCCAGTCTCGCCACCGCCAGATGTGTCTTTGGGAATAGCGAATCTCGTTGATGTTGCGGCTGCCATACCAGTCGCTATATCGCCACACATCCATCCAGTGTCGTCCCCATCGCTCGCCGTATTGAGGACGATTTAGCAAGTCATCCACCACTCTTTCATAGGCGTCATCTCCGTTGTTCGTCAGAAACGCATGTAACTCGCTCCGCTTGGGAGGCAAGCCAATCAGATCAAGGTACACGCGTCTCAACCAAATCTCACGCGCTGATTCCGGACTCGGTACCAAGTCTCTCTGTTGATGCTTGGCGGAAATGAATGCGTCAATCGCATTGCGGTCCCATGAGGAATTGCCACGCGGAACAGTCGGTCGTTGTGGAACCTGGTACGACCAATAATCGTTTGCGTCGGCCTCCGGCTGTTCGTTATCTGGAGAATGCGCCCCAGCGACGATCCACCGGCGAATCACGTCGATCTCGTCGACGGACAGCGTGGCTCCTTGCTCTTCGGGGGGCATTTTGAATCCCGCCTCTCCCGTTAATGCATGCAGCAGCAGGCTCTTAGGAATGTTACCTGCAACAATGGCTGGGCCAGAGTCTCCGCCCATTCGCGCGGCGGATCCGGTGTCTAACCTCAATCCACCTTTTTGCTTCAATCCGCCATGGCATGCGTAACAGTGCTGGCGAAGCAACGGCTTTACGTCCCGCGTGTAGTCGACGGGCTCTCTCCCGTTTGCGACGTTCATCGCAACCAAACTGGCAACAATCATCGTTCTGACAACCAATGGCATGACATCTCCACGCTGGAAGCAAACGCATTACCACGCTCGGTGATTTTACCAGAACGAACTCACTCTCGCCGAAAGTGATCTGGGTTTTGTCCGATCAGACGAACTGTGAGGCTGGTCACGCGTATTCGAGCCGCAGGCGGTAGCCTCGGGTTATTCACGATCAGGCGAACTATGAGGCAGTTCACTTTCGGCGAAAGTGAACTGCGTATGTTAGTATTTTAGACGTCTAACGCGGCCGAATCAATTCGAGTTGTCAAAGGAAGATTGTCGTGCGTTACCCAATTCTGGCTTTCTGCCTATGGAGCCTTCTGTACCAAAATTTATCCGCCGATGGGCTCGACGAAGCGACCGCCAAGGAACTGTTGAGCCGGCCGATCCTTAATGCGGAGATGTCACAGCAAGAGATTCAGGCGTTCGTGGGAAAACGAATTCCATCGATGCCCGTGGTCGAGTCTCGCGACGCTTGGCAAACACAGGCAGATCGAATCCGGCAACAGGTGCTCGAACCAACTCGATCTCTGTGGGACGAGCGGACTGGCGCCGTTTTACCTCTCCATGAAACGGGGTTTAGACGTCTTGCTTGCACACAAACATGCCGATGCTAGCCGCGTTGCCGTAGCAGGTCTGTCGGGCGGCGGCCGGCAGACGAACTTTATTAGGTTACTCGACACCCGAGCCGCCGTCGGCCCAACGCTGTGGGGCGCTCTGTACGTGTCGTGGTCCCGTAGCGCCGAACACTCCAACCATCGAAAAATAACAAACAATGAACACACGCTGAAGTTACGCCTATCGTACTTCATCATTAAGCGAATGAGATAGACGCTCCTCAGTATATCCGCAATTGACCCGTGTGACGATTTTGAACGCCAGAACGGCCGCAGCATGTAGCAGCCCACGGAACGGACTTTCAACCGCGTACCGATTCCGGCCGCGTATGCGGCCTAGACTCATAGCCGTGTGGGCAGGCACGGTGATTGGTTGTGTTGCCAGCCATTCCGGCCGCGATTGTTCGCGGGCGGACAATCGTCAGGCAAGAACTTCTCGAATCACGTGTCCCTCGACGTTGGTCAGACGTCGGTTGATGCCATTGTGTTGAAACGTAAGGCGTTCGTGGTTCAATCCCAGCAAATGAAGGACGGTCGCGTTGAGGTCGTATAGCGGATGAATATCCTGGATAGCTTTCTTCCCGATTTCATCGGTCACACCGTGACTGACACCCGGTTTCACACCAGCCCCAGTGAGCCAACAGGTAAAGCCATCGGGGTTGTGGTCCCGGCCTTTAGAACCTTTCTGGAACATAGGCATGCGTCCGAACTCGGTACACCAGAGGACAAGCGTATCTTGCAACAGGCCACGAGACTTCATGTCGCGTATCAGTGCGGCGGCCGGCTGATCCAAAATCGCGGCGTGTTTGTCGTACTGTTCCTTGAGTTTGTTGTGGCCGTCCCAATTCAACTCGCCCCCGCTCGCGTAAGCTCCGTTGAACAGCTGAACAAATCGCACGCCATTTTCAATTAACCGTCGCGCCAGAATGCAGTTTCTAGCGAATGCGGCCTTCGTCGGGTTTGATTCATCGTCGGCGCCATACATTTTCAGCACATGGGCGGATTCGGTGCTGAGGTCACTGAGTTTCGGTACGCTCAACTGCATTCGAGCCGCCAACTCGTAGCTGGCAATCCGCGCTGCTAGTTTCGCATCATCTGGATGGCGTTCGAGATGGCGAGCATTCATTCGTTGCAACAGAGAACGAGCAGCTCGATCGGTCGCCAGCGAAACACTGGGTGGTGAGGTCAGGTGCCGTACCGGATTTTTGATGCTAAATGGCGTTCCCTGAAACTCAGCCGGAAGGAAGCCAGAACCCCAGTTGTTGACGCTCGCTTGTGGTACACCTCGCGGATCTTGAATCGCCACGAACGCGGGCAGGTTTTGATTCTCACTTCCCAATGCATAGGTCACCCAACCGCCAATACTAGGGAAGCCATCCGCCGCAAAGCCCGTCGAGAGGAAGTTCTCCGCCGGGCCGTGGGTATTCGTCTCGCTGGTCAGTGAATGGATGAATGCGATATCATCGGTGAGTTCGGCGAGGTTTGGGAGCATGTCCGAGACCATCTTGCCCGATTCGCCTCGAGGACGAAAAGCGTACTGTGGGCGGGCCAGATTGCCGGCAGGGCCCTGGAAAGTGACGGCTGGTCCATCGACCAGTGGCTTGCCATCTTGCTTAATGAGCTCAGGCTTGAAGTCCCACGTTTCGAGTTGACTGACGGCTCCCGCACAGAAAATGACCAGGACATTCTTGGCCTTTGCCGGAAAATGCGGAGGACGGACTGCGTAGGGCCGAGAGGGATCAATGGACGGTGGTGGCGAGGCCAACAGGTTGTCGTCTTTAAACAAGCTGGTCAGCGAGATGGAGCCGAGTCCGGCACCAGTGTTTGCCAGGAACCTGCGGCGATCGAGCCATTGGCGTCCGACCGTTGAGACGTGTTCTGGATTGGCAGGCATCGGAGACTCACGGCAGAAAAAGGAACTCGTTGGTGTTGTAAATCACGCGGCAAAGAGTCGACAGTCCATGCTGTGCGACGACGACGGTAGCAGAATTGATTTCGATAGGTTCCGGTTTTCGACCGAAAGCCAGTTGGTACGCGCGGGCAATTTGGAGCTCGACATCAGCACCAACATCTTTTTGAATTCGCGCCGCAAATGCTTCCGCCTCGTCGATCGTAAAGCGGCTGTTCAACAGATTCAATGCTTGGATCGGCGTTGTCGATTGGCGACGCCTGGCTGCGCTTTGCCCTGCGTCAGGACAATCAAAGGCACCGAATACGATGTCGCGCTCCATGCGGATTTTGTGAGCGTAGATCATGCGTCGTAGCCCACTAGCGTCAAACGATTCGATGGGCGGAAACCCGTTGAGTCCTCCCCTTGATCGAAAGAGGTCAAATCCTGGACCGCCAGTTTTAAAATTGAGACGGCCGCTGACAGCCAGCATGCCATCGCGGATCGATTCCGATTCGAGCCGCCGCGATGGAAATCGCCACAATAAACGCACGTCGGCGTCCTTTACTTGGGATCGCCGATCGATCTTACTGGATTGACGATACGTTGCCGAGAGAACCAGCAAACGATGTATCTTCTTTATCGACCATCCCGACCGAACAAACTCGACTGCCAACCAGTCGAGCAAGTCCGGATGTGTGGGCTTGGACCCCGTGCGACCGAAATCGCTCGCTGTTTCGACCAATCCCGTGCCAAAATGCCATTGCCAAATGCGATTGACCATCACTCGCGCTGTAAGTGGATTCTCTGGACTCGCGATCCAGTTGGCAAGGCCGCTACGCCGCTTCTGATCCGCAGCATCGATCGGCATTTTCACATTGCCTAACGCAGACAGTACTGCGGCGGTGACTTCCTCTTGCGGTTGTTCCGGATCGCCGCGCAACAACAGATGGGTCGCCTCCGGCACACTGAACTTGCCACCAAATACTAATTGCGACGCGTTGGCCGCATCAATCTGTGACTCCAGTCTCTCAACTTCTCGAACCAGACGCTCGGCTTCGGTCGCTTCATCGGCTGTTAGTCCGGCCGTCGAATAGCCCGTTGTTTTTCGTTTGTCGGATTCTTGTTTGCGTCGGTCCTGCGAGGTGGCGACGGTTTTCCATTGCTGGTTTTTGTCCAAGACTTCGATGGTGTACTTCAGCGCCAACCGATCCGAGAACTTGCCTTGGCGATCCCTGGCCCACTCGACACGTTCGATCCTCTCTGTCTTGGGGAAACGCAGTTCGATCCAGCCACGGCCATTTTCGCTGGACATCCAACTTCGGCCGTTGCCGTACTGCCCGTCGTTAATGTGTTCTAGTTTGTGTTGTTCGCTCTCTGGAGCGTTGCCCGACGAGGTTGCCATCGTGCCACTCGATGCGAGTGCCACGTTTTTGCCTTGTTCGTCGAAAATCTCCAACTCGTCGATGCAGGGAGCAAGTCGGTTGGTCTCGTGGATGGTGAAGCGAAGGCTCTCGGCGGGCACGGGACGAAAGCGGTCGATATTCCGGTGCGCCGTAATGGCAGAGCGAAGGGGTGGCAGAAAGGCAAGCCGCTTCATGGCGTCCAGACTCGTTCCCGCCTCCAACGTGTAGGCGGTGGCAAGACGATCAGAATATTGACCGTTTCGGTCGCGACTCCAGACGATTCGGCCAATTCGCATTGGCTGCGGAAATTCGAACAGCAACCAGCCGCGGCCCATCTCATTCGACATCCAACTGCGACTATTGCCGTATCGGCCATCATTGACGTGCTCGAGTCGATGGGAGGCCGACGTGCGACTTCCCGACGCGGTCACCTTCGTACCGAAGTCGGCAAGAGCCACATTCCGTGCTTCTTGTTCAGCCGTGTAGATCTCAAACTCATCGATGCACGGTTCAATCAAGCCCAGCGATGGATGCAGATTGGCGTCGTGAATCCGAAAGCGGACGTATTTTGCTTCCAGCGGATCGAACTGGTGTTCATTGATTCGCGGCCCGGTGGGACGTTGGTCTCCCCCAATAACAGCCAGCGGTTGGTACCTCGCCAGCATGTTTTCAATTTCCGCCACCCGCTGTTTAAGCGATTCTATTTCGCGGCGTTTTGCATCCGCCTCGGGTGACCGAATGGGGCGATCGCCATAGCGAACGCCACTGAAAAATGCCTGCATGGAATAATAGTCGCGCGACGAGATGGCGTCGAACTTGTGGTCGTGGCATCGTGCACATCCGATACTCAGGCCCAGAAACGTTCGCCCCGTGTTGATAACGATCTCTCCCAATTCATCTTGTCTAGCGAGCCGGATCGAGGCCGCATCTTTTCCAATTTGCCCGGGAAGTAACGCTGCAGCGGTGACCAGGAACCCAGTCGCAGCGTCCTGGCTGCAAAGATCACCCGCCAATTGCTCGCGGATGAATTGGTCATACGGCGTGTCATTGTTTAATGCCGCGATGACGTAGTCTCGGTACGGCCAGGCATTCGGCCGTTCGGTGTTTACCTCGAAACCGTGAGTGTCCGCGTAGCGGACGACATCCAACCAATGCTGCGCCCAACGTTCTCCGTAATGGGGCGACTTCAGCAATTCGTCAACGACCTGTTCGTAGGCATCGTCGCGTTGATCATCGACAAAAACACTAACTTGTTCCGGCGTCGGCGGGAGACCGATGAGATCGAAGTAGACACGCCGTAACCAGTCGACGCGGTCCGCCTCTAACGCAGGCTGAAGCCCCTTTTTTTCCAATCCGGCCAAGATAAAATGGTCGACGTCGTTTCGCGGCCACTTCTCGTCTCGCACGGCCGGTCGGTCGGATACGGTAACTGGCTTGAATGACCAGTGGTCACTTCGATCTTCTAAGTTCGCCAGATCGACACCGTCCGGCCAATTGGCCCCGTCGTCGACCCACTTTGTCAATCTGGTAATTTCGGCGGCCGACAGGCCAGCACCCTCAGGCGGCATCTTCAGGTCGGCGTCTTCTCCGCTGACAAACTGAACTAACGGGCTGTCCAACGCTTTGCCAGCAATGATACTTGGCCCGTAGCTATCGCCTCCACGGAAGGCCTCGGACTTGATGTCGAGACGAAGGCCACTTTTTTGTTGCTTGCGGCCGTGGCACGAGTAGCAGTGTTTCTGCAGAATCGGCCGCACATCGCGAACGAAGTCGAGGGGGGCGGCCGTCGTTCGCGGTGCGAACAGTCCGGTAATGAACAGCGTGCAGAGCAATCTATTCATAGCAGTTCTCAAGGAACGGTGCAGCCGTGTGTTGACCGGCTTAATTCTAGGGTTAAGAGCTTCCCGGGGCAAAGAGCGAAACGGAGTGTTGATGGGAATCTACGTGCCAACTCGCTTAGTCTTCATCTCGAAGCCAACGCACCAGCATGTCGAGTTCATGGTCGGTGAGTTGGTTGCGACTGGGGTCTTCGCTGTTTTCGGCGAACGCTGGCATGCTACTGTCGCTGTTCGCGTAGAATCGCTCATGATTTGGGTTGGCGATCATGCCTCTTAGCCACTCACGCGACCCCCAACCGGTGAGGTCGGGCGCCGACCCGAGGTCTCCGATGTCGCCGAGCTTATGACAATCAATACACGAACTGGAATCTTTCACGAACGCCACTTGGAATGCTTCAAGCCCGGCTGCAATGGAACCGTCCGTGGCGGCCGTGGCGTCCAGATCCGTTTGTGATAGCAATTTCGCTTCGGCGGAAACGGCCATGACGATCTTCTCAAGCCTCGTTTTGCCGTTTTCGTCCAGATCGGCAAGATCGCTCATGACAAAACTATGCATGTCCAATTCCATCAGCGCCGTTCCGCCAAAATAGCGATCGGTTGAGATTTGCTCTGGGTCGAGCAGCCCGCTGAGCCAATCGCGAGATCCGATTCCGTGAAGATTGGGAGCGACGGGTGGGTTTGCGACGATACCCTCCCCGCCACCGTCATCACGGCTGTGGCAACTTTTGCAATGGCGGGCAAACAGTTTTGGCCCCTGAGTAAACGGATCGTTGCGTTGCAATTCAATTGCGCCACCCTTGGGAATACCCTTTCGTTCAATCAGCCTGACCAATCGTTCATAATCTTTTTCTGCTTGTTCCTGAGCGTTGAGGAAGCTCTCGGATGCTTCGAATTTTTCGGTATACGCATCCTCGGCATCTTGGTCACCACCAAAGTCCATCTCGCTGGGTTTGGTTCTTCCATCGGCGAAATTGTCTTCGTTCCACGCTTCAACCGTCAAATAGCCGGCTCCCACCATCAACACGACAAGTACCACGACATTGACGATGTGGCCCATTTTGACGCGACCGGTTAGTGGCATGAGAAACAGGAAGGCCATGACCGCACCGGGAAGGACAATGGCTCCAACGAATTCGTTTTCAAACATCTTCAACATTTGAAACAGGAATAAGAAGTACCATTCGGGCCGGGCCGCCGCGTACGGTTCGGAGGCGTCAGCTGGCGCAGTCATTTCCGCGCCGTGAGTGTAAATAACCGCGCCCACGATGACGATCATCAATACGAAGCAGCCGATGGCATCTTTGAGAACTTGATGCGGCCAAAAATATTGATCGGGCCTGTTCGGTGAGGATTCGGCCGAGATTCCGTGCCGGCGAAAGAAGGCGACGTGGATGCCAAGGAACATCACTAGCAGGGCCGGTAGAAGGCCCGCATGCAGGGCAAAGAAACGGGTCAGGGTGTGGTGCCCATACTCGGGCCCTCCCACAGCAACCTGTTGTACTTGATCTCCTACTAAAGGCGTGAGAGATGATAAGTTCGTGGCAACGCTGGTGGCCCAAAACCCCTTTTGGTCCCAAGGCAATAAGTACCCGGTCAAGGCGAGACCCAAGATGAGCAACATCAAGATCAAACCTATCCAGAAGTTGAATTCTCGCGGCGGTTTATAGGCGCCATCGATGACGACTTGCAGCATGTGCAGCACCAGAAGAATAATCATCGCCTGGGCCATGTTGTGATGGACGCCTCGCAAGAACCAGCCAGCCGTCATTTCATGCTGGATGTAATAGACGCTCTCCCAGGCGGTTTGGCTGCTGGCGCTGTAGGCGGTCCAAAGAATTAAGCCCGTAATTGCTTGCGTGACGAAGGCAAACACAAGCATGCTGCCCGTGATATACCGCCACCGCGCGCCACCCGGAACGTTCTCGTAGAGGGCATCCGAAAGTGTCGCTTTGTAACCAGTTCGGTGGTCGAGCCACTGCAAGAGCTTGTCCATCATTTGGCCACCTTATCTTCCTTGCCCGTATAGAAGTTCTGAAACTTCACCCAAATCTCACCGGACTCGGCCAGCCTTTCGCTGTCGACGTCAAGCGAATCAAGTGCTCGCGGACTCGGGTTTGGTTTGGCGGGGTTGTCAATTTTCTCGCCATCAACTTGAAACGCGCTGTTGTGGCACGGGCAATGGAAATTGCCTTTTCCCTCTGCGTAGGAAACCAGGCAGCCCAAGTGTGGACAGACTGAATTGAAGACTTGCACATCGTTTTCGCCCACGCGACGAACGAAAACCGAACCGATCCTCTCATTAGGAA
>LWDU01039050.1_pt1 | contig 16193 bp, 17 predicted proteins | sample 727161 | NCBI WGS metagenome assembly LWDU01 (sample SAMN04566230, study PRJNA314399) | hydrothermal vent metagenome | isolation source: deep sea hydrothermal plume seawater | place: Mexico: Gulf of California, Guaymas Basin | collected 2004-07-11 | reverse complement strand
CAGGCGCTGCGCATCTACTCCCGGTTCCAGCGGGGATCGGAGTGCTCGAAGGTGCGCAGATGTGGATCTTCGGAATGCTCGGGTATTCCGAAAATGTCGGGTTGGCAGTAGGATTGGCCGTACGCCTACGGGAACTTGTTTGGATACTACCGGGCACGATTTACATGCTGGGCTGGTCGCCCTTGAAAGGGGCTCACAGCCAGTCAGGAGCTGATTTGAATTAGCGATTTTCCGCTCGCCACGGTCGACGCCGACTTCAGGCGGAAGCGAGTGGCACGCGCCTCGTCACGGCTTGGAGGCAGCCCGAAGCCTCGAACAGGGGTGCTCCCATGCCAGGCCAGACAGCCAAGTTTCCGATTGGGGCTTGCCGACTCTATTTTCTCGAATGAGCTTCCGGGGAAGACCGCACACGACGGACATTGGTTTTTCCCGGCGAGAGATTGCGTAGGTGCTGCCAGAGTGGGCCGTGATGTCCACGCTTACGAAGGACGTCGAAGAGACTCGCATCGTAGTTGACTCCGATTGAAGGAATACTCCACCAGGAAAACTCCGTACTATGTTCGTCGAGCAGCTTCAGAACTTGCTCGCGCAGGGCCTGTCGCTCCTTCGCTAGAGCAGGATCCAGAGCCTCGTAGTCATCCACCCAAGCCATTAGGATCGCACTGAATGGATCGAGGTCGACGATGAAGTCGAGGGTTTGAAGAACATCGTCGAAGCTCTCTCCCGGGGTTCCTAGCAGGAATGTATGGCAATCGGGAATCCCCGCTCTGTCGGCAAGTTGGTGAAGAGTGCGAATGTCCTGGGTCGTAAAGCCCTTCCGGAGTCGTTTTAGAACTTCTTCTGATCCTGAATCCGCACCCACCTCAATTCCTGCACAGTTGGCCTGAGCCATGAGGTGTGCGAGCTCAGCGTCGAATCCCAGGGGATTCGCGTAGCAAGTCCAGGGGACCGTCAAGCCTCGTTTGATGATCTCCCGACACACCTCTTTGGCATGGGCGCGCGGCAAATTGAAGACCGAGTCAACGACGAAGACATGGCGAACATCGGGGTGTCCGGCGGTTATTTCCACCAGTTCATCAACCACGTCCACTGGAGAGCGTGTGCGCCCCACTCGGCCCTCGATGATCGGATATGTGCAGTAGTCGCATCGAAGCGGGCAGCCTCTCTTCGTCTGCAACGATTCGATTCCGTACTCAGTGTAGTAGCGGGGGTCAGCCAGAGTTCGATCGGGGCGCGGAAGGCTGCCCATGTCCAAAAAACCAGCCGGAGAGGGAGTCGACATTTCTTTGCCTCCCGCGAAGTAATGAAGGTTCGGTATCGCGGAAAAGCTTGTTTCTTGCTCCAGCGCGCTGATTAGAGCCGGAAATGCCATTTCGGCTTCGCCGCTGATACCGTAGTCAGGGCGGAGTCGCCGCATCAACTCTTCAGGCATCACACTGAATCCGGCCCCTCCCATGACGACGGGCGCTGTGGTCGCTCCTCGAATCACTTCGATGAGTTGGGCGTAGTAGTCGATCGTATTCGAAAAACCGCTGTAGTCGGCGTTCTGAATATTTCGCATGCCCAGGGCGACGATGTCAGGCGCGAACTCGGCCAGATGCGCCGCCAAGGCTTCCATGGGTCGCTCTTCGAAACAAAGATCAAGTAGCTGGGAAGTGTGCTCTTTCTGAATGCTGGCAGACACATAGAGCAGCCCAAGCGGGATGACCGCATCCGGGAGCCTCTCCCGATTTCCTGAGATGAGTGAGATACGCACTGCTCTAGAATCTACACCACTTCACGCCCTAAGCGGCACCGAGCGCTATTATCACCGGCGGATAGAAAGTAGAGATGGAGGGCAACTTGGCTGAGCGTGTACTGGTCACCGGGGGGAGCCGCGGAATTGGGCGCGCCATAGCCTTGAAACTCGCCAGCGATGGCTTCGCGACTGTAATCAACTTCCGGAGTCGCTGCGATGAAGCGGAGCAAGTTCAGGCGTCGATCCATGCGGCGGGCGGCGAAGCTACGCTTCTGCCCTTCGATGTCGGTGACCGTGCTACCGCCGCGGCTACTCTCAACGAAGATATTGCTACCAACGGCCCATACTATGGAGTCGTTTGCAATGCAGGCGTCCACTCCGATAGCGCATTCCCTGCAATGAGCCCAGACGTCTGGGACCACGTGCTGAGAACCAACTTAGATGGTTTCTACAATGTTCTTCATCCGATCGTCATGCCGATGGTGCGCGCCAAGGCGGGAGGAAGAATCGTCACGATCTCCTCTGCATCAGGGACAATGGGAAATCGCGGACAAGTGAACTACAGCGCGTCAAAAGCGGGCCTTGTCGGTGCTACCCGATCACTCGCCCTTGAACTTGCGAAACGGCGGATCACGGTAAACAGTGTTGCGCCGGGGCTTATCGATACCGAGATGACGGAGACGGTTCCCAAGGAGGCGATAACTCGGCTGATTCCGATGAAGCGAATGGGTACGCCTGAAGAGGTGGCATCGGTCGTCTCATTCCTTTTCTCGCAGGGTTCCTCATATGTCACCGGTGAGTTGATCGCGGTGAACGGTGGGCTCGGATGAAGATCAAGGGCCACTACGATGTTGTCATAGCCGGAGGCGGGCTAGCAGGGCTGTGCTTGGCGTTGCAGCTCAAACAGCGAATGACGTCCATCGATATCCTTGTTGCCGAAAAACTTACCCTGCCGAATCAGGAGGCGGCCCATAAGGTCGGTGAGTCGTCGGTGGAGGCCGCGAGTCACTATTTCCAAGACGTGCTCGATATCGGAGATCTACTGGCACAGGAACTTCCCAAATTCGGTCTTCGTTTTTTCATGAGCAATGGCGATAATTCGGACATCGCAAGTCGTGTCGAATGCGGCCCGAGCCATTATCTTCACTTTCCGAGTTACCAGATTGATCGTGGTCGATTCGAGAATGGATTGGCTCGCCGAGTACGCGAAGCAGGAGTCGATCTGCTCGACGGATGCCGAGTCGGCAATATCCGTTTAAGAAACGAGGGCCATGCCGTGAGCCTCAGGACGTCAAGTAAATCTGAGGACGTCTCGTGCAGATGGTTTATAGACGCTACTGGCCGCGCATCACTACTCAAGAAAAACCTCGGGCTGGAGCATTCAAACCAACACAATGTCAATGCCGCATGGTTTCGCATCGATCACGCAATCGACCCGGATGACTGGTCGAGTGATCCGGAGTGGCGGGGCCGACTCAAGGAGTCCCGGCGCTTGAGCACCAATCACTTCATGGGCCCCGGATACTGGGTTTGGCTAATCCCTTTGGCCAACGATCGGACCAGCATTGGAATCGTGGCCGATGAGGGTATGCACCATTTTGAAGAAATCTGCAGTTTTCCCAAGGCACTCAAGTGGTTGGATGCTCATGAACCCCAATGCGCTTCCGTGGTCCGAGCTCACTTGGATCACCGGATGGACTTTCGGGCGCTCAAGGACTACTCGCACGACGTCAAGCGGGTGTACAACAGTAGTGATCGCTGGTGTCTCATCGGCGACGCGGGAAACTTCGTCGATCCCCTGTATTCCCCGGGTAGTGATTTTATCGGAATTACCAATGGGTTCGCCTGCGATCTTATCAGCCGAGACCTGGGGGGAGAAGCGATTCATGCTTTGACCGAAGTTTACGACCAGAGCTTTCGATCACTCAGTCGCACTTACCTCGCGACGTATCAACGGCAGTACCCCCTCATGGGCTACGCGCGTATCATGACGGCCAAAATTGTGTGGGACTTCGTGATGTATTGGGGCGGCGTCGCGCTGCTCTTCCGGTGCAGCAAGCTCTGCGATACGGCCTTTATGGAACGCGTGAATCCTCTGCTTCAGGAATTCGCCTATACGAATATCGGCATGCAGGCCTTCTTTAGGAAGTGGGCCCGGGCTTCGGAGGACGCGGATCCCCAACTGGCTTCCTTCGTCGACTATTCAGAGATTGAGTTTCTGGCCGAATTGAATCGGCGGCTGACCATGGAACACGAAGATGAAGCCGTCGTTGCCCAGCTATCCCGGAATCTCGAACTTGCCAATGAACTCAAGCTAGAAATCACGGCAGAGGCTTTGCTCACTTCGAAGCTGGTCCTCAGGAACGAGGTGCACCCATCTACCGGGCATCTCACAGCTATGTTCGAAACTTTACGAGGGCGCCCGACAACCGTCGAGGCCTGACCTTGACCTTGTGAATTTGTGATTCCGGCGGGCACTTGGCCATCGTAGATTTCACGTCGGACAGAATCGGTTTCGACGGTCATTGTAAAACGATGCGTCAAAGATGGCCAGCCATGAAAGCTTCAGCAGGAAGCAAGAGACAGAGTGCCGCTAGAGCGGAATCTGGGCACTCATGGTCATCGCCATCATGACGCGCGGCCGGCTTTATTCACCGCTTGGAGGTATTTGTCGAAATTGCGCTCGCCGTTCAAGACTGCCACTGGCTCACGGGTTTGGCAGTCAAGAATGGCGACGACCCCCGTCTTGCCGCGGTATTCCTGAAAAAAGTCCTCAATGCCAAGTCGGCGCGCCTCAGCTACGGCTTTCTCGTACTCAACTCTATCGGAGACATCGAGCTTGACTACAGTCGCCCGGTCTCCGAGTTCCTTTCGAACACGCTCCCAGACGCTCTCCGTAGCCTTGCAACTGCCGCACCAATCCGCATGGATTTTGACGACGTAGACCTTCTCCTCGCATGCGCGCGCCGGAGTTTCTGACATCGCCGAATGAGATCCGAGAACCACACACCCGATACATCCTATCAAGAAGGCTGCGGCGCTTGTCCGAAGGCTCGCTACTAGGCTGCTCATGCGCCTATTATACTCTTTTCCGGATTGAGTGCGGTTTCGTGGCTTCGTTTTTCGAGCAAAAAAACGAAATCTGGAATCAATTTCCGTCGCTCCGGCCTGTCACTCCGGATCCCTTTCCAATGACCGAGATCCGGATGGTCGCGGTCGGTTTCGCTCAGGACTTCGAGCCTGCCTTGGCGGCCAGCTGCCTTTGGAACCAGGTGACGGTTCGCTCCAGGCCTTCTGATAGCGGCATGGTCTGGCCCAAGTACTGCTGGCAGAGCGTGTTTGACATTGCGGAGCGTTGGATATCCCCAGCGCGCGGGGCCAACTGCTCCACCCCGGTGCGCCAGCCGACGATGCGCTCGATCCGCTCGAGGAGAGTTGCTGTGGTGGTCTCGACGGCACTACATACGTTTATCGCGGCCAGCGGAAGACCGCCGCCGAGAGCTATCATATTGGCTCTCACGACATCGCTGACGTGGATGTAGTCGCGGATGCAGCCGCGGTCTCCCAGGGAGGCTCGCGCGTGGATTTGTATCTTCGCGCGCGAGGCCACCCGGTGGGAAAAAATTGCGACCACTCCGGCCTCTCCGTTCGTGCTCTGCCGTTCGCCGTAAACGTTCGCATAGCGCAGCGCGTGAGTGTTGAGTCCGTACTCTTCGCGGTAGATCCCCATGTAGGACTCCATTGCGACCTTTGCGACCCCGTAGGGGCTGATTGGCCGGGGCGTTGCCTCTTCCGCTGCAAAGTCACCGTCAGGGATATCTCCGTAAATTGCACCGCCGGTGCTGGCGGCTACGAACCGCTCTACTTCGAAATCTCGGGCGGCCTGCAGGACCTGTAGGCCGCCGATCACGTTGACGGACGCGTCGGTGACCGGGTCGCGTCGACTTCTGGGCACACTCGCCTGCGCGGCTTGATGGTTCACGGCGTCTGGGCGGAATTCCTCAAACAGATTGGCTAACCGAACCGAGTCACGAATATCGGCCTCGACCAAAGCAGCTCCCCGGGGCACGTTCTCCCTCAGTCCGGTGCTCAGATCGTCAACGCAGAGAACCTCCCAGTTGAGGCCCAGAGCAGCTTCAGCGATATGGCTTCCGATGAAGCCCGCTCCACCTGTAACGAGTAGGCGCATGGTCTTATCTGCCCTGCTGTGTTTGGTTTTTTCTATCAGTCAGTTACGGACGGGTTGATCGCAATCGAGAGGCGATCCATGCTCGGAACTTCCTTCGCCGAGCACGGCATGGTAATCACCATCAAAGTCACAAATCGATCCCCCGTGGCCATACCGCTACCGTTTTGAGCTGCTGGGCTCGACCCTCTCGGGCCAAACGCGTGAACTGGGCGATGCTGCTTTCCGAAATCCCCGGAAACCCTCCACCACTCCTCCTCTGCGGATAGACCGAACGAACAAGATAATAGTTTTTACCGGACATTGAGCTGTCCATTTGAGGATGTTCGAGACAACGGTCAAGAACGGAGAAGACAATGGCCGAGAAGACAATAGCGGAGAAGAGAATTTCGAAACGTTGCGAGGACCGGCGCCGCCGGAGAATAGAGGATATAGGCTCCCCCCGGCTCTCTCGCTACGAGTTGAACCCTCTCAATCGCGACATCTTGCTGAGTACCATCGACCATGCAGAGCGGTTTGCCCCCCTCACAGGATTTCTGGGGTGGGTGCCTTTTCGCTAGAATAGGGCGCTCAAAAGGTAGGGATGGAACGGAACTCAATCGGGGCCTTGTCGTCCCCACGTGTTTTGCGAGGCGGGGCAGGGCAGGGCAAAGATTCCGCGACGGTCTGAAAAAGATTCCTCCCCTGCTCTTCAGCGATATTTCCCTAGCCTACAGGTACCTCATGAACATCGATTCGACTTCTACCCAAAGAGGATTCCGTGTGAATCGAGAACCTGAACGCCGACGCATCTCCCTGTCAGGTCGCAATTGCGAACTCGGGCTCGTGGATTGGGGAGGGTCCGGGCCGGTCCTTCTACTCGCCCATGCCAACGGATTCTGCGCCGATGTATTTGGCCCTTTCGTCCAGTCACTGGTATCGGACTTTCATGTCATCGGCTACGACGCTAGGGGCCATGGCGAATCCGATATGCCTGCGGCCCGCAGTGCCTATCTGTGGTCGGAACTTATCGCCGACCAGGTGGCTTTGGTGGAAGAGCTTAAGCTGGCATATGGCATCGATCGGCTTGGTCGGGGTGTCGGGCACTCGATGGGAGCCTCCATAATGTTGGCGGTTGCCGCCCGACGTCCAGATCTCTTCGAATCTATCGATTTGATCGATCCCATTATTGCCCTCCCGCCGAGTGAGCGGACCGGCTACTACGCGGGCGAGGGGCAACACCCCATGGCAGAGCGGGCTCGGAAGCGGCGTCGAAGCTTCCAATCGAGAGTCGCCCTCAGAGCGAAGTGGGAACAGCGAGGCATTTATGCAGAGTGGGATCTTCAGGCCTTGAATAGTCTGCTGGCCTATACCTTTCGGGACTTGCCGAATGGAGAGATCGAACTCAAATGCGATCCTGAGGTGGAGGCTTTTATCTATGAGGGGGGGCGGGATTTGGATCTATTCGCCGAGGTTGCGAGCTTGACCACCCCAGCGCGGCTCTTCCACTCCGAGCGCGGCTTTGTCCCGCGGACAGTGGCCGAGCAGTTGGTGGCGACGAACCCCTTTCTGCGCCTCGAACGTCTTGAACTTGGGCACTTCGCCCCGATGGAGGCGCCCTCCACAATGGCATCCCTGATTCTGCATCAGCGCCCGGCAGCCTTTTGATTTCCCGCTTAGATGGGCACACCCTTCAGGGCTCATTTTACGAGAGGGGGGCTTCTTTGCGCTGTCCGGATCTCGGCCTAAGGTGATGGCTCAAAGAGCAGTTTCGTCGCCTCGCGTACAATCCCGTTATGGGTCTTGCCCATCGCTGCCAGTGAATCTTGGTAGAGACGACTCGATCCGACAATTGAGCCAGTCTTTACGTCACGAACCTCGATCTTGATTTCCAGTAGATAGGTGCGCATGTCCCAGTTCCATCGATCAATGTAGGTCACCCGTGCCCACAGCCGAAGCAAACGCACGGCAGCGGGGCCCAGGATTGGTGGGCGCCCAGACGCAGATCAGCGATTTCTGAGAAACGGGCGCGCAGCGCCCGGGAGGAGCTTCGCCAAATCCGATCATTTCGTTCTCGGCTCGGTGGGGCGCAAGGGTGTGAAGGGCTCCCGAAACGGGTGCGATACAGGTCGCCAGACTCGCGGCTAGCCCGCGCCCTACCTGCTGGTTGAAACCGTAAGTCGCCCTTCGGCCACCAGTCTCGCGTCGGACCCCGCCTCGACTTGGTAGACCGCGCAAGTCTGTGAGAGAGCGCCAAGGCCGGGGCGGCCTTGGCCGGGGCGGGCGTAGACCCTCAACCACGAGTCGGCCTTGATTTCAGGCACGTGGAACCGAAGCCCACGGGCCCCGATCAGAAAACCTCGAGGAAGGTCTTCATTCCGAAAATAGGCAAGCAATCCTGCGCGGGCTGCGAAGCATTGGGCCATGTATTCGATGGCCACCCATGCTTCGACACTTCCGTCTTGCCTTTTGAGCCACTCCTGTCTCGATACGTCCACAGATGCGATGGTGTGTTCGTCGCTGTGTTCGATAATTTTATGAAGCAGCAAAACGCAGCCGCGATGGTGGAGAATATCCTCCGGAAGAGGAAGTTCATCTCTCGGCATGATCGCGGTCCGGCCAAAAATCGAAGAAATTAAACCACTGGTTCGGCTCTCTCAGGCAATAGTGCTCGAGGCGCGAAGCGAAGTGCTGTATCTGTTTCGAAATTTCAGTTTTTCGGTCAACGGGCCGAACCGGGCTCCCATCGGAAAGACCCTCCATGAAAACCTCGTACTTTCGAGGCCCGGTTTTTAACGAGACCGCCAGGATTGTCGGAATTTCCAGCAACAAGGGAAGCAGGAATGGGCCTTCAGGAAATAGTGCGTCTTCTCCCATGAATTTCGCGCGCGTGACCCGCCTACGGGAACTTGGCGCCACCCGATCAGCGAGGACTGCGATAAATTCGCCCCGTTCGACGCAGCGTCGAAGTTCAAAGGCGGTTTGGGCCGAATTTGGATCGAGGTTGATCACCCGCACCATGGAGTCTGGATCGAGAATTTCGAAGGCCTCGTTGATCAGCTGGGAATTTCCGACGTACATGATCACATTGACGGGGATATTGGCCTCACGAGCGACGATTCGGAGCATGTCGAAGCTCCCCAAGTGTGCCCCGACCAACATTGCACTCTTCTGCTGATCGACCAGCTTTCGCATTTGCTGTCGCTCGTGAACGACCACCTCAAAGCGTTCTCCAGCACCCGACCACAGGGCAAACCTGTCGAAGAGCAGCTCTGCGAAAGTTCGGACGTGACGGTAAACGTCCCAGAACTTCGGAGAGCCTGTACCCGAGATGAGGGAAACGCGTTTCAGGTAATCTGTCGAACAAGCAATAGTACAGCGCGATTGCCGGAACGAGATAGCGGATGGGGGCGGACCCAAGCACTCTTATCCCCGAAAGAATGAACCTAATCCAGAAGGTGGAGCCACGCTCTCCTATCTTGCTCCAAGAGGGACTACCCTTCGTCCGCGGCGTATCTCCGGATTCATCATTGGCCTTCACTGGCTGTCCTTGTTCTCGATCTACTCCAGAGGGATTCTGTAGCCAGCCGAAGGTAGGCCTTGGCGATAAGAAGATTGTCCTGCCGCATTCGAAAATGAGATACCCCTGCCTCCGGATAATGGACAAAAGTCGGAATGTTCACAACTGGAACCCCAGCCCTGACCATTCGAATTACGAATTCCGGGTCAAAGTCCATCCGGTCTCCCGTTCGAGTTCTGTCGAGCAGATCGATTGTGGGAGTAAGAGGCACGCATCGGAATCCGCAGAGCGGGTCGGCGACTTGAGTGGACAGCGTTTCGATCCATACGATTATCTGGGAGAGTTTGCGACCGTGCAGCCGATGCCAGGGGACGGAATCGTCGAATACCGGGGTTCCCAATACTAAGGCCTCGGGGCTATCGCGGGCGGCCCTCAGGAATCGCGGAATATCGGATGCGTTGTGCTGCCCATCGGCATCGATCTGTATCACGTGAGTAGAACCCCTATTTGCTGCTGCACGGTAGGCCGTGCGCAGCGCAGCGCCTCGGCCGAGGTTGCGAGAATGACGAATCACCTCGATCCACTCGTGCTGTGCGTCCAGGAAATCCAACTGCGCCCGGGTCGAAGGACCGCTGCCATCATCTACTATGATGCAGGGCAGATTCAGCCCAGAAACTGATTTAACAACGTCCCCGATGCTCTCGCCGTGATCGTAAATAGGGATCGCTAGAAACGGAATCACGGACTGTCCCCCGAGCCCACGGGTTCGGGGGATAGTCGAACTCGACCGCGGGCGAACTCATGTTCTTCGCCCCACAACCGCAGGTCAAGCTTGCCCTCGGCGCTAACGCACACCTTGATTCTGAAGGAATCTCCAGGCCTGAGCGGATGCATGAACTTCAGTGATTGGACCGATTCGACCTGAGGCGATTGCCCGAGAATATCTGCAGCCATCTCGATTGCCCAGTCGAGTTCAAGCACCCCCGGCACCACAGGCCCGTCTGGAAAGTGTCCAGGAAAACAGGAGAGGTCATGAGGCACGACGCAAGCCCGTTCGAGAAATTTCGGACCTCGAAATTCCTCTATCAGCGTCGGTCTATCCGATGACGAGGCGTCGAATTCCGAGATGGAGAAGAGTTTGGATAGGGAAGCGCGGGTTAGCTTGCCTCGAGAATTCTCCGGAAGTTGAGGCACCATTCTCCAGTACCGCGGATGAAAGATCGGGTCCCAGTCCTCCGCGAGTTGCAGGCGGATTATTCGCCCGAATGAACGGCGTCCTTCTTTGTCGAGAACATCCCAGCCTGCAATTGATGGAACGGTTACGGCTGCAACACGTCGGGTCCCCTCCCGGTCGATTGTCAGCAGAGCGACATCTTCGATCAGCAGGTGCTCGCGCAGTTTCGCTTCCATTGGAGAAAGATCGAGCCTCTTCTCGCCTATTTTTACAACTTGGTCAAGGCGGCCTTCCAAGGTAAAAGATCCATCTGGGAGCGGGGAAATACGGTCGCCAGTAGCGAACCCGGTGTCTCCGGACTCCACACTGACAAACGGCGAACGGATAAGCATGCCTTGAGTTTCTGGATCACAGTTCACTAGAACTGAGGGAAAAGGAGTCCAAAGGTTCTGACTTCTTCCCAACTCCTGAGAGCGCCACGCGATTCCGCCAGTCTCCGTTGATCCGAGAACCTCCAGAGGCGCATATTCGAGCGTTCGAGCGATTTCATGCGCTGTTTCTTCATGCAACGGCCCGCCTGAGGAGAAAACGAGTCGGCATACCCCCCGTAGTTCCTCCGTACCACTGTGACGCGCCAGCCGCTTCAAGTGAGTCGGTACAGTCGCAAGCACGCAGCTCTGAGCATCAATCATCTTGGGCACAGCTTCTCGCGCATGCAAGAAGTGTTGCGACTGGAACACATGCGCGGCTGCGAGAGGCCAGAGCACTCCAAAGAGGAGCCCGTACAGGTGCTGATGAGAAGCCGTCGAGAAGAACACTGAATCGCTCACCCGGTCACCCCAGAGGGCTTCAAGTTCGGCAACTTCATCTGCAAGGTGAGCGATTGTTTTCATGACCGGCTTCTCGCTGCCGGTTGTTCCAGAAGTATAAAGTTCAATCGCGGGACTATTCGGCCCGAGCTCCGGCAACTTGTCTGGGTCGGCACCGCTTGCGCCGGAAAGCATTGGGTGAACACTTGGCCCTTCCGCAATCCATTCGGGGCGGTCGCACAAAATGCCCGCAGCGCGGGTCTGTAGATTGCGCAGGGATTCCGGTTGGCGATTCGGCGGCGAGATGGCGTAGCGCCCGGAATGCCAAAGAGCGAGCAAGGCGACGGCGAAAGCATAAGCATCTTCGGTAAGCAGGACCCAGCCACCGCTCGGCTCGTCTGAGAGCCGTTCGCGGAGGTTCGCCACGTCTTCCCGCAGTCGTTCCCAAGAAATCAAGCGATTCGTATGAGTGATCGGGTCCCATTCTTGAGCGACCGCCGAGGTGGGATCACGGGGCGACAAGAGAAGGCGGCTGAGAGAATTCACTCTTTTCGACTCGCTACAATGAACTCGCCAAGCGTCCGGATCGAAAGAAAGATCCCCTGGTTGACTTCAGGGTCATCGTCTAATGTAACACCATATTGTTCCTCCATCGCCATTGCTATCTCGAGGGCATCGATGGAGTCCAGGTCGATTTCGTCGCCAAAGAGCAGAGCGTCGGTACCGATCTCCGACGCCGTGATGTCTTCGAGCGCTAGCGTTTCCACGATCAGTGTCTTCAGTTCATCGAAAAGTGAAGTCAGATCAGACAACTGTCACCTGCCTCTCAAAGTAGGAGTGCCACAATTCGGTCAAGGAGCGTGCGGCTTGCCCCCGACTCGCCCTTCCTTTCGCGAAGTGGGCGATAGCCAGAGGCTCGCCAACAGCCAGAAAAAGCGCAAAACGTCGCTCGGGAATCCGCCACCATTCTTGGCCGTGGTGTAGCGTCGATGGATCGCAACGAATCGTTACTGGAATTGGGCACTTGTCCGCTCGCAGGGCGATATGAGCGGCACCGCGTGTGAAGGCTCCCAATTCGTTGGCCGGCGACCGTGTTCCTTCTGGAAAGATAATAATCGATCGCCCCGCACGTAACCGCTCGACGCACATCTCCACCATCGCGGGACCATGGCCGCTGGGAATGTAGCCAGCGCCTTGGGCAGCGAGGCCCAAGAAGCCGTTGCGGAAAAATTTTTCTTTGACAACACAGTCGGCTTGGGGCATCTGGGCTATCAGAGTCAAGGCATCGAGAAGCGTAGGGTGATTGGCGATGACGAGAATCCCAGGCTCCCGTAGTTTTTCGCTCCCCTTGTAGCCAATGGTGCAAATTCCCAAAGCCTGAATCATAAATAAGTAGACCCGAGTCATCCTGCGGATCAGGAATTGGGCTCTGAACTCATGAACGCGCGAATCACCAGGCAGTAGAGTCATCATCGGGATGATCACGAAGCCAAGCGCGACCGACTGCAACCCTAAAAGTATGAAAGCGAAGGCTGTGGCTAGGACGCGCCAGATATGCCAAAGCCATTCCGCGGGTCGCTTGATAAAGTTCAATCGATCCCTCTTCGACCCAAAACTGCTTTGCATTCCAAGACTATACAGGTAAAATTCGCTGGTCAAAAGCTGAGCCCCAGTCGCCGATGCGATACGATCACGCAGCCGAACTTGAGCGAACCGCTGTCGGCGATAACCCCATCTCTTGCGGTCATTAGCCGATAAATGGAGACCTAGGCCTGGTGGGAACCCTCGCTTCTGAAACGCACCGGACTGGCGCGACCCAGCCCGATCTGAAGCTCGATGTCTTGAGGAAGACCATCCCGGCGTCTGGCCGGGTTTTCGTCTCAGTTATGCGGTTTCTATGCGCGTTGGTAATTTTTTCGAGCGTGACTCCTGGTCTGGCCCTCACGGATGAGTTCGAAGGTACCGTCTCGGAATCCGCCGATGGCCTTAAGGATCTGATGGCGCTGTTCGCAGGGAGTGGTGGGGTGCGCGCGGAGTTCAGCGAGAGCCGCTACATCTCGATTTTGACAGAGCCAATACAGACGCGCGGCGTTCTCTATTTCTCTCCCCCCGATCATCTTGCGCGCTACACAAGTCAACCCGATGCCTCGAGTATAGTGACGGACGGGAAGCAGGTCACTCTCAGAGACAGAACTGGGAGTAAAACTATAGATCTCGAGTCGTCTGAACTGGCTCGCGAATTGGTTAGTAGCTTTGCGGTGTTGCTAAGAGGAGACCTCGCTGCGCTGAATGCGGAATACGAGGTCGATCTGTATTCCAGAAAGGGTCAGGATCCGCTCCTTGCGTCCCCGTGGATACTCGATTTGAAGCCTCGCTCGTCCGAAATCAGTATTTTTATAGAAAGGACTCGTGTCGAGGGTTTGAAAAATAAACTCACTTCGATGGAAACTCTGGAAAAAAACGGCGATCGGACTCTTATGGTCTTTTCAGCGGTCGAAACGGGTCTTGAGTTCGATGACGAGCAGCTCGAGCATCTGTTTTCGTTCAAAGACGATGATCGTGCAAGGTGAGTGAACGAGTGACGCGCCGGATGACTCTTATAGTCTTCGGGTTTCTGGCGCTCTACTGCTTCACGCGGCTGGAAATAACCAATTCCATCACGCACTTCATTCCGAAGCAGAACGAGGCTGAACTTGTCGATCTCTCTCTCAAGCTCGTCGAGTCGCCCCTGGCTCAGCGAATGTTGATCTCGGTTTCGGGAGGGCCAAACTCAAAGCAGGTCGCCGACGAACTACGAGAAGTAATCAAACTTCATCCCGAAGTTGACTGGGTGGAAGACGAATTCGATCCGGCTGCAATGCGAAAACTCTACGATGTGTATTTTGACCGGCGTATGTACATGCTTTCCTCGGAGCCCCGGGTAGAGATTCCGATGCTGCTGCAACCGGAGTCTCTGGCGGAGCGAGCTGATCTTCTCAAGAGACGTCTGTCTCAGCCGGGCTCGATGCTGCTGGCACGCGGTGCCCCAGCCGAGAATACTTGCAGTTCGGCCCCAAGTGCCGCGCAATTCCGAAGGGACAGAGGCGGACAGGCACTCGGTTTTTGTTCTGGGGCTGAGCTCGACCCCCTTCGACTCGGAGCGCCAGACGCAACTGCTTGATCACATAGAGGCAGAATTCGCTCGTCTTTCCCAGACCTACGGTGGCAATCTAGTTTTGGAACAAAGCGGCGTGAACCGCTTTGCGGTCGCGACCGAGCGCAGTGTGCGCCGTGACGGAAATTTAGTTTCCGTGGCGGTGATCTGTGCGGTCAGCGGGCTTTTCCTGATCGTCTTCCGCTCCATGGGCCAACTCTTGATAGCTCTCTTCACTCCCATGGCCGGTTTCGTTGCTGCGATGGCGGTGGCAGTTTCAGATTCAGCGCCCGTTCACGGAATCACCCTGGCCTTCGGATTCGTGCTGATCGGCGTTGCAATCGACTACGCGATCCACCTGATGAGCCATCACGCCCTCGCATCTTCAGGCGTTAGCGCTCGATCGGTTGCCCGTCGCATAGGCCCTTCCCTGGTGCTCAGTGCATCAACGACAACTGTCGCGTTCCTGGCGTTGGCCGTCAGTGACTTCCCAGGTCTGGCCGAAATGGGTAGATTCGCCGCTATTGGAATTCCTATCGCCTTGGGTGTCACTCTCATCTCTATTCCGACTTTTCTCTCCAATGACACTCCGCCCACGGCGGCCCTTCTCGGACTGTCCCAAAGATTCGATCAGCTAGTCGATTGGCTCGAAGGGCGACGCTGGATCGCGCTGGCTGGGTGCGCAGTGGGGGTCTGCGTCATCGCTGCTGGCTTGCCACAGATACGCTGGGAGGACGACCCGTCGTCTCTCATGACCCTTGACCCGGAACTAATCGCGGAGAGTGAGAGGGTGAGAGAACGCATTTCGGACTTTGATGGTGGTCGCTTCATTGTCGCGCTGGCTGGCAGTCCGGAGGAGGTCCTTGTCCTGAACGATCGAGTTGCCCGGCGGCTGGATCGTGCTGTAGAAGCAGGGGAACTTGCGGGGGTGGGTTCGCTGCACGCCTTCCTATGGTCGGAAGCTCTGCAGCGGGAGAACCTTGAGACGCTTCAAGCGGTCACGGGACTTGGGAATCGGATCGACTCAGTCTATACGGCGAGCGGATTTCGGCCCGGTTCCTTTGACGCGTTTTACAGTGCAGTCGCGAATCCGCCGACGGGCCCGCTGCGCCCTTCTGATCTTGAAGGGTCTGCGTTGGAGCGGTTTACGGACTCCTTGGTGGATCTGGACGGACGATGGGCGGTCGTGACGTACCTTCGTGGAGTCCAGTCTTCATTGGCCCTGCGAGGCGCGCTCGAAGGGCTTAAGGGCGTCCACTATATCGACCAGCGAGAAATCATGGCCGGAGTCTACGGAGCTTACAGACGCTCAACACTACAGGCGATCACGATAGGAAGCGTGCTGGTCCTTTTGATCTTGCTGGTTCGCTACCGAAACATTCGGCGGGCTATTCTCGCATTCCTTCCGCCCGGTATAGCTGCCCTTGCAACCCTTGGCCTGTTCGGATTGATAGGAACTCCAGTCAGTATCGTGTCGGCAATCAGCCTGATCGTAGTCCTGGGAATGGGAGTGGACTACGGAATCTTTGCGGTAGACACCGCAGCCCATCATGACCGAGCAGGAATCACCATGGCCGGCCTCATGATCTCCTGCCTCACATCGTTGTTTGTTTTTGGTCTGCTCAGTTTTGCCAGCCAGCCAGTGCTTCGATCG
>LWDU01033662.1_pt1 | contig 16212 bp, 15 predicted proteins | sample 727161 | NCBI WGS metagenome assembly LWDU01 (sample SAMN04566230, study PRJNA314399) | hydrothermal vent metagenome | isolation source: deep sea hydrothermal plume seawater | place: Mexico: Gulf of California, Guaymas Basin | collected 2004-07-11 | reverse complement strand
ATGAAAAAGAAATGAATATAGATCTAGCAAGACAGGATCATTTAGATGCTGCTGAAGAATTATTAAAAAAAAATTCTAATATTGGAGCAATTGTTATGGAATGTACCAATATGAGCCCATTTGCGGCTGATATCAGAAAAAAATTTGAAACACCAGTTTTTAACATTTATACTTTTATAGAGTGGTTTCAATCAGGATTACTTCCTACAAGATTTAATCCGGATCATGACGACCCTAGAAAATAAAAGTGCTTAGCATTCTTAGCTATTATCCATCATTAGAGTTTTACTATTTAGCAATGTTCTTAATTGTTATTGGTGCAATCACACAAAGTGCTGTTGGAATAGGCTTTGGCATCCCAGCATGTTTTTTAATAATTTTAGAACCAACCATGGTTCCAAGCTGCATTGTTTTAATGGGTACATTTTTAGCGTTTAGCAACGCTTTTCTTAGTTTTAAAGATATAATTAAAGATGATTTAATATATTCATTCTCCGGAAGAGTTGTTGGAACATTTATTTCTGTACCTTTAATTTCATTAACAATTGGTACAAAAAGTTACTTAATAATTTTTGGTTTATTACTTTTAATTACAGTATTTTTGAGTGCTAAAAAGTGGAGTATTGCAGCTACTAAAAAAAATGTAACTATTGCAGGACTTTGTTCTGGATTTATGGGGACACTTACTGGTGTTGGTGGACCACCCATGGCAATAGTATATCAAAATAGTGATTCCAAAAATGTTGTTGCTACTTTAAATATGTTTTTTGGTATTGGGGCTTTATTTTCAGTTTTAGTTTTAACTTATATAGATCTAATAAATTTTAGAGAAATAATGAGGTGCTTGTTGCTAGCTCCTGGAATTATAACTGGAATAATATTAGGTAGACAAAAAATTGTAAAAGACTACGTGAGTATTAATCTTAAAAAACTTATATTAATAATATGTTTTATAAGTGCTATAATAGTTTTAGTACAAGCTTTTATTTAAATTTTTTTTAGTAACAATTTCTTCTTTTGTCTGCACCACGAGATAATGTGTTATTTGAATTTATTTTTATTGCTGTAACACCACCAAATATTCTATGATTTTTCTTGTAGACCTGTAGTGAATAATTTTTTTTATCATGACAAAATCTTTTATTATAGTTTTTTTCTACAAGAATTTTTTTTCCCTTGTCATGTCTTGCACGTGGCAAATCAATTGCTTTTTGTATTTGAACATTGCCTTTATATACTTGGTCTAAAATTTGAAAAATAGTTTGTGGTTGTCCATGATCACCTGGTGTTGCAATTGTTAAATCGCATTTTTTTTCATTTAAAATTATTGATGGACATAATGTGTGAAATGGTCTTTTATTTGGTTTTAAACAATTGTTAGCGTTGCCTGTAATTTTTTCTAAATATAACCTATTATGCATTATTATCCCAGTTCTTGGAGAAACAATTCCACTTCCAAACTCTTCAAATAAACTTTGCACCCAACTAACAGCATTTCCATTCTTATCAACAACAACAAGTGTGCTTGTGTCTCCAGATACTTTGCTTGTAAAATTTTTTATTTTTGAATCTACATTTTTTCTATAATTATTAGTTAACTTATAATTAATTTTAGAAATAGTAGGATCTATGCAATATAAGTCCCTATATTTAAATGCAATTTTTTTATTTTTATAATAATCAGATAAATTTATTTTATTTGATTTACTTTTTAAATCTTTGAATAGATTACACAAAATTAATAAAGCTAAACCTTGAGAATTAGGTGGAGCTGTATAAATTTTTTTTTTACAATAAGTCGTTGAAATTGGTTTTTGAATTAATGTAAAATGATTTTTAAAATCACTTAAATTAATTATTGAGCCTTGTTTTCTTATATCTTCAACTATCATTTTTGATAGTTTTCCTTTATAAAAAGATTTAGATCCATTTTTAGATAAAATTCTAAGTGTTTTAGCTAAATTTTTTTGCTTAATTTTTGATCCAATTTTAAATTTTTTTTTATCTCCAAAAATAGATGATAAATTTTTATTATTTTTTATCAAGTTTTGATAAACTTTTCCCTCAAAAAAATTCTTTAAATATTTATCTACGACAAAACCTTTTTCAGCAAAATTTATTGCATCTTGTAATATTTCATTAAAATTTTTTTTACCATATTTTTTTAAAGCAGTATCCCAGGCGTGTACTACTCCAGGTATTGAAATGGATAACGGTCCTCTTTGGGGTATCTTTTTTAATCTCCTTAACTTAAAATATTTTTTAGATGCCTTTAGAGGGGATTTTCCAGATCCATTTATTACTGATATCTTATTTTTTTTTACATCATACCAAAGTGCGATACTATCTCCTCCTAACCCGTTCATATTTGGGATTACAACAGCCAGTGTTGCTGCAGTTGCAATAGCAGCATCCATAGCATTTCCTCCCTTTTTTAATATTCTCATTCCTGCTTTGGTTGCTGCTTTATGACCGCTAACTACCATTCCATATTTAGTATTAAGTTTCACTTAGAGGTCTCTAAATCAAATAATTTTTGCTGGTAGTTAGTCAATCTTTCAGCACCTTGTTTTCTAACTACAAAAGTTTCACTAATTACAATTCCATATTCTTTTAACCATAATGCAGGTATGCAATGAAAAGTCATATTTTCTTTTAATATATTTTTATCACCTTTTCTAAAACTTGTTGTTAATTCACCCCATGTTGGAGGAAACCCGATACCAACTGGGTAGCCTATTCTAGAATCTTTTTCTAAACCATATTTGTTTATAACTTTCTTCCATGTATCTTCTAATTCATGTCCCGTAGTTCCTGGTTTAACTTTTTCTAATACAGCGTTAAGACCCTCACATATGATATATGAAATTTTTTTGATCTTATCGGGTACTTTGCCCATATAAATACATCTAGCCAATGGAACATGATATCTATGTTTTGCTCCACCCATTTCTATGTAGAAAATTTCATTTTTTTTTAATTTTTTATCTGTCCAACTCAAGTGAGGTGCGCTACAATATTCGCCTACCATAGCGTTTGGTGGCTTACATGTAAAAGTACCACCGATATCTTTAGTTCCCCCCGTAGTGAATCTATAAAGTTCAGCTATAACATCACATTGACGCACGCCAACATCTGCTTTTTTCATTGCTTTTTTCATTGCTAAATTAGCAATTTTGCCAGCGTCCTTCATATAATCAATTTCTTGATTAGACTTGATCATTCTAATCCAATTTACCAATAAAAATGCATCTTTAAACTCTGCTTCGGGAAGATTGCTAGTTAAAATATTATGCCATTTAGCAGTGTAATAATACTCATCCATTTCAACACCTATATTTTTTTTATGCCATTTTTTTTCTTTAATAAAATCAACTAAAAAATTCATTGGATGTTTGCTTTGCGACGCTACAAAAACATCTGGATAAGGAATTATATGATTTTTATCTAAATAAGCGGTAAACTTTGCGCCAACTGAATCCATCTGTCTTCCTATCCAGTAAGGCTGTTCCTCATTTATTGAAACCACAACCATTTGAGGTGTATAAAAAGACCAACCATCATATCCTGTTAAATAAAATTGATTTGCTGGACTTGCAATTAACAATAAATCAATATTGTTATGGGCCATTTTTGTTTGAACTTTTTTAACTCTTGTCTGATATTCGGTTTTTGAAAATAATATTTCATTTTCAAATTGATTTTTATATTTATTTTTCATTTTTATTTAAATATTACTATTTTTAAAATGAATTTCATTTAAATTTAAACAATTATAGTATATATATAAATTAATAGTGTTAGAACAATCCATCATTTTAATCCAAATTATTTTTATTGATGTTATTATGGCGGCCGATAACGCCATAATCATAGCAATGATTGCAGCAAACTTTGCTCCTAAAAATAGAAAGCAAATTATAATGTATGGAGTTCTTGCTGCATTTTTATTTAGAATTATTTTTGCTTTTTCTGCAACATATTTATTTGGTTTTCCTATTATAAAAATTGTTGGTGGTACCTTGCTTGTTTGGATTGTTCATGACCTTCAACAAGATTTATTTGGTAAACAAAAAAAAATTAAATCTCCAACAAAGGTTTCAAAAGAACCATCCTATATGCAAAGTATGTATAAAGTTATTTTTGCCGACATTACATTGAGCTTTGACAATGTTATTGGAGTTGTAGGTGCATCAAAAGATAATTTTACACTTATGATTTTTGGTTTATTTTTATCAGTTATTTTAATAGGAACTCTAGCAACCTATTTTGTAAAAAAAATTCAAGATCATAAATGGATAGGCTATATTGGATTAATTGTAATTTTAATAGTTGCTATTCAATTAATCATAGGAGGATTAAATGACTATGGTGTTTTGTCTATTAACGAAACTTTTAAAAGATATTTTTAATTATTTAAGAACAATTTACCAAAACCTCTAATAGTTTTATTTTTTCCAATATTTTGGAGAGTATCCCAAATTAAAACCTGATTGCTTGTTAGAACAACTCTATTTAATTTTTTTTCAAGCTTTTCGATAATCGATAATGCAGGTAAATTAGTACAAGAAAGAAAGACTGCTTCAGCATCTCCTAAATCCATATTTAAAACAACTTCATATAAATATTCTGGATCAATTTTTGCAATGTCCCCATCAATTAAAATATCAAAATATGAATTTGAAGTGACGGTAAAATTTTCTTTTTTAAAATAATTAACTACTTCATCATTTAATTTTTTTGAATAAGGTGTAAAAATTGAAACTTTACTTATATTCATTTTTTTTAAAGCATTTATAGCAGCTGTGCTTGGTGTTGTAACTTTAGCTTCTGACTTTGCTAATTCAATTTTTTTTTTAACCAAGTCATACCCGGTTGCAATTGTTCCTGATGTACAACCATATACTACACAATCTAATTTTTCATCTGGCAGAATATCTTTTAAAACTTCTGTTATAGTATTAGACATTTTTATTAAATTTTCACTAGTAAGCGGTGAGTAGCAATGAATACGATTAACAAATAGATCTATACCCATATCTTTAGTTACGTTAATGAAGTCTTTTTCTATCATGAAATCAGTAGCTAAAGCAATTAAGCCTACTTTAGGATTGTTACTTGATTTATATTGTGGTTCTATTTTTATTGACTTCATTTTATCTATAAATAAAAGTAATTTTTCTTTAACTTAACTTAACTTAACTTAATTAAATAGATATTGATAAAAGAGTCTAGTAAAATTAAGTGGATTACAAAATGTCAAAAATAGTCGTACTTGCTCACTTTTAACTTAAAAATGAGAAAAACAATAATGTGGAAAATTTGAAAAATTAAAAACTTTAATTATCTTACAATGGAATATATTAAATTGTTAAGAATTTAATTTTCAAATATAATAAATCTATGCTTAAAAAATCTTCAAGAAATATGGTCGGCTATGGTTCAAAAGAACTAAAAGTTTCTTGGCCAAATAATGCCCGTATAGCTGTTCAAATAGTTTTAAATTATGAAGAAGGTGCTGAAAATTGTGTTTTAAACGGTGACAAATATTCAGAAGTTTTTTTATCAGAAATCATAGGTGCTCAACCTGTTAAGGGAAGGCATATTAATATGGAGTCTTTATATGAATATGGTTCACGCAGGGGATTTTGGAGATTACATAAATTATTTCAAGAAAGAAAAATACCCATTACAATCTTTGGTGTTGGTATGGCTTTAGAAAAAAACCCTGAAATATGTAAAGCAATTGTAGATGGAAATTATGAAGTCGCGTCACATGGATGGAGATGGATTGATTACCAAAATATTAAAAAAAAAGAAGAAAAAAAACACATGAACCTTGCTATTCAAACTCATAAAAAAATTTTTGGTGAGCGTCCGTTGGGATGGTACACGGGCAGATGTAGTCCTAATACTAGAGATTTAGTTTTTGAAGATGGTGGTTTTTTATATGATAGTGACTCTTATAGTGATGACCTACCTTACTGGGAAGTTAGGAATAATAAAAAACAATTAATTATCCCTTATACACTTGATAATAACGATATGAGATTTGCAACTAATCAAGGTTTTAATACAGGAGATCATTTTTTTACATACCTAAAAGATAGTTTTGATGTTTTATATGAAGAAGGAAAAACCAATCCAAAAATGATGTCTGTAGGACTACATTGTAGATTAATTGGAAAACCTGGAAGGATTCAATCGCTAAAAAGATTTTTAGATTATATATTAAAACATGAGGATGTGTGGATATGTAAAAGAATTGATATAGCTAATCACTGGATTAAAAATTACCCAAACTAATGAAAAAAAAAATTATCTTTACAGACGGACTTATTAATTTAGCCCAACCTAGACTAGGTTCTAAAGTTATATTTAAAACTGATGACTTTTTTGCTTCAGCAAATAGAGTTATTGATCCTTTGCCACCAGTATTTAAAGAAGGATTGTTTGGTAAAAATGGTAAATGGATGGATGGATGGGAATCTAAAAGAAAAAGAACTTCAGGACATGACTATTTGATTATCAAATTAGGTAGACCAGGATCAATCTCTAAAGTAGATGTTGATACTTCACATTTTAATGGCAATCAACCATCTATGATTTCATTAGAAGGTAGCAATTCAAAATCAAAAAACATTAAAAATTTAAAATGGACAACGCTAATTAGTAAAAAAAAAACAAAAGCTAATAGTCACCATATATTTAATGTTTCTTCTAAATCAATTTTTACTCATATTAAATTAAACATATTTCCAGATGGTGGTGTTGCACGGTTAAGACTATATGGAAATATATCAAAAAAAAATAATAACTTTGGTAATAAAACAGTTAATTTGGCTTCACTATTAAATGGTGCATCAGTTGTAGCTTGTAATAATGAACACTTTGGAAAAGCTGAGAATATATTAGCTCCTGGGAAAGGTAAAAATATGGGTGATGGTTGGGAGACAAGAAGAAGAAGAGATAAGGGGTTTGATTGGTTAATACTAAACTCTATTAAGGGTAAAAAAATTAGCAAAATTGAAATATCAACTCATCATTTTAAAGGAAATTTTCCAAGCCACTGCTCATTACAAGCTGCTTTTATTCCAGATAAAAAAACCTCTTCTTCGATTGTTAAAAAATCAAATAATTGGAAATTTTTATTAAATAAAATTACTTTATCAGCAAATAAAACTCATAAATTTAAGAATAAATTAATGAAAAATAATAAAATTAATTTTATAAAAATAAATATTTTTCCAGATGGTGGTATTTCTAGATTTAAAATTTTTGGTAAATCAATTTAATGGAAATTATATTTAACCCTAAGCTCATTACAAAAGAAAATTTCTCTAAGTTTGGAGATATGATTACAACAAATGATATTAAACCAATTGAAATTAACAATGGTTATGCCAAAAGATTTGATGGAATAGCAAATTTAAATACTTCTAAAGATAATGGTGAAACTACCATCTGTATTTTTTCTGCTTTAAAGAGAACTTTTCCTATGAAAATTAATATGATGGAAAAACATCCTTTAGGAAGTCAGGCTTTTATACCTATGAAAGAAACAACTTTTTTAGTTTTCGTTGCACCAGATGGCAACAAACCTGATCTTAATAAAGTTGAATCATTTGTTGTTCCTCCTGGAATTGGAGTTAATTATAATCCTGGCACCTGGCACTTTCCTTTAATATCTACAGAAGATATGAATTTTTTAGTAGTAGACAGGAAAGGTTCTGGAGATAATCTTGTTATTGAAAATTTAGATAAAGAAGAAGTAATCCTAAAATATTAAAACCCGCCGCATGAATGCGGCGGGTTTTTTTAAACTATATAGTTTTCTTATTATTTTTTAGATATAGCTAAATGAATTACGGCACCAAGTGATGCTCCAATTATCCAGGCATATCCTCCTCCACCACCTAAGTTAGCGAAGAAATCATCTAAACCGAAGATAAGAATATTTGGCCAAACAGTACCTACGGCTATGTATCCCGAAAGAACCCAAGCTAACATTCCTTTGTGGTTAAAACCATCATTGTAATAATACTTACCTTTTGGGCTAGCATCAAACAATGCATCTACATTGATTTTTTCTTTTTTTATAATGTAATAATCTACTATCATTATACCAAATACAGGTGCAAGAATTGCTCCTAGAGTATTAACAAATGGAAATAATCCCATTTGAGTAATAACAGCAACCCACATTCCACCTATAACAAAACCACAACCAGCTGTAATTAATCCACCCATTCTAAAATTAATTTTTTTAGGCATTAAATTAGCTAAATCGTAAGCTGGAGGTATAAAGTTTGCAACCATATTAATACCAACTGTCGCAGCGAAGAATGCAAATGCTGCAATAATAGTTAAAAATAAGTTGTCTACTTTAGCTACCATGTCAGTAGGGCTTGCTACGTATTCACCAAAAATAGCAATTGTTCCACCAGTAATCATCAAAGTAATGAAAGAAAATAAAATTACGTTTCCTACTAATCCCCATAGGTTTCCTTTTTTCATTTCATTTTCATTTTTAACAAATCTAGCAAAGTCACCGAAGTTAATCACAACCGCAGCAAAATACCCAACCATTATTGAAAATACAGCCAAGAATGCTCCAAATGATCCTAGTCCTTCAAAACCACCTGTACGAGTTCCTCCTGAAAATACATTTCCAACTTCTGATAAAAGTCCTCCACCTGCTTTAAACCAAATTACAATCATTAAAAGAATCATAACTGCATAAACTGCTGGTCCTGCAAAGTTCAAAAACTTTCTAATAAGATCAATACCTTGCCAAAATAGATATACTTGAAATGCTGATACAAATATAAATGATACCCACATTACACCTGTCATACCAAGAAGCATAACTTCACCTTCATTTCCTGTAATTCCAGTAATAAGAAGTGCTACAGCAGTTGATGCAGCATAAGTTTGTGCTCCATACCAAAACATTGCAACAAGACCTCTGGCCATTGCTGGAAAGTTTGCTCCAAATACACCCATACTTACACGAGCAAATACTGGATATGGAATTCCATGTTTTACACTTGGTTTTCCTGAAAGATTAACTAGCCACATAATGAAAAAGCCAGCAAGAATTAATGCTAAAAATACAGCCCATCCATTTAAACCTGACGCTAAAAACAAAGATGCTGCCAAAGTATAACCAAATAAACTTTGAACATCATTGGCCCAGACGTTAAAGATTTCGAACCATCCCCAATTTTTTTTATTTTTTGGAGTTGGAGCTAAATCAGAATTGTAGAGTTTTGACGATCTACCCATAATTATCCCCCTTTATATTTTTTTGTTAATTTTAAATAGCTATAATAAGTTACGGAAACTTTTAATGTAATATTATTATACTCAGTAAAAGTGTAAACAATTTAGTAAAAGTGTAAACAATAAAGTAACATTAATAATACTTCGAAAAATAAGCCCCGTTTTGTAAGGCTAATTAACTATCTAAAAACCTAAAATGAGTACAAGTTTATATTTAAGTCGATTGTTTCAATGTTATGTTTTAAGAAAATTTTTTTATATTTGGCCTATTCACCAAAAACATTAATTTTTTTTATATTAAAATTAACGAGTCCATTAAATCAACCTTAAAATTTATAAGATATAATTAAAAAGTTTATCTAATGCTAAATTAAAGCATAAGAATTGTCTTTCCAGTGATTTTCAGTAGTGCTATATTAGCTTAACAATAAAGCGATACATAACTCGTCGTTATTTCCAATACGAAAGTGGGATCAGGTCGTCTTTTTTAAATAATTATTTAAAGGAGGCATTAATGAAATTTGGATATTTTTGTAATACTACTAACTGGACACACAAACCTTACGATAAACTATTAGATGAAACTAGAGAGATCACAGAGTATTGTGATCAAAGTAAATGGAATTCTATCTGGTACACAGAGCATCATTTTAACCATGAAGGAATGGAATCTATTACAAACCCATTAATGATGGGTGTGGATGCTGCCGCACGAACAAAAAATATTAGAATAGGACAAGCTTGCAATGTAATTACATTTCATAATCCTATTAGACTTGCTGAAGATATAGCCTTATTAGATCAATTATCAAATGGAAGGGTTGAGGTTGGTATTGGTAGAGGAATATATGGAAGAGAAGCCATCAACATGAATAAAGAAGCAGATTTAAAAGATCAGGCAAAAAATTTTAGATTATTTGAAGAAACATTAACAATAATGAAAAAAGCTTGGACAGAAAAATTTTTTAGTCACAAAGGAGAATTTTATACCTACCCTACTCCAAATTTTACTTGGCAACATGATATGAGTCCACCTAGTGAAGAATTTTTAGATATCAAAACAAACGAAATTAAAAAAATTAGCATTGTTCCAAAACCTCATCAGCAACCTCACCCTCCAATATGGCAAGTTGTTGATGGCGCAAGATCAATTGAATGGGCTGCACAGAATGGATTGAATACAATAATGTGGATACCTACTGTAAAAGCATTAAAAAAAAGATTTGAAATTTATAGAGATGCTAAATCTAAAGCAGAAGATAGAGATGTTCCATTGGGTGAGGGCATATCATTAGTTCGAGATATGTTTATTGCAGAAACTATGGAAGAAGCAGAAAAATTAGCCGGTCAACATATTGTTAATTATATGAAATGGGTTTGTCACTGGAGAGGTTTGGGAAATCACATGGATCCAGATGAAGAACTTCCAGAAACAAAACATAAATTGGACTTACTTAATTATGACTTTTTACATAAAAGAAATTTATTATTTGGAACGCCAGAATATGTGGTTAATAAAATAAATGAATTAAAATCAGAATTAAATCTACAAAATTTACAAGTTTGGTCTAATTTTCCAGGTATCGATCATAAAGCTTGCATGAGAAGTATAAAATTGTTTAATGATGAAGTTATTCCAAAGATAAATTTAGATAACTCAAATATAGAAAAAGCTAGTTAATGAAACTTGAACTTAGGAAATTTACAAAGTTTGTAGACAAAACTTTTATTGAAGGCGGTAAAGAAGCTAAAGAACCAGTGTTGTTAGTTTCGGTTGCTGCAGTTTTTAAAAATCCATGGAATGGAAAAGGTTTTGTTGAAGATCTGAAACCAATCATATTAGACTTGGCGCCAAAATTAGGTGATATCCTTGTTCCAGAATTAATAAAAGAAATTGGTTCACCTGAAAAGATTTTGGCTTATGGGAAAGCTGGTACAGTTGGGTTAAATGGGGAAATAGAACATGCTTCAGCATTTATTCATACCTTAAGATTCGGAAATAAATTTAGAGATGCGGTTGGTGGTACTTCTTATTTAAGTTTTACCAATACTAGAGGACCTGCTGGATCTAAAATATCAATCCCTATGATGCATAAAACAGATTCTGGATTAAGACCTTATTACTTAACTCATGAATTCACTATTCATGACGCTCCTTTTGAAGATGAAATAGTTATAGCAATCGGTGGAGCTTCTAGTGGAAGAGCTCATGCCAGAACTGGAGATCGTTATCAAGATATGAAAGAAATGGGACTTGATCCTAAATAAATTAATGTCTCAAAATTTTGATCCAAATCAAAATTATTATTCATTTAATGATAACAATACAGTTCCAGTAGTATTTATTCATGGTGTTGGACTTGATCACCAAATGTGGCATCCTCAAATTAGTTTTTTAAATTATTGTTCTACAATTGTTTATGATTTATTAGGACATGGCAAAACTCCTTATAATAAAGAAGAAATCACATTAGATGATTTTTCAAATCAACTCTTCTCACTATTAAAGTTTTTAAAAATAAAAAAAATTAACCTTGTGGGTTTTTCTTTGGGGTCTTTAATTGCGTTAAACTTTGCTTCAAAGTTCCAAGATAAACTAAATAGTCTTACTGTGATTGGGACTACTTACAAAAGAACCAATGAACAAAGAACTCAAGTTATCGATCGATTTAATCAAGCAAAACTTAACAACCCTATTTCAAAACAAGCATTAAAAAGATGGTTTAGTGATGAATACTTAAACAAGCATCCAGAAATTTATAATCAATTTATAAAAATTTTAAATAAAAAACCTGAGAATCATTTAAATTTCCTAAAAGCATATAAATTATTTGCTCACCATGAGGATAATATTGAAATAATAAAAAATATAAAAATAAAAACACTTGTGATGACTGGTTCAAAAGATCCAGGTTCTACTGTCGCTATGTCAAAATCATTATCTAATGATTTAGTAAATTCAAGTTTTATTGAGATAAATAATGGAAAACATCTTTGTAGTATAGAATGTGCAGATGATGTTAATATAAATCTTAAAAAATTTATTAATAATTAAATGACAAAAATTAAAGATTTTAAAATGTTTATAAATGGAGAATGGGTAGATTCTTTATCTAATAAAAAAATTGAAACTTTAAACCCTGAGAACAATGAGATTTGGGCAACTGTTCCTGAGGCTAATGAAAAAGATGTTGATAAAGCTGTTAAAGCTGCACAAAAAGCTTTTGATAACTCATGGGCAAACTTACATCCAAAAGAAAGAGCTAAACATCTAATATCACTCGGAAATCAATTAAGAGAGAATGCGGAACATCTGGGTACTATTGAAACGATTGATACGGGAAAACTTTTTAGAGAAACAAAAACACAAGCTAACTACATAGCAGAATACTATGACTACTTTGCTGGTCTTGCAGATAAGGTTGAAGGTACTGTTGTTCCAATAGATAAACCAGATATGCAGGTAACAACTACTAGAATACCTATTGGTGTTGTTGCTGCAATTATTCCATGGAATTCACAAATGTTACTAACTGCAGTTAAACTTGCCCCAGCTTTAGCGATGGGCAATACGGTTGTTATCAAAGCATCAGAACTTGCGCCCGTAACTTTATTAGAATTTGCTAAACTAGTTGAAAAATCCGGAATACCAAAAGGAGTTGTTAATGTAATTACAGGTTTAGGTGAGCCCTGTGGCAAAGCCTTAACCACTCATGCTCTCGTTGAAAGAATCGCATTCACCGGTGGCCCCGAAACAGCAAAACATATTGTAAAAAACTCTGCTGAAAATTTATCTCAAGTAAGTTTAGAACTTGGTGGCAAAAGTCCTGTTGTTGTATTTAATGATGCTGAACAAGAAAATGCCCTTAATGGGATTACTGCTGGAATTTTTGGAGCCAGCGGACAAAGCTGCATTGCCGGATCAAGACTTTATATTCAATCAAAAATTTATGATGAGTTTTTAGATAAGTTGGTGGTAAAAGCGGAAAAAATAAAACTAGGTGCACCAATGGATAAGGATACTCAAATGGGCCCTTTAAATAGTTTTAAACAATTAGAAAATATAGAAAAAAATATTAAAGCTACTGTTGAGCAAGGTGGTAAAATTAGATGTGGAGGAAAAAGATCCAATATATCTAATAAAGGATATTATTTTCCAGCAACAATTATTGAGTGTGAAAATCACAACTTACCTACTGCAGAAAATGAATTGTTTGGTCCAGTTCTATCTGTAATGAAGTTTGATACTGAGGAAGAAGCAATTAAAAAAATGAATGATAATAAATATGGACTATCTTCTGGAGTTTATACTTCAAATCTTGGTAGAGGTATGAGAGTTTCTAAGGCAGTAAGAGCTGGAATAGTTTTTGTAAATACTTATAGATTAATTTCACCTATGGCACCATTTGGTGGAATTAAAGATAGTGGTTACGGTAAAGAAGCAGGAATAGAATCTATTAAAGAATATACAAGAATAAAAACGACATGGTATAATGCTTCGGATAAACCAATGACTGATCCATTCACTATGGGTTAATAATTGACTCTTAGACATTATTAATGACAATTGGTGGCATAATTGTTACCTGATCAGTCTATTTACCTCAAAAAATAAGATAATTTGTTTATTGAATATTTATACAAATAGGCTTTAATTTATCTTTTATAAATTGTTAACAATCAATGAGGGAATAATGAAAAAACTATTTATTGCTGCATTTATATTCGTTTCAACTTTTACAACGAATACATTCGCAGAAGTTAAGATGGGAATTATTTTAGGATTTACTGGTCCTATTGAATCTCTAACACCAGCTATGGCTGCATCTGCAGAACTTGCATTTAAAGAAGCTTCTGATTCAGGTTCACTATTAGGTGGAGAAACTATTTCAGTAATAAGAGCAGACTCAACTTGCGTTGACTCAGCGGCAGCAACTGCAGCAGCTGAAGGTGTTATTTCGCAAGGTGTTGCGGCTATTATGGGAGCTGACTGTTCAGGTGTAACTGGTGCTATCGCATCAAATGTTGCTGTGCCAAATGGTGTAGTAATGATTTCACCATCAGCAACATCTCCTGGTCTAACAACTTTAGATGACAAAGGATTATTTTTTAGAACAGCTCCTTCTGACGCTAGAGGCGGACAGATTTTAGCTGACATTACTAAAGATAGAAAAATCAAAAGTGTTGCTATTACTTATACAAATAATGACTATGGAAAAGGGTTAGCGGATGTTTACGAAGCAGCTGTTAAAGCTCATGGTATTAAAGTAACAACTGTAGCAGCTCATGAAGATGGAAAAGCTGACTACTCATCTGAAGTAGCTACACTTGCTTCAGCAGGTGGAGATGCAGTTGTTGTAATCGGTTATATAGACCAAGGTGGTAAAGGAATTATCCAAGGTTCTTTAGACTCTGGAGCATTTGATACATTTATTTTATCAGATGGTATGATCGGAGACGCTTTAACTGATACATTTGGAAAAGATTTAAATAAATCTTTTGGTTCACTTCCAGGTTCGACTGGTAAAGGTGCAGGTGTATTCAAAACAGTTGCTAAAGCAGCTGGTATAGATTCATCAGGACCTTATACAGGTGAATCTTATGATGCTGCTGCTTTAATCGTTCTTGCGATGCAAGCAGGTGGATCAGCTGATAGAGCTTCTATTGCTAAAAATGTAATGGCAGTTGCTAACGGTCCTGGAACTAAAATTTATCCAGGTCAACTTAAAAAAGGTTTAGACTTACTAGCTAAAGGTAAAAAAATTGACTACGAAGGTGCAACTGGAGTAGTATTTACTAGCGTTGGTGAAGCCGAAGGTTCTTTCTTAGAAAAAGAAATCAAAGGTGGAAAATTTAAAACTAAAAAACAAAGATAGTTATTAAATCTTAATTTTAAACCCCCAGCAGTGAAAATTGCTGGGGTTTTTTTTATATCTAAAAATTACTCAAGATTCTAAAAATACCAAATATTGAAATAGATATAAGAAAATAGAAAACAACTTTTTTATAAGTCTCTTCTTTACTTTTAACAAAAAATTTATCTCCTATATAAACACCAATTGGTAAAACAATAATTAATGGAAGAGTTCTGTAAATAGTTGTCATATCAACAATGCCAGCAAAAAAACTTAGAATAAATGCATAAATATCTGTTAAAAAAAATAAAGCTGCTAACGATCCTCTAATTATTGCAGGTTGAATGCTTGTAACTAATAAAAAGAGTGCAACTGGCATTCCTCCTAATGTTGTAAGTCCATTTAGTGTTCCAGATATTATTCCTGTAAAAGTTTTAACATAGGTGTTATTAATTTTTTGATTGGTGTAACCTTTCATTAATAAAATTGAAAAAAATATGATTATTAAACAAATTGATAAATGTGTTATTTCAGCAGATAAATATCTTAATAGATAAAGACCAATCGGTGAGCCAACAATTATTCCGGCTAATATTTGAAAAACAAACTTCCAATCAATCTTGTTCCAAATATATGGAACCATAAAAATACTGATTATAACTTCAAGTATCAGAATAACAGGGACTATTTCAATTGCTGGGAGTATAAAAGAAAAACCAGAAATACATGTCGCTGAAAAACCAAAACCATTAAAGCCTCTTATTATTGATGCAATGAATACCGTAAATATTATAAAAAAAAACTCAATTAAACTGAGTTGGAAATAAGATAAAAAATCCATTTTATTTTTTTTCTATAAAATCTGCTCTTAACGTTGACATAACAATTAAAAGTAGAAAAGGTATACAGATTAAATTCATTGTTTTCCAACTAGTTAAGCTTAGCAATATTCCTGCCGATAAACTTGCTAATGCCATTATGGTAAATACAATCAAATCATTAATTCCTTGTGCTCTAAATTTCTCTTCTTCTTTATAAGTTAAAACAACTAAACTAGTTCCAGAAATAAATA
>LWDU01038130.1_pt1 | contig 16213 bp, 16 predicted proteins | sample 727161 | NCBI WGS metagenome assembly LWDU01 (sample SAMN04566230, study PRJNA314399) | hydrothermal vent metagenome | isolation source: deep sea hydrothermal plume seawater | place: Mexico: Gulf of California, Guaymas Basin | collected 2004-07-11 | reverse complement strand
CGGTCAGCTTGAACTCCAGCGTCCCTCCGGCGTTGACCCAGCTATTCTGCAGGGCGTCGCCATCAAAAATCTGCGAGGCACTGTGATTTAGTTCGAATTCAGCCGAATCCTTCTCGACCGGCTCTGCCAAGGCCAAGCCGGTGGCCAAGGCCAAGCCGACGACCAAACTCCACGCTGCTCGACGGCAGCCCAATATTAATGTGTGGTTCCAGTTCATTGTTATTTTTTGTTATAACATGTATGCACAGGGGCCTTTTATTGTCTTGTTTTCATCGGGTCAAGTTTTTTAAAAAAATTTAGGGGCTGGCATAGCTAAGGGCTAATGTGATGAGCATTTCACCCAATGTTTTAGCTGCTTTAAGAGCATTTGGTGGTTGCTTCCATTGAAGCGCCATTCACACTCCTTCAAAAACCAGTAAAAGTTCTCTGATTTGATCCCGTTAAACCGTCTCAAATGACGCTTCGCCTGGTTCCAGAAGTTTTCAATTCCATTGATGTGGTTTCTCTCTTCTGCATATAGGGTGGAGTGGTTATAATCCGCCTATGATGAAAGTCGCTCACCTCCAGTGCATTGTACGCCTTAAAGCTGTCTGTGTACACCACACTGTCGGGTTGAACCTTCTCTTTGATGATCGGCAAAAGCGTTTCTGTTTTCGCATTGGGAATGATGGCCGTGTAGACCTTTCCACCCCGTTTTAAAAGCCCAAACACCGCTATCTTGCCTGCGGCAGCTCGTCTTCGTTTGCCTTTGCGGACTCCACCAAAGTAGCTCTCATCCGCCTCCACTTCTCCTGAAAGCTCATAGCTGGGCAGTTGGCTAGCTATGAGCTGGCGCAGCCGCTGATAGAAGATCCGGACCGTGTTTCGGTTCACACCTGTTATCTCCGCTGCCGCTCTGGCTGTGGCTCCTGCTACAAACATTTCGATCATCTTTCCTCTCTGCTTTCCGCTTAGTCGACTCTTCCTTTCATACATGCCTCTGACATAGCCTTTCCTAGCCCTTAGCTATGCCAGCCCCAAAATTTAATTTAAAAACCAAAAATTCGTTGAATTAGGTGCAAGACAACTCGTTAGCAGAATTACATTTCTCAGCGTTTTGCTAAGCGCACCGGTCACTGATTGGCCATGATAAAATCCAAGCCTTGCTTGATATGCCCCCGAATCACCACCTCCGCCCTGTCGGCATTATGGTTTCTGAATGCCTCGAGCAAGGCCAAGTGATCACTCTGTGTCACAAGGGCGGCCTCATAACTGAGCATTTCCGGTTTGTTCCGAACCACCAAGGTCATCATTTTCAAGTCCATCGCCACTTTCGCAAGCCAGGAGTTATCCGCCGCCTCAACAATTACGCTGTGAAATTCCAAGTCATCGTCCAGCCAGCGCCGAAGGGTGGTGCCCGTGGTTTTCCCGCTCTCGGTTGCCTTGATTTTTTCAAGAATCCCCTCCCAGTCATCGCAGATTCGAGTCAAATGCTTCAAGTGATAGTCTTGAATGTTTTTAGCGGCCTCCCTTGCGGCGAACACCTCCAACGATTCGCGAAACTCATAGAGTTGAACAATTTCCTTACGGTTCAACTTGCGCACAAAATTCCCTCCGCCGGGCAGATGCTCAAGTAGTCCCTCGCTGGTCAGGCGGTTGAGTGCTTCGCGCACGGGAACCATGCTGGTTCCCAGTTCAATGGCCATTTTTCGGTTCACAAGACGGGTGCCGGGAGAAATCTTTCCGGTCTGGATTTGCTCCCGTATCTGCTCGTAGACCCTCTGGGCCAGAAATGATCCCTTGGTTTCCGCCATCTTGAACGCGGCGGCAATATAAGCCACAGCCCGCTAACTCAATGCAATACCCAAGACACAGATTCACCATCACCGATCGAACGGGCAGAACCGGATGAAACATTGATACGATCCCGGCTATCGGCTATGTTCCCCTTTCCGGGATTGCTTTGACAAAACACACGATGAATCGTTTCTCTATATCCACCTCTCATGTCGGCTTGGCCGCGTTACTACTTGTGGCTGGCCAAGCGTTGGCATCTGATGCAACCAACCCCCGAGCCACACTGCGCCTGCCACCCGGCGAAGGCAATCCGCGCAACAGCGAGGGTGACTTTATTCAGTTGAAGGACGGGCGAGTGATGTTTTTATACACTCATTTCACCGACGGCGCGGGTGACCACTCCAAAGCCTACCTTGCGGCACGGTACTCGAGCGACAGCGGTCAATCTTGGACAACTAGCGACAAGGTCATCCTGCGTAATGAGGGCGACTGGAACATTATGTCCGTCTCGCTGCTGCGTTTGCAGGACGGGAGCATCGCACTGTTTTATCTTCGCAAAAACTCATTGAAAGACTGCCGGCCGCTGCTGCGCCGCTCGACCGACGAAGGCAAAACATGGAGTGAACCCACGGAAGTCATCACGTCGCCGGTCGGTTATTACGTGATGAACAACGACCGCGTGGTGCAGTTGAAAAAGAGCGGGCGACTTGTTGCACCCGTGGCGTTGCACAACTTGCCGGATTACACAAAACCCGATTGGACAGGCATCCTCATGTGCTACTTTTCGGACGACAACGGCAAAAGCTGGCGGCGCAGCAAGACCACGCTGAAGACCTTCGACAAAGACGGCAAACGCGTCACCACACAGGAACCCGGCGTGGTGGAACTGAAGGACGGACGGCTCATGCTGTTCAGCCGAACCGACGGCGGTAGCCAGTTCATTTCGTATTCCGAGGACGGCGGCGACACGTGGTCGGCACAGCAGGCCTCCAATCTCATCTCACCCGTTTCGCCGGCGACCATCGAGCGCATCCCATCCACCGGCGATCTGCTGGTTGCGTGGAACGACCACTCCAAAATCACGCCGGAATTGCGCGGCAAACGTACCCCGTTCAACGTGGCCATCTCGCGTGACGACGGCCAAACATGGAGTGATTCTCGGGCGTTGGAAAGCGACCCCCACGGTCACTATTGCTACACGGCGATGACGTTTTCCGGCAAAAACGTGCTCCTTGGCCACTGCGCCGGAGATCGGCGCAAAGGCGGATTAAACACCGCGCAAGTCACCCTCTTCCCGGTGGCGTGGTTGTACAAAAAACAGTGAGCGTTAAATAAGTTAAGGACTCATGCCCGCTGAATTGCCCCAACTCGATCTCGACCTTTGCCGCCAACGGCAGCAACAACTGCTCGACGTTTTGGAAGCTGCCAAGGCCGACCGGGCGATCCTGACCCGGCCGGAACAGGTGCAGTACTTCACCGGCTTTCGGCCGCATCACTTGATGGCCGCTGCCGTTTGCGTGGATGCCGACGGCTGTCTGTTAGTTGCGCCCAATGAGGAACCGACCCGGCACGCGGCCAAGCGGGTGGCAACGTTTGAGGCACAGTGGCTTTGCACGCTGCGGCAGGATCAGGAACGCGCCTTGGCCAAGTCGCTGAAGGACGCCTTGGCCAAGCCGGCGTCGCGCTTGGCTACGGACAACTCGGCGGCTTGGGCGGAACTGGGCGTCACGAGCACGGCGACAGTGGACATCGAGCCGGAGATTTTGCAACTGCGTCGACGAAAAGATGCCGATGAGTTGGCGATGATTCGCCACGCCATCGGCGGCACGGAAGCCATGTACGCCAGCGCGCGGGAAATCATCGAGCCGGGCATCACGGAACTGCGCGTCTTCAACGAACTGCAGGCCGCCGCCGTCGAGACCATCGGCGAAATGCTCAGCGGCACGGGCAACGACTACCAGTGCAACTCCCCCGGCGGCCCGCCGCGCGATCGTGCCGCGTGTGACGGCGAGTTGTTCGTGCTCGATCTCGGCCCAGCTTATCGCGGCTACTACGCCGACAACTGCCGCACCTTCGCCGTGAACAGCCAGCCAACCGACGAGCAACTGCGCGCACACGCAGCCATCGTGTCAGTGCTCGATCACGTGGCGGCCACGGTCAAGCCGGGCGTATCGTGCGCTGCGCTGTTCGCCGAGGCCAAGGCGATGCTCGATGAGTACGAGCCGGGTTCATTTCACCACCACCTTGGCCACGGCATCGGGCTTTATCCGCACGAAGCACCGCACCTCAATCCGTCATGGGACGACACGTTTCAGGAGGGCGACATCTTCACCGCCGAGCCGGGGCTGTACAACGAGGCACTGCGCGCGGGCATTCGCATTGAGGAAAATTATCTCGTCACCGCAGACGGCGTGGAGCAACTGACTCGGTTCCCGACGGATTTATAGCGTCACTCGATTTCCTCGACGCTAATCAGCGGGCAAACGGTGTTCGAATTCATCTTTTCCACCGAGCCGGCATCCTTGAATCCGCTGCCGGTGACCAAACAAATGAGGGTGTCTTCCCGGTCAACTTCGCGCTTGGCCAAGGCGTTCAACGCGCCGGCCAAGGCGACTGCACCAGCGGGTTCGCAAAACACACCCTCCTCCCTGGCCAAGCGCTCTTGCGCGGCCCACACCGCTTCGTCCGTAACCAAATGCCCGGTACCGCCCGTAGGGCGGCAGGCTCGGATGACCTCGTGACCGTCAATGACGCTTGCCACTTGCAGCCCGCTGACCGCCGTGGTGCAAGCCACGTCGCGACCCAAGTCATCCCCACCACGCAGAGCGCCGGCGATGGTGTCGTTGCCCTCCGGTTGAACGCAGTGCACGGCCGGGCTGCGCTTGGTTTTTGCAAACCCACGCACCACAGCCAGCGTCAACCCGCCGCCGCCGGCCGGGCAAAAAACGTGATCCAACTCTCCCTCGCATTGTTCCGCCAACTCGTAGGCCAGCGTCTCCACGCCCCCCATGCCAAGCGGGCTGTACTTGAAGGCGCTGATTTGCAGCGCGTGCCCGGGTTGCTGCCCCAGAGTCTCCAGAGCGGCGATGGCTTGGGCGGTGATGGCCGCATCGGTGCCGAAACCTTTCACGCGGAAAATCTCCGCACCGTACGCCATCATTTGCTGCAGCTTGGCGGCGGGCGCTGTTTCCACGATGGCAATGCGGCAGCGGATGCCGGCAGCCGCACAATACGCCGCCAAAGCCGCGCCGGTGTTGCCGCTGGACGATGCAATGCAGTCGGTCTGTCTGCGCGCCACCATAAGCGAGATGGCCGCCGCAGCGAACCGGTCCTTGTACGAGCCGGTCGGGTTGCCGGATTCCAGCTTGAAAAAAAGATTCCGCAAACTGGCGGCAGGGCCGATGACTCGGGAACGAATCAGCGGCGTGTTGCCTTCGCCCAGTGTAATGCGAGCCGCGTCGGGCACGGGTTCCAGTTGATCTGACCAGCGCCAAATACTCATTCGCCGTGGCCTCTTTCGGCGATGACACCGACGGTTTCGCCCTTGTTGACCCGGGGGAATTGGCGAAGCACAACGACCCTGCCGCTTTGCGTTGCGGCGATTTCGCGTGTGTCGCCACCGCCCACGCTGGACACCGTGCCAAGGATGCTTCCACTATCTACGTCTTGGCCAAGCTCGACTGTTGGCTGAAAAAAACCGGTGATCGGCGAAGGATTGCAAACCTGCATATGCCCCGACTCGGGGCGGTAATCCTCGATGATTTCCTCAACAACCGAAGCCGGAGATTCCCGGTCAATAAATCCGAGGTGAGACATTACATTCAGACAACCATCAACACACTTCGACTGCCCTTCCGCACACCCGGCAGTGCCGCCAAGGTACTCGACGTAAATGGCAGGCACACCCGCATCACGACCGACGGACAGCGACCGGCCGTCCAGTTCAGCCGACGTCCCCCAGACCAGCGGCAGGTTAAACGCCTTGGCCATTTCGCGTTGCGTCTCAAGGATCGCCCCGTCACGGTGGAGAACATATCCGGCGAGCGGAAACACACTCAACTCCGTGCCGCCGGTGTGTAGGTCGATGTAAAAATCAGTTTTCCGGATCAGCACGTTCAACTCGAACGCAGCACGCTCCGTCACCGATCCGTCTGCTTGGCCAGGACAGGTTCGGGCCAAGTCCAACCCGTCCTCCCCGCAGCGGTGGCCTCTCGCAAAGGCGGTCTCGTTCACAACCGGCACAAGCGTGATGCTCCCACACAAAGATCGGCGCAGTTCGTCATCATTGCTAAATCTCCGGATCAAATCCCGCACCGCCAACATCGGGACAAACTCGTCGCCATGTACCCCGGCAGTAATCAGAAAATGAGGCCCGGCCTTCTCGCCTTGGAATGTTTTCGTCTCAAGCAATTGCGTTCACTCCGGGCTGTCGTGCTGAACCAACACCTCCGCTTGGCAGTCACGGAACCGAAACCCTCCATCGACCGGCAGCACGACGCCGGTGATGTAGTCGGCACTGTCGGAGCAAAGGAACGCGGCGGCTTGGCCAATTTCGTCCGCTTGGCCAAGGCGGCCCCACGGCAATTCCTTGCCCCCTTCGGACATGATTTCCGCAGGGTACTGTTCGTGTTCACCAGGGGTATCGATCCAGCCCGGGGCAATGACGTTGACGTTGATCCAGTGCGGCATCAACTCGACGGCCATCGTGCGGGCCAAGTGGTTGAGACCGGCCTTGGCCGCGTTGTAAGCGACCGCACGGGGCAACGGCATTTCACCGTGCACGCTCGAAATGAAAACAATTTTCCCGCCGCTGCCCCGCTCGGCCATGTGCCGGGCAACGAGTTGGCCCATGTGAAATCCGCCGCCGAGCGTGCCCTGCAATGTCTTGTCAAAAACCTCCGGGTCGTAATCCAAAAAATCAGCACGCTCACTATAGGCGGGATTGCTGACTAGAATGTCGATGCGCCCGACCGCCTCGAGCGCAGCGGCAACCAATCGCTCGCAGCCGTCGCGCGAAAAGACATCGGCCTCGATAGGCGTGCATTGCCGGCCAAGATCGCGAATTTCGCCGGCGGTCGATTCCAAGTCCGGGCTGCCGGGACGGTCGTTCAGCAAAACATCCGCACCGGCGCGAGCCAGTTCCAACGCGCAACCCCTGCCGATGCCACGACCCGCTCCGGTCACCAGAGCAATTTTGCCGCTCAAATCCATCATTCAATCAAGCTCGTCAAACTGTTGTTTTTTATCAACCAACTCCCCCGACCATCCGCCTAATTCACTGCTGTTGACGATTAACTGAGCGCCTTGCCGGTGGCGCTTCTGCATTTCGTCCACCCCCATGGTCGGGCCGCCGAATGCTTTGCCGTGTTTCCTGCAGGCGATGGCGACGATTTCCCATGCTTCATCAATCGTCATCTCGCCGCTTTGGCGCAATCGCAGACCAAGGTCGCCCGGGCCGACAAAAAGAATGTCCACGCCCTCCACCGCTGCGATCGCCTCGGCGTTATGCACCGCCTCGGGCGTTTCGATTTGCACAGCGAGAAATGTTTCGCGATTGGCCCACGCAACATATTCGTCTGGGTCATGAATGAGAAAATCCGCATCCAAGCTGGCGTTGTCCAGACCACGGTCACCAATGGGCGGAAACTTGACGGCATCGACAAGCATTCGCGCCTTCTCCGGTGTGGATACGTGCGGGATCAAAATGCCGGCGGCGCCATCCTCGAGACAGCGATAAAGCCCGGTCTTCTCCAGTGTCGGCGGACGCAGCATGATGTCGATGTCGTACAGATGCGAGAATGCCAACAGCGCTTGGATTTCCCGAATCGTCATCGCGCGATGCTCGAGGTCGAGCCAGATGCAGTCGTAACCGGCCCGTGCCGCATGACACACGTAAGCCGGGATGTAATGCCCGAGACAGCAGGTGCGAATCGGTTCGTTGTTTCGGATGCGGACGAGGGTTTTGCTTTTTCTCATGCGCGGGGAATGTGCGTCTTTTAGCGCGCCAACACCAGCAGGGATTGCGCGGCGCGGATGCGAACATCGAGCGTTTCATCTTCGAGCAACTCGATGAGTTGCGGTTTCACCGAAGTCATCCGGGCGTCCCCCGAAAAGACAGCGGCAAAAACACGGATGCTCGGATTGTCTGACTCAAGGTTTCGCGTAAGCGCCATCTGCCCTTCGCGATCTCCCAGCGCAGCCAAGGCGTGTTGCAGGTCCGCCTTGGCGATGGGGTCCGGGGCATCAACCAAGCGGGAACGGATCAGGCTGCGATCTGCCTTCCCGCCGACACGGCCCAGCACCCAGGCGACGATGGTGAATACTTTTGGGTCTTTGGCTCGCCGCATTTTTTTTTGCAGAAACGCCAGCGCCTCGGCGTCGCCCGCTTGGCCAAGCGCCGCTGCCGCCATCAGTTGCAGGTTGGTGTTCTTCGACTGGGCAAACGCAGCCCGAATGGGCTTGGCCTTGGCCGCGCCGCCGACTTTGTAAAGGCTTTCCGCTGCGTGAACGTGGCCGTAGTCATCCTCTCCTCGAAGTATGTCGAGCATGACTTCGCGCTTTTTTGTGTCGCCAGCACGGACCAACTCACGGGCCAAGCCGCAACGGCGTTGGTCATCCTTTTCGGCATTCAACCGCGAAGCCAAGCGCTCCCGCACCTCGGCGCCGTAACCGCCCAAGGTCAAGCCTTCCGCCGCGTGCATGGACGGCCAAAACTCGTCCGACACAAACCCTGCCCTCAGCACCTCAAGGCAGCGCGCCTTCGTAGGCGCATCAAGTTCCATCCGTTCATCTGCATGCAAAGTGAACGATGCCAGAAACAAAAACGAAACAACGATCCAATTTAACTTCATGAGTTTACTTTTCTTGGGAACAATTTGCAGGCCACCAATCCCACCGCAACACCGACGACCAAGGCGGCCGGGGAGATCCATTGAAAACTTATCGGGTCGATCAACTTTCCGCTTGGCCCGGGGATTTGCCCAAATAACTGTCCGCCAAAAGCGATCGAAACCGCAACCGTAACGCTGGCGATCACCCCGATCCAAACGCCCCGCGCGTTGGCGAAGGGCACAAACAGGGCGAAGAAAAACAGCAGAAAAATTGGAACAGTCAACAGGTTGACGGTCTTGTTGGTGACCGCCAAAAAGGTGCCGGTGATTTGGCCAACCGCTGAACTCAAGGCCAAGACGACGAGGCCAATCGCCACGGCCATCGCGCGGGCGAAGCGGATGTGTTTTTCATCGGTCTCCGGTTTGCGGCCGAAGCGTTCGAGGAAATCGCTCATCACCACTGCGGTGATGGAGTTGACGCCAGAGTCGATGCTGGACATCGCCGCAGCAAATAATCCGGAAACAACCAAACCCGTGACCACGGGAGGCAAGTGGTGCGCGATAAAGTGGGGGAAAAGTTTGTCCGCATTGTCCTGCAACGTGACACCGGCCGGAAGCAGATCGGGGTTGGCCTGAAAAAAACCGAGCAACGCAAAGCCCACCAAGCCGAGCGTCAACCCTACGACACAACTGACGATCAACCAGGTCGCCATGGCGCGTCGGGCCGTCGCCGCGTTCTCCGTGGCCATGTAGCGCTGCACCGACACCTGATCGCCCGCCGAAGTGCAAACCATCCACAGAAACACCGACAGCAACGTCCCCACCAGCGTCACGCGCGTGGACGGGTCAAAACTAAAAACCGGCTGTGTATCCCAAATATCATTCTGCCATTCCGTCGGGAACCACCCGAAGCCGCCCATCTTCCACGTCACCGTGCCGATCACCAGCAACGCGCCGGCGTAGAGCAACAACGTCTGCATTAAATCCGTGATGACCACTGCGCGCAAACCACCCAGCGAAGTGTACGTCACCGCGAACACTCCGGTGATAGCGACAATCAACGGCACCCATTTTTCGTCCACACCCACCATCACCGCGATGGCCTTGGCCGTCATGAAAATAAGAAGAGACATCCACACCAAACGCAGCATGAGAAACATCACCGCACCCAGCAGGCGCACAGTCACGCCGAGTTTTTTCTCCAGCAACTCATAAGCACTCGTCACTTTTTTTTGCCTCATATAAACAGGCAGAATACCGTATGACAGCGCTATAAAAATCAGCGGGTAAACCAAATAACTGGCGAGATACACCGGCCCCTTGCCGATTGTTTCTCCGGGCAACGACAGGTAGCTGATCGTGCTCAGCAGCGTGGCGAAGAGCGACACACCGATCAGGATCGGGTTCATCTTGCCTGACCCGATGAAATATTCCCTGGCACTCTTTTGCTGCCGCCCGAAGTGCCAGCCCAACCCGATCGTCGAGACGGCGTAAATGAAAACGATAATCCAATCAATGACAGCCATGATCGCAGGCGAATGGTGGATTCAACGATTGATCGTGTCTAGGAAATTAGGCTTGGTGTTAATAAATCCGGTTCGGCTTCGACCAGTGAATGCGTGAGACAAACACGCTGCCGTTGCTTCCGTGCTTGTTCTCTATTGGCATAATATAATTTGGACCCCAAGTTTGCATCCACTCGGACACGGTCACCCAAGTCTCATCCGCGCTGACATGGGTAACGCCAAAGTTACCCAGTCGCGCCCCGCGTTCCGGCACAAGAATCCGCTCCGTGCGCCGAATCACACATAACCGCTTAGGATCGATCTGCGCCATGAATAACGGAGCGCGATGGCGGAAAACGTGATCATTATTCGCCCCGCGCCGGGTATAGACGAGGAACAATCCATCGCTGTGCGTCACCCAGTGCTGTTGAGTGTTGTAGTTGCCGAGGTCCGCGCCGTCATCAAATTTCCACGACTGGATCTGCTGGTAGTTGAGTCCGTCCTTGCTGCGTGTCACATAGCCGCGCTGATCATTCCGGATGGTCAAAAAGTACTCGCCGTTAAACCGCGTCAATGAGGGTTCATGCAATCCGCGAGTCTTGTCAGCAACCGCCAGTTCGTTGCCATGCAATTGGAAGGTAAGCTCTTTTCCATCGAACCCACAGCGAGCCACCGTAACCCGCGAACTAATCTCAGGAGATGAAAAATAAATAGGCAGCAAAATCGTGCCATCCTCCAAGTCGTACCGTTGCACGCAACCCGCACCGGAGTTGTGAAACTTTTTGCCAGAGGGCATGGTCAACTTTTGCCACGGTGCCCATTGGCTTTTTGCAGCGTCATAAATCGAATACGTGGTGTGACGTGGGCGCAGATGGTCAACCTTCCAGTCGGGGGTGTAAACGACACTATGCCCCGTACCCAGCAGCTTCTTCGTGGCGCCGTGCCAGCGCGGCCAGAAATCGCTAACAGCGACGGGCCTTTTAACGCGATCGATGATCTCGTGCCGCACCGCTAGGCTCTTCGACGCGGTCGGCTTGGTCCAAGTCTTGCCCAAGTCGTCGGTATGCAACACATGCATCGCCTTGAATACATCGCTGCCAGACACGTCCAGCGTGTTCATCGTCATCACGACCCGCGGTCGGCCATCTTTCCCGCCTCCCGGCACGATGCCAGCCCGCGGGTGGCACCAACATTTCTTCCCATCATACCGCTTCGTGGGTACGTCGCGGGACAGGCGGTATGGCCCGCCCGTATCCTCGCCCCGGCCAATCGCCGGTAGGGCAAGCAGGGACACGCCACTGCAAAGCGAACCCTGAATGAAGTCGCGTCTGGATGATGTTTTTTTTGCCAATGTGATTTTCCTTCTGATGTTAACCGTTAGCTGCCGTCACGCGGGGGGCGTGGCGGTCACGGCCTCGGTGTAGGCTGTTTTGAGGTTGGAGTTTGTGCATGTGTGTGCACCCGCGAAAACGAACAGCAGCCCGAGGCGCGGCTGACCCGTGGTGTTGGGGCCGGAGTGGTGGATGGTGTTGCAGTGGTGAATGGTGGCGTCGCCCGGCTCAAGCGTGGCGCGGAATTGCCCAGCCAACGACTCGGCCGGCGGCTCGGCCAGCCCAATGGAATTGCCCGGCACTCCCGATGGCCGCGTGGGCAGCACGCCCTCCCGATGCGAGCCCTTGACGAAATAAATGGGGCCGTTCGCCACCGTCACCGCGTCGATGGCGATCCACAGCGTGAACATGTCCGGCGGCTCCACGCAAAAGTAGGCGTTGTCCTGGTGATACGGCACCGCCGAGCCCACACGCGCCGGTTTGTTAAAAGTCTCCACGCCGTGCAACACTGGCTCGCCGCCCACCAGCCGGGCCGCCAGCGCCGTGATGCCCGGGTCGTGTGCCAGCATTTTAAAAAACGCGTTATGCTGTTCCAGCCGCCACAGGTTGCGGATGGCCCGGCCATCGGCCTCGACCGTTCGCGCATCAGCGGGCTTGGAGGCAAGGTCCTCGCGGATGTACCTGTCAATCTCCGCGCGAACCTCCGCCACGCGTTCATCTGTAAAAAACCCGCGCAATCGCGCCACGCCATCACGCTGGTAATCCCGCACCGCCTGGTCGCTCATGGGTCAGCCTTCTCGAGTTCCTTCAGCAACGGCCGGGAGCCGTATTCATTCAGCGCGGCAATCAACCCACGCTCGGCGTTGTTGCGATCAACGGCGGCCAGCGCGCTCGTCGAAACGAATAATAAAACAATCCGCGAAAGCGTTTTCATAAAAAGACGCCGCATTTCAAACCGCCAGCGCATTCGCCGCAAGCATTTCCGCCACGCTTGCCTTCGGGACTCGTGCGCGGCAGACTCTGCGCATCCCATGAGTTTTGAAATCAATTTATCAGGCAAGGACGCATTGGTCACCGGCGCTTCGCAGGGGCTTGGCGCGGCCACGGCGCGGGTGTTGCATGCCGCCGGTTGCCGCGTGGCGCTGAACCATCCCGGCTTGGAAACGACCGCCGCGGATGCCGAGGCGATTGCCGGTGAATTGAATGCCGCCCGAGCGGACAGCGCGCGGGCTGTTGCTTGCGATATCAGCGATGCTGACGCGGTGCAGGCGATGATGGCGGATTTAAAAACCGACTGGGGCGGCATCGATTTTCTCATCAACAACGCCGGTATCATTCGCGACCGCACGCTCGCCAAGATGAGCCGCGAGGAATGGCGCGCGGTGATGGACGTGAATCTCGACGGCGTTTTTTACGCGAGCAAATACGGCCTCGAGGTGATGCGCGATGGCGGCGCGATTGTCAGCCTCGGCAGCATCGCGGGCATCGTCGGTTTTTTTGGACAGGCCAACTACGCCTCCGCAAAGGCCGGCGTGATGGCGCTGATGCGCGTGCTCTCACGCGAGTGCGGAAAGCGCAACATCCGCGCCAACGCCGTCGCGCCTGGCGTGGCCGAGACGCCGATGGCCGCGACCATCCCCGACAAGGTGCGCGCGGACATGCTTAAGCAAATTCCGCTCGACCGCTTTGGCACTCCCGACGAGGTGGCCAGCGTGGTGCTGTTTTTGTGCTCGCCGCTGGCTTCGTATGTCACCGGCCAAACTATCGAGGTCAACGGCGGCTGGCGCGGATGAGGCCCGCGCTGCAAATCCTGAGCGCCGCCGAGGCGGTCGCGCGCATTCCCGATGGCACCACCGTTGCGTGCAGTGGGCTTGTCGGCGCGGGCCATCCCGAGGCGCTCACCGCCGCGCTGGAAGAGCGGTTCAAAACAGACAACTCACCGAACAACCTCACGCTCGTTTACGCCGCCGGCCAGGGCGATGGCGCTCAGCGCGGGCTCAACCACCTCGCGCATCCCGGTCTGCTAAAGCGCGTCATTGGCGGCCACTGGAATCTTGCGCCCCGCCTTGGCCAGCTCGCACTTGCGGGCGACATCGAGGCGTACTGTTTTCCGCAGGGCATCATCTGCCAGCTCTTCCGCGAAATCGCCGCGCATCGCCCGGGCGTTTTTACAAAAGTCGGCCTCAACACCTTCATCGACCCCGCGCACGGCGGCGGACGATTAAACAAAAAAACTTCCGAGCCGCTGGTTGAGCGCGTGAAGCTTGATGGCGAAGACTGGCTGCGGTTTCGCGCCTTCCCCATCGATGTCGGCCTCATCCGCGCCACGCGCGCAGACCGCGCCGGCAATCTCACCATGGAACGCGAGGGGCTCGTCGGCGAGGTGCTGCCCATCGCGCAGGCCGCGCGCAATCACGGCGGGCTGGTCATCGCGCAAGTCGAAAGCATTTCCGACCAGCCCGCCGCGCCTCACGCCGTGCGCGTGCCGGGGATGTTGATCGACGCCCTCGTCGTCGCTGCGCCCGGCGAACATGACCAAACTTTTGCTGAGCCATTCAACGCGAGCTACGTCGAGGCCGGCCGCGCGGTTGCGCCTGAGCCGATGCCGTTTTCCGAGCGCAAAATAATCGCGCGGCGCGTGTTGCGCGAGATTGCGCCGGGCAGCATCGTAAACCTCGGCATCGGCATGCCGGAGGGTGTGGTGCCCGTCGCCGCCGAGGAGGGGCGGCTTGATAAGTTCACGCTGACGCTCGAGAGCGGCCCCATTGGCGGCATGCCTGCGGGCGGCTTGAGCTTCGGCTGCAGCGCGCATCCGGAGGCCATCATCGACCAGCCCGCGCAGTTTGATTTTTATGATGGCGGCGGCCTAGACGTCGCCGTGCTCGGCGCGGTGACCATCGATGCCGAGGGCAGCGTGAATATCAGCGCGCTGGGCGACCGCTTTGCCGGCGTCGGCGGGTTCGTCAACATTGCGCAAAACGCGCGCAAGGTGATTTTCTGCTGCCCCTTCCGCGCGGGCGGGTTGGAGATCGCAATCGACAACGGCCAACTGCAAATCCAAACCGAAGGCCGCCATTGCAAGTTTGTGAAACAAATTCCGCAAGTTGCCTTTCATGGCCCCAGCGCGCGCGGGAGGGGACAGGAAGTTTTTTACATCACCGAACGCGTCGTCTTCCGCCTCGGCAACCACGGCCTCGACCTCATCGAGACCGCTTCCGGCATCGACGTGGAAAATGAAATTTGCGCCCAGATGGAATTCCGCCCAAACATTGCCCACCCAAAACCCATGCCCGCTGAGTGTTTCCGAAAGGACTAAAATGATTTACAAATCTCCCATCCACATCCTCGCCGCACGGCGTTCGCCCATTGGGCGGCTTGGCGGCGGCTTGAAAAAATTCACCGCACACGAGCTGGCCACCCGCGCCGCCGAGGCCACCGTGCCCGAGGCGCTGTGCCCGCACATTGGCCAAGTCATTCTTGGCCAAGTCCTTCCAGCTGGCTGCGGCATGAACACCGCGCGACAAACCGGCTTGGGGCTGGGCGTTCCGCAAGCGTCGCCGGCGTTCACGGTGAACATGGTTTGCGGTTCCGGGCTCAAGTCGGTGGCGCTTGGCGCGGATGCCATCACGGCGGGCGAGGCCAACCTTGTTTTAACAGGCGGCGTGGAGTCGATGAGCAACGCGCCGCATTATGCGATGGACGCGCGTTTTGGCAAAAAATTTGGCAACGCGAAGCTGCTCGATGCCATTCTCACTGATGGGCTGTCCGACCCTGGGCTGAAACGCGGCATGGGTGAACTCGCCGAGGCGTGGACGGAGGAGCACGGCATCGGCCGCACGGAACAGGATGCCTTCGCGCTGCGCAGCCAACAACGCGCCTCCGCCGCCCGCGAGGCATTCGCGCGCGAGATTGTGCCCATCGGCGATGTGGCGACGGACGAGCATCCGCGCCCGGACACGACGCTGGAAAAGTTGCAATCGCTCGCGCCTGCATTTGCTTCGGACAGTGCCATCACCGCCGGCAACGCCTCGAGCATCAACGACGGCGCGGCAGTTGTGCTGCTGGCGAATGACGCGGCGTTGGCGGAACACAATTTGGAATCCCGCGCGCGCGTTGTCGGCGCGGTGGCCGTCGGCTGCGATCCGGCGCGCTTTGGTTTGGGGCCAGTTGGCGCGGTGCAATCGCTTTGCGAACAAACCGGCTGGAACCTGGCCGGCGTGGACACTGTGGAAATCAACGAAGCCTTCGCCGTGCAAACGCTCGCCTGCGCGCGCGACCTCGGCCTGTCCGACGAGCAACTAAATCCGCGCGGCGGCGCCATTGCCCTCGGCCATCCCATCGGCGCCAGCGGCGCGCGCATTCTTGTGACGCTGTTGCATTTTCTTGAGGACACCGATGCGCGGCGCGGCATTGCCACCCTCTGCATCGGCGGCGGCATGGGCATCGCGCTGGCGATTGAGCGCGGGTGATTAGTTGTCCTCGGCAGCCAAGTCGGTATTCACCGTTTCCTTTGCAAACCGAATGGCGGTGAGGGTGATGAGCGAGGTAATGACTAGGTAAGCGGCGACGGGCCAAGGGTTGCCATCGGACCATTTCAAAAGCAGCGCGGCAATGATTGGGGCGAGGCCGCCGGCGAAGGGGGAGGCAAGTTGGTAGCCGAGGGAAACACCACTGTAACGAACGCGGGTGCTGAACAGTTCGGAGAAAAACGCCGCCTGCGGGCCGTACATGGCGGCGTGGCCGACGGCAATGGCGAGTATCATCGCAATAG
>LWDU01036514.1_pt1 | contig 16217 bp, 12 predicted proteins | sample 727161 | NCBI WGS metagenome assembly LWDU01 (sample SAMN04566230, study PRJNA314399) | hydrothermal vent metagenome | isolation source: deep sea hydrothermal plume seawater | place: Mexico: Gulf of California, Guaymas Basin | collected 2004-07-11 | reverse complement strand
CATTCCAGATAATCATCCATTCCACTTGGTGGTCGACCTGTTGCCATAACTTACCTCCGTTAGAGACTTGATGTCCAAATCTCCAAGGTAAGCACCCCGACAAGTATGGTTAGCTCTGACGCTTACGGTGGCGTCAGCTTTTGCCGGACATGTTGTTTTGAACCAAGGTGACATGCTTCGCAGCTGATTCCCAGAGTGACGGCATGCTGAGGAGCCTCGAAGTTATGAACCTGCTGCACCACTTGATCCACTGCCTCATTGCTTAAATCGGAAGTGTACTGCGTTCCGTCCCATACCGAGGGGTGTGCGTCTGCAAGGTAATTGGACATGGAGAAATGCACCGGCGCAGGAGCGTACTGGCTGACGAGAGCCGCGTCACGAATGAACATGTCGGCCAATGGAAACGTTGTGTGGCAGTAATTACACCGTGTTGCGTAGGGATGGAATTCGATCGTGTTTATCGCGAACGGGTCGGCCCGTATCCCGTCCGGCAGTTCACCTTCGTCGCCGACATGGACAACCGGCACCCACTCTTTCGCATCAAGCCAATAGCCAAATGGCAACACGTGATCCGTCTTATAGAAATCGTGACTGTCTGGTTCGGGACCTTCAAGTTGCTTGCCGACGTAGTACTGATAGAAGCGTGAACCGATTGTTTGAGTGATCGCATAAACACGCCGGACGTTGTCCCGCTCGCGGTCCAGGCCCATCCGATACTCTTCTCCCTCTCGGTAAAACGTCCCCATGCCGCCGAGATACGAAATGCTCGCATCGCCTGAGAAATCGCCTTTGACAGTCGAGGTGTCGGCAAGTGCGTTCATCCAGCGATGCGGATGCTGAGACCAGGTTTTGTGGTTCTTCGCGTGACAGGCTTTACACGACTCAGGGCCGGCATAATCGTCGGGATGGATGTTGGTCTGGAACTCATGATTCAGGCCAGTTTCCGTGATGGAAGCCGGGACATTATCCCACCACAGATGCACATTCTCGTACTTTATGAAGCGAGGGTCTTTTTCACGATGGCGACGGAGTACTTCACGTTCAGTTTTATCTTCGTCGAGATCCGTCTGCGGAACATCTCTTGTTCCGTAGACAAACAATGCTCCTATCACCGTCAGGAAGAACAGAGAGAATTTAGTCAATCGGGACTCGTGACTGCATGGCTAATAAGTTGGCATACATCAACGGAGAAACTGTTTCATCTCAGCCTCAAACGACACCGTGATTTCGAGTGACCACAGCGACGCTTGTTGCCGTGCTGAACGATTTCAGTATATTCGAGGCGAAAGAGGCCCGCAAGATGCCAGGCAGGTGGCGTGTCTCCCTTGAACAGGTCCACGTTCGGTCACTTCGACGTAGATTGATCTGCTCCCGATGTCTGCTGTCGAGTCAGAAGTCGAGTCAGAAGTCGAGTCAGAAGTCGAGTCAGAAGTCGAGTCAGAAGTCGCTAACGCAAGACCACATGTTGAGTGCGACTTACGTCGTTACTTGCACGGGATACTGTAGCACTCGCCCATTTGCACGCCCCAATCCATACGACTAGTATGGAAGCATATCATATGTTCGCCGTTTCGATTTGGGAGGGGCATGTGAGATCGTCGCGACGGTCTGATGCGATCAGGACACGTAATCACATGCTATGCCGATTCTCAGACAATAAAACAGGAAGGTCTGCGTGCGAAATACTGATCAGTCAAAAGCTCTCGTGATTGCCTTGGGGGCTCTGGTCCTGGCCACGGCATCCGTTCAGGCGCAGAGTTTTCAGATTACAACGCCTCCATCTGACCTGAAGCGGAAACCGTTCCATCAGAAGTATGTCAGCGCGAACGGTTATCCCATCGTCAGTTCCGTCAAAGTGGACGACTACGCGCTGAAAGAAGCGGCCTTTCTGGTCAATCTGATGCTGGCCAATCGCCCTGACGTCCGCAAGGCAATGATCAAAAGCGGGTCGCGCCTGATCATCATGGCGCATGATGAATTCACCACCGATGTGCCGGAACATTCTCACATGCGCTCCAGGGACTATTGGGATGCGCGCGCCAGAGGACTCGGTGGTTCTCGAAGCGATCCGGTCTGTTCCTGTGGGCAGGAAAATCTGCTCGCGTTTGACGGTGACCCTTATTCAACGGAAAACATTCTGATCCACGAGTTCGCCCATAACATACATCTTCGTGGTTTGGTTAATGTGGATCCCACGTTCGATGACCGCCTGAAGCAAGCGTATCAGGCTGCGATGTCAGCCGGGCTGTGGGACAGGAAGTACGCCTCAACCAATCATGCCGAATATTTCGCCGAAGGTGTTCAGTCCTGGTTCGATAACAACCGTCAACCGGATCACGACCACAATCATGTCGATACACGCAAGGAACTTCGCGATTACGATCCCGGGCTGGCTGCGATCTGTGAAGAGGTCTTTGCTGAAACCGAACTCTTCTACACCAAACCTGCGACTCGGCTGAAAGATCACCTGGCCGGCTACGATCCAGCCAAAGCACCCAGGTTTGTCTGGCCTGAACGGCTGCTTAAGGTGAAAGAGGAGATTCGTGAAAAAGCCAGAAATCGAAAAAGTCGGAAAGACAAACAGAAGGCAGACAACCAGTCGAATGCGGCTAATCCGACACGCCCCAATATTGTCGTGATCATGGCGGATGACCTGGGTTGGATGGATCTGCATTGTCAGGGCAACGCGCTACTGGACACGCCTCATCTTGATCGCCTGGCAACTCAGGGAATGCGGTTCACAGACGGCTATGCTGCGGCTCCGGTTTGCTCGCCAACCCGAGCAGCCATGATGACCGGTCAATCGCCTGCCCGGGTGGGCCTAACCAATCATGCTCCCGGTCATGCGGACGGGTTCCATCCCCCGAACTCTGAGACAACCGAAGCAGATTGGGTCAGACACCTGACGCTTGATCATGTGACCATTGCCGAGCGTTTGCGGGAGGCCGGCTATGCCACCGGTTTTATCGGCAAATGGCATCTTTCGCATCGACCAGGGTCCGACGCAAACGGTCCCTTTGAACCGCGACTGAGGCCTGAGCATCAGGGTTACCAGGTCAACGTCGGCGGATGCAGTCGAGGCGGTCCACCCAGCTATTTTGAGCCGTACCGAATCCCGAATATTGCTCCACGCCGCACGGGCGAGTATCTCGCCGATCGTCTGGCCGATGAGTCCATTGCGTTTATCGAGGCACACAAGGACGAGCCGTTTTTTTTAACCTGGTGGAACTATTCCGTGCACTACCCGATGGAAGCGCCAGCAGACCTGATTAAAAAATACAGAAACCGAGAAGGGATCAGCCGTCCGGTTTACGCCGCGATGATTGAGGCGATGGACGCAGCAATTGGGAAACTGCTCACGGCACTGGATCGTTCCGGCGTCAGCCAGAACACTCTTTTGATCTTCAAGTCCGATAACGGATCGCTGTACGGCAACGCACCTCTGCGTGCCAACAAGGGCTTTCTTTATGAAGGCGGCATTCGAGTTCCGTGGATCGTACGCTGGCCGGGCATCATTGAAGCCGGATCAGTGTGCAGCACGCCTGTCATCAGCATGGATACGTTTCCCACGATCCTTGAAGCAGCAGGATTGAAACCAGCCTCGAACATGCCGCTGGACGGAGAGAGTCTTCTGCCGTTGCTTAAACAGACTGGATCGCTGCAGCGCAAGGCTATCTATTTCCATTATCCCAACTACGCCTTTCACAAACAAAACCGACTTGGCAGCGCGATACGCGAAGGTGACTTCAAGCTGATCACTCGCTACGATGACAGCTCCTTTGAACTCTACAACCTGGCCAACGACATCAGCGAAAAGCAAGACCTCGCCAAATCGTCCCCTGAGATCGCCATGGCGATGAAGGCCAAACTCGATGCGTGGCTCGCTGCATCCGGCGCAAGAATGCCCGGACGAATCTCAGGAACCAATTAGTTTTTTATAGACCCCCAAAGTGGGGTTGAATCATTCGCTGGAACAGGGGTCAGGTACCAGGTGGTCGGAACAGAATCTGCCCTCTGCCTGAGGCTTTGTTTCGCCACGTAATTTCGGTTCTCCGGCAGGCACAACATGAACATGCGACAACAACTGATCCATCCACGCGACGAGATCATGCAGACGATGGACCGCATTTATCGTTACCGCATGACCACAACATCAGGTGGCAATCTGTCGATCCGCGACGGAGGTGACATTTGGATATCGCCCGCGCGCGTCGACAAAGGAAATCTTTCGCGCAACGATATCGTTTGCGTGAAAGCGGACGGATCGGTTGAAGGCCTGCACCCGCCATCATCCGAGTTTCCCTTTCATCGGGCGGTCTACGAAGCCCGACCCGACATCCGGTCGATTGTGCACGCCCATCCGGTGGCGCTGGTGGCGTTCAGCATCTGTGGGCAGACACCCGACACCAGCCTGTTTCATCAGGCGCATTCGGAATGTGGCCGGATTGGTTTCGCGCCTTATGCCCTGCCGGGCAGCGAACAGCTGGGCAGCAGGATTGCCGAAACGTTCAAAACGTCCGACAGCGTTATCCTTGAAAATCATGGAGTGGTTGTTGGCGGCGATTCGCTGTCGCATGCATTCCAGCGATTCGAGGCGTTTGAGTTCGCCGTGAAAACGATTATCAAAGGGCGTCAACTCGGAGAAGTTCGGTATTTGTCAGAGTCGCAGCTCGACCAGGCTCACCTGCGCACTGTCTCTCTGGAGTCCTTTGAGCCTGTGGCTGCGACCGTCAACGAGAAGGATTTGCGCAGCCAGCTGTGCGAGTTCGTCCGACGCGGCTGCCGCCAGCGGTTGCCGATCAGTACGGAGGGCAGTTTTTCGGCTCCACTGGGAGAAGACGATTTTGTCATCACTCCGACGCAGCAGGATCGTGAGTCGCTGGACGTCGCCGATATCGTACGGGTACAGGGTGGCCGGCGCGAGGCGGGTAAGAAGGCCAGTCGGGCGGTCACTGCACATCGGGCCATCTATCGCAGGCATCCGAATGTAAAGACGATTGTGTTTGCACATCCGGTCAACGCCACCGCTTTTAGTGTGACCCATTCAGTCTTCGATGCCCGTACGATTCCCGAAAGTTATCTGTTTTTGCGCGACGTTCAACGCGTGCCTTATGGTGTACAGTACCAGGACGACGGCGCCATTGCCGACTTTGTGTCAGTCGCATCACCAGCTGCGATTCTGAACAACGACGGAGTCCTCGTGATCGGCTCAAGCGTGCTGGACGCGTTTGACCGGCTGGAAGTTCTGGAATCCACATCCGAAGCCATCGTCAATGCCCGTGCGCTCGGTACCGTGGCAACTATGTCTGACCAGGTGATCGACGAACTCCGCACTTTAATCAGCTTGCCAACGGACTCATGAACGTTTCTCCATAGACACGTTTGTGGACAGCAGAAAACGCTATCTCGAATTCACGACATGAACCCAATTCCTGAAAGGATCCTGACATGGCTTTTGACGACACGTTGATCGTAGATCACATCAAACAGACACACAGCACCGAGCTGCTGAGCGAACGTGAGAAGCACCTGGTCGGACTGGCCGTAACGATGACGCGAGGCTGCCAGGTCTGCACACGAAACCGGATTGGAAAGGCTCGCGACATCGGCATCTCCGACGACGAACTCAATGCAGTCGTCGCAGTGACCGCGGCAGTCAACAGTGGTGTCACGGGAGCCACGGCACGGGTGGCCTTCGGTATGCTGGAGCAGGAAAAGGCTGCTGAGTGTGGCGATGTCTGCTCACCGAGCCCGAAATAGCAGGGATACGAGTGAAGAAAGGTTGAGTCATGAAAGACGTTGTGAAAATCGGAACGGTTGGCGAAGAGCGATTCGTGGTCAGCGCACAGCACCTGATCGACTTCGCTCATGAAGGGATGCCGGCGATCCTGTGCACGCCGTGGCTGATTTGGTTTCTGGAGCACGCGGCCCGCAATGCCATGTTGCCCCTGCTTGAACCCGGCGAGAGCACGGTGGGTGTTGTCATCAACGTCGAGCACCTGGCGCCAACGCCTCCCGGGGCACAGGTCGTTTGTCGCGCCCGAGTGATCTTCACCGACGGACCACTGATCTCGTTTCAATTCGAAGCCCACGACGAGCATGAAAAGATCGCCAATGGCACACACAAGTTACGTGTGATCCAGCCTTGCCAAAAAGGTGGCAGCCAAGATGCACAAGTGAAACCGAATGAATCAGAGGATCAACCAAATTTGCGGAATAGTCCTCCTGCCCTTACCCCTGCTTCTGGTCGCGCCGTCTTCAGTATCTGCTGCGGACGCGGAAAATCCGCAATCGGGTGGAGCGTCCAACGACCTTCCGGCTCGGACCTTCCCCAACGTTATCATCATTTACTCTTATGACCACGGCTACAGTTCGACTTCGCAGCTGATCGGTGGATGTCGCTGCCCGCTCGATGAAAAACGTTCTAATCTGAGTCGCCATTCTGTGCGGCGGTCTGCATCTGTTCCCTGAGTTCGGCGTTTGTGCATTCGTCTTTGGGAATGGTGCAGAGTTCGCAGATGGATTTCCCGTCACGGCCGGGCATTGACGCCAGACCACCACAGCTGCCCTTCAGCTGCTTGTTCTGCACGATGGTTCCGATGGCCATACCCGCGATGGCAATGATGAAGATTGCGGCAGCAGCGACGAACGGAAACCATGGGGCAGAAGACGATGCAGCTGAACTGTCCGCCTCTTGCGTGGGAGCTGCCGGCGGCGGAGTGGATGACTCCGCCAACAGACCCGCGGCGTGCAATTCCATATCGCCACTCTCCGTCACATATTGAAACAGGACGGAAAGGCCCTCTTTTCGAGCTACCGCCAATCCCTTTTTTCTGCCCAACACCATCATCGCCGTCGCCCATGCATCGGCCGACATGCACGATTGATGGACGACAGAAACCGCAGCGGGAGGCTCCTTCACCGGCCAGCCAGTAGTGGGGTCAATGGCATGGGAATAATGCACACCGTCGATTTCAAAGAAATTGCGATAGTCCCCTGACGTCGCGACGGAAGATTCGTTCAGGTCGACGATGCGGCTGAACGGATGATCCTGACCAGGCAACGGAGTGTTCAACGGCGATTCGATACCTGCTCGCCAAGGGTTGCCGTTTGCTTTCGGCAGGCCAGCACGATTCTCGCCACCGATGTCGATCATGAAAGACGTGATGTCCTGTTCGACAAGAACTGCGGCCAGCACATCAACGGCGTAGCCTTTGGCGATCGCAGAAAGATTCAGCTGCAACTCCGGCAGTGACTTCTTTAACGCAGGCGGTTCTGTACGCACTTCAACGTGCTGCATGCCGATTGACTGCCGAGCCGTCTCAATCGCAGCGGCATCCGGCACAATCTTCTTCCGATCGCCGCCGAATCCCCAGAGATCGATCAATGGCGACACCGTCGGGTCGAATGCTCCATCGGTGCGTTCAAAGATCCGTTTTGCCTCGACGACGACAACAACGAACTCAGCGGAAACGTCAAACCAGTCCGTGGACCGCGAATGGTTGAAGCGGGAGATTTCCGACGCCTTGTCCCACGTCGACATCTGCGCGTTGATTTCCGCCAACCGTGCCTCAATGCGTTTCTGCAAAGCCGCCCCGTCATCGTCCAGAGACGCCGAATCCAGCGTAACGACGTAGTGAGTCCCCATCGTCTTGCCGAACAGCCGCAATGGCTCGGCGGCGCCAATCGGCGACGCAACCAGCAGCAGCGTGGCTGTCAGAAAGACTGTGATCAGACGATTGATGAACATCGTGATTGTTACCGGGGAGGACACAAAGCCCTGGACTATTGTATCAGTGTTTGGATTCAGATTCGTTACAGACCAAAGCGGGCGAAACCACCGAGTCTTCCGTAGGGCCGGTTCCTACCGCCCAGATCGAACCGTTCGGCCGGTAGAAACCTTTTGCGGTGTCGAGTCCACGAATCGGGGTTATTCCGTAGCCAAACTCGCCAGAGTTTGGAGGTTTTTCTCTATGTCGTCCAAAGTCTGGCGACTTCGGCTACCCAAAAATCAAGACAGTGGGGTAAGCATCCTGCTTGCCGTGTGTTTCTTCTGATGAATCGCAAGCTGGAAGCTTACGCCACGAATCTGCGACCCAATGATTTAGCTGTAACGAAGCACTAATCGTTAGCCACAAATCTGGTCAGCCGCGAAGCGACGATGTGCTTGTGGGAAGTGGCCGGTGGGAACCGGCCCTACGTCTGATCGAAATCAAAAACGCTTTAGCCACCGAAGTCGTCGAAGGCGATATTTTCAGGTTCGACACCCAGCTGAGACAGCATATCCTGGACACACTTCAACATGATAGGTGGCCCGCAAATGTAATACTCGCAGTCCTCGGGGGCCGGATGATTCTCAAGGTACTCGTCATGCAGAACCTGGTGAATGAAGCCGGTCAGCCCCGTCCAGTTGTCTTCCGGAACCGGGTCGGACAATGCGATATGCATTTTGAAGTTGTCGTGCTTCGCTTCCAGCTCCTCGAACTCATCAATGTAGAACAATTCCTTCACACTGCGACCACCATACCAGTACGACACCTTGCAATCGGTGTCCATGCTCTTGAACAGTTCAAAGGTATGGGACCGCAGGGGAGCCATACCGGCACCGCCACCGATGTAGATCTTTTCGGCCGGCGTGTCTTTGATGAAGAATTCGCCATAGGGTCCGGAAATCGTCACTTCGTCACCTGGCTTCAGGTTGAAGATGAACGATGACATCTTGCCGGGAGGCGTGCCTTTGGGCGACCGAGGTGGCGGACTGGCGACTCGAACGTTGAGCATGATAATGCCCTTTTCGCCCGGGTAGTTGGCCATCGAGTAAGCTCGAATGACGGTTTCATCAACGATCGATTCGTTGTCCCAGACGTTGAAATTATCCCAGTCCTCTCGGTACTCTTCTTCGACGTCGAATTCTTTGTAGTGTAGTTTATGTGGCGGAGCTTCAATCTGAATGTATCCACCCGCCTTGAAGCCCACGTCGTCGCCGTCCGGAACTTCCAGCACCAGTTCTTTGATAAACGTCGCCACGTTGCGATTCGACCGAACTTTGCAACGCCACTTCCTGGTCTCAAAGACTTCCGGCGGCACTTCGATTTTCATGTCCTGTTTGACAGCAACCTGACAGGACAGCCGACAACCTTCTCGTGCGGCCTTCTTATTGATGTGCGTCTTTTCGGTGGCCAGAATATCCCCGCCGCCTTCCAGCACGTTGACCTTGCACTGAGCACACGTGCCGCCACCGCCGCAGGCTGACGAAACAAAGATGCCTTCGTCAGCCAATGCATTCAGCAGCTTACCGCCGGCGGCAATTGAGATCTCTTTCTGATCGTTAATCAGAATCGTGACGTTGCCGGTGGACACCAGCTTCGCGCGAGCGGCCACGATCACCGCCACAAGGACCGCGACCACGCCGGTGAACATCACAACGCCAAGAATGATTGTGTCCATTGCACTTACTACTTCGGATGCTCAAAAGGGTCGGATTCAATTGGTCACAGTTTGATAACAGAGAATGTTTGAAACGCCAACGCCATCAGGCCCACGGTAATGAACGTGATGCCCAGGCCTCTCAGGCCAACCGGCACGTCGCTGTACTTCAGCTTTTCACGGATCCCCGCCAGACAAACGATCGCCAGAGCCCAGCCGAAACCGGAACTGAATCCAAAGACTACGCTTTCGTCAAAGGCGTAGCCCTTTTCCACCATCAGCAGAGTGCCGCCGAGAATGGCACAGTTAACCGTAATCAGGGGCAGAAAAATTCCCAGAGTGTTGAACAGGGCCGGGAAGAACTTGTCCAGCACCATTTCCAGAATCTGCACCATCGCGGCGATCACACCGATGTAACAGATCAAACCAACAAACAGCAGATCCTGATTGGCCAGCGATTCAATACCTGTCCAGCTGAGACCACCCGGCTGCAACAGATGCTGAAAGATCAGATTGTTCAGGGGCACGGTAATAGTCTGGATCACCGTGACGGCAACGCCCAGCCCAAACGCAGTCTTGACGTCTTTGGAAATCGCCAGAAACGTACACATCCCCAGGAACAGACAGAGTGCCAGGTTACCGGGGAAGACCGCGTCCACAAAGATGTTGATGTAGTTTTCCATCATTCAGCCTCGACCTGATCGGGTTTAATGGTGCGGATGGCCCAGATGATCAGTCCAATCAAAAAGAACGCACTCGGGGCAATCAGCATCAGACCGTTTGTCGGATACCAACCGCCTTCTGTGATGGGTGTCATGACGTTCTGACCAAACAGCTTGCCTGAACCGAACAGTTCGCGAAAGAAACCGACCAGCATCAGGATCAGCCCGTATCCCAGTCCGTTGCCGATACCATCCAGGAAGCTGAGCCCCGGGCCATTCTTCATCGCGAAGGCTTCCGCCCGTCCCATGACGATGCAGTTGGTGATGATGAGTCCGACAAACACGGACAACTGCAGACTGAGTTCGAAGGCGAATGCCTGCAGGAATTGGTCGACCATGATCACCATTGAGGCAATGATGGTCATCTGAGCGATAATGCGAATGCTGCTGGGAATCTGGCTGCGGATCAGGGACACCGCCGCGCTGGAGCAGCCGGTCACCAGCGTGACCGCGATGGCCATCACAAAGGACGTTTCCAGCTTGACGGTCACGGCCAGCGCGCTGCACAGACCGAGCACCTGCAACGTAATCGGGTTAGTATTAAGCAGCGGATCCAACAGGATCTTTTTTGGTGATGGTTCACCCATTCGGATGCCTCCTCAGGCGGGACGGCCCGCCAGCCGAATCGAGCTGACGCTCGGAAACTGATGGTCCGTTCCCGTTCGTCACTCCAAACATACGCGAAGAATGGTGAAAAGTCATACCGTATAAATCCAACAAAACTGTGGCATCAATTTCGCGAGCCGGACACTGCGCTGTGCTTTGGCGGATCGTCCGTCGACGTGGCCGGTGGCGTTGTGCCAGATAGTGTGTTCTGCAGGTACGGGCCAAACCCGTCTTCGCCGAGCCAGAATCTCAGCATGTTGGTGACGCCGTTTGAGGTCAGCGTTGCTCCGGACAGTGCGTCGACCTGATACTCAGACTCAGTGGACGCGTTCTTAACGACTTCCACCTTAACATTCCATTCTTTGTCGTAGATCAATCTGCCGGGCCATCGGTCCTTAAAAAGCGGATTGTCGACTTCTCCGCCAAGCCCCGGTGTCTCACCGTGTTTGTAGTAGGTCAGCCCCTTCACCTTCAGACCCGTGGCGCCGTCGGCAGCATTGACCAGATCCAGTGCGACGAATCCGTATAACGTTGACCATAGTCCTCGACCGCGAATGGGCAGCACAAGAACCGTCACTGGAGCCCCCTCTTCTTCACGTACCTCGTAGACGATGGAATACTTTTCACGTTTCATGATGCCAGCGACATCGGCCGCTGAATCGAGCGGGTCATTGAATTCCGGCGTGCGTTGCGCGAACGCAACATCCAAACGACTGTCGTCCGCCTGGTAGCGATCGGTGGCCTTGTTAATCTCCAGATCAACAACCACGGAAGTGATGAATTCTTTAAACAACTCAGCCGCGTCAGCACCTTCCGTCCATTTGCCGGCCGCCGAAAGAATACTCTGCTGTCGAAACGCTTCCTTCTTTTGGTTCTGGATGTCCTTCAGCCCAACAGCCAGCGACGACACGACGACTGAGCACACAAGACACAGCAGGATCGCAACCTTGAAGGTTCTCTTGGTCTCAGGATTCATTGCGGGCGAGCCTCCGTTTGATGTTCTGCTGAACGACGACAAAGTCGATCACCGGAGCAAAGACGTTGCCAAGCAGAATGGCCAGCATAATGCCCTCCGGAAACGCCGGGTTCAGCACGCGGACGGTCATGGCCATCATCCCCACCAGAATTCCGTAGACCCAGCGGCCGGTATCCGTCATCGCGGCAGAAACGGGGTCGGTTGCCATGAAGACAAGGCCAAATGTCAGGCCGCCGGTACAAAGATGCCACAGCGGTGGAATCTGATACATCGCGTTGGTTGTGCTTTCCACACTGTTCAGGACGACGCCCAACATGATTCGCCACGAACCAACGCCGGTCGCAATCAGGAAGATGGCTCCCAGCAGGCAGGCCAGCGTGGACGTCTCACCCATCGAACCGGGGATAAAACCGAGGAAGGCCTGAGACAGACTGAGACCTCCCAGTTCACCCTGCAGCACATTCGTGAATGATTCGCCATTGGGTAGTGCATTTTGAATATTGCTCATCGTGGTCAGCAGCGTCGGGCAGCTGACGCCGTCCACAAGACCAGCCCACACGGTGGAACCTGTGATCTGAATGGGATAGGCGAAGTACAGAAATGTCCGAGCCGTGAGTGCAGGGTTCAAAAAGTTCTTGCCCTTCCCGCCGAATATTTCTTTTCCGATGACGACACCAAAACTGATTCCCAGGGCAACCTGCCACAGCGGAATTGTCGCGGGCAGCGTCAGCGGGAACAGCATGCCCGTGACCAGAAACCCTTCGTTCAGATCATGTTTACGGACACAGCAGAAAATCACTTCCCACGTGCCCCCCACAATGTTGGTCACCAGAAACACGGGCAGGAAGTACAGGGCACCGTGCAGGAAGTTGAAGAACAGGTTGCCGCCACTGGCCGGATCCCAGCCCGCCTGCATCATTACGGGTGCTCGCCAGCCCAACTGTGCCATCACGTCGTCCTGCGACACACCGGATTCCACGGCAGCTCTGGCAGCTTCGTTTGTCTGATCACCGGTGTTATAACAGGCCATCAGAATGCAGGGCGTCAAGGCGAAGACGACCATGATCATCATTCGCTTCAGGTCCATGCCGTCGCGCACATGCGACGCCCCTTTGCTGACCTCGCCAGGCGTGTACAGAAAGGTGTCAAGGGCTTCGTAGAGCGGATACAGCCGTTCCAGCTTTCCACCTTTGTGGAAGAGCGGCTCAATTCGATCCAGTGTGTCTCTCAGAAATTTCATTCGGCCCCTCTTCGAGGCATTGTCTGAGCTAACGCCCAGAGTGCTATTGGAAAACCCGGAAGTACATTGAGTGAAGCTGTACGAAAACTCACCCTTCCAGCTCGATCTGTGTCAGGTTGTCTCGCAGGATCGGCCCATATTCGTATTTGCCCGGACACACGAAGGTGCACAGACTCAGATCCTCTTCGTCAAGTTCCAGGCATCCCAATGCCTGAGCCTGCTCGGTATCGCCGACGATCAGCGAACGCAGCAGGAACGTGGGAATAATGTCCAGCGGCATGACCTGTTCGTACATGCCGATCGGCACCATGGCTCGCTTGCTGCCACCGGTTGAGGTGTTAAAAGCAAATCGCTTTGCCTGATCCAAAGCAGACGTGAATACTCGGCGAACGGAAAACCGATTGTCTCCCGGCGTCATCCAGCCAAGAAACTCACGTTCGTTACCCTCGGCAATTGCCGAGACCTGAAGATGGTAGCGTCCGAGATAGTCGATCGTTCCCCTGACGGCGCGACCGCTAAGTACGCTGCCGGAAATGATTCGATGTGTGCCGTCACTCAACTGGCCGGCCACCAGCTGTGATATGCTCGCACCGATGCGGGTGCGAACGACCTGCGGCTTCGTGATCGAAGGGCCTGCGATCGAAATGACTCGCGAAGGATCAAGCGTACCAGTCGCAATCAGTTGACCGACCGCCATCACGTCCTGATAGTTGATCGTCCAGACGGTGCGGTTAGGGCCTACAGGATCCAGAAAATGAATGTGCGTGCCCGGCAAGCCGGCAGGGTGTGGACCTTCGAATTCTGCGACCTGAACCTGAGGGTGTTCGTCTCCGGGCAGTGGCTGAGCCGGCCGACGGCAGACAAACACGTTGCCGTCCGTCAGTTTTGTCAGAGCAACAATCCCGACACGAAAATCACGTTCACGTGCTCGAATCAGCGGCGCCGCTTCGGCCCCCAGTGGATTGGTGTCAATTGCCTGAACGAAAATTGATCGAGGTACCGAGCCGACGGCGGGAACTTTGCTGAAAGGTCGCGTTCGAAGACACGTCCAGAGTCCGCTAACGGACAGCAGTTCACTGACAGCCTGTCGCGTGACCGCGTCGAAATCACCGTCACCGAGGGCAGAGAATTCGACGGCATCGTCCCCGTCGACTTCAATCACCAGCGATTGGAAAGCTCGCCGATCACCGCGGTTGACTTCGGCCACCGTGCCGCACGCTGGGGCGGTGTACGTCACGCCGTCTGTCTTCTTGTCGGCGAAGACCGGTTGCCCGAGCTTCACACGATCACCTGGAGCAACCAACATCGTCGGTTTCATGCCGACGTAGTCAGGTGCGACCAAGGCCACCCTGGTGATCGCCGGTCCTGCAATAACAGATTGTTCGGGCTCGCCCGTAATCGGGATGTCGAGTCCTTTGGTGATTCGATGCATTCGAGTATGACAATCCGATCGGTCAGACAGACCGCCGGAATCAGACAGAAGGAAACGGAAGGCACTGCAGTTATCGCAAACCCACAAAATCTACTGCGGAAAAGCAAAGCGACGTCGTGACAAACGGGGAAAACACTTAGATCTGGCGACGCTGATTCACGCCGCAACGCGTTATTGTTTTCGGCGTTATCTTAGTGGGCACTCAATCTTTTGGAAGCCATTTGCTGTCAGCGGACGTGCTGCTCGACAAGGCGAAACATCGTTCTCGATGGCAGGAATGTATATTCTCAGCACAGATGAACAAAGATGGCGGCGCCAGTCCAATGACACCCAGACTGAATGCAGAGTTCGCTGAAGTCTCCGTCTGTAACACTGGCCTGATCTTGGGGGGATGTGCGGCTTTGTCTGTTGCCGACACGGACGGGGAGTCCCAGCCCGGCGAAGTTCTTCCTGGAGAAGTATACAGAAAGGCATCGTCGCCTTTCGCTCCGCGAAAGAGCGTCCCGTCTCTCTCTACACTCTTTTGCGGAGCAAAAGGCGACCTTCTGCGACTTCGTCGTCATGGAAACTCCTGCAGACGATCCGGCTACTTCTTGCGGGTCGGACGGTAGAAGTGGGTTGGCTGGCCAAAGACGCTTTCCGCCGCTTCCATTATCGTCTCGGACAGCGTGGGATGTGCGTGGATTGAATCTGCCAGATCACGAGCTGTCGCCCCCATTTCGATCGCGACAACCGCTTCGGCGATCATTTCCCCGGCCCCCGGCCCCACAATCCCCACGCCGATCACTCGCTGTTTGGTTGGTTCCACCAGCAGCTTGGTGATCCCTTCGGTCCGTCCCAACGATTGTGCTCGACCGGAAGCGGCCCACGGAAAGCGGTGAGCGGTGTAATCAAGTCCCTCAGCCTTCGCTTCCGACTCTGTCTTACCAGCCCATGCAAGTTCAGGATCGGTGAACACGACGGCTGGGATGGCGATGTTGTCAAACTCGGCCGGCTCGCCCAGCAGGGTCTCCACGGCGACCTTCGCTTCGCGAGTCGCTTTATGTGCCAGCATTGGTTCGCCAGCGATGTCGCCGATTGCCATTAGTTTCGGATCAGCCGTGCGTTGATTGCGATCGATCTTGATGAAGCCGCGTTCGTCGACTTCCACCTGCGTTTTTTCCAGGCCGCAGTTGCGGCTGTTTGGTCGCCGACCAATGGAAATCAGAACCCGATCGAATGTCAACTCGGGTTCCACGCCTTCGCCTTCCAGGCTGGCTACAATGCCGTCGTCCGCGGCGGCCAGTTTTGCCACCTTGGTGTTCACGTGAATCGCCGCGAACTGCTTCATCAATCGCTTGCGCAATGGACTCATCAGATCGCGATCAGCACCAGGCAGCAGCCCTGGCGACATTTCCACCACGGTGACTTCGGAACCGAGGGCGGCATAAACCGAACCCATCTCAAGTCCGATGTATCCTCCGCCCACGACCAGCAGCCGTTGCGGAACATCCTTCAACTCCAGCGCCCCGGTGGAATCCATCACTCGGTCGTCGCCGATATCGAAGAATGGCGGCATCGTCGGAATTGAACCGATCGCCACAATGCATTTGTCAAAGCTAACCGTCGAAACAACGCCATTGGCGGACTTCAGTTCCAGCGTTGAAGAATCAGTAAAGGTGCCTCGTGCTTTGATCAACTCGACGCCACGAGCCTTGCACAGACCTTCGATCCCGCTGCACAGTGAACCAACCACGTTGTCCTTGAAGTCCCGCAACTTGTCCAGGTCGATTTCCGGTGGCTGAAATGTGACGCCCCAATCCTCCGCTTCCTGCG
>LWDU01036422.1_pt1 | contig 16218 bp, 15 predicted proteins | sample 727161 | NCBI WGS metagenome assembly LWDU01 (sample SAMN04566230, study PRJNA314399) | hydrothermal vent metagenome | isolation source: deep sea hydrothermal plume seawater | place: Mexico: Gulf of California, Guaymas Basin | collected 2004-07-11 | reverse complement strand
CAGTCGGTATGGGCCCGATCTATTCGGGCGGCCCCGTGGAAACGACGTCCCTGTTCATTCTGCACAGTTGTACAGAATTAGGAAGTTCCGACGAAGAGATCACGTCCGGCATTTTCGTGACGGGCAGTCATGATTCGTTTGATTCCCTGATCAATAATGAGGCTGGCTGCGAACACGAATGCGGTTTTCGCGTCTACCGAGGGTATGCCGGATGGGGACCGGCACAGCTGGAAGGCGAACTGGATCGCGGCGACTGGAGAATCATGCCGGCGGAAGCCGATCTGGTCTTTAAACAAGATCCGTATGAAATCTGGGAAGCCTGCACGCGTCGGCTGCAAATGAAAAACCGCCTGCTGCCTCATGACGTCCCGAATGCCGAATGGAATTAGCGGTCTGTCCATGTTGAGTTTACTAGTAGCGGAACTCGCCAGGAGTTTCGGCAAACGAGGGGAAACGCCGAAAGTCCTGGCGACGTCCGCTACCGTCAGCATTAGGAAACTTAATGTTGATGCAGCAATGGACCAAAATTCGCTCGGATGTGCACCAGGGGGCAATGCTGTGCTCTGAACAACGTCGAATTTTTTCTACACAATGCACATGACACATCGCGCCGAACGGGATGGATACATGCCGGGTGGAATACATCGGCCTTCGGAAGGAAAGCAACATGCAAGTCGTCGCACTGAACGATTCTGTGACCGGATCAACCGCCAAAGTTGCCGGTCACCTGGGTTTTAATTGTTTTGAATTTATCGCCCAGTTGGGCGATGAAGCCGTGTCAGTCATTCATGCGGCGGACGGATTCGCGAACGGCGACAAACCGCCCAGCCACAGCGGGATCCCTTTGCTGTTTCCCTTTCCCAACCGAATCCGTGGCGGACGATATTCGTGGGACGGCAAAGACTATGAACTGCCGGAATCACTGGTGGGGTACGAAGGCGCCGGAAACGCCATTCACGGTTTCTGTCTCGACCGACCGTGGCGAGTGGTCAGTCAGACCGTTTCGTCCGTGACCGGAGTCTTCCGCATCAGCAAAGACGCTCCGGAACGCCTGCCGCTGTGGCCCACCGACGGTGAAATCGAAATCTGTTACTCGTTGAATGATGCCTGTCTGCGGGCCGATATTACCGTCCGCAATCCCACGGACGTGCCGCTGCCATGGGGATTCGGCAATCACTCATATTTTCGCATTCCACTGGCAGACAGCAGTGTACCTGGCAACTGCAGGGTGCACGCACCAGTGAACAAACAGTGGGAACTGGACGGTTGTCTGCCAACAGGACGTATTTTGCATGGTGACAACGTTGTGTCGCTGCAGGACGGTCCCGCGTTTGACACGCTGAAGCTGGACGACGTCTACACCGGCGTACAAAGCGTTGATGGAGTGGTCGAGTGCCGCATCGTTGACGAACATGCGGGGACGCAGGTCGTACAGCGGTGCGACGATTCGTTTCGCGAAATCGTGGCGTTTACTCCGCCGTGGACCTCGGCCGTGTGTCTTGAACCCTACACGTGCACCACGGATGCCATCAATCTGCAGCAGCAGGGGGTTGACGCCGGGTTGCAGGTGCTGGCACCAGGCAAAGTCTGGACTGGCTGGATTGAGATTGCCGTCGGCAAGGCGATACGCTGATACTCATCGAACAGCCCTGAGCTGAACACCGCAGGTCACGCGGCGATCAGCAAGGACAGTTCATCCGCGTTGACCGCGACAATGGAAATGCCGAACCGGTCCGCCAGGCTGGCCACTTCTTCCGGTTCCAGAATAATGGTCTTCCCCGCCTCAATCGCCAGGACGCGCCCACCGGCCTGATGCATCGTCTTGATCGTTTCGACGCCGACGGTCGGAACATCGAAACGCATATCCTGCTGGGGCTTCGCCACCTTCACGACCGTAAAGCCGCCTCGACGACACAGCTCACCGGCCCGACGGATACATTCGTCTGTGCCTTCGATCGCCTCCACTGCCATCACCGCCGTGTCATTGACAACCACCGTCTGACCGACGTCCAGACGTCCCATTTCGCGCGCCAGATCCCAGCCAAACTGAATATCACGCCACTGTTTGGCGCTGGGTTTTCGGGTTGTCAGAAAGCCGTGTTTCACAAGTAACTCCGGAACGTATTGAAGAGCAGAATCAAAGCCGAATCCGTCTCGCTCGAACTCACGAATGACGGCCAGCAGAATGGTGTCATCCTTTTTGTTCTCTTTGGCGTAGCGAAACCACATGTGCAGCGTACGCCAGTCCGGCATCAGCCGCATCCACCGGAACGAGTGATACAGCGAGGTCTTTTCGATCTTGCCTGCCATCACGATTCGGTCCACACCGGCGCGTTTGAGCAGCCGAATGGCTTTTCCAATGCGAGCTACCGGGGCGACCCGAAACTCATCACAAACGCCAGCCAGCTCCGCAGATGCCATTCCCTGAACGCCAAGGCCAAAAACCGAATGCCCCGCCAACTTCGCTGCGCGAGCAAATTCCACAGGAAACTGGCCACCACCCGCCAGCAGCCCCAGACGAGACGGTTTCGTCGCGTGAGCGTCGTCGCGCAGCACAGGCCTGAACGGCAGAATATCGTTATGGGTTTCAGGGTGACTCATCGTTGAAAACAAAGCCGTCACAGCGCAAACATCAGGCCGCTTTATCCTGACTGCCGGCAGGAGAGTCCGCTGCTGTCAAAAGTTGATTCATCTGTTCCTGTAAAGTGGCCAGCTGTTTCTGCAGGTTCTTTACCGTTATTCGCATTTCCGGAAGTCGCTTCAACGCCATTGTCTCCCGAGCGTGCTGGGTGGCCGGGCGCGCCGGTATTCCCAGATACTTCTGTCCACCTGGCATGTCTCTGTGGACGCCTGTTTTTGCGCCCACGATGGCCCCATCACCCAGGTGAACATGATCAGCAATGCCTGACTGGCCGGCGCAGACGACATAAGAGCCTGTGCTTGATGACCCGGCGATTCCCGTGTGTGACACCAACAAATTGTGGTCCCCGATCTGGCAGTTGTGAGCAATCATCACCTGGCTGTCGATCCGTGTGCCTGTTCCAATCAGCGTCTCACCGACTTTTGCGCGGTCAATCGTGGAACACGAACCGATTTGCACGTCGTCACAGATTCGCACAATGCCTGCGTGCAGCAGTCGTTCGTGTTGCCCGTTCACGGTTCGAAAGCCGAACCCCTCGCCACCAATGACGGTCCCTGCATTAATACTCACTCGGTTTCCGACGATGGTGTCCCGATGCAGAACCACGTTGGGATGAATCATGACGTCATCACCAATTGTACATCCATCGCCGATCACGACGCCGGGTGCGATGTCGCAGTTTTCGCCTATAACAACGTCCTCACCAATGGTTGCGAGCGCGTGGATATTTGTTCTGGAGCCAATCGTCGCCGACGCAGAAACCACAGCCTGCGGAGAGATACCCACGGATGGCCGCTGACGTTCAGGCAATAACAATCCCACAATCTGTAGATAAGCAGGCTCGGCCTCGTCCACCAGAAGAAATGTCCGGTTGGGGTAACGTTCCAATTGATCACGAACTGCTGCCGGAGCAACGATGAGTTTAGCCTGGGAATCTGATGCCCGTTTCAGGTTCCTTTTACACCCCACAAACGCCAATTGCGTCGCAGTTGCTCGCTCAATGACATCCGCTCCACTGACGCTGCAGTCAGCGGGGCCCACCACTGTTGCCCCCAGAATCCGAGCGATTTCCTTAGCGTGCAGCGTCTTCTGTATTCGTGTCCCAGCCATCCCAGCCTCCATGCTACGACGATGTTCGCGCAAACCGAGTACTGGGTTCGGGCGAGTTCAGGGTGAGTGTTTTACGACACATCCAGAGCCGGCTGCAATACAGGAAGTCCGTAAAACCAGCATCCGGAAGAATCTGAAAACAGTGTATATCACTAGATTATTCGACAATTTGACCCCGGCTGGCTGAGTGCGTTTCGATTCCTGGCACGTTTCATTCTGACAGCGTCGAATTGCCGCTTTTCAAAGGATACAATGTGGGCGTCAGGAAGTGTTCCAGAAATTGCCGTTGAGCAGCTTCCAGGTGACGAACTTGCTGTCGTCAGGCGAAAACATGGCACCTTGAACCCAAAGGGATCGGACTGAGCTTCAAAGTCTTGGCTCTGTCATCTATTCACTATCCAATTCGCTACCCGCAGTTTACCACAGGCTCCAAAGTCCTGCAGATTGGCCATTTTGATGATTTCCGATGAGCAGGAAGGCCCGGCCGCGCCGCCTAACGGTGTTTTGGGCAACGTGCAGACAAAGTACGCGACGTTGTTTGAGCCGCCCCATGAACTGACCTTTCAGGTGGGCGCGAAGCTGGGGCCGACGACCGTTGCCTATGAAACCTACGGAACGCTGAATGAACGGTGTGATAACGCTGTCTTCATCTGTCACGCCCTGACGGGTGATGCTCATGCGGCCGCGTTTCATGGAGCTGAGGACGACGAAAAACCAGGCTGGTGGGATGGCTTTATCGGACCGGGCAAGGGCATTGATACCAACCGCTATTTTGTCACTTGTGCCAATGTATTGGGTGGTTGTCAGGGAACGACCGGGCCCGGCAGCATCAACCCGGCCACGGGAGAACGCTTCGGCCTTGAGTTTCCGTTTTTGACCGTGTCGGACATTGTTTCCGCGCATTCGGAACTCGTGACACATCTGGGGATCCGCCAGTTACTGGCCGTGATAGGGGGAAGCCTTGGTGGGATGCAGGTTCTTGATTGGGCCGTGCGGTTTCCGGACCAGGTTCGCGGTGCCGTCGTTCTGGCTTCGGCTCCAAAGCTGGCGGCTCAGGGGATCGCGTTCAACGCCGTGGGTCGGCGCGCCATTTACGCAGATGCGGAATTTGCGAATGGGAAGTATTACGATGGCGAGGGTCCTCGCTATGGCCTGTCACTGGCCCGCATGATTGCACACATCACATATCTTTCTGAAGATTCGATCGAGTTGAAGTTTGGTCGGCGACTCCAGGACAGTGATCGATTCGCCTTCGACATGCAGAAGGAAACGGAATTTCAAATTGAAAGCTATCTTCATTATCAGGGAAAACGTTTCGTACAGCGTTTTGACGCGAACAGCTATTTGTACTTGACTCGAGCGATGGACTACTTCGACCTGTCCGAAGGTTATGATTCGCTCGCCGACGCCCTGAAAAGCGTGACCGCGCGTTTTCTGGTCGCGTCGTATGACACAGACTGGCTGTTTCCGACGGCGCAGAGCAAAGAACTCGTTTCGGCGCTGTTGCAGGTCGGCAAACACGTGTCCTACACGGAATTGCCGTGTCCGTTCGGTCACGATTCATTTCTCATTGACCTGGGACCGCTGACAGAGATGGTGGCTCCCTTTCTGGAACAAACACAACTCGCGGGCAGAACGTCCGCGGACGAATAGGGCAGTTTACAAACTGGCGGAACAGGCTCTGGATGGTGGGGGCATCCGTTCTGCTATTACAGCGTTTCACGCTGACCTGTGGCCGCGAAGAACGCGTTTCAACAGCAGTTTTGTTACTCCCACGAGCCAGTTTCGTTCACGACAATAAGTAAATTGCTCTAAAACACTTCAACCGCGGCCATGAGTCAGCGAAATTCGCTGTAGAACCACACATGTCGAGCACTCGATACCAACTTCCCGACCCAACCGTCCAGCTGACCGACGATCTGATCATGCGGCACATCGACGACAACAGCCGCGTCATTGACCTGGGCTGCGGCGACGGCAGGCTGATGCAGCGTCTCAGTGACGAACGCGCTTGTAACGTTGTCGGGATTGACGTGGAGCAGCACAACGTCACAGCAGTCATTCGCCGTGGTTTGTCGGTTGTGGCGGCCGACCTGAACAAGGGCCTGGCCGACATACCGTCTGACACATTTGACTTTGCTGTCCTCAGCCAGACCCTGCAGCAGGTCCAGCGCCCCAAAGAGTTACTGACGGAAATGCTGCGTGTGGCCAACCGCGGACTGGTGGTCGTGCCAAACTTCGGTCACTGGCGAGTTCGCTACGAAGTTCTGCGCCGTGGCCGCACTCCGATCACTCAGACCCTGCCGTACGAATGGCACGAATCGCCGAACCTGCACTTCATGTCGATGCATGACTTTCGCGATCTGATGCAAAGCATCGGTCTGCGTATCGTCAAGGAACGTCCGATCATTAACGGCCGGGCGGTCGACAGGCCCTGGGCCGCGAATCTGCGTGCCGACAGTGCCTTTTACCTGCTGGAACGTTCATCAGCGCCGACGCGATAGAGCATGGTTTCTGCCTGCCGCTGCTACAGCGGTTTTCAAGATCACGCGGTCGTTCTGTAGCGGAATTCGCGGAGAATTTCGGCAGTGGCAGATCGAAAGTCCTGGCGGCTTCCGCTACGACAAAAAGTAAAATCCTGCTAACGCGTGCGCGTCTGTTGTTGCTGCAGCAGTGCGTTCTGAGTTATCGGACCTGAAACGACACGACTTCCTGGGTCGCCTTGCCGCTGATGCGATCTCGCAGCCGAATCCGAATTCGATATGTGCCTCGAGCAAGATGCGAGGGCACTGTCAGTTCGAAACTTTGATAGTAGTCGGATCGCTCGGATGATGATTCATCTGTAATGTTTGACAGGTTGATCGTTTCAATTGGATCCGCTGATTCGTCTTCGTGAAGAATCTGAAGCTGAGCGTCGAAACTGGTGCGGCGGCTTCCCGTCGATGTTGGCTCGGTCGTGAAGTTTTCGAGCTCAGCATACAGCAGAATCGGTTGTCCAGGCTCGAAATCGTTGGACGGAAACGTCTCGATGCGCCCATAGCTGAAGATTCTGCTGCAGATGTCCAGACGGCGACACCGCAGCGCCGCTACTGGAGCCAGTCGCCGAACTGCGAATGTCAATTGTCCGGCAGCGTTGGTTAGGGCCACTTCTCGATCTGCTTCCTCCGGGACGGAACGATATTGAGCCAACCCTAACATCAGTTCCTGCCAGAAATCCTGTTCTGCCGGTGGCATGGTCTCAATCGCGGCAATGGCTTCACCAGGCTGATTGGCGACCAACTGCAGCAATCGCAGATCCTGGTGTCGCCGCCGAAACTGGTCAACGTTCTGTGGCGTGCCGTTCTCCAGTCCCGGCCAATTGTTCAACTCAGCAGTCGTTTCGGCAATCAGTTGCAGCAATAAAGGGCTGGCCGCGGAGGGCGTTTCTGCGGCATCGACCGTAACGTCCACGGCTTGTTCTTCCGGTGGCAACTGGACAGGTTGTTCGTCCCGTTCCCGAAACGGACTCCATGAAGGCTGTAGTCGTTGAAACTGGCGCTTAAAAATCTCTCGGGGGCCGGACTCAGCGGAAGTGTCGTAGAGTCCCCGCAATCTGTCGAACACCGAAGGTTCTGTCGCTGCGTCAGTTTCGGTGTCAGTTGTTTCACTGTTCACCTGATCCCCTGGATTATTTATATCACCGGTTTCAGCAATCGTCGGCGTCAGGCCGTGAAACGTCGCCGTACGAACAACCACGGCTGGACTGCCGAGTTCGCTGACGGCATCCGGGCCGGACTCACCCGTCCTGAGTTCGTTTTCTGCCGTAGCAAGTTGTTCTGATTGTGGCAGCACCTGCCATTTTGCGTCACGTTCCGTCAAAAGATCTCCCCGGGACATTTCATTGTCGGATCTCTGATTGATGATGGCACGAATTTGATTGGCAGAGGATTTCGAGGAGTGCCCGCCCACCAGATTCAGTGCAGGCCGAGGGGCTGGGGACTTCGCCACCACTTTCTGTCGCATCGGGACGATTTTGGCAACGACACCGGCCGAGCCGGCAGGCCTCACAGTTGGATCTTGATTCGCCTTTCGGGCATTGAACTGCGGCGTCAACAACCGAGCGGTCGGCACACGTGCGGTGTCAGCAGAAGCGGCTCTGGTGTCGAGGGCAACTGCAGATGAGGGAATCCCGGAATGTCCGCCGCCGATATTTCGGGATAGCACCGGTACCGTCCAGTTCCCGGACAATTTGTCACTTTGCGAACGAACCGTTGACACATCGTCGCGGTCCACAGCCGCCGTGCGGGGGGTGAGCGACGAACGGGCGCCCGGCAGACTGCTGATGCAACCGCTCGCAGTCACCGTCACCAGGCACAGCAACGCCATCCCTGACGCGGTGTATTTCGGATTCTGAACTTCCAGCATTTGGCTCGGCTTCCGTGCGCAAACCGTGACGCCACCATGGTGACGGCGTCCAACTTCTGTGCATTCTATCTGTCCTGTGGTGTTCCAGACAGGTCGACAATCCGCCGCCTGCGTCGTTGCCTGTTGTTTGGAACGGCGATACGGCAGTAAGTGGCGGATTCTGCCGATTGGCTCCGACGGAGCGGCAGTAAGCCTGCAGAAATTGGAAATCGACGCCAAAAACACGTCCGTGAACCCGACGCTCGGCAGGACTTCCCGTCGTGCGGTCGGTCACAATTCACATTGGCAGCAACGTTCAGTAGAGTTCCCGCATGGCGGCAGGACGTGTTTTGGTCAACGCGTCGACCGGGATTCGAACGTTTTTTGTTTTCCTGACAGCCAAAGGTGATCCCCGTATATGCAGCGGCATCGCCGCTCGTCGAAACTAAACTGCACAATTTTCGATGGACTGACCGAGCAATCAGCCAATCCGTCGTCGGGTGAACAAGCTGTGATGGTCAACCGTAGGCTGCGATTTGAATGTACGTGTCTGTTGGGCATTGTCCTGGCTGGCTGTGGGACGGCGAACAGCCCCGAAAACGATTTGTCAGGTGCTGACAGCAGGCGACCGGTTGTCGTGACAACCAGCTACGCGCTGTACAGCATGGCGTCGGAATTGGCGGGTGACGCCATCATTGTTCAGTACGCGGTGTCGGATGGACTGACGTCGCGAACGTGGGTGCCGTCGTCGGCAGACGTACAGAAACTGCAGGCAGCCGACGTTGTCCTGTTGAACGGTGCTGGCTACGAGCGCTGGGCGCAGAAGCTGTCGCTGCCACGCTCAAGAACTGTTGATACGTCCAGCGGTTACCGCGAACAGCTGCTGCATTTTGCGGACGCCGTCACTCACCAGCACGGCCCCGTCGGCCAGCAATCGGATCGTGATGCAATTCCAACGGTCTGGCTTGATCCTGAGTTGGCTGCAGCACAGTTGCACCGCGTCGAAGAACAACTGTTGAGGCTTGCTCCTGATGCCGCCGACGCGATTTCTCAACGGGCCACCGGATTCAGCAACACGTTCGACAAACTGGATCAGCAACTGCAGCAACTCGCGGCAGACAGCGCCGGCAACGCAACCACTGTTGTCACTGACGATACCGATCTTCAATACCTGATAAATCGTCTGGGCTGGAAGGCACATCAGATTCAATGGTCTGAGGACGGCAGGTTGACGGAGGAATTCGTCAGGAAGGTCAAATCCACTTCGCCGCAGCTAGCTCTGTTTCGCACCGATGGCAGCGGGCATCGAATGGAAGTACTTCAGGCAACAGGCGTGTCGTGTATCGCTGTCGACACCTGTGAGTCCGCACTGCCCGATGGGGACAGTCTGGTTGGCCGTATGTCCGCGAACCTTGACAGGCTTCGGGCGGGGCTGGGCCTGTAATCACCAGGTGCACGGACAGGATACGGTAACTCGTCCAGGTGGTGGCTGGCTGGACTGAGGTTACGCAGGCAGCTCCGGAGCCCGGGAATTCACGGCGCCACTTCCGTGTTGTCAGGGTAGGACTGCATGACCTGGCGAAACGTCAGTGGCGGCTCGGCGGGCTCCGTGCGTTGTCGAAAAACGAAGTTCAGTGGAGCAACCAGCACGAATGTCAGTCCGAATCCGATTGGCCAGAACCAGACAGCGAACCAGTTATCGCCGAACCAGTCCTCGCAATTGTAGATCAAAAGCATGGTGGCACACGCGGACAGCAGCGTGGCCGAAAAAACGGCACGGCTTGTCGTGCGTTTCGAAAACAGGGCCAGCAGAAACACGGCCAGTAGTGGTCCGCCGAACGCCGCGGTGGTCTTTTTCCCGATCTCAAACACGTCTCCCAGAGGGCCGACGAAACACGCCAATGTCACCGACAGCGTGCCCACCAACAGAATCAAAACACGAATCAGTAAGACGTCACGTTCCGGGTCATCCGGTTTCCATTTTGGCCGCAGCCGATCACGAAAATCGACCACAATTGCCGTCGTCACGGAATGGATGCCGGAATCGATGCTGGACATCACGGCGGCCATCAATGCCGCCAGAAACAGACCTGTCATACCGGGCGGGAAATGGAGTCGCACGAACTGCGGCAACGCCTTGTCCTGCAAATTGGCTCGACGCACCGCGTTTCCGACGTCGTTGGAAGCCATCGGCGGCATCGGTTCGCCAATCGTGTCAAAGTGGTCCTGCAAAACAGGACGAAGTTGTTCCGGGTGGTTCTCGAAGTACGAGTACAGGCCCACTCCGATCGCAAGCAAACCTGGGATGACGATCCACATGCCCAGCAGGTTCAGTCCAAACCCTCTCTGCGACGTGCGTTCGTCCTTAGACGACAGATATCTCTGCACGGCCACCTGGTCCGCTCCAAAGGCCGACAGCGCCTCAAGGAATATTCCGATCAGGATCGCCCAACTGCCGTATTTCAGAGTCAGCGAAGGCGTAAAGTCGAACACCAGTCCCTCGCGTCCCTGAAAGTAGGTCTCCATGATCCCTTCCACGCCGGACTCGCTTTTGGAAATCAGCAACGCGACCGACAACAGAATCGTCATCGTGAAGATGAAGAACTGCAGAACATCCGTCCACATGACTGCACGAAGGCCGCCCAGCATTGTGTATGAAATCGCGATCACGCCAAGCGACAGAATGACGACGTTCTGTGAGATTCCGGCCACACTGGCGATCACCATGGATGCCGCAAAGGTGGCGGACGCCATCCATCCGATTCGCAGCAGAATGAACAGGCCACTGGCCAGACAGCGCACCGAGACATGAAATCGACGTTCCAGATATTCATAAGCTGTTTCGCATCTCAGCCGTGAATAGACGGGAATAAAAACCCACACAACGACCGGCGCCATAAACGTTACGGCGACCAATGTCAGGCCAACACGAAGACTGCTGCCAAACGCGGCCGACGGATACATGACGAAGCTGTTGGACGAAAACAGCGTCGCCATCACACTAAGACCGACGACGAACCAGCCCATCGACCCGCCCGCAGCAAAGAACTCCTTCCGTGACTGACCGCGGCCGCAGACGACACCAAAGCCCAGCGTGATCAGCAGATAGGCGGCGATGACAAGAAAGTCGAAGACGTGCATCTGTTTAAGCATCAGTGTTAAAAGGTGACGGACTTCCAGACATACACAGAACAGTCGGTCCGCACCATTTGAAGCTTCCAGCCAATACAGGCCGCCGACGTTTGAGAATGTTGGTTCACTTCATGGCTGGTCATTTCGGGCACACCGCGTGGACGGCTATTCTCTATTGACCACATTCTGTGGATTCCCGTTGATGAATGCTTTCAGGTTTTCCGCCGACATCGCCAGCAACCTCGCTCGGGCTTCCTGGGCGTACCACGCCACGTGTGGAGTAATCAAACATCGTGGAGCACTCAGCAATGGATTGTCGCTGGCGGGCGGCTCGACATCCAGTACGTCAAGAGCGGCCGCTGCAATCTGCTCGTCCCGCAGTGCCTGAGCCAGGGCCGGCTGATCGATCAACTGACCACGACTGGTATTGATCAGGAAAGCTGTCGGTTTCATAAGTCTCAGTCGATCGGCGTTCACGATTTCGGCCGTTTCATTCGTCAGCGGGCAGTGCAGCGAAACGACGTCGGACTGCTGAAACAGACGATCCACCGGAACGTATTCCACGTCCACTCCGCCGACAGTCGTGTGACCGTCTGCTCCACGGCGAGCCGCGATAATGCGCATGCCCATCGCCTGACCAATGCGAGCGACGGCCAGTCCGATGCGTCCGAAGCCGACAATGCCAAGGGTTCTGCCGCTCAGTTCTATAATTGGCCCGCACGGCAGGCAAAAGTCGTCGCCCTCTGCCCATTCACCCCGCTTGACGGCTGCATCATGAGCACGAATACCTCGTGCGAGATCCAGCATCAGCGCAATCGTATGCTGAGCGACGGAGTCAGTCCCGTACACGGGGACGTTCGCCACAGTTACATCGTGTGCGGATGCGGCATCAACGTCAATGATGTTGTGTCCAGTCGCTGTGACACCGATGTACTGAAGTCGGGGCAGCTGTCCAATTGTCTTTGCATCCAATGTGACCTTGTTGGTGATGACGGCCGTTGCCTCCATCGATCGGCTCACGACCAGCGACGGCGGAGTGCGGTCGTGGATGCTCACGTCGCCCAGATCCTGAAATGCCTCCCAGCTGAGATCGCCAGGGTTCAGTGTTTGCGCGTCCAATATCACGATGCGTTCAGTCACTCTGCATTTCCCGAAATTGAATCAGATTCACCAGCAGAGCCGGCAGTATGAGGAAAGTCCCGGAATAGGACAACAATACCAGCTCGACGCGCCAGCGAGTGGGTTCTGTGCGGTCGATATACGCACCTGCCTGGGCCACGTTCCTGGATCAATAATCATGCTTCCGCACGAACGCCCACCCGCTGCGCTGTTGCTTTACGGCGGACAGGTTAGGACAGAGTCGTTCCGTGTGAAAGCGAATGATGCCGAATCCAGGCGGTGCGACGAAGCCTTGTGGCTCACCAGCTGACACGCGGGCATGTCACAATCGTCAAATATCGTTCGATAAATCTGCGTTCACTGCTGCGGGCTTGAATCGTGCCACCAGTTTCTTCACAACCAGCGGAAACAGCCCCAACACCACAAAGGCCGCTATCAATTGTGGGCTCAGTATTCCGGACGCACCTTTCTGGGCCAGTGTTGCCAGATCAGGAACGCTTGATCCGGCGTACACGTAGACAATTGTGCCAGCGAACATGCCGACCTGACTGACCCACCAGAAGGTACGTGTTTTCATGGGAGTAAGTCCCATCACCACGTTAATCACGAAGAACGGCACCGCAGGAATCAGCCGCAGAGTGAACAGATAGAAGGCACCTTCTTTTTCGAGATTTCGGTTGAATGCCTCCAGCTTCTCGCCAAACCGGTTCTGTATCGTTTCCCGCAGCAGGTAGCGACTCAACAGGAATGCCAGTGTGGCTCCCATTGTGGACGTCCGCGAATCAGTCCGAAGTACCACGCGTACACCAGCGTCAACACTGTGGCACCTGGCAGCGACAATCCGGTCACGGCTACGTAAACACCAAAAGCAAGGCCGTAGATCAGCACCGGATGCTGCTGTTGATACTCGCGCAGCTCGGTTTCCTGTTGTGCAAGATTATCAAGAGTCAGGGTGTCGCCGTATTGCGTGTAACCACAGACAACAGCGGTCACAACTGTGGCCAGAACGAACAGCTTTAGATATGGCTTCGACTTCCTGTCGGTGTTCTGTTCGGTTTTCATCTTTCGCCTCAGAGCAGTTTTCAAAAAAGATGTGGTCGTGGGGCTCGTGGCAAAGCAACGCTCGCACGTCGAAAGACGTTCGCCGCGGCCACAAGTCAGCGTAATACGCTGTAACTGAATGCGTGACCGTATGCTGTAACTTTACTTGCTGCTGACTACGCAACCTGACGTTGTGAAGCAGGCGTTCCTTACTCGTCTCCTGCAATTTCAAATTCTAGCGAGCCCGATGCTCCAGATCATGCCAGGTGTCGAGTGAAATGGTGAACGCGTGCAGTCACGGATTGTGGTTTTCGACGGTAGACCATCGTCCCGTCCAGTAACCTGATTCATCTGGGGACAATGGTCCCCGGCTACGTAACTGCCCAACCATTCCTGACTGCACCCATGAAGAACCTGCTTCCGCTGGTCGCTATAGCAGCCTCAATCAGAACAAGTTTCCCTGCATGAGGACCGTTGTGGCGTGACTTGCCCATTGCCTGGCGGGTCTCTACAACACGCTCAGCCGACGCCCCGATGGCCGGAACTGTCTGCTCGTGCTGTGCACGTCAGCAGGCAGGCAGAGCACACCGCGGGTGTGCAAACAGGTTTAAACAAACACTCCCTCACTGAAACAGCGAACAAAGTCATGAGCGCAGAAGCAAAAGCACAAGAACTTGGGGTTTCCCTGGAATCACTGGAGCCCGGCTATTTGAATCTTTGCATCCGCAGCGGTAATCAGCTGATCACGTCCGGTCATACCAGCGATCTCAAGGGGGTGCTTGGCAAAGACGTTTCTGTTGAGCAGGGATACGATGCCGCCAAAGACTGCGCAAAGAAGATCCTGCGTTCGGTCCACAACGCTCATGGAACACTGGACGGACTACGAGTCATCAAGGTACTTGGATGTGTCTATTCCGCACCGGACTTCACCGACCAGCACCTGGTGATCAACGGTTGCTCGGACCTGCTGCACGAAATCTTCGGCAAAGACGGCGACGGGTATCATGCCCGCAGCGCACTGGGTTTTGCTGCGCTGCCGACCGGAGCCGCCGTAGAAGTCGAAGCTGTCTTCGAAGTGCAGGGCGGCACGCAGGCTTTTGCGGGTTAACGCTCGGGAACTGTGGGGCCGCGTTCGATCGTTGCCGTCATGAGGACGGGCCCCTGAAACGAGTTGCGATCCATGTGGCGGCAGGGATGCCGACTCATCGATCGTATGTTGAACGTTTCGGTTTCATGAGCCGCTGTTTAATGTACTGCGGATTCAATGTGCCACAGAAAACGACATGCGACCGAGTGTACGCCTGAGGAAAAGGAATGTCACCGCCAATGGTGTCGCGGCCAGCAATAATTGGTTCACCCTCTGAAATCTCGCCGGCACCGTGTTCATCGAGTTTCGTCACGGTCCGCGGTAATGAGCGATTCCGGACGGTGACGTGTTGCAGCCGCTCGTGTGACGTCTCAGCTACGTCCGAACTTCTGGCAGGTTTAGCTCCCGACGGTGACACTTCCGAACACACCGAATCAGAAGCTCCGCTTCACCAATAAAAACACAGTACGCCCGGTAGGTGTCTCGTCCTTCATGGCAGTCCCTGGCGGAGGTTGGTCTGGCTTGGAAAATCCTCCGTTCGATGACTCGACTGAAACACCACTGCCATTCTGTGCTGACCTGTGCTGCGTGACTTTTTGCTTGACCAAATCAAACGACCAAGTCGACGCTCCCTGCAGATTTTCGTCCGTTAGTACGACGTAGTGTTTTTTGGCAACCAGCTCAGATTGCCCTACCCATTTGCAAATGACCGTGACTGGAACCGGCGTGTCATCGCCGCGTCCTGCAACCTTCCTTGAGATAAACGAAGCTCTCAGGTTCTGAAGAGGTCGAGGCCACAATTCAAAAGAATGCTTCTTTGCCAAGTCCGTGGCGGGCTTAGCATAGCTGTCCCACTGTGCCTTGCCCTTGTGCTTGGTTGCTACGTTTTCGCTGACCAAACCCTCGCTCTTTGCCAGATTGAAGACCTGAATTACAGACTTCATTACGTCGACTTTTGAATTCTCTTTCGGCCTGTCCTGGTGCAGCCACTCTCTAAATTCCGCTACGTCGTCTGAGGTTATGGCTGCAATATGTTTCGTTGACTTGTCAGCCGACGTTGAACGGTCGTTTCTGTCAACGTCGAACCCTTCAAAAAATTTGATGGCCGACACAAGAACATTGGTCTTGTTCGATGTCGTGCCGAGCTTGTTTTTATCTTTGATCCCTTTCTCAATCATATATGCACAAAGTGCAGCAAAAGTTTTGGGAACGCTGGACTCCTCGTACAAACCATGTTTGCTCAACGCTGTTTTGTGTTTCTGTGGCAGTGAATTCAACCACGCCTGGGCTTGTGCATTCACAGGCTCATCATGCGAGACTGCATGTTCAACACGTTCAAGGTTCAAAGACCATTTGTTCTTCGCCGTCTTGTTCAAATTCCCCAACTGAATCGAAACCATCTTGTTGGTCAGAGGACTCATGAACTGTGCACGATGTTTCTTCTTGCTCTTCACAAAGTAAACGCTCGCCATCACGCCACCACCTTTCCCAACACAATCACAGAGTCGCGATACTTCATCAAGTCTCCTTGCGGGGAAGCTGATCTTTGTGCCAAGCGACTTGCGTGAGTACGTGAGTCGCTTGCGGTACGAAAGTGGACGTGCCTACCGAGCCGACCGAAAAGAAGGCACTTACTTGGTCTGGTGGGCAGTTGAGAACACTGGGTTCAAGGAAGACAAATCAATGCGAGGTGGGTGGAAGCGGG
>LWDU01041034.1_pt1 | contig 16229 bp, 18 predicted proteins | sample 727161 | NCBI WGS metagenome assembly LWDU01 (sample SAMN04566230, study PRJNA314399) | hydrothermal vent metagenome | isolation source: deep sea hydrothermal plume seawater | place: Mexico: Gulf of California, Guaymas Basin | collected 2004-07-11 | reverse complement strand
CGCTGCCTGATAGGCATTTTGAAACCTGATCAAATTCGCTGCTTCTTCATCCAGATTAACCCCTGAGACATTTTCTCTGGCTTCTTGCGCTTGATTGAATAAGGCTTCTTGTGCTGCGCGGTTAATGCTTGCCGAATGTGTTTTTGTACCCACACTAGCAACCAGTTGTTCATACGATTGTGCAAAAGTGGCTGTTCCAGCCACTTTTGCCTGTGTTTTAAGATCAGCAAGTGCTAGGGCAATTCTGTTGTCTCCGGGCAAGGTATTCGCCGTCTGTGAAGCTGCAATGGCTCTTGGGTCTGAAAGTTGTGAACGGATATTCTTTGCAGCCTTAAATGTAGGTCTTATCAGAAATAAATCGCCTACTGCAACTCCTGCAGAAAATGTCATATCAAAACCAAGGTCAGCAGGTACTACAATCGAATTATCACTCAATCTGGTTATTTCAAAGTCCGCAGGAAGAGTGGGTGGCGCAGTAATAATTTCAACCTGATAATCAGATGCTTGCAAATTTGCTGCAGAGGTTTTATAGCTTGCGGCCAGGGTTCCACCCGCTGTTGAAATCACATCCACAACGGGTATTTGAGGTGAACCAAAAGCAAAGACATCGGTACCTGCAGTTGCATTTAAATCAAATCCTGATTTATGTAATTCATTGAATTCGATCGCTAGTCCCGCTGCCAATAAACCCAGTTGTTGCTGTGCAGGATCCAGAACTTCATCTCTAAAACGCAAGATTCCAATCATCTCCCCCCCTGACAACTGATTGGTAATATCTTGTCCATTCACATGAATTTCTTTATGAAGCGGATCTAGATTTGAACCTTCCAGGGAAAGACTAGAAGCGCTTGCACCTAGAACCAGGGATTGACCTTTACCGATAAAAACACTAACCGATCCATCTTTCTGGTTAAGGACGGCAACATCAATTTTCTCAGCCAATTGTGATAACAACAAATCTCTTTGATCGATCAAATCATTGGGTTCCTGAATGCCAGATGTTCTCCCCACATCGGCAACGATCTTAAGGTTTAAATCAGCAATCCCAGTAGATAAACTATTGATTTTCTCAACACTAAACCCTAAATCACCATTAAGCTGTGTCCTGAGACGATCAAAATGACCCGCTATGTTATTAAAATTTTGCACCAGCAATTCTGTTTCACTGATCATGACTTGTCGGGCTGGAATAGACGAAGGGTCATTTGCTACAACATCAACTGCATTAAAAAATGAATTCAATACGGGGGCTATTCCCGTTGACTCATCGGCAAGAAGATTATCTATTTGAACCGACATATTATAATACTTATCAACCTCTCCAAAAGTTGAGGTGCTGGAACGTAATTGTGCATTAGTAAATTGGTCATAAGCCCGGGTAATGTTTTCTACATCAACACCCGTGCCTAAGTATCCTATCCCCACATATTGTGCAGGTCGAGTACCCAGTTCTGTTCGCTGACGACTATACCCGTCTGTATTCACATTCGCTATATTATGACTGGTTGTTTCCAATGATCGTTGAAAAGCGGCAAGGCCTGATAATGCGGTACTTAAAAACGTATTACTCATAACTCACCTCCTTTTTCTCTATTTGCATTATTTCATTGCCAATAGTGATGCTGAGGATTCTGTAATAGACAAAGCCGCACTATAATAAACATCCATGACTTTTCGCGCATAATGGGGATCAGTGGCGTAACCTGCTTGTTGTAATTCATGCATATATAGTTCCGGTTTTGATACTACTTTCAAGGCTTTTCCATAACGAGGATTACTTTTTATGAAGTTAACATAATCTTTAAAACTCTCTTCATAAGAGGAATATGACCGGAACACTGCCTTTTCTTTTGTCACCACACCGGCCTCATATTCTAGCGTTGATACTTTAGTTTGTGCTCCCTTCCACGACCTATCCGCTTTAATATTAAACAAATTATGACTACTAACTCCCTGTCTATTCTTAATCAGTGACTTTCCCCAACCTGTTTCCAGAGCTGATTGCGCTAATAAAACTTTTACATCTACACCCAGTTCTTTAGCGGCATTTTCTGCATAAGGTAGTAACTGTGATATAAATTGATTAGTTGTTTTTAATGGTTTATCTAATGAGCTCACAACCTCTGTATTCGTCGTCACTACTCTTTCTTCTGTAATAACTTTTTCCAGATAAGGTCGTAGTTGTGATATAAATTGGTTAGAATTCGTTGCTGATTTATCTGTTACTTTAATTCTGCTATCACTCTCTACTGCTAACTTTTCGCTTGCATAAACTGGAGATGGAGCTTCTATATGGGCTGTTGTTCCACTATTATCTTGCTTATCCAGCGGTCTTTTAGGCCGTGAAGAAGCGATAGACCTGTTCAGATAATCATCAATTCCTAATTTACCTTCTTGCTCATTCCTATCTTCCTTTGGACTTAATTGTTTAATAATCAAGTCAGCCAGTCTTATGCCGCCTTCACCTGATAAGTGTATTGCTAATTGCTGGTCATACATATCCTGATAGAATTTGCTTTGATCATTATCAAAAATACCTTCTGCTAGCTTTGCATCCCTCATTGATTTCAAAATATTATTCAAGAAAATAGACTCAAACTGTTTTGCAACTTCTTTAATAGCTCCTGGCGTTTTTAATTTTGCTTCGTTTTTTAATTTTGCCAGGCCATTAAAATCGGTATACACATCAGCATGTTGTATATTTAACATAATATTAACCTCATTAGATGATGATTAACTCAGCACGCAAAGCTCCTGCTGATTTTAATGCTTCCAGAATAGCCACCAAATCACTGGGGCCTGCACCTACTTTATTAATGGATTGCACGATCTGGTCCAGTGTCACACCAGGGTTAAATAAAAAGGTATGATTCCCCGCCTTACCTAAACCCCTTTCTTCCACAGTAACTTCAGATTGAGCGACTACAGTGGTATCTCCTTCAGCTAGAGCATTAGGCTGACTCACCACGTTATTCTCACTAATAGTGACTATTAAGCTACCATGCGAAACAGCGGTCGGCTGAATACGCACATTGCCGTTAATAACAACAGTCCCTGAACGCGAATTAACAATGACTCTTGCCGGTGCATCATCAGGAAATACATTCATATTCTCAACCAATGAGGCGAATGAAACGCGTTGTGAATAATCTAATGGCGCACTCACTTTGATGGATGTTGCATCTAATGCCTTCGCAGTATCTGGCCCTAAAACTTTATTTATTGCTTCGACCATTCGGGATGCGGTAGTAAAATCTGAATTATGTAAATTAAAGATTAATGAATCACCCTTATTAAAAGGCGATGCAACACTCCGTTCTACCGATGCACCATTAGGAATACGTCCCACCGAAGGGTTATTTACCGTTATTTTAGAACCATCTAGTCCTGAAGCACTCAATCCTCCAACCACTAAACTACCCTGTGCAATGGCATAAACATTGTTATCAGCCCCTTTAAGTGGACTCATCAACAAAGTGCCTCCACGTAAACTTTTAGCATCACCTATAGAAGACACCGTCACGTCAATTTTCTGACCAGGCTTTGCAAAAGCCGGCAAATCTGCATGAATGGCAACGGCAGCAATATTTTTAGCTTTAGGATCAATACCTGGCGGCAATGTCACTCCAAGTCTGGCCAACATGCTACGCAAGCTTTGACCAGTAAATTTGGTTTTATCACCTGATTTATTAAGCCCCACTACCAGACCATAACCAATCAACTGATTGTTACGCACGCCTGCGATGGAAGCAAGATCTTTAATGCGTTCCGCATAAAGGGGTTGCCACATCAAAAAATAGAATACGCTAATTATCAAAATTCGTTTCACGATTTTCACGCTCTTAAAAAGGAAATAATGGACTTAAGAAAATCCGGGAAAACCAACCTACTTTGCTTGAATCTGCAATAGCACCATCTCCGGTATACATGATCGTGGCATCGGCTACTTTATTTGATGAAATCGTATTTGATTCATCGATATCTACGGGTCTAACAATACCCGATAAACGTATATATTCATTCCCGTCATTGAGTGTCACTCTTTTCTCACCGCGAATTTTCAAATTGCCATTAGGCAAAACATCGACCACCGTGACACTGATATTTCCCGTCAGACTATTACTTTGATTCGCTTCACCTTCACCTTCAAATTCATGTGCAGATGCCAACGTTGCACTTAAATCATTGCCAAAAATCACAGAAGGGTCCATTCCCATTAGTACCGGTGCTGTTGCCGAAGTTGTGCTCTCTTTTTCAGTATCGAGGTCCGCAGACTTTTTTGCTTGTGTCTTTTCATTCAACCTAACAGTCAGGATATCCCCCACCCGTTTGGCGGTGTGGTCCTCAAACATACGCATATCATATCCGGCTTGATAAATTGCACCATTAGTCTGCTGAGGAGGACGTAGGTCTACAGCCTGTACAGATGCAAAACTCGGATCTCTTTTGGGTAATGACTCGCATCCGTTTAAAACAGCCAAACTGAAAAGTAATAAGGCAATTTTTTGCACATTCACAAGGCTCACCCTATTTAAAGTTGCTGAGTGACAAAAGATAACATTTCATCGACTGTAGAAATCGCTTTGGAATTCATTTCATAAGCCCTTTGTGTTTCAATCATGTTAACCAGCTCTTCTACTACGTTAACATTGGATGTCTCCAGGGAACCTTGAAAAAGCGCGCCAAACTCTTCTTCACCCGGAGTCCCTGTAACAGGTGCTCCACTGGCTACTGACTCGCGAAACAAATTCTCCCCCATCGGCTCCAGTCCGGTGGGATTAACAAAATCGGCTAATTGTATCTGACCTAGCTGTACAGATGCAGGACTGCCCGGCTGCAGTACGGAGAAAATACCATCTCGACCAATAGTGATGCTGATAGCATCTGCAGGTACGGTAATTGATGGTTCAAGAGGCATACCCGAAGAGGTTACAATTTCACCGCTAGAACTGAGCTTGAAAGAACCATCCCTAGTATAATTAATATCCCCGTTCGGCATCAGAATTTGCAAAAAACCACGCCCACTAATGGCCATGTCCAGTGAATTGTCAGTTTGCTGTATATTACCCTGGGTATGCAGTTTTTCAGTAGCCACCGTTCTAACACCTGTTCCCAGCTGAAGACCCGATGGCAACTCTGTATTTTGAGTGGTTTGCGCACCGACTTGGCGAATATTTTGATAAATTAAATCTTCAAAAATGGCTCTGGATTTTTTAAATCCAGTGGTACTTACGTTGGCAAGGTTATTGGCTATCACTGCCATTTTGGTTTGCTGAGCATCTAAACCAGATTTAGCGACCCATAAAGCTCTTTCTGTCATGCTGATCTCCTAATATGACAATTTTTTGTCTTATTAAAATAAAAGCATAATTCATGCCATTTGCATTAGTTTAGCACTGACCCCTGAGTTTTCATCCACTGCACTCATCACTTTGGTTTGTAACTCGAAGTTTCTAGCCAGCTCGATCATTTCTACCATAGCTTCAATCGCATTGACATTACTCCCTTCCAAAGCACCTGATATTAGACTGACCTCTGCGCTGGCAGCCAGTTTTTCGCCATTTTTATGATACATTAATCCATCACTGCGCTTTTCAATACTGCCCGCGTCAGGATTAACTAACTGGATGGTTTCTACGACAGCCAAGGTGCTGGCATCATCGCCTAACGGAATAATACTAATAGTTCCATCTTGCCCGATTTCAACTTTATCCGCAGGCGGGATAATAATCGGCTGACCCGATTCACCCAGAACTTTTAACCCCGATCCGGTTTGTAAGAAACCTTGTTGCGTGATACGGAAATCACCTGCCCGAGTATACGCTTCTTCGCCATCCCGGCCTTCTACTTTAATCCAGCCGTCACCTTTAACCGCCACATCCAAATCTCTTCCCGTTGTCTGCAACGGGCCAAAATCCAAATTTGTACCCGGCCGTTCAGTCATGGCATAGACACGTGCTGGAAAACCGGGGCCAAAAACCGGCATACTCCGGAACTGTGCTAAATCAGACTTAAAACTCACTGTCTGAGAATTTGCCAGATTATTAGCATTTGCCGTCTGAGCCAGCAAGGTTTGCTTAGCCCCGCTCATGGCGATATATAAACTACGGTCCATTCGCTGTCCTCCTGTATTTACTACTCACACTTATATGTTCAATATGGTCTGGATAATGGTGTTTTCTGTAGTAATCGCTTGTGCATTGGCCTGATATGCTTGTTGTGCCACGATTAAATTAACCAGTTGTGCTGCTATATCAACATTGGAAGCCTCTAAGGCACCCGATTGTATCAGGCCAAAACCATTTGCCCCAGGATCTCCAAGAATAGGTTCTCCTGAATTTGAACTTTCTCCCCAGGCTGTATCACCCAATTTGGACAGACCATTGACATTGGCAAAACGGGTTAATGCCACTTTCCCCTGAGGTTGAGAACCTCCATTACTGAATCGAGCAAAAACCACCCCTTCATCGTCAATATCAATACCTACTAACCGGCCTGCTGGAAGTCCATCTTGAGTCAAAGCATTGACACTAAAATTTTCTGTAACGGAAGTTGAACCAAAATAATCTATGCTCGTGAGATCAATGTCTGCTGCACCCGTAGCTGGTGCAATAACATAGGCGTCGAGGTCGAATTTACCATCAGCAGGTGTACTTAATTGCCCCCCTGAATCAAAGGTCAAAATTCCATATTGTAAATCAACCGATGTTATAGGATCTTGTACACCGGTATCAGTTCCAACATCAGCAGAAACCCCACCCATTGTTACATGGGTTTTATCTGTTCTATCCAGTTCAGTCATATAATGATAAACATGCCAGGTAGGATCGTTAGTCACAAGATCAGGACCTCGATTAGCAAAATACGTTGTAAGAATATGTGGTGTACCAAAGCTATCGTAGATGGTTGCGGACGTTTGACTCGTGTAACTATCGTTATCAGTGTAATCAAATTGCGTTACTATAGGTGGCGCATCCGCATCCAGATTAACCGTCAACTCAACCTCATCAGTTGCTGAAGGCAAGCCCGTCAAGTTATTAATCTGTACTGGCTGGGTAACTCCAGAACTAAACCCATCGGACACATCAGGTCCATTGGGCCTATAAACCAAGAGCGCCTTTCCCTGATTATTCACCATAAACCCATCTTTATCTAATTTGAATTCACCTGATCGTGTATAAGATAAATCTGTTATTTCCGTCGGACTCTGTCCCAGTGTGAAAAAACCTTCTCCACTAATACCTAAATCAAGATTATTCTCAGTAAACTCAAGATTCCCCTGGTTAAATAATTGGGCAACATTTGCCACCTTCACGCCTGAGCCAGGAGTAATATTACTCACTCCACCTAAACTGGCAGAATAAACATCGGCAAATTCAGATCGAGAACGTTTAAAACCAGTGGTATTTGCATTTGCTATATTATTCCCTGTCACCGCTAAATTGTTGGCTGCGGCATTCAATCCACTTAATGCTGTAATAAAACTCATAATAAACCTCGCCTTTAAAGAATTTGTTTAATCCGACTAAAATCAACACTTTGTCCACTGGCCAGATTTATCTGTAAGCCACCTCCTCCTGCCCCCATACTAATGCTCTCCACTCTCGACTGAATGTTTATCGGCAAGATGGTGTTCTTCCCATCAATTTTTGCTTCCACCTGAACCTTATAGAACCCCGGGGTAGAAAATTCACCTTGCGCATCCAGACCATCCCAGGAAAATGCCAGCTCACCTGGGGCATGCCCGCCTAATTCAAGGTTTCTCACCACCGCTCCCGTCACTGGGTGCATTATTTTCACGTTCACCTCCGTCGCACTATCGTGCAGATTAAGGTTTCCCAATACATTGCCTCCCACATCCAGCAATGCCCGGTCACTCGGTGCAAAGACTGACCTCCCTACTAATGATGTTGCTTGCAACGCCTGATCTGAACTCAGGGAACTTGCAAAATCTTTAAAAGAAGCCTGTAATCCCTGGATCCCGGACACCGTGCTGAATTGAGCCATTTGCCCAAGGAAATCCCCGTTTTCCATCGGTTTTAATGGGTCTTGATGCGTCAACTGCATAGTCATCAACTTTAAAAACTGTTCTTGCCCTAGACTCTGTTCTTTTTTTTGTGGCCGTGCAGTAGTAGCCAATCCTAACTCTTTAAATACATCTGTCGCGTTCACTGACATCATTAATCTCCTACTGTCCCATTCTTAAGGTCTGTAACATTAATTGCTTAGCAGTATTTAACACTTCGACATTATTCTGATAAGAACGTGATGCCGACATCATATTCGCCATTTCTTCTATCGTATTAACATTCGGTTTATAGATATAACCCGCATCATCGGCCATCGGATGATTCGGGTTATATTGCATAACAGGAGGCGCCTGACTTTCTACAACCCCTCTAACCATCACTCTACTAATCGCATCACTTTGATCCATTATATTTTTCAGTTCAGCGGCAAAAACAGGCTGCCTGGACTTATAAACCTCATCAATACTACTGCTAATGCTATTAGCGTTGGAAATATTACTGGCCACCAAATTCAATCTTAATGATTGAGCATTCATGCCGCTACCGGCAATATCAAATATATTCATGGATGGCATCTTTATTCTCCTCTCAGTGCTGACATTAGCCCAGAAAACCGGCCATTGATAAAACGTAAACTAGCCTGATATTGCACCGCATTCTCGGCATATTTACTCTGTTCAATATGCGTCTCAACTGTATTTCCATCTAATGAGGCTTGCTGAGGGTTACGGAACATCATGGTCGCACCTAATAAATGATCATTCGGTGAGAAATGACCCTGCTGAGTACGCTCCAGAGCGGGTTTCATCGTCATTGACTTTTTCAATACTGACTGAAAATCCAGATCACGTGCTTTATACTCTGGCGTATCGGCATTAGCTAAATTTGAAGCTAATATCTCACTTCGCTTTTCACGCAAAACCAGAGCTTGGGGATGAATGCCTAATGCATTGTCAAAATTGATAGTCATAATTCACACCTCTCCTATTCTTGTAAAAAGAATAAGCATGACTCATGCCACTTAGAAATTTCTGCTTAAATTCATTAGCATAAAAAAGAAAGGCTTTTAAGACAAAGAAATAGTATGGGGTTTCAACACCTATTTTCTCTACGAAGCAACTACACTCCATGACAAAGGCCGTAATACTGCCTCGATGCACTACATTCAATCACAGATTCTCAGCACCAGCATCTTAAAAAATTCAATGTGGCAAAAAACCGCCACCCTAAAACAGAGCCTTATAAGATCAGTACAAAAAACTCAGGTGATTTTCTTGAAATAGCAAACACGACCTCGCCTGACGACTTTAAATTCTTTGATTACCGCTGGCATTGACTCCGTACTGCTTAGAAATAAATAACCCCCCGTCGCTAGTGAGTGGGCCATACGGGAAAGAATGTCTCGTTTCATCTCTGCTGAAAAATAAATCAAAACATTGCGGCAAAAAATAGCATCAAACCTACCCAACACGGAGAATGGCTTTAACAAATTAAATTGCTGAAACCTAACTCTATTTTTAATCTCTGCGTTTAATGCATAACCTGCCTTAATTTTCTGAAAAAAACGATTTTTAGTCGTGCTATCAAGACCTCTGGACAAAGCCATTTCAGAATAGACTGCTGCCTTTGCTTTCTGCAAAATTGTTGCAGAAATATCTGTGCCTATAATTTGTACATTCCTATTAATTTTTGTTCGCTTAATAGCATCTTCGACACACATACTCATTGAGTAGGGTTCCTGCCCCGAAGAACAAGCCGCTGACCATACTTTAACTGTGCCTGCTTTTCTTGCAAAAATTTCAGGTAACACATGCTCCTTAAATTCAATAAATTGTGCATCATCCCGAAACCAGAAAGTTTCATTGGTAGTCATGGCATCAACTACAGCTGCCTTTATTGACAAAACAGCAGGGCTATTTGTTTGTAATGCCGCGGCCAATTTTGAATAAGAATCTAATTCAAATTTGACTAACAAACAGGCTAATCTGTTTTTTACTAAATATTGTTTATTTTCCCCCAGCACAATCCCACAGGCCTGCTTTAAAAAATGTTGCACCACCTTATAGTCATTTAACGTCACTTGCATTCTTTTTAATTATTCATGTAATAAATTAAAACATTGACTTGTATCATAAATAAGCCATTTTTCTTATTAACCAACTTATTACTCATGACTTATTTTCAACCTTTCCTGAATTGCCTGCATTAAGGAATCAGGATTAAATTTAGGTATAAACTTATTACCCCCCACTTTTTCTACCATACTGGTATTGAAAACACCACTTAATGAAGTATGAAGAATCAAATAGATTTCTTTCATTTCAGGATGACTTTTAATTTTTTTAGCCAAGGTATACCCATCCATTCTAGGCATTTCCACATCAGAAATAATCATACTATAACGCTCGGTGATATCAACCCCCTCCTCAATCAATTGTAATAAATGATCCCATGCCTCTTGGCCATCTTTTAACAAGGTAGACTCAACACTTATCTGAGCACATACTCTTTTTATCTGATTTCTAGCCACACTGGAATCATCGACAATCAAAATATGATCATCTACTCCGATGACCTCCTTATCAATTACCTCAACCGAAGCCTCGTCTTTTCCACCCATTACCTCTTTCATGACCTTTTCAACATCAATCACTTCAATTATCTCCTGATCAAGCTCTGTGATTGCTGTTAAGTAGCTTTCTTTTCCCATAACACTCGGCGGTGGCTTAACCTGCTCCCAGCCTATATTAATAATTCTATCAACCGAACTCACTAAAAAACCTTGTACAACACGATTATATTCCGTCACAATTACATAACCGTTCTCATCTCGAGTTAACGCAGGCATGCCGATTGCCATAGAAAGATCTAAAACAGGAATGGTTCTGCCTCGTAAATAAGCCACCCCACAAACAGCAGAATGTGATTTTGGCATCTGGGTCAATTTAGGAACCGGGATAACTTCCTGGACCTTAAACACATTAATGCCAAATCGTTGACGACCATATAACCTAAAAAGTAACAGTTCAAATCGGTTATGCCCAGCCAACTTTGTTCGCTGATCAACACCCTCAAGCATACTGTTCATAAAAGCCCCTTGATAAACCATCGCAATGAATAACGCTTGTTTTAGTATAACTGGGTTTCTGGTTTTTACTTATGTAAGATATCTGGCTCACTTTATGCATGCAAGTTATTAACATGGCATTTATTTGACGTAATTCGATGAACCCGACAATATTACTTTTCATTGCACTTTTCTTGAGCAGTTACTCACAACACAGTATTGCCAAAGAAATACAATCCATCTTTTCTATACAAGAGGCGATAGAGCAATATATTTCAACTCATCTGGCTACAAATACGGATTATAAAATAAGGCATGATCGCCTTGATAGGCGTCTGACACTGTCACTTTGCAATAAACCACTGGAAATCATCAACCTTATAGGCACTCTTCAACCCGGACGAAATTCTATTGGCGTAAAATGCAATGGTGAAAAAAGATGGATCATATACACCTCGGTTAGCATTAGCGTTTATCAGGATGTCATTGTTTTAACCCATCCCCTTCGCCGGGGTGATATTTTCAATGCATCTGCCTTGCAATTAGCAAGAAAAGAAATATCGACTTTACGTTCAGGGTTTTTCTCAACGGCAGAACATATTTTAAACCAACAAGCCACACGAAACTTGTCTGCAGGAACTGTAATAACTCAATCGCACTATACTAAGGCCAAACTTATCAAACGAGGAGATCGGGTATATATAACAACCCGCCTTCCTCATTTACATATCAGCATGGCAGGAATAGCCATGATGGATGGGGCAAAAGGCCAGAATATCCGGGTGAAAAATTTAACATCACAACAAATTGTTCAGGGAGTAGTGACAAGCCCCGGACAAATTGTTGTTTTTTCTAGTCACAATGCAAATAAACACTAAAGTATTCATTTGCACAGCCGCTAACAGTTGCAGATTAATATAAATAGAGAGTTATTATGAATATTTCTTCTTTAACGGGCAAAACCCTACAAAATAATCCTTTACCCTCAAAATCAACACCAGATGATAAAGTGCAAGGCGTGAATAAAGAAGCTCCCCAGAAACCTTCTACTACTGTAGATATTAATATTACAGAAATTTCTAAACAAATACTGCGCGCATTCGATGCATCTTCTGAAACAGCACCCGCTGTAGATAAAGAACGGGTAAATTCCATTATAGCGGCATTGGGTAATGGATCTTACTCTATCGATGCAGAAACAATTGCTGAAAAAATCATACAAATGGATCTGTGACATATTTTCGACAGGAATTCAATCATGATTAATAAAACCCACCCCATTGCTGAAAAACTCCTCAAAAAAGGCTTAAGCTTAAATTTAAATTTACTTGACCTTTTAAGTAAAGAAGCCGATATTCTGAAACATTTGACTAACCCAGTAAAGCTTTCGACCCTAGTCCATAGTAAAAAAGAAATTGTTTCTCAAATCGACGAGTTTTCAAAACAAATGTCTCAAGTTTTATCTACTGAAAAACTACAGATGACACCGTCAGGTGTTTCTGACTATTTTAAAAAAGCAGAAACGGTACATTTGAACACCTCAAATTCAAATGCTGACTGGCAGAGCATTCTTGCTATTGCCAAGCAGTGTGACCTATTAAATGAAAATAATGGTGCCCGCATTAACTTGCTTATGCATCACAACCAGCGTTCTTTACATATCCTCCAAGGAAAATCACATCAACCTACAACCTATGGTGCTGACGGCTCCACTCAACGCGAACTGTTTTCACATACCTTGTTTTCCGTGTAGACTATAGACTAAAAGCAATGATCTAAAGCATCCTTTAGCATTCGTCCTATTGTTCCATTTGAGTCATTATTAAGAGTTTTCATGTATAGCATCGATCATGCATTACCCAAAGATTGTCAGGTTCAGCCCTGATGCCCCCTCGGCAGTGGGCAGTAAAAATCGACTCGCAACCAGTAATCGCATAAAGAAGCTCCCATGCTTGGATCATTAAAAAAATTTTTTAGCAAGAAAAAATCGACGCATTCAGCAACCGAAATGGATGAGTTCGGCCCCGCCTCAAATCCGAACTTTTTATTTGATTCCTATAAAATCGCTAAGCTACTAACGACCATTGAAAACAACTCACTATTATGTACTATTACCTTTACCGGTACTGATGAAGAGTTCAGCTCTTCAATATTAGACGTACAAACTAAGAACCAGCTAATCGTTCTTGATGAACTCATACCAAAACATGGTAATGAACTACTTGTTAAAAAAGGTAGTTTAAATCTTTCTACGCTTTTTAACGGCATTCATCTCGCTTTTAAACTCAGCGATATCATGGCACACACCTCTCAGAGTATCATCTATTATAAAGCCCCTTTTCCCAATAAAGTGTACTATCCACAACGTAGAGACTCACCCCGTATTCAAATCGATTCTCTCAATATTCCTTTTTCCGGCCTTTCCAGTAAAAATAGATCTCCCGTTGATGGATATATTCTTGATTTATCAAGAAAAGGAATAGCGATCAGCATGCAAAATAACCGGGCCCGAATTCAGAGAGGTCATATCCTTGAAGACTGCAAAATCACCGTAGATGGATACACAATAACGTTTAATTTAAACATCTGTTTTGTTAAGAGTATCAGTGTAGGTAGAAAGCTCATAGGTGGAAATTTTCAAAATATTTCACCTAAAAAAATGAACAAGCTAGAACATTTTATTACCTCATTAGAACGTGAAGACATCAGAAAGCGCAACGATTAAACTCACTACCACTAACGCTTTCCTGATCCCCTGCAAGGGTTCAATCAGTACAAACCCAAACACAGTTATGGCTTTATGTTCGCAAGCCCGGTGTTTTACGAAGTGCTAGAGAATTTGACTCACTCTAACTGATTTGCTACTTTATTAACTTGGATTTACTCGTATTCTACAACCTGTTTAACCACTAGTTTCTAACATTTTTTGATTCACCTTGCTTTATCACGGCATTGACTTGCTTTGCCAAAGCCTACCCCATTAACGACATGCACAAACATTTCTTGATATTGCGTGTTTAAACAGTCACACTAAAAATGACATGAGGCAAACGCCTATGAAAATCATGGGGATAAGCTATACCACAACGTTCAAACACGGCATTATTTCACAAGTGAAATCACTTGGATTTTTACATCTGCCAAAACCTCTCAGCCCAGAAAGATCCAAAACAGATAATCAACTGGCAATTGCAGAAGAGAGCAAATTGAAAAAGGTTAAAACCCATAGCATTACATGAGTCTATGTAACCGCATTTTATCAAACAACTTTCTTCAGGCTGCAATATATCAAGACAGCTTATTTTTTAAAGAATTAACTATTTCTAAGACCCAGAAAGGCATGTGATGAGAAATGACAATTTAACCATTATTCTTGCGGGAGGAGCCGGCACCAGACTAGAACCTCTCACCGCTGAACGAGCTAAACCCTCTGTGCCTTTTGGTGGTAAATATCGAATCATCGATTTTACCCTGACCAACTGTCTACATTCAGGATTGAGACAAATTCTGGTATTAACACAATATAAGTCTTTTTCACTGCAAAAACATTTACGCGATGCCTGGTCTATTTTTAACCCTGAACTTGGTGAATATATTAGCTCGGTTCCACCCCAAAGGCGCAAAGGAAATCATTGGTACGAAGGCACCGCAGATGCCGTTTTTCAGAATCTATATCTATTAAAACGCAGTGGGGCGAAACGAGTGCTCATTTTATCAGGAGATCATATCTATCGTATGGATTATGCAGACATGCTGAAATTTCATCAAGCTAAGCATGCGGATATGATCGTCGCAACCATGGTGGTCAGTGTAGAAGAATCCAGTGACTTTGGTGTACTATCGGTTAATAAGGACAACAGGGTTCAAGAGTTTCAGGAAAAACCTGAAAAACCGGTAACCCTTCCCAATGACTCAGGTCATATCATCGCATCGATGGGAATTTATTCCTTTTCAATTGATTTATTAATTGAAATATTAGAATCTGATGCAAGAAATGCATGCTCCAGCCATGACTTTGGCAATGACATCATTCCACAGTTAATTAATGACTACAATGTATTTGCCTATCGGTTTGAGTCAACTAAAGGACGGGTAAGATCTGGGGATTACTGGCGGGATGTAGGGACGATTGATAATTATTACCAAGCCAATATGGATTTATTAAAACCCATTCCTCCGCTCAATCTATATCAGCACAACTGGCCAATACGGACTTATCAATCACAAAACCCACCGTTACGAGCAATCCCTGGCACTAGCGGAGAAAAAGGGGTATTTATCAATTCACTGGCAGCAGGAGGTGTTGTGATTGAAGGCGGCAAAGTGCATGACTCGATTATATTTGCCAACGTTTTTATTGATGATGGTGCAATACTACGAAAAGCGATTATATTTGATAACGTCAGGATTGGCGCCGGGGCAAAACTGCAAAACTGTATTATTGACAAAAGGGTTAATATTCCGGCAGGAGAATCGATAGGTTTTGACATGGCCAAAGATACTGCCCGCTTCACGGTTTCAAAAACAGGCATCGTCGTCATCCCGAAAGATTATATTTTCTAAATAGCAGTGTAGCCACATTCTCATACTGATGTGGCTACACTAAACTGAACACCTATACATCAGAACTAAAAATTAGCGACTGAATCAAACCAGTCTATTACTCAAACAGCTATCAATCGAGGATAAATGTGAATACATTACATACCTGGATGGGTATGTATTAAAATCCCTCGAAAATGCCCGAAAGAATGGATAAACAAATCTATGATGATCACAAACGTCTTAAAAAAAAGTTAGCCAGAGTCACTCAGGGGCGATATTTGCTAAAAAACCACTGCCAATTAGGAAATTATCACTCAATCGGTTTATGATTAAGTTTGAGGATCACTTAATAGAGTATATTTAAAATCTTGACCGTTACACAGAATTATTTATAAGGCCGTGTAACGTTGTATCTAATTTGGTATTGACACATCATGCTCTGTCAAAAGGGAAGGCAATGACATCTGTTAGTGATTCGGCATTAGCAGCAATCATCAACAATCGATCCAGGCCTATAGCAATACCGCTACAATCAGGCAAACCGGCACTCAGCGCAGCAAGAAAATAATGATCTTTGTGTACCGTTG
>LWDU01041961.1_pt1 | contig 16230 bp, 9 predicted proteins | sample 727161 | NCBI WGS metagenome assembly LWDU01 (sample SAMN04566230, study PRJNA314399) | hydrothermal vent metagenome | isolation source: deep sea hydrothermal plume seawater | place: Mexico: Gulf of California, Guaymas Basin | collected 2004-07-11 | reverse complement strand
TTCTTATTTAATCACTTTTCACGTATTGAAACATTTATCCCCCAGTACCTTATCCATGAAGCCACAGGTGATTATAGTTGGTCGATAGCCTCAAGTGAGTTTTTTAACGATGACAGTATTTTATCAACTTATTTAGAGAAATTAGGGGTCATGCCGCATGACCACCAACGGTTATTTCCTGTATTGGCTAAGCAGATATTACACGGACAAAAAGTTATCATTTTCCCCGAGGGAGGCATGGTTAAAGACCACCGAGTCATGGACGATTCTGGCGCCTTTCAAATGCTTGACCAAATGTCTGGCGTTATTCGTAAACAACATACGGGCGCTGCGGTTTTAGCTCAAGGCATTGAAGCGTTTAAAGCCACCGTTAGAAATGCTTATCGGAAAAAAAATGTCAGTAAATTAATACATTGGCAAGAAACATTAGAGTTTGAAAATATCGATGCGTTACTGATGTCCGTAGCCAAGCCAACCTTAATAGTCCCTTCTAACATCACTTTTTATCCGATTCGGTCATCTGAAACCCTAACGCTAAAACAAACAGAGGAGTTATTAGTAGAAGGTAATATTATTTCCAGAGATACTGATATGGATGTCACGATGGGTCAAATGGTTGATCCTTATCAGGTTTGGCACCCATGGAATCACAGTTTATTGGAATGGGTTGCTTCTGAATTTAATTCACTTGACGATGTGTTTGCATTGCATCAAAAACCTAAGTCTTTCAAACAAAAAGTATTAGGCCAGTATTTCAGAAAAAATGCTAAGTCAACACGCAATCAGTATATGAAAATAATCTATGTCAATGTGACCGTTAATTTAAGTCATTTGGCCGCAACACTGATTATGCTTTATTATCAGAAAGGTCAATTTGAAGTTAAAAAGGAACAGTTCTATAAGGCCTTATATCTGAGCATTAAAGCACTACAGAAACACGATGGTTTACGCTTACATGCCAGCTTACTGAATACCGAAGAATATCAACAATTACTCAGCGGAGAAAATTCGAGATTACTGCATTTCTTTGCAGTTGCAAAAAGACAGAACTTGATAGAAGAAGACAATACAAATTATTTTTTAAAGGAAAAATTAAATGATTCCCATGATGTATTAACTATCCGAATGGAGAATCTGATAGCTGTTTATTACAATGAAGTTGCACCGATTACCACGGTTGGAAAAGTGGTTAGAAAAGCATTTAAAGAGACGGAAAATATTTCTAATGAGCAATTAGCCGTGGCTTTATTTGATGATCACTGTGTATCCCGGCAATGGGATAAGAATTATTATTCAAAGCCACAATTTGATGATGTTAATCAATATGAAAACATCGAGGCGGATGTCAGTCCTTTTTTACTGATGCCTAAGCATAAAAACGGTTGTGGTGTTTTATTGGTTCATGGTTTATTGGCTTCACCCGCGGAAGTACGTGGTTTAGGTGAGCATCTCTATAAACAAGGCTACACGGTTTTAGGTGTTTGTATTAAAGGTCATGGAACGTCTCCTCATGATTTAAGAACGCGTACGGCTGAAGATTGGTTTGACTCAGTGACTCAAGCGCATGATATTTTAGACTATTTAGTCAATCAAATTGTAGTCATTGGCTTCTCAACGGGAGGCGCTTTGGCACTCAAATTGGCAGCTGAACAAAAACCGCATGTTATTGCTGTCGTCGCCGTTTCTGTACCCGTTCACTTTGTAAATTCAGAGATGATGCTAGCTTCTTTATTACACGGGACTAATCAATTAGTTAGCTGGGTTTCAAGTCTTGAGGGAGTTAAACCTTTTATACCTAATGAACCCGAGAATGTTTCGGTTAACTATCGTTCAATTCCGGTGCGTAGTTTGTATGAATTGAGGCGTTTGATTCATGAGTTATTAATCGTACTCGCGGAAATAAAGATCCCCGTCTTACTTATCTATTCTAAAAATGATCCTATTGTTGCCATAAAAAGTTCAGATATTGTTCTCAATAAATTAATAACCGATGAGAAGTCATTACATATTATTCATGCTGACCATCACGGAATTTTATATCAAAACAGCGATAATATTTGGAATCGGATTGAAGATTTTGTCCACGATGCCTGGGTTTATAAAGACAGTCATAATGCAGAAGCAACGGTAACGAAATTGAAGAAGGTCGTGTGATGGTTAAGCCATGGTTAGCACACTACCCCAAGGGTGTTCCGGAATTTATTAAGCCTCTGGAATATACCTCCTTGGTGGATTTTTTTGAGCAAATAACCCAGCAGTATGAAGGCCTTACCGCATTCTCCCATCTGGGTTTGAATCTTGATTATTCTGGTCTTGAAAAAAACAGTCGTTATTTTGCTAATTATTTACTGTCATTGAACTTAGAAAGGCACTCGCGCGTTGCAATCATATTGCCTAATTGCCTGCAATACCCGGTTGTGTTGTTTGGGGTTCTCAGGGCCGGGCATATTGTCGTTAATACGAACCCGCTCTATAGCGCAAGAGAATTAAAAAATCAGTTGAATGACTCCGGCGCAACAGTCGTGGTTTTATTCGAGAGTATAGGGCATCTCTTTGAGGGTATTGTTTCACAGACGTCGGTAAAACATGTGGTCATTACCCAAATGGGTGATTTTTTTTCTTGGCCTAAATCAGGGGTTATTAATTTTACCCTTAAATATATTAAAAAGAAGGTTCCGGATTTTAATTTACCAACAGCTGTTTTTTTAAATGACACACTGAATTCAGGTAAACAACGGGTATTTGATAGGCCGAGTATTGGTTTAAACGATATTGCTTTTTTACAATATACCGGGGGGACAACGGGTGTTTCAAAAGGCGCGATGCTTAGTCATGCCAATATGCTCAGTAATCTGGAGCAGATTTATCTTTGGATCACCCAACAAAACAAGGGTGAAAAGGAATTAACTTCCGGGAGTGAAATCGTTATTACGGCATTGCCGCTCTATCATATCTTTGCATTAACCGCGAATTTATTGTGTTTCCTGAAATTAGGTGCTGAGAATGTTTTAATCAGTGATCCGCGTGATATCTCTTTCTTGATAAAAAGCATTAAGGCGAAAAAGTTTACCTGTATTACCGGCGTAAATACTTTGTTCGATTCGCTTTTACAGGCCCCTGATTTTAAACAAATTGATTTTTCGGCTTTAAAATTAAGTGTCGCTGGAGGCATGGCTACACGGGAGCATATCGCACGGCAATGGAAAAAATACACGGGTTGTATTTTAGTCGAATCCTATGGGCTCACTGAGGCATCACCTGCGGTCACCATTAATCCATTAAAGGGACCTGATTTTTCAAACAGTATTGGTCAACCATTGCCTTCTACCGAATGTGAGATTCGTGATGAAAATAACCAACGTGTCCCCATCGGTGAAATAGGTGAATTATTTATCCGTGGGCCACAAGTTATGGTTGGCTTTTGGCAGCATTCTGATGAAACGCAGTGGGCACTTTCTGAACACGGTTGGCTTAAGTCCGGTGATATTGCCAAGTTTGATACCCGAGGTTTTTTATATTTAGTCGACCGTTTAAAAGATATGATTTTAGTTTCTGGTTTCAATGTTTACCCGAATGAAATTGAATCGGTGGTCTGTGCGCATCCACAAGTGAGTGAATGTGGTGCCATAGGAATACCGGATCAACATTCTGGTGAAGCCGTTAAAATTTTTGTCGTTAGGAATGACGCCGCACTCGATAAAGATCAGTTAATGGATTATTGCCAACATCAGTTAACTGATTACAAGTTACCCCGAGCGATTGAGTTTAAATCATCGTTACCGAAAACTGCTGTCGGGAAAATTTTACGGCGCAGCCTGAGCCATTAATAAAAGGAGAAACAGGTATGAAAAAAGCAATTATTGCGGGCTACTGTAGATCACCTTTTACACCAGCATTCAAAGGTCAATTAGCGGTTATTAGAGCAGATGACCTGATTGCACAAGTGGTCACGGGATTAGTCGACAAGACAGCTGTGAATGTCGCTGATATTGAAGACTTGATTTTAGGATGTGCTTTTCCTGAGGGAGAGCAGGGGCTGAATTTAGCGCGTATTGTCGTACATTTAGCTAAATTACCGTTTTCAGTCTCGGGGATGACCGTTAATCGTTTCTGTGGTTCTTCAATGCAAGCTATCCATATTGCGGCAGGAGCTATTGAAATGAATGCTGGCGAGGTGTTTATCTGTGCAGGTGTTGAGTCGATGACTCGTATTCCAATGGGTGGATTTAATTGTCTCCCTAATCCTACGCTTTATGAGCGTTACCCTGAAGCCTATATCAGTATGGGGGAAACCGCTGAGAATTTAGCTACGGAGTATCAGATCCCACGTCAGACGCAAGAACGATTTGCCGTCAAAAGTCATGCAAAAGCCACTATCGCACAACAAAAAGGATTTTTTCAAGATGAAATAATTCCCATTATGACAACGTCACAAGCAACGCCTATTAATCAGGATGGTTGTATTCGCCCTGATACCACTGAAAGTATATTGTCCGAATTACCCTTGGCTTTTCTGGAAAAAGGAAGTGTTACGGCGGGGACGGCTTCTCCTTTGACCGATGGCGCGGCGGCCGTACTGGTTTGCAGTGAACAGTATGCTGACCAAAATCATTTACCTAAAATGGCCCGCATTAGAAGTACAGCTGTTTCAGGGTGTGCTCCTGAGATCATGGGGATTGGCCCTGTCGGCGCAACAAAAAAAGCACTCCAACGTGCGGGGTTAGAATCCCATGATTTGGGGGTTGTGGAATTAAATGAGGCCTTTGCATCACAATCACTAGCTGTATTAGAACATTTATCAATTCCGGAAAATATTTTAAATATTGATGGCGGTGCCATTGCATTGGGTCATCCCTTAGGAGCGACCGGCGCCCGTATAACAGGAAAAGCGGCCAGTTTATTGCAACGTGAAAATAAGCGTTATGCCCTGGCAACCCAATGTATTGGGGGTGGGCAGGGAATTGCAACCATTTTGGAGGCAATCTAATGGCTATTTCAAAAGTAGCCGTGATTGGAGCGGGTGTCATGGGAGCAAGTATTGCCGCGCATATAAGTAATGCGGGCATTTCTGTGTATTTGTTGGATGTGGTGTTAAAAAATAACCGTAATAGAAATCAGGTTGCCGAGACAGCGATTAAACAATTAACATCAGTTCAACCGGCAGCATTTATGAGACCTGCAAATGCTCGGTTAATTACCCCGGGGAATATAGAAGATCATTTAGATAAAGTGGCAGAAGTGGACTGGGTTATTGAAGCGGTTGTTGAAGACCCTGCCATTAAAAAAAATCTTTACCAGCAATTAAATGTGCTCTGTGTACCGGATACGGTGATTTCATCAAACACTTCAACATTGCCACTGTCAGTATTGATTGATGGTCTACCTGAAACATTCACACGACGATTTTTTATCAGTCATTTTTTTAATCCACCCCGTTATATGCCATTACTGGAAGTTGTTCTGGGTTCAATGACGGAACCGGACAGGGTAAAACCGGTTTTAAAATTTGCAGACTATCAACTGGGTAAAGGGCTTGTCTATTGCAAAGATACGCCCGGATTTATTGCTAACCGTATTGGTATTTATTGGTTACAGTGCGGTATGACCCATGCAATGGCGATGGGGCTGACAATTGAACAAGCCGATGCCGCGCTACAACCGTTTGGAATACCTAAAACAGGCATATTTGCGCTTCTCGATCTTGTGGGCCTGGATTTGATGCCAGCTATTATGGTCAGTATGAAAAAAGCCTTACCTGAGGCAGATGCTTTTCAGCAGATGAGTCATATACCGGAACTGGTCAATGAAATGATTGCTAAGGGGTATACCGGACGTAAGGGCAAAGGGGGCTTTTATCGGTTAAATACGGCCGGTGGTAAGCGTATTAAAGAGTCTATTGATTTGAAAACTGGGGACTATCACACCAGCATTAAATCGTTGGATGCGGGTGATTCAGAGATAACCCGTGCATCACTTCAGGCGCTATTATTAGATGATGATGTTATCGGAGATTATCGTTGGCAAGTGCTTTCCAAAACACTGTGTTACTGTGCTGAAATTTTCTCAGACATTGCCAATAATATTACTGATATTGATAAGGCGATGGTTTTGGGGTATCACTGGCAATGGGGGCCTTTTGAATTACTTGATGAATTACACGTTGATTGGTTTGTTGAGCGTCTTGAATCAGAAGGTAGAGCGGTTCCTGAACTACTCAAACAAAAACTTGCTTTATATGACCGTTCTAAAAGAACGACCAGTTACTTACTATCATCTGGTCAGTATCAGGCCATTATAACGCCACCCGGGGTATTAAATTTAAGCGATGCTAAACAACAAAATAGTGCTGTTTTAGAAAATAGTTCGGCGAGTTTATGGGATTTAGGTGATGGAGTTGTTTGTTTAGAATTTCATAGCAAAATGAATGCACTGGATTTTGATACGCTTTCTTTAATACGACAAAGTATCGACAAAATCAGACAGGAATTTGTTGCTTTAGTCATCTATAACGAGGCAGATAACTTTTCTGTTGGCGCTAATTTAAAACTCTTGACGACAGCGATTAATCGTCAATCCTGGCATGAAATTGAAGTGATGATAACTGAAGGGCAAGAAACCTTCGGTGCGCTTAAATATGCACCTTTCCCTGTCGTTGGAGCACCTTCTGGGTTAGCGCTAGGAGGGGGCTGTGAAGTGTTATTACATTGTGATGCGATAGAAGCACACAGTGAACTTTATATGGGTCTGGTTGAGGTGGGTGTTGGCTTAATTCCCGGGTGGGGTGGTTGTAAAGAATATTTACACCGGTGTTTGCATAAAACCAGAAAGACAATGGGGCCTATGCCTGCGATTATTAAGGGCTTTAATACCGTTGCTATGGCCGAGGTTCGTCAACAGATGGCATTACACCCAACAGGCAACGGCTATTAAATAATGCCAAGGTTAAAGCTCTGGCTCTGATTGAGGGTTATCAGCCATCAGAACCGCCGGTATTTTCATTGCCTGGATTAAGCGCCAAGGTTACTCTTGGAATAGCGTTAAGAGGTTTTCAATTAGTGGGTAAAGCCAGTCATTATGATGTGGTTATCGGTAATCAATTAGCAAAGGTTTTTACCGGAGACGATTGCGATATGACCGGAATAGTTACAGAAAAACAGGTTCTAGATTTAGAATTGAAAGGCTTTATGGCATTGGTTAAACAGGGTGAAACGCAAGCACGATTAGAACATATGTTAAGTGTCGGTAAACCGTTAAGAAATTAAAGGACTTAAGGATAACGTATGACATAATTTACTTTTAAGTTGATTTACTCAATACAAAGCTCAGTAAGGATTTTTGATGACTCTTAACAGGGCTAAGGCGGCACAATGAAAATTCTTACCATTTCAGATGTTCAGGCAATCATAAATATTTTGGGGTTAGAAAGTTTTTTGTGGCGTTTAGTGACCGCCTTAGAAACAGATTTTCGTCGGTGGCCTGAATTTCAAAAATCAGTCCGGCAGGCGACGCATTACGCACATGGGGTGATTGAATTGATGCCCTGTTCAGATCAAGAGTTTTATACCTTTAAATATGTTAATGGGCATCCTGGAAATACGGGCCACGGGAAACTAAATGTTGTCGCTATTGGTCAATTAAGTTCAGTGGCAACAGGTTATCCCTTAATGATAAGTGAGATGACTGTATTGACCGCACTCAGGACAGCAGCAACAGGGGGGGTGGCGGCAAAATATTTAGCGCGAGATGATTCTCAATCACTGGCAATTATTGGTAATGGGGTGCAATCTGAATTTCAGACCATCGTTTTAGCGCAGTTATTCCCGGTGCGGGAAGTACGGTACTATGATACTGATGACAAGGCTATGACCAAGTTTGCAACTAATCTCTCAGGGTATCCTTTTGCGCTTAAGCCGTGTCGAAATATTGCTGAAGCGATTCAGGGTGCGGCTATGATTGTGACGGCAACGGCAGCTAAAAAAAAACAATGTTTATTTACATTTGATCAGGTGGCACCGGGGACTTATATACAGGGAATTGGCGGTGATTGCCCTGGAAAAACAGAATTGAGTCGTGAATTAATGCAGAATGCAAAAGTTGTAGTAGAACATACACCGCAAAGCCTAGTGGAAGGGGATATCCAGCAGTGTAGTGCTGCTGATATTTATGCAGAATTATGGCAGTTGGTTTGCCAGATTAAGACCGGGCGTGAAAATGATACTGAAATAACAGTATTTGATTCGGTTGGTTTTGCTTTAGAGGATTTTTCAATACTTAAGATGATGTACGATTTAGCCCATGAATATCAGCTTGGAACTGATTTTGAATTATTACCCGAACTTGATGACCCGAAGAATCTTTATGGGCTTTTACAGTTATAGAATGTGAAAATTATTTTTTCCATAAGCTCTAAGGTTTTATTTTTTTGATCACTTTGTGGATAATATTCACTGAGTTCTAAACCAACTACTTTAGGCCAATGACGGATAAGTTTAAGGGCGTTAATAAGTTCTTGGGCTTTAATGCCGTGTGCTACTGGTGTGGCAACGCCAGGTGCTTCTAAGGGTTCGATGAAGTCCATATCAATACTGATACCCATAACCTCTGTTTTTAGACTAAGCTGTTGCGCAACGGATAATAAGTTTTGTGAAAAATCGTTAATGCTATCTGAAAAAATAATTTTAATACCCCGTGTTTTAAGTAACTTATATTCTTGTGCTTCAAAACTACGTATTCCCATTAAAACCAAGTTCTCTGGTTTTATAAATTTATTACCCGGATAGAGGTGAGCCAACTGCTTGTCAGTCGTCCCTAATAAGGCAGCAATAGGCATTCCATGAATGTTTTGTGTGGGTGAAGTACAAAATGTATGTGCATCCATATGCGCATCTAACCAAATTAAGCCGAAGCGTTGGTCTTTTTTTAGGCTCTGCAAGACACCAGACCAGATTCCCATAGCACAAGAATGATCACCATCTATGGCTAGAAAAGGGGTGTTGGATTGCGCCCAATAGTGCGTATATTGACTGATTCTCTGATTAAGGCGTTGAAGTTCTGCATCTTTTGTGCGATTTCTTTTGGGATAGACCATATGCCACTGTAACTGAGGTTGTTTTAATTCAGTTGCATAATAACGAAGATGATCCCGTATTAATTCTGCGGCATTACTATGCGGGTTATGAGGTCCGCCAAGACTTGATGCAATACCGAGTGCTTGAATGACAGCCATGACCGGAAAAGGGAGTTTTGATATTAATTAAAGGATTGAAAGTTTTTGGGGTGATAGGTTATTTTATGGGTGTTGTGTGAATGAAACTCACCAGACCAAATAATTTTCCCCTGCTTATTCCATATTCGCCAGTAACCCACTCGAAGTCCATGATAAAAATGACCTGTTCGGGCGATGACATTATTGTCATGATAAAAAGTCCATAACCCTCTTTCTTGATGGTCTTGATATTGACCGATGACTTTAAGGCAACCGTTTTGATACCAGGCCCGGTAGCGACCCTGGACATGGCCATGACTCAAGGTTGTTTGTGATTGTTTCATCTTGTTTTTATGATAGGTGAGGATTACCCCAGAAAACGGTTTTTGATTAAAGTAATAAAGATCATCAGTGCAGCAATGTTCTAGTTGATTAAAATCAGTTAAGACAGGTATGAATTTCATCAGTCACCTCCTATAAAGTAGACTCGACAGTCAAGCCATAATTCCATGAATATTTGGACCTTAAGGCCTTAAGGCAATGCCAAAATAGGATGGTTGTTTATAGGCTATTTTTGAGTCAGTAAATCAATATTTCCTCCAATGGCTGAAGTGTTGATTGAAAGGGTCTTTTCGAGGGTAAAACGATCAAGGTATAAAGGACCCCCGGCTTTGGGTCCTGTTCCTGAAAGACCTATGCCACCAAAAGGTTGAGTGCCGACAGCGGCACCAATTATATTGCGATTAACATAAGTATTACCAACATGCGTATGTTGGATAATCTGATCAATGGTTGATTCAATTCTACTGTGGATGCCTAGTGTAAGCCCATAACCTGTTTCGTTGATTTCTGTAATGACGTGATCTAAGCGTTCCGATTGATAGCGTATGATATGGAGAACAGGCCCAAAGACTTCTCTTTTTAATTGTTTTAATGACTTTATTTCAATAAGGCAAGGACCAAAAAAATGTCCTTTGTGTAGCTGTTCAGGAACGGTAATTTGATAAAGGAGTGTTGCCTGTTGTTGTATATTTTTAATGTGATCGGATAATTTAATGAATGCTTTATTTGAAATAACAGGCCCAATATCAGTCTGAAATTGCATTGGGTTACCTACGGTGAGTGTCTTCATATGGCCTATTAATAAGGCAATCATGGTGTCCGCAATTTCTTCTTGTAAAAACAAGACCCGAAGTGCTGAACAACGTTGTCCTGCACTATTAAAGGCTGAATTAATGGCATCATGTGTGACTTGTTCCGGGAGTGCTGAGCTATCAGCTATCATGACATTTTGTCCGCCGGTTTCAGCTATAAGAGGGATGATTTTTTTGTGCTGATTCGCAAGTTGTTGGTTAATGATTTGAGCAGTTTCAGTTGATCCGGTGAAGGCAACGCCAGCAATATTCGGGTCTTGTAATAACTGTTGACCAATCGAACCACCAGGTCCTGGTAAGAAGTGTAATACAGATTTTGGGATACCGGATTCATGAAGAATATCGATACATTTCATTGCTGTCAGTGAAGTTAACTGTGTCGGTTTGGCAATGACGGTATTACCAGTCACTAATGCAGCAGTAATTTGACCCATAAATATTGCAATGGGAAAATTCCATGGACTAATACAGATAAAAACACCCCGACCCATTTGGGATAAGCTGTTGGTTTCTCCTGTGGGACCAGCGAGTGAAACTGGGGCGTTCAATTTTTCGCGGGCTATTTGAGCATAATAACGACAAAAATCGACGGCTTCCCTAATTTCATTAAGGGCATCAACTACTGTTCGCCCGCCTTCGCGAATACAGATTGATACCAATTCAATGCGGTATTTTTCGAGTAACGTGGCGGCTTTTAAAAGGTATTTTACTTTTTCTTCGATGGAGACTTTTTGCCACTGAAAACAGGCTTCAGAGGCATACTTTATTGCCGCTGTTATAGCGAGAGAACTACTATAAGTGACCAGGCCAACGGTATCGTTTGAATCGGCTGGATTGAGTACGGTGTTGTTCAGGCCATCGTAGTATTGACCATTAATTAAGGGTGCTGCTGTGTGTTGAGTCTTTGCAATCGCTTTTAATTGCAGTTGAATGGTATTAATAACGTCAATATCATTTAAATTTAAGCCGTGTGAATTTTTCCGTTTTTCCCCAAATAATTTAGGAGGAGGGTGTAGTTTAGTGCTAACAGGGAATGGCTGTGCTGTTAGTGTAGCAATAGGGTCGGCGATAGCATCATCAATCGGGATGTCAGGGTTCTCTAAAAGACTGATAAATGATGTATTAGCCCCATTTTCAAGTAGCCTTCTCACCAAGTAAGGTAAAAGATCTTTATAAGAGCCCACAGGAGCATAGACTCGACAAGGTACTGGCCACCGTTTAACGGTCATAATTTCATCGTACAGTTGCTCACCCATCCCGTATAAACGTTGGAATTCATAGTGGGTATGCTTTTTCGCTAATGAATGAATTGCAGCGATGGTGTGGGCATTATGGGTGGCAAATTGAGGGTAAAAAACCTTAGGTTGCGATAAAATAAGTTGTGCGCAGGCCAGATAAGAACAGTCGGTCATTATCTTCTCAGTGTAAACAGGATAATCGATCAGGCCTTGTTGCTGGGCTTGCTTGATCTCATAATCCCAATAGGCGCCCTTCACAAGGCGTATGGGGATTATTTTATGCCGGTGTTGAGATAAGGCGCTGAGCCAGTGTATGGTAGCAATAGAGCGTTTCTGATAAGCCTGAACCGCAAGCCCGAGTCCCTGATAGTCTTTCAGGTCAGGATGGTTGAAAACGTTTGAAAATATTGCCAGTGACATCATTAACCGTTCCGACTCTTCAGCATCAATAGTTAATGTGATCTGTGCCTGTTTTGCTTTATGGGCAAGGGTTAGTAACTGCTGGGTGAGTGACTTAATAGCTTGAGAGTAATGGCTAGGTTCATAACGGGGATAAAGTGCGGAAAGTTTAATTGATATGTCTGGGTTCCTCATGAGGTTGGCGTTACTGGGTTGCTGGTTGAGTTGTTCGATAGCATCGAGATAGTCTTGATAATAGCGAGTGGCATCGATGGTTGTTAAGGCCGCTTCACCTAGTCGGTCAAATGAATATAAGTAGTTTTTGTGTCGCTGGCAGTAATTAAGTGCTGCGTTCATAGATTGAGCCAGAATAAATCGATAAGCTAAAAGGCGCATGGCCTTTTTTATAGCGGCATGGATTAATGGACGCCCTAAGCGTATTGTCAGATGATTAAATATGGGTAACCATTCTGTAACTGTGGGATGTCCTTGTTCTTCAAATCGGCTACTGAGTGATAACGCTTGTGTTGCACAATTGACTAGAAATGATGGGCTATGGTTAAGGTGCTTGTGCCACTCAGCACTGGTTAGCTTTTCTCTAATCAGAAGATCTTGGGTTGCTGGATCAGGAATACGTAACAAGGCTTCTGCCATGCCCATTAAAATAATACCCTCTTGGGAATTGAGTTGGTATTCATGTAAAAAGGCTTCGGTAACCTTTTGTTGTTTTGTTTTTCCTCGTATGGCCGTCACTAGAGCTTCGGCCGATTCATTTATTGATAATAGATCGTAATTAGCTAAATAGCTTGAAAATTCTTTGATCGATTGACTTTGGTCACAGAGATACTGATGACCAATAACGCTATAGTATTCTGAAGGGGTCTGTGGTGCCATAGTTGCTTAATTAAGCGTTGCGTTGAGCATCAGTTGTCAGTCTTAAGTATTATTTTTGAAGCAAGGCTCTTTTGAATGCAGGTCGTTGAGAGAGCGTTTGATGATAATGACTTAAGGCTTCAAAGTTGCTAATTAATTCAGGAAACCAGTCTAAGGTTGAGGCGATCATAATGTCAGCAGCAGAGAAATGTTCACCAAGAATATACCTTTTATTGCGTAAGGAATGTTCTAATACGGCAGCAATGCGTTCAAAGCGGTTTTTGCTGTCATCAATCACTGATTGGCGGCGTTTAGAGACTTCCAGTAATTGGGTATGTAAGAAAATATTAACTAAAGGGGGTTCCATGGTTCCCGGTACAAAAAACATCCATTGATAATAGTATCCTCGGTTGGGTGCGATTATGTGAGGGGCTAGATTATGATGGGTGTACTTATCTGCGAGGTACATACAAATTGCCCCCGCTTCATATAAAGTCATATCATCATCAATTAAGGTCGGTACAGTACCGAGAGGGTTAATGTTTAAGTAGGATGGCTGTTGACCTTGATTATTAAATACATCGGTAAAAGTTATTTCATAGGAGATCCCTAACTCCTCGAGTAACCATAATGGTCTAAATGATCGTGTACCAGGGCAATGATAGAGTCTCATAACTTAACGCCTTAAAGGTTTAGGGTGTCATTATTGATTATTGGGTCTTAGAGTTTGGGCCAGTTAATTGTTCTGGATTAAAATAATCAACACTGATTGCTATTGTTCTTGCATCCTCAGCAGCAAATACTAGAAGGGCTTCTTCTTTTGAAATAATGCTCTCGGATAGTGCTTGTTCTATAATTGATTTTAAAGTGCCATTTTTTAATTTTTTAAATCGCTGTGCTTGATGAATTTTCTTTTCTGGGACTTCAGCTTTAATCACGGCACTAAATGCATTTTCTATTCTGCCGGTGGCATCATGAGGTTGATGGTTAATATATATACCTTCAGTGAGTCTGTTTCGACTGTCATTATCTGATAACAAAATATCTGAAACCGAATGCGTTAAGTGGTTATCGGGTGGACTATAGTCTCTTAACAACAGGTGTTTTAGAAACCATGAAATAATTGGATAAGGAATTTGGTTGATAAGGGACAAAAAAGCCTGGTTTGTTTTAAAGGTCGTTTGCTGACAAGACCAATGCATTAACGGTAGGTCTTCTTTGAGCTGACCTTGGTCATGGAAATGTTTAAGTACAGCAGAGCCTAAATAAAGGTTACTTAAGGCATCGGCAAAAAAACCTGAGATTATTTCTCGGCGTTTTAATGATTCGCCGAGTGTAAATAAAGCAATATCGGTAAATAAGATGAATAGACAACTTTGGCGGGTAATTCGTTGGTAGTATTTGCGAGTTGATTGTTTGCCTGGGACTTTAAGGAATCGAGCGTTACTGATGGCATACCAGATGGTAGCCACTATATTGTGTAAAATAAAACCCATATGTTGAAAGAAAAGGGAGTCAAATTTTTGTATTGTTTTAGGGTCTTCTTGATCTTGGAGTAAGTGTAGTTCTTGTTGGATATAAGGGTGCGAAACAATAGCGCCTTGACCAAAAATGATTAGCGTCCGAGTTAAAATATTCGCACCTTCTACCGTGATACTAATTGGGATCGATTGATAAATTCTACCCATAATATTGGTAGGCCCTAAACAGATCCCGGCGCCGCCTTGGATATCCATACCGTCATTGACAATGCGACGCATTCGTTCAGTCAATTCATATTTAACAATGGCAGAAATGATAGTGGGTTTGTAACCATTATCTAAAGCTGAAAGGGTAAGATGACGTGCCGCATCCATAATATACGTTTCGCCGGCCATGTGGCTCAGTCGTTCTTTGATGCCCTCGAAGTCACCGATAGGAATATTAAATTGCTTACGAATTCGGGCATAGGCCCCAATATTACGACAAGTATATTTAGCGGCACCCACACTTAATGACGGTAAGGAAATACTGCGGCCAATAGCTAAACATTCCATAAGCATTTTCCATCCATTTCCGGCTTGTTCAACACCACCAATAATATGATCAATGGGAACAAAGACATCGTGTCCCCAGTTAGGCCCATTTTGAAATGCAGCATCTAACGGAAAATGGCGTTTGCCAATGGAGATGCCAGGTAAGCCAGAGGGTAATAGAGCTACGGTGATGCCAATATTTTCTTTATCGCCGATTAATTTATCTGGGTCATAGAGTTTGAAAGCCAAGCCTATGAGAGTAGCAATTGGGCCTAGTGTGATATAGCGTTTTTCCCAATTTAATTTAATGCCAAGAATATTTTTCTTGCCTTGATAGGATCCATAACAAACAACACCATGATCTGGCATAGACCCTGCGTCACTTCCAGCATGAGGCCCAGTTAGAGCAAAACAGGGGAGTTCTTGGCCAGTCGCTAACCGAGGGAGGAAATAATTTTTTTGTTGTTCAGTACCATAATTTAATAGTAGTTTGGCAGGTCCGAGTGAATTAGGAACCATGACTGAGACAGCAGCAGAGGCACAACGACTAGAGAGTTTCATGACGATTGCAGAATGAGCGTAATGAGAAAATTCTAGACCGTGGTATTTTTTGGGAATAATAAGGCCGCAGAATTTATTTTTTTTAATAAATTGCCAGATTTCTTCTGATAGATCTCGTTGGATGAATGTAATTTTCCAATCATCAAGCAAACTGCAGAGTTCTTCAGTAGGGCCATCTAAGAAGGCTTGCTCTTCTTCGGTGAATGAGCATTTTTTCTGTTGTTGCAACAAGTCCCAATTAGGGTTGCCAGAAAACAATTCAGCATCCCAGTAGGTATCACTGGCATTTAATGCAATTTGTTCAGTACTGGATAGGGTAGGTAACGTTTTTTTTAGATAGCGGTATAAATGGCGGGTTAATAGTTGTTGTCTGAGCGGTTTGATGATAAGCAAGCCTGACAGCATTAAGGTCAGAAAAATAAAAATAAAATCCAGTTGAGTGAGCTTAAAAAAAGAACTATAAAATACTAAAAGTGGAATTAGTATAAAAACCGAAGTTAATAGGTTTTTTACTTTTTTATGCCAATAACTAAACCCTATTGCAGCAAGGATAACGATCAGTAGAATAGCCACTATCACCCCTCCATTTAATCCGGACAACGATAATTGCAAACTTCTCGGTACTAGTGCTTAGACTTAAAAGTAATCTTGTTGTTCAAAATAAATGGGTGGATTTTTATACGCTGAAGCCTATAAGTGAAAGAGCTATTCGATTAAAGACGAAATTTTAACGCTATTCGCAACACAGACTGATTTTATCATAGCGTATGCTAATCATTAGAGGG